>Ga0307515_10006769_pt1 | contig 22808 bp, 14 predicted proteins | sample 17_EM_MG_FD_194513 | JGI IMG/M metagenome (GOLD analysis project Ga0307515, IMG submission 194513) | Populus trichocarpa ectomycorrhiza microbial communities from riparian zone in the Pacific Northwest, United States - 17_EM | ecosystem: Host-associated > Plants > Roots > Unclassified | place... | reverse complement strand
ATATATATATATATATATATATATGTGTGTGTGTATTAACACTACTTAGAGATTAATGATTATTCTTAAAAATCAAATTAAAAGAGAGAGTTCATCAACTCGAGGTCCCCACTCAAATAATAAAATTCAAACTAAAAATATTCTCTCTCACAGTAACTCCTTACCACTTAACTATTAATAATTGAGCTACAAGCTGACTTGCTGATCATGTCTCATTTTATTACATTTTTAGTAGATTATTCATGTATAAATTAGTATATGTATAAAAAATTATTTTTTTTATTATCTTTTCTTGAAATTAAATCTTAGATAATAATAATATAGGAAGTACTAGTTATTTGACTTGCACTTCGACACGGGTTAGATATTGTTTTTTGAAAAAAAAAATATGCAAGCTTTTCAAATGTTTTTTTTAATTCTAATTATAAATAAAAAAACTTATATGTGCATTTAATTAAATATATTGAGAATCATTTGTATCAATAAATAAAAAAAACAAAGTGTTAATATATTTATTAAACTTGCCTCGTTGCAGGTCAAATAGTTTTTTTACTAACACAAAAAAATTAATGTATAGATGTTATTATCATGTTTTTTTAACATAGAAGAAGAATAGAACAATGTTATAATTATTACAATGAAACACCAATATTTTCTTAGTCTTTATATAATAATTTTTCAAAAAACAAGTGTAAAGAAAAAAATTAAATACAAATTATAAAAGAATAAAGATAACAACAAAAAAAAGTATAAATAGATCAAGTGTAGAGTGATAGATATTCAAAGTGTAAGAAATAGAAAATAATATTTTTTTTCAAAAAAAATGAAAGAAAAAAAATGAAAAACTAAAAAAATATTATAAAAAAATAAAGATGAGAAAAAATGATGATAAATAAGTCAAGTGTAAAATGATAAAAACACCAAGTATAAATAGAAAAAAATATAATAAAAACTTTTTTCTAATATAAAAAACCTAAAAATTACAATTTTGCCATCATTACAGTACCGATATAGTAAAATAAATTGAAAAAATTTACAATTATATCATTAATTTCTACGGGAAAACTTCTAAAAAAACTTGAAAATTATAATTCTACCACCACTACAATAGCACTAGTAAAAATAATTTGCAAAATTTACAACTATATATATCATTTTTATTGGAAAACATCATAAAAAAACTCCAAAAATCACAATTATGTCACCGCTACAGGTACAACCACTGTAAGAAAATTGGCTATAATCTTGTCATTTTTACAAGAAAACACCGTGTTTTGTTTTAGTACATGTATAATATCCAATCTATTAAACTAATCCTTTTGATTCACCATTTTTGAAAACAGGCCATGAAGCCTTGCATTTTCTGTTGCCATAATCATGACTATCGAAATAGGACGCCGCGAATCCTAATCCAACGTAAAGGCTATACAAACACATCATCAAGCTCCTAATTTGGTCCTCGAAAGCAAGAATTACATCATCCTCAAGATAGATCTCCTACAACATCATGAAAGAAAAACAATAGATTTCATCATATATATTGGTATTTTGGAATACTAGAAGAACCGGAGGCTTCCAAACGATCAACATCATCGACTCAAAAACAACAAACTAAATTTCATCTCGGTCGAACTTAAAATCATCACTTCAAATACGGAGTGATACACTTCCTACCTATCGTTTTCTTCTTCTGTGATACCATACCGTCTCTCACTTTTATCTTCTGTCTCAGGCTACTCTTATAATTGGTACAGAAACTAAAAGTGGTCGGCTTTTATGCCTAGTCACAATCACGACTTCAAGGCCTTTTTTGAGAGTACTGAAGAGCTTGGGTTCGTAAACAAAGAGAATCCCACCCAGCAATTTTTTCCCCGGGGACTCATTCAGGGCCTCTGTCAAGCTCATTTGTCTAGTAGAATTCTTGCTTCTCTTTAATTAGCAGTGGTTTAAATTGGCCATGATTTTGATCTATTATTGTCTAAAATGGATTTTCTCAACCATAAGAACTATATCTCAATAGCATCTAAATGAAAAATTCATTGATATCTCACCTTTGGTTATAGAATAGAAAATATATAGAATGCTTATTGAGATGGATGCACAACACTGACTGTCATGATTGTCATGATGCAACACGAACTTCTTACCTCAGGGCAATTATGTGCAAGAACGTTTTTATATGTAACAACTACTCTTTACCATTCTCCAAGAAAGTAATATGTTTGGCAGGAGATAGGTTCTAAAATATTATTTATATTATTTTTTAATATTTTTTTAAATAAAAGCCCTTTGAATTTGAAACTTGTATAGGCATATACTATCTTGTGCTTAATTTTTATCAAATAAATAAGAATAGTAAAATTTAAACTCGTGACCACTTGATTAAGGTTTTGATACCATGTTAAAAAATCATCTCAACCTAATAATTTAAGTTATTAGGTGAGAGATCTAAGATATAATTTATATTAATTATCTAATAAGAAATAACTTTGATTCCAAGAAAGTGCTTCCCTTGCAAAAGTGATGTAGACTTCCTACTATCAATGCTATATATATATAAGTGTTATAAAATATTTTAGTGCAAAATAATATAAATTATCAAAGAATCAACTTAATTTATTAGTTCAAACTATTATATTAGATTTTATGAATGATATTATATTTTTTTTAATGCGTTCTCTTAATTTTCAAGTAAAATCTTTTAGACTTAAAATGAATAATATTTTATATTTTAAAATAAATGTTATGTATTATATTAACCTTTTTAATATATTTTTTTGATAATTTGTATTGAAACTTTATTTAATTAGAGAGAATGAAGATTGTGAGATTATGTACAAGGAGCTTTCTTGATTTCTTTTTATTTTTTTCATTAATTAATTCATAATTTTCATAACGCACACATCTTCCATGCATGGAACAAGAGATTTGATAACACAAAAGTAATACACCTGAAATATGATTCTTACTAAAAACATTAATAGATGCTAGTTTGGTTCGGTTGATTTAATTTTAAGGCTAGGTAACAATATACATGTTAAATTATTAATGTACTTATCCTCGAGATCAATTCTAGAAAATACTACAAACTATAGGTTAGTGCTAAGCTAAGTTAGGAAAGTTATAGAGAAATCAAACAAACACTAGGAATGTCCTAGGAAAGAAAGAATGCTTGTTCATAATTTAAAGAACTCTAGAATTTTCTAGTGTATTGGCTAAATTTCTAGCAAATTCTATAGCTGGAAAGTTTATCTAGATCCTTCCATTTAGGTTGGTTAAGAAGGCTATAAATAGTCATGCAACTATCATTTGAGGCAAGCCAAAAACTATGCTAAGTTTAGAATCTTTGTCCTAAAACTCTCCTCGTATTATATATCCTATCAATAAAGTTTTTGCTTTGTATATCTCACATCCTTCAACCATTTCCAAACTACACTACAACTAAACATCTTAACTATCAAACTATTTTCATTTCAATCCTTAATCTTTAAAAGCTCTAAACTAACTCCTAAACTACCATCATCCTATAACAATACACAAGGACCCATCCAATGGCCGCTGTTTAGGCCTCGTTGAAGATATACATTAATGAATAACGGACAGGACACGGGTAATTAATATTAAAACATTTCAGTGCAAAACAATGAAGAAAAGAGGAGATAGAGATTGGCAAAATGCATAAAGGTGAAAGAGTAATTAAGACACATCGAGGACTGAGGATCGGAGTTAGTGATAGAAAACTTACTGCAAAGCTGCTCAAAGGGATATAATTATCAGATTCTGTAGCAACAAGACAAATTAAATAAGGTTATAACTTGATAAGAAGTAAAGCCATGCAGCAGCTTTAAACATTCTCGCACTTGATATTGCATGGAAAATTTGCTGAGTCTACTCTCTTATAGCCGGCTGCTTTTGCAGTTTTGCTGCCTACATTGCCCTGTCTTTGCATGCAATCTCTCATATTTCAGTATATTGACAGTTATATGCAACTTTTTTAGTGTAGTTTCTGGCTTTTTATATCGCAGTGACACACAATTAAATTAACACTATTAATGCCCCTCTCTCTCTGGTATTTTTGATCCCGAGATATATTCGAGAAAGGTACAGGACTGGAGCTTGACAAAGATCCTCTGGGTGTAAATAGAGCTACAGTAGCAGAACAGTTGATATTTCTATGGTTCTCTTTGTTGTGGCACAGCGAAGTAGTTCAATGATTCGAAAAGCGGAAGAGCGGGTTTTTTTTTATTAAAACCATGCCATTAAGGAATGGTAATTTAACTTGAATATAAAAATATTGATTCCAACCGTTTTGAATAGATCATTTTATTTTAATAGTTATCTTGTGATAAATAATGTAAAATGTACAGATATTATATTTTAAAGTCATGAATGATGAAATTATAAATATTATATCAAAATAAATGTGTATTATATTAATATTGACCAAGGGATGTGTATATAAATATATTAATATATTAGATTTAAAAAATATAAGTACTCAATATATATATACCCGACCCCCTCAAATACATAGATTATTTTATTATTTTATTTTTAAAAATAAATAATAAAAGGATAATAATTAAATACTCAAAACTTAATTAATAAAATAAAAATATTTAAATTCTTTATCCAATAAATCAATAAATAATAAATAGAATAGGAATATAATTATAAATTCAATCCATAATACTCATTTCAATACTGCGTGCTAGCTCTCAATATCTTCTATTATAAAGGTCAGATACCACGCCATTTGATTAAACTGCACTGTGCCCAGTAATTAATGTCTCATCGGGAATTGGTCAATTAATTATGAGATATAATCAAATAATTCATTGAGTTCATTTAACTAACTATTTTAATGACACCTCTTTCTGGTGTTTAATCAATTGCTTTTACTAGCCAGTACTATTTTAGCACATGGCACTGGGTTTTCAATTAAAAAAATAAAAAACCTCATTAAAAGATAAAATAAAATTTCGTAAACATTGTATTAAGAAAACAATTAAGAAAGACGGTCAAAACTGTATTCTATTTGGCTTTGGAAGGTCAAAACTAGATCATATTTTTGGAACATGAATAAAGTACTAGCTAGCAAATAAATCATATATAAATCTTGCGAATTTTTTATAGTAATATTCTTGTCATGTATGGTTTGCAAAGATAATATCATCACAACTTCTTCTTTTTTATTAAAAAAAAGGTCTTTTAACCATCGAGTAATCTTTCGTGAATTTTATTTCATTTAAAGACAAATTTTTACATCCATACACGTGAATTTAGTCCATGTTATATATAATGTTGAATTTAGATAATTTAGGTTGTTACAATGTGATATGATATTTTAATTAGTAGCTGATAAGGAAGGTAATATATAAGGATGACTTAAGTTCTTAAATTATAATACTGAGATCAAAAGATTCATGATAATTTAAGCTCTTGCAATTTGATATGATATTTGAATTATTACATGATAAAGAAGCAATATACCTACCTACCTCCTCAACTTTCACTTTTGAATTCATGGTTACTAGATTTGTGGTTCGCGTTTCATTGTAGGCTAGTCAATTTTTTTTCAATGTAAAAAAGCATTAAGAAAAAAAATTTGAGATCCGAGTCATTAAACCAACTAATAATTTAAATAATATAAATATAAAAACAATAAAAAAAATGACAAAAAAAACCCACATGATTTGGACATAAAAAACTCAATGTTGAAAGGCAAAATTACAAAAACAAAAAACAAAAACCCAGTTAAATTAGGTTAACTCACAAACTCCATGACAATAGATATAAGATTGGAATAACCTTGAAATAAAAGCAGGAAAAAAGGACAACTTAAAAGGAAAGGGGAAAAAAGCACGGAGATCAATTTTTAATGCATTAAATTTTGAATGATAAAATTAAAATAAATAAATTTAAAAATGAAAAAAAAAACTAAATTCAACTCATGTTAACCTTTGAAATTGATGAATCTGGTCATGAATCCAAGATTAACCCTATAGAAGTCAAAAGAAGAAAAATAACAAAGCAAAAATCTAAAAAAAAAGTTAAAAAACATCAGCTTAAAAAAAAAAACTAAACAAACCTCTTAAACTTAGTTTAATCTCTAAAACTCACAACCTATAAAATCTTGGACCTAGGTTGAATCAGGAAACTTAATTCCCAATCAATTTAATCTTGAAAGATAAAATCATGAAAAAAATATAAATTAAAAGAATGGTGCTCAAATTTGATAGAAAAAATCCACGGAGGATGAAAAGGATTAAAAATAAATAAAAAAGGTGAAATTGAAAAATAGTTGTAATGTTATGACGCAAATGTGTTTTATTTTTTTAAAATAAATGTGACTTAGTGCATAGACATGATTAAGGAAAAAAGATTGATAGATAGACAAATAAAAATAATAATATGGGAAACAACCAAAAATGTACTGTGAAAAAAAGCATATAGAAAGCAGATAAAGAAAAAAACAAAGTCTAATCACTAATGATATAAATTTTGAGTGATGAAACTGGAAAAAAAATAAAAAAACTCGGGTGAACTTTCTAAACCCAGGCAAAGGTCTCAAACATGCAACCCATTAAATTTTAAACATGGATTTCATCAAGAAGTTCAACCCCTAACTAATTTAATATTGATTAGCAAAAGTAAATCCAACAATTAAAAAGATCCAAAAAAACCTGACTCGTTTTCAAAATCAATGGAAAATCCTAGAGAAAAAAAAATTAAAAAATTATATCAAATAAAAAAAAATAGCAATCAAATAAATGAGAGCTAAATTTGAAAGAAAAGAAAATAAAGGGTTATGAAATAAAAAAAATTCAAAAAACCTCATAAATTGTTTTAAAAATCATTTCAAATATTAAAGGAAGAGAATGGGAAAAGAATATAAATTTCAAGAATTAGCCAAAAAAAACTTAATCAGGTCATTTTCAAGATAAAAAAAAATTCCATAAAAAGAATGCTAAAAAAAAAGAATCCAGTTTTTAATTGAATAAATAGTGAAGGATGAAACAAAATTTTTTTTAGCTTAGGCGAAGGGAAAAAAACCTAAGCAGGTGAGGGTGAAATTTAAAAAACTCGTAACCCGTAAAACTTTAGATCCGAGTCCAGACAAGAAGTTTATTCTGAACCAATTTAAAAATATCAATTAAAAAAACTTGTCAAAGCAAAAAAAAATGACAATAAAAAAAATAGGGATTAAACTTGATAGGAAAAAAAAAACAAATCAAGGTGAAATCGTAAAATAAAATTAATTTGAAAAATGATTTGTAACAAAAATAGTAATAAAAAAACAAAGATTAAATTTAAAAAATAAAAAAAATTAAAAGGGATAAAAATTTAAACCTTGTTCTTGAATTTTTAAAGAGTTAGCATGAAAATAATAATAATAAAAACAATAATTTCCTGTGTGAAACCATCATGAATCATGATTATTTATTTATTTATTTTAAGAGAGAGAAGTTAAAGCAGTAGGTGGTGATTGATCTTAACAAAATATAAATTTTATGTTTTTGGTCAGTGTGAATGACTGAAATTCAGTATACAGTATATGAAATTAGGAAATATAATCAGCGAAAAAAAATCAAAGTTAATTAACAACCAAGCAGAAGTCCAACTCATAAAAAGAAAAAGAAAAGTCAAAAGTTGGGGAGAATATTATGATGAATTTGTTTTGAATATTATGATATTCACCAGTTCATTATTTCGTTTCCGTGTACCGTACCGATATTTCTATTGTCAAACTCACGCTTTCACGCTTCAGTTAATTAAATTGTCAATAAAAAAAACAAATGTGAATCAAGAATTTATCATTTTCTTGCTTCTGTTTTAAAACCTTGAATTAATTATGAATAAAATAGTAATGATTTCTGGTCTTAAGAGTGGAATATAAAAGTCCTGTTACTGATCGAATGTATATCATAAAAAGTCAAAGTAAAGTCAGCCATGATGAAAAATTGCTATCCTGAGATTTTTCAAAAACCATACTGAAAAACGGTGTTTAATAAATGGACAGCCTCGTATGTATCGTCTAAACAACGTAAAGGTTAAGCAAGTTGTTTTTTTCAACATACTAGTTGGAAGACATTAAGTTTTTATATATATATGCAAATTACTATAATACCCATGAACAATCTTTAAATTTACAATAAACTTAATATATAGTTCCATAAGCAACCTTTATAGTTTTATACGAGAGAGTTATATTATTTTTGTTTTTAATATCAAAGTAATTATATTATTTTAAAATAAATAAAATAACTAAAATACCCTTTAGTGAAATACATTAGATTTTTTTTATTCTAAGGCTGAAATAGTCATGATAAAAAGTATAGTTTAATGTTTTTTTCAAGAGCAAATTTTTAAGCATATTATTACAATAAATAGTAATTTGTCTTGTTACAAAGTAATTTTCTAAGGAGATTATTAGTTTTTTTTTTGTTCCACTGATCAACCATGAAATTTAATTTACAGAATTTATGTTAATTGTTTATAATTTAAATGATTTTTTTTAAAAAAAAAGTTGATATCTTCTGATCGCATTTTAATTACTGCACAAAAGTATATGAGAACAAAACTCCGTTTTCTTTTTTTATGAAAATCGATGGTATTATTAGAAAATAGAAGCAGAAGCTGCTATGAAAAAAAATAGAAGGCTTACACAAAATAACGCGCAGAGAAAATGTCTAAAGTCAAAACCAGGCAACAAAAATGTATTTCCTACTCGGGCAATTTTGGTGGAGGTTGTATTTTATTTAAAAATATATTAAAATAATATATATTTTTTATTTTTAAAATTAATAAATAAAAAAATTCAAAAAGACATAAAAAATTGAAGCTAAAATATATTAAAGCTAATTTTTTTAAAAAAATAAAACACGGTTAAAATGCAATATGAAACAAAGCCTTAATATAAGTGCTTGGCAATGGTTATATCTGACACTCTTCAAACCATTTTTATTGAACAACCCTTGCGTTCTCCATGGTTTCTCTTCATTAGAACTGGTTAGCCACTTCATGGGATTGATTGAGCTAGCCTGTGCATGATGAGAGGATGCCATAAACCATCTTGCCTTTTTTATCGGTTTGACTCAGCCATTTTTGTTACTAATGCTTTAATTGAGTGAATTCAGTATTGAATTTAAGAGTTAAATATTTATGTTTCAACCTTAAATTAAGGTTAAGGTTGATGATTTATTCTCAACTTTTCATATCATTTTTTTTTAATTCCCAGTGGGATTAGTTATCTGAGATCCATATAAGAGAGAAAAATGAATAAGAGAAGAAGGATTCATGATTCTAGACACTAAATTAAACTGCAGTTAGTGAAATCTGTACTAATAAATTAATACCGCAGTACTAGTAAGAAGTAAGAACGGAATCAGAAGAATAAGGATATAAGAAAGAGATCTACTGCTCTCACAGACTTTTCTTGACAGATATTTCTCTCCATGACATTGCTCGTATTGTTCAAGCATGGTCTAACCATAAATGTTTCAAGAAACCAGAAGATGCCAAATTTGGTTTCTTGAGGTGGGCATCTGTACGTCTGTCTATGTGGGTTCTGTGTGGGGGGAGAGAAGGCGTTAAACCCTCACCCTCTCACACCCCTTTTTGGTCAAAGATATCGTGGAGAGCCACAAAATAAAACAAGAAAGAGCAAAAGAAAAAACACACACACTGGCCAGTATAAATAAAAGAAACCAATAAACTATTCATTGCCATGCAAAATCAAGTCCAAATGCAAAAGGGGGTTAGGAACTTTCAGTTCAAATCTAACTCCTTGTCCCACCTCACAAGCTATAGCCTATAGTCCCCTATCTTTCTCACTTGGTTAGTACAATTACACCAACACCAACATATACCCCCCTCCAATCCTCATAGATAGCTCCGCGCCAAACTAGCTGAGAGTGTCCATGAGCTCAAAAGGCTGACCCCAATCCCTGTACATAAACCAAAAACTTCTCTCCTTTGCATGACCCCATTTGTCAGTTTGTTAAGTCCCTCTCGTTTTCTCTCTATGGGTACCGTGTCAAAGATGATCAGTATACTTCATTCAATACTGCCATTAATCCCACAAAAGAAGAAGAAAAAACAGAAAGGAAAAAAAAAACAATCTTTAAAACCCATCTTGAAACCGATTGATCGAGGAAGGATGATCCAAATGCTGCTGTCCTCCTGCTGCATAGCTCCTTCCCCAATTCAAACCATCTTCCTGATTGCTCAGTGATCCATCTCTACCGCTTCCCTCCGTGCTACGGCTTGAACCAAGTCCGAACCCACCGTGAGCTACTGGTGCACCAATGCAAGTGTAATTGGATTCTGAGGCACTCATGTTGTAGTTCATGTTCTGGTGGGAAGGGTGTGTTTGTGAAGTGTTGTTGAGTACATGTCCAATGTAATAATCGTTTATGGGCTGTTGAGGATACTGTGAGTTATAGGAAGCTGGGAGGCGTGAAGGAGATGTGTATAGATACGGTTGATGAGGAGGTTGTGGTGCTGGTGCTGGTGCTGGTAAGAGAGTTGATGAAGAACTAGGGAACAGTCTTGGTACTGTGTACGCTGATCTAAATGGATCTCCAATGTTGCCTGCTGGGTGGTAGCTCCCTGTTCCCATTGGATGGCAGCTGCTAAGAATATTAATTAAAAGAATCTGTGCCATTAATAGTTCCAAACTAATAGACAAGAAGAAGAAGAATACAGTATATGATAATCATGATCTTTGTGTAACTATTGAAATTAAACAGAAATATTAATTATTGGAATCAAATAATGTTCATGACCTTTGGTGCAAAACAACAGGATGATGTGAAATCAAATAGAGATTTTGTTTTTGCTTCTATGAAATCAAAATACAAGGAACAAAACAGCGAGAGGATCTCTGAAGCATTGATCACATAAGATAAAAGAAAGTAGCTAGAGTCTTCTTCTAAAAGTAGAAGATTATGAAATGAGAAGCCTTTCTAGTTCAAAACAGTATCTGGGGTCATGTCATATTTTGCTTTTAAGGATTGTCTTGTTACCTTTTTCCTCTTGAAAGGTCTGAAGAAAGAAGTAAGGATGGAGTAAGAGGAACCCCATGAAAAAAGTATGGAGTGATGGAGGAGAGAGAGATAAGACAAGGGTAAGAAAGCAATGGAGGATAAAGATGATGGATGTAAATAGTTACGTACCCTAGGTGAGCCACAGGGGCGGCTAGGTTATCACTACTGAAGACCAGTTGTCGAGCCCGGTTCAGTGTTTCTGTCTCCCTCTCTGACGAACCAACAACACAAATCAAATCAATCAAGGTATCAAAAAACCAAAAACACACAGGAATATCAACAACACATCAACTTGGTTTTCCTCAAGATTCACATGACCGCGCTATACTATAGTGATCAATTTCATGGCAAATCATACTGCCCTGCCCCGTTAAAAAATATAAAATAAAAGGTACTATGTTTTGACGTCTTTGATTAATACATGTCGATAGAAAGTGAGGAAAGATAGGACATGACTTTGCCTTGTCTGTGTCGGTTCATGTGCCCTCCAAGAGCTTGAGATTTGCAGAACTTGAGGGAACAAAACCTACACTCATAGACCTTACCACACTCTTCTTTCCCATCCTTAGCGCCGTTTTTCTTTTTCTTGCAGCCTGCAAAAAAAGCAGCCAATTAGAGAAACTTAGATGAGTAAATTCTTAGCTCCAAAAGCCGAACCCTAGCTACCCATCTCTTTTCCCTAAACCCCCTCTTTTTCAACTCTTGTTCCATCTCTTCTTCTTTAATGTTTCATTTGAGGCTTCATAATGCCAAATATTAAAAAAATTGATGGGGGAAAGTGAGGGAAGAAAAAGTTTTGCCCTTATACATTTTCTTTCATCGAAATCATGGAGGTTTTCTTCCATTTTCTTGGATTTTTTTTCTTTTGTTTGGTCTTTTCTCTAAAATGAAAAGGAGAGGGGGTGAGAGAGAGGTTATGTGTCGAATTTTTGTACTGTTAAAAAAGGCTTATAGATGTGCTTACCAGAAGAAGAGCCTTCATCAAGGACTTGTTTACCATCTCTAGAGTAATCCTCAGGCAAGTTGTTGAGGTCTAACGGGTTGTTCTCGGGTCTCCTGAAAAAATGATTAAAAAGAAAAAGCAAAAGACAAAAAAAGGAGTTAAAAGGGAGTGTTGAAGAGTAAGAGAACACTGAGATGGTAAAGGAGAAGATAAGAGAAAGGGTGCGAGTGGAAGGGGTTTGTGGGGATGACCTACATGGTACCGACAGAGAGACAGGAAAAAAATATATATGTGAGGTTAACACTCTTTCAGATGGGAAGATAACTAAAGCTTTAGAAAATTATGACTTCAGTTTGAGACTGCAATATAGAGGCTAGTTGAGTGAAGGTGGAGAAAAGGAGCTTTGAAAGTTCTCTATCAGTTTCTCTGCCAAACCCCTGGACTCATCTCCTTCTCTCTAATTTAAAGAAGAACAAGGGACAGTGTGGTCTCGTGACTTTAAAAAGGGGAGGGGGTGTGTGTGGAGAGAGGCCAAGGTAGACGTGGTATAGTGTCATTTGGTTTGATAAATAGGGAGGGAGGGAGGGAGGGAGGGAGCAATGAGAGGGACGTTGCCTTAGTTTTGCCTCACTTGAGGAAGGCTAGGTCTATTGCCCTAGAACTACTAGTATCAAGCTCAATGATTTATATATGAGAAAAGCATTTAGAAGATGCTAAAAAGATTTAAAATAAGAGATGGCAATCAAACACCAGTGTCCTTTGCATATCTTCCATCACTAATTAAAGCAATGGAAGATGACATTTATACCTTGATGGCAATCAAGACAAGCCTTGCCCTACAAACATGCTGATCCTGCTGCACATTATGTTGTGAGAAGGGCATGCTTCAAGTTTATGGTCCCCATTGAAGCTTAAGGCTTCTTGGGCATCATTGTACCCTGGCTTACCATGGATCATGGAAGCGTTGCTATCAATATCTAATTATTAGGGTTTTGTGATCTAAGTTGGGATATAGTCTCAACCCCACAAAAAGTATTGTTTTATTCCTTGGAAGCTCTAGTTACTTATTTACAGTCCTTTTCAACCAATCTGAAATAAGAAAAAGCTTGCCAGTATTTGGTTTCCTTTTTCTCTCACCATATTAATATTCAACGTTTAGTTCTTATTATCCAAATTAGATTTTACAGAACTGCGGGGATTGAAACTAGCTTAGCCAAGTTCAGCAGCGACAGTTTCTGGTTTTGCTTTTCAAAAATATTTTTATCTTGAAAAGGTATGAAGTTAATTACTTTTTTTAGTGTTTTCTGAAAAAAAATAATTTTTCACTTTGTGCTCCTCTTGAAATTAATAGCTAAAAGCCACATAGCAATACCCCATTGGTTTTTCAAGAGGCAAACAATTAGCATTTGGTTCATATGGACCACTCTATCTTTTGGTCTTGACTTGATGGTATTGGTCATGTTAATATAACATATTTGTCTGTAAATAAATTTCCATTTAAGCAAGCGGGTGAAGCTTATGTTTGCTCAAACATCTGAAAAATTTCTTGTTAGTGTTTGGATGCTCATTACAAGTGGTCCATTCCTCCATACGTGTCCAGCAGTAAAATCCATGAACATTTCATCAGAGAGTTTGTCAAACCTTCCAAATTTAATTCCCACCACGACGAACATTCTATTTTGGTTCTTTTTTAAGAAAAAACAAGCTAGTTAGGCAAGGAAAATAATTGATCCCGGCGAAATTAGTCGATGATTAAAGAGGCTACTCAAGCTTTGTTTATTAACTCCACGTTTGTGCAATATTGCACTCTTTATATATTTAATTATAATATAATAGAAGAAGACTATCCTATTTTGTAACCCAAGATGCTCTTCATCCATTCATCAAAATTAATTCGCTTTTGGAGTTCAGTTTTTGAACCATTGAGATTACTAATTGTGAAAGTAAAGATCTAATAGTTAATATATTCACCAAGTCTCTTAAATTGGAATGGTTTATAAAGTTCATGAGATTACTTGGTGTTTTCTTTCAAGAAAACCATGTTTAGAGTACTAGTGTTTATTATAGTTAAACCGAGTTATTGTTAGATAAAAATTCTGATCTAATTAGACATCCTTAATAAAAAAAAATTTATTAAACTAATTTACTAGAATCATTCTTGTTTTTTTTTCTTCAAAATCAGGGTTAAAGGCCAATTAAATTAAACGAGGTATAATTGATTCAATCAAATTATAATACAAACCTACAATAAAAACCCGCAGGAGGGTCATTAAAGGAACTAGAAGATCTATAAAAAAAATTCATTGTTAAACCATAGTTTATTAAAATTCTTATTTAATTAGATAGTTAGAGTACAATCTCTCTACAAGTATATGGGCTAATACATTTAGAATTTAAGTATATTGATAATAAGAATGTATTGATAAGAGTCAATTAAGAGTGGGGGTTCATCTAGATACTTGTCTGATTTATTTCTAACAATTTTATTAGAGATATTTTATTTATTTTATTTTTGTAACAAGAAACATATGTTTTATTTTTAGATTAAAAACAATTATGTACTTTTATAAATAAATAAAAAATTGGAATTAAAAGGGGGATAATAACTAGTGGTGATTAAATTTGAAAAGACATGAATTAATTTGCGTCTCTTAGATCAAACAATTAATTTGTAATTGTAAATCTAGTATGCATAACATTGCGTCTCTTTTTTTCTCTTATAACTTCATTTTTTTTTAATTTGATTTGATTGTAGATCAATATAGAAATGATGTTTGAGGGGCTTTGAATATATCTTTTTATACAGGGCTAAAATCTCACTAAGAAATTCTAGAAGTCATATTTTCTACCGGGATAAATTTTTGTAGCGATATAAGGTTATTAAAACCACCAAATATTTGGCTCTAATTAAATCATTAGCGTGTTTTCCTGCGACTCAAAAACCTCATCTTCTTAACAAGGGGTTAAATTAAGGAGATTCAATAAACATACAAGTCAGATCGTATAAATTTGTGTAAGGAAATTAACAATCTTCACTCTTTGTTTATGGAAGCAATCAAGTCTTTCTTGTTTGAACTCTTTCAAAGCTATAGAATCCTTCATAATCATTCTTCCCTTTGATACAAAACATCCTTCTATCTCCGTCAAAACCAAAACTAATAGACCAACCTCACGAGATTTTATTAATTGCTTGAATAAGATTACCACTTATGTGCATTATATTTGTTCCCAGAAAAAAAAAAGCATTATGTGTGCTTTATATTTGTGCCAAAAAAAGAACTGCATTATATGCTTTATGTGTCCTCAGGGAAACTACAGCTGGCTTCCTCTTCCAGATACTGTCCATCCTTCTCCATGTGAAATGCTAGGAAGAAAAACATGGGCACCACTGTCTTTGCTGTTACGTACAGGTCTGAAGCTGAATTACTCTCCCGTGGCAGCTATGGTGAACCTTTAGGGCGCTGGCATGACTGTTTGGATCCAGAATGCAAGGATATTTTATATGCATCACAAGACTGTAGCGGCTCTCGAGTGGCAGTAGAGACTGCGCTTATCAAAATAAGAATTTTGTTCATGGGGCAAGCTGATTGATTTTCTTTCCGAGTGAAAAACTGTCTAGTGATTTCGAGTATTCTTGTTTCTATTCAAAGATTCTAAAGCAGATTTTTCTCAAAGCTTAGTACATATACATGTCCTTATGCTTTTGGATCCAGTAGCCTTCCTGGGGGTTCTCTCCTTCTGTCAAGGGACTAACTGACCAACTTATAATTGATCGAGATTGTCATTCAAAGTCTTCCTTAAACCTGTCATATATAAAGTATCCTGTTCTTTTTCTTTTTTCCTTTTTAAAAGAAGTGTGTGCGGTGACAATGGCATAAAAACAGGATGATCATATGTCCGCCGAGTTTCACATCCAAGGGATCCTGCACTTTTATGTTTCAGATAACGTTTTTGTACTTTCGTCAATGTGGTTGGTCATATGGAGAACAAATAGTCAAATATCCTTGTTATTGTTGTTATTTCAAATTTTAAAAATAAAAATCATTTTTAAATCAGTTTTACACACAATTTTTATTTTATTTTTTCTGGATTGATTTTTTTCAGATTATAACATGGGTAATACATCCACACACCAACTGGATTATCCTCCAAAGTTGAAAAGGATAAGTGAATGATAGTGTGGAGAAATTGTTGTTATTTAGCATCTCCTCCGAGGTGAAGCCCTGTTTGAGACTGCACGGCGGCTTAGAGGTTTGCTATAATTTAAAAATAAAATTATATTTAAAATTAATATTTTTTATATTTTTGTATCTTCATGTTGATATTAAAAATAAATTTTAAAATATAAAAATTTTATATATATTATTTTAATATATTTCAAAATAAAAAATATTTTTTAAAAAATCACTAATACCAAAAAAAAAAAAAACAATTACGCAATTGGAAAGCTGGTTGAAATTTGCTATCATGGCTGGCTGATTTTGTAGATGATGGACGGCCTTTGCTAAAATATGAATATCTACAAGGCCGAAGTTAGGCCCAGTGAAAATGAACATGAAAAAATAATGGCCAGTTGCGTTTGGGTTTTAGTGAAGTTCGAAACTGCAACTCTTTCGAGGTTTCTAGGTCAGGCCCATATATTGTCATTGGACTCTCTATGACACATGATAAAGGCTTCACGTGGGAATGAAACCATGTCGTTTAGGATGGAATAGAGAAGGAAGCCTATCCAGTATCCATATCTGTGAAAACTGAAAACGCTCTCTCACACTCGCTCATATCTACTCAGTCCATGGCAATGGCAATGGCAATGGCAGCAGCGTCTCTTCCTTGCCCTTCTTCTCCATTCAAGGTACTTAAATCAATCAAAACTCTCCTTTCATGGTACAAAAAACCCCGTTATTTTAGGTTTTTTTTTTTTTTTAATGACAGGGAAACTTGACGAGATTGAAGCCAAAGGCATGCAACTTCACTTGTCTTACACTCCATTCTAAGAACAAAAGACCATCGGTGGTAGTCAATCAAGCAGCAGCACCTTCTGTGGTTACTACATCTTCAGGAGCGAGGCTCAGGCTGGACAATCTGGGCCCACAACCACGGTCTAGAAAGAAAGGGAAGAGAAAGGGAAGAGGTATCTCTGCAGGACAAGGGAACAGTTGTGGGTTTGGTATGAGAGGTCAGAAATCTCGGTCTGGTCCTGGTGTTCGAAAAGGGTTCGAGGGTGGACAAATGCCTCTTTACCGCCGTATCCCTAAATTGCGTGGAATTGCTGGAGGTACTCTTTTTTATATATATTATTATTCAAATTAATTGTGTGTGAAATTTTAGAGAATCTTGTCAATTAATTTTGTAGAAACTCATGTGAGGATGGCTAAAATTTTAGGGTATTGCTATGTATTTAAATTCCAGTGATAAGTGCTTTCTAAAGAGAATACGTTAGTGGGGCAAAGGGTGAGCATGTTTGTAGAATAATTCTTTCTTGCTTCATATTGGTGATCTTCATTGGTTTTGACACACGAATAGCAGGGTCTCTACTGTGTTCAACAATGCATTTGCAATTTCATGTGATCTAGGAGCCAGACACCATTTCTCTAGTATTCACAGTGATTGGGTTGCAGAATCAAATTTCAATATTTCTGTTTGAATTCTTGGTGATAGTTTGAACTGTGAAGTCTCTAGGAGGTGCCGATGCACAATGAATTTGTTCGGAAAGACTGAGCCAGCATTTCATTTCTCTAAGTTTAAAATGAGCAATACTCAAATTAGAAGGCCTTTGCATGTTGACAATATAATGGCCCAGATGGAGTCATTAACCTTGTTTATTTATTGTTTATATATTTCTTGGCTTTGGCATGCTGAGAGACCAATCTGTGGTGGGTAAACTAAATGGACATCCCACTGCCATTTTGTTTGGAGTTTTACGAAACACTCTTAAACACTTATTCTGATTGTTGAAATGGTGAAGAATCTAGTATAGAGGGTCCATCCTGCTTCTCTATTGCCTATTAACTAAACCATGCTATCACATCTTGAATATCAATATATAGTGCTTTTTTTACTCTCCTTTCTCCACACAGCAAGACTTGCATGTTTCAATGATGTGTGTGTTTTCATATTCATAAACTCATTGGTATGCTTCTGTTACTTTCAAAGGTATGCATGCGGGTTTGCCAAAATATGTCCCTGTGAACTTGAAAGACATAGCATCAGCAGGATTCCAAGAGGGAGCGGAGGTATCACTAGAGACTTTGAAGGAGAAAGGCTTGATCAACCCATCAGGAAGAGAAAGGAGACTCCCTTTGAAGGTATATGACAGTTCTATCTATGATTTATAAGCTTACATAACTTTGAAATATTTGAAATATTTACATATTTTCTTGATTTAGGTGATACCTGTAACACAGAGGGACCTGAGATCCTCAAACCCTCCCACCATACTTTAATATAGCCATTTGTTTCAAATATCTATTCTGTTTGCCCTTTCCATAAGACCATTAACACTTTTGTCTGATTTTGTATGCTATCCATGAGTGTGTCTAAAGTCACAAATAGGTATATGTGGATAAATAAATTGAGTTCCTAACTAGGTAAGCAATCAATTTGGGATGATTATCAAAGTGAACAGATGCCTGGGTCAAGCTTTATATTGCTGGGCCTACTATTCATCTGGTGAGATTTTGAAATATCTTTTATAAGGTTACTAGAAATGATGCCATACTCGCCTTCTATGATTTCTTTTGCTGGAAGGATTTGCCCGTCTTTTTTATATTGTTTGTAAGCTCCAAATTGTTCAGCATGTGACAGTATCTTGCAAATCTCCCCTCTGATTTTCAGAGTATCTGTCATTCATTACATTTTTTTTCCAGTAAAGTGACGGCATAGTTGGAAAAGACATTTGCGTGCTATTTGCATCAGGTTCTGATTCCTCCATTTGGGACATGTTTTACTTCTTAGAGTGGGTAGAAAAATAAAAATTGTGGTTAAGGTTCTTGGAATGGACCTGTTTCACCTTAGTATATTGGTTGTTTTATCCAAGCAAAAAAGGAGGCTGTTATTTTCTGTGAGCTAACAGTTACTCTTTAGTGTGTCATACGAATTTTGATTCAGAAACTTTAGAAACTCAAGCTTAAGTGATTTCATTATCATTGCTTGCTGCATCTTAAAGACTGAAAATCCTATGCTGTGGGTATTGTTGGTGTACAGAAATAATAGGCTGTAGTGATTGGCATCTCAAACCCGCTGCTTGCGTATGAAGAGACTAAACAATTAAATTCTTAGAAAGAAGTGTAGACAGTTTAGGTCAATTGCATGTGAGAGCCACAACTCATAATGCTGTTTTCTAGCTGTTAACTTTGAGATATGCTCATTTTCTTTTGGATTTAGGTTCTGGGTGATGGAGAACTAAGTGTCAAGCTGAACATTAAAGCTCGTGCCTTTTCAGCAGCAGCCAAGGAGAAGCTTGAGGCTGCCGGATGCTCTCTTACTGTATTACCTGGCCGAAAGAAGTGGGTGAAACCATCAGTTGCTAAGAACCTTGCTCGTGCTGAAGAATACTTTGCTAAGAAACGAGCTGCAGCCATTGTGTCTGAACCGTCCTCGGCTTAAATCATTTGTGCTTGAAGTTTTATATCTTTAAGAGGTGTAAATTAGCAGGTGGGGAAGTAGATTTTCCTGTTGTTTAGGTGTCGTTGGGCTCCATGGTTGTAATTTCTTGCATTCACATCTTTTATTCATTTATCTAATGCCTTTCTATAATTTGGTTAAAAATTTGGCAGCTTCCCTGTCTTTTTATTGTTGATATCAATATATTCAAATTATCATAAAACATTAAAAAAAAAACATCAATTGATTTCATTTGCATTTTTAAAAAGCATTAAAAAAACATAAGTCATTGCACTCGTATTGTGTGTTAGGTATTGTGATAATTTTTGTGGTTATAGTTTAAGAAAAATTATAAATTATAATATTTTTTTCAAACCCATGTTCTCACCACTATGAAAAGTAAGTTTAAATAATGAAAATTAAATAACTTTTAAAGTTATGATCTGGTTAAAAACATTTGCATCTCGAAGTCTTATCATGGTTAAGAAAGACTGGCTATAAAAATGGTAATTTAAGTAGAACACCCGCTTGCTAAACTAGAAAGTTGATTAAAACTTTTGAAAAACGCCGTTACGTTCCCTGAAAGTTGTTTGCCATTCCCTTTTTCTTGATTACCAAGTTAAATTATTATAATTATCCTAGGTTACATGCAGATAATCTGAATGATGATACATGAGCATGGTGTCCTGAATGGGGTCAGATATTAAAATGGCCGGTCATAGCAGGAAAACGGCATCAACCGTAGTTTCATAACCCTTTCTTCTTGTCGTCGCCTTCCTCTCATCGAATCATTTGGAAGCATCATTGCATAATGCGTAATTTCTGACTCGATCAAACCGGTAATGGACTTGAAAATTGAAGTATAGATTGGGCAATTAGCGTCTAAATTACAAATAAATGGTGAAATGATATAAAAACAATTTTTTTTTTGATAAAATAACATACTTTTAGGATGCTGCAGTTCAAAAATACAATATTTAACTAAATATTACATTTAAAAACTGCGATGTCAAATATAATTTTACCGGGTCAACTAGAGTTTCCTTTACCTGTGCTCCTTTCTCTGCAAGATAACGGGTAATTTTTTTAGTCCCTTCAACAACAGTGTCCTTTGCTTGTATTCCCTTCTCTGCAGCATACTGGGTGGACTTTTAAGGCCCTTCAACTATAGTGTTTTTTGCCTGTGCTCCCTTCTCTGCAACTTTCTCAGCACCTTCAAAGGACAATGCCCTTCGCTTGAGATGTTTTTTGAGCCCCTTCCCGAATAGTATCTTTGGCCTGTGGAGTCTTCTCCGCTGCAAAAGCCAAACTCTTCTCCGTTGCAGTATCTTCGGCTATTCATTATAATTGATGTCATGATTTCAAATCAACGATATCTTATATTGTCGCATTTCTAAAATGTAATACAATTAAAATATGTTTGACAAATAAAAATTTTGAGTAAGTTTTATTTTGTACTTGGAATTTTTTTGTTAAATGGAGTTAATTGTCATTTTATAAAATTTAATTAATAAATATATTTTATTTAATTTTTAATTTTTTTTATTAAGCGAGGATTATAGATCATTGCTCAAGTGATCTTAACTTAAATCAGATCTGTACTTTGTCCTTAAAAGTTTACCTCCCTTAACATATTTACTTCAAATTTTTCATCCCATACCAAACACAGCTCAAGGTTTAAAGTTTTTTATTTATTAGTCATGAACATCGACGACGACTTGCATAGAGTTGCGAGGAAAGATTGCATTTCCTCTGTCATTTATAATTCCAAATCATCGTTAAAAGTAAGAGTCCTAAAAGTTGATGGATTATTTATTGTTTTAAACAGACAATGAGATCATGAACATCGTCGTCTAACTGAGAAGACTCAAGGACCACCACTAAACACAATTCAAGGGATGACGCGTCTCCTAAAAAGGTACATGAATTAAACGTACATAATATACGATTTATCCCTGTACTAATTATTAAATTTTAAGGCTCTGAACGTATTTCATGACAGCGAGGATACCAAGGTACTTGGTTTTTGGACGATCAATTGCTGAATATCACATGTGTGAAGCAAAGTTAGCTAGCTAGCAACCAGTATTATAGTTTACAAGTCAAGCACAAAATTTGATGAGACCTGGAGAAAGGGAGGGGTCGAGGAGGAGGAGAAGAAATCAACAAAATCTATATAGATTATATTAGTGACTGTACATAAAAAAACAGAGTTGCAACTCATAATTATCTCTACTTTTCTTTTCCTTCAAACTAGAGGTACCTGGTGCAAGCTTTTCAATGGTGAAATTAAGTCTATATTTTCAACCCAGTTAAGAAATTATTTTGAGATTTGAATTTCCACGATTAAAAACAGGTGCGTATTATTTGTTACTCTTTTAATAATCAGATAGAATATTATTTCGAAAAGCTTCTGTGCCCGTCCCGTGAATAAGAAAGTGATAGCAGAATATGGACAGAGGGTAGCACAAAACCACAAGATCATCCACATCTTTGCATATCAGCTAAGAAAACAGAGTTGAAAATGAAAATTGATAAGCAAATGTGGGATAAGTTTAGGAGAAAATGAATGGATGGTAGCATCCCAAGAGAAAGATAAAGGGAGGTGTGGTAGTCGTTTTCACAATCTTACGATTCTGGATCCTCAATTATTAAAACTGTTATTTTCGTACCTGGAAAATGACAAGAGAAATGTGTGTTGGATATCTCAACAAGCAAGGGCGTGGAACTTTTCGTCAACTAGTAAAAAAAAAATTTATAATATATATATATGAATTCTTAATTCCGAATTCAAAAGTTTCTAGTATATTAATTGCAAGGAAATTGTTGCTGCTGCTGTGGTAAATGGCTCAATTTGTAGTTATACAATTGTATAATTTTCTAATGTATTCTTTTTATATATATAATTCAGGGTGTTCGGGTTAACTTACGCGCACCATGACTAATTCTTGGATCCACTGAACACCCTGCAAGCTTAATGGACAGGTAAGGCATCGCGGGGTGACAGACATGCACAGAAATGATCGAACTCGGATTCAGAGGAAGGGAACAGGTCCCTTTCCCTGCGAGGCCACAACCTCAAGTGAATGTTAGTGTGTTAGTGTGCCTATTTAATCCATAAATAAAGTATCTTTCTTGATTATGCACTTACATCCATTTGTCATTCAAGCTAGTAGAAAATGTCACGTGACTTGCACCTTATCTATTTTAAT
>Ga0307515_10006768_pt1 | contig 22809 bp, 21 predicted proteins | sample 17_EM_MG_FD_194513 | JGI IMG/M metagenome (GOLD analysis project Ga0307515, IMG submission 194513) | Populus trichocarpa ectomycorrhiza microbial communities from riparian zone in the Pacific Northwest, United States - 17_EM | ecosystem: Host-associated > Plants > Roots > Unclassified | place... | reverse complement strand
GTGGCAATTTCACGTGATCCCAATAAGCGAGCCAATCATTTTGCTTGCGTCCATGTCTTGGCTGGACGCAAGCAAATTGATTGGTCGAGGCGCAAGCCGATTGCCACTTTATGAGTTCTTCTGCACCGTAGCGATAATTTTACCACCCATTCCGAATTCACATGGGAAGGGCGTCATACATGACGACGGTTCTGTCATCTCGGTCATGATAAATTACGTTGGCCATATAATAATACCACCACTCATTTCACCTTTGCACCACTTACGCTAAAAAAAGCTTCGTCTGACACCTAACCCCAAGAAAGCCCACACGGCCCGGGGGCTTTGTGGGCTTTCAGATTACCGGCCCGGCCCGGCCGCCTCAAAGCCGGCCTGAAAGCCCTCGGGCTGGCCCGGCCCGTTTCGAACACTGGGTGGAATCTCCCTCAACGAGTTTCACCATATCCGAATAATTATCTTCAACAGAGTACTGCAGTTCACCAGGTATATGCAGTTGCGCTGAAAACCTTCACACTATCTTGTATTCATTGCCATCCCTTACATAGTTCCCAGATGCGGACATCAATGCGTCAATCATGCTATGCCTAGCAGGTAGGCTCATTCGCTAATACCACTCTTGTACAACTGGAGTCTTAACTGTCTCATCAAAGGTTACAACCTTCGAAAGAGTTGACCATAACTTTGATAAATCCTTCTTTTGCAATTCCAGTTACTCGGAATCCTCCCTGAGCTGGTGCAGTACATTTAGCATGGAATGGTCACCGCCTAACTCAAGTTCAGTCATCTGTTCAAGCTCGTCGGTTCTCAGGCCTCCATGTGAGGTGCCAGCAAAGAATATAGTGTTGACAGATGCTAAAATGCGCTTTCGGTTACTGTTCTCTGAGTTTCTCTCGTGCCCAGATTTCTAGCCTAGCGAGTAGAGCAAAATTTATTTTCGCAGTCTGGGTACGAGATAATCTCTGAGCTCCGGTTCCGCTCTATCAAGGCCTAGTACTCGCAGGAATATAACTTCACGTTCCTGTTACGGATCATGACATACCTCCAAGACTGTGTCCAATGAAAATGATGGGTTGGTCCTAATAATATTAATTACTCAAGCTAGAGTTCTAAATGAATATGCTCACTGTAGATGAGGTATTTTCTAAATGTTGGATAAACTTCGCTGTTTAGTCAGACATTCTAACCTCGCTTTTATTTTTCCCGAGGATACTACGACTGTCATAACCGTAGGTCATAACTCGCAGGCGGCAGGCCTAGTATAGCTTTTGGCAAGAGTTCCTTTAGCCACATACGAGATGACTGGCGACTGTTCCAAGATCGATATGCATGACCCGTAAGACTGGTAACTGCGATAACACTGCTACAATCAGTATCTAAAGATGGGTTATAATAAGCAGTGCAACATACTCTGCTTCTATAACTTCCCCGGGAATATTCGACGGTGTCAACCCATAAAAATGACGGCCGATACATCTTTAATTTCCTTCCGGTAGTAATTGTTAGGCTCGAGCATCTTGAAATAATCCGTACAGACGTCGAAGTTAAGCAATGCCGTTTGGCAGTTACCATAGCACGACGGGAACAGATCTAGCAGCGGTGTTAGGTCCTTGAGGCTAGGGTCAAGATATACGAGTGCTTCCCAAAGTTTGTCTCTGCTCCAGTCTTGTGGAAAACCACTTATCCGAAAGCATGTAGGCTTCGAATCCAAAGAAGGGGTGATTGATGAGGCTGAGGGAGACCTGTCGGCGCTAATCAAAGGGCTAGCTGAAATCGCATTTGTAGATCGGTTGGTCCTCTTGCTCAGACGGGAGCCGTTCTTCGTGGCAGGATAGCGACGCTTTCTGGTGGCCGGGGCCATTTGGCAGTGTAAGAGGCGAATGTCTGTGCGTATACCGCCTGTGAAGCAGCTGGTGTATGAAAGTGACCTGCAGTTGGTGGTTGGGTGGGGTTGGGATTACCATGGTCCATGGATGCTATACTTTATCAGCCATAGTGACTCCAAACTGCCAAATGCTACTGCTTTTCACCTCTTTTGCATACTCGTAAATGCCTGCACATGCCTCCGAGAAGTGAAATAACGTAGTACAATGCCACCCATCCTGCATCCGGCCCCGCCAATGAGAACCATACAAATATTGCTTTCGAGAATCTGGCTGGAAACCGTAACCACTGAAGCAATTCCTCCGAATGTGTGTGCTTCCCATAAAGAGTGTATGCAATGAAAGAATGAGAGTAGAGATCTTAGGATGTTAAGACATCGGGCGTGGCATGCTGGAGAGTATGGTGATAATCGTCGTGTGACACTAGGATCTTCGTCAGCTCCAAAGTCAGTGCGACCACACTCCAGTTCCACGTGCCAAACGTACCGCACCCCAGTCTCGGGTAAACTTATTGCTTCGGATACTTGTTTTCCGATGAAGCTTGTGTAACGCGCCCCTCTACTGAACCCATAACATAATCATAACGACCCTTAGATGCATTGCAGCTGTAGCAGTTGCTTCCTTCCCTGCGCCTGTTCGCAAATGATCATCCAGCAATTATTTCGGTAAATCCAGTAGACAAAATCATAAATCTTGAGAAAACAGCAGCGGGAGTCCCCCCAAAAGTTGTCTGCTGCATACTGATTGGGGGGTGGAGGACCGACAGACACGGATGAGGCGAAGAAAGTTTTCCCTGCGATGTATATATTCAAAGGCTTGGTCCGTAGTTGATCGAGATACCTGAAACAATCGAACACCAATGTGTACCAAACGATATGGAAAGAATGAAGCAGAAAACTCAAACAAATGTGCCTGTCCGAAACTTTTATCTTCCTATGGGGCTTACAAAGTGCAGGGGGAATTACCAAGTAAATAGAGTACTATGCAAAATGTGGGTTGGGCGAGTGACTAACCGTCTCATAGTTACCGTTTGCCCAGGGGAGGTGTCCATTATATATCTAAGAACAAACAATTTTGTAGAACTCACTCTCCTCTTTCATTTACACCTACTCTAACAACCTGGAGAGGCCTGGTTGAATAGTTATTTGGAGTCAAAGACTGCTGTGCGTGGTTAAGGGTGGTCGTACTCGCCAAATTTTCAAGTCTCCGGATTCATTTTCAATGATTAAATGATTCCGATACGATCATGTCTTATCTAATAGTTATCTAACTTGATGTGTAGTTACCAAACGTTTGATGTACTGTCAAGGGTGCTTATAATGCGGTATCCGGAGACTTAAAAATCCGACAAGTAATGCTCCCTGTCAACCAAGGTTCGAATCGGCGGAAGATTACGTAATATATATGGATAGATTAACAGAGGGTCAGGGCATTGTAGATCGCAGGGGCGACACAGACAGGGCAGTGAAATGTTCAAACTCAGTTAGGTCTAACCATATCATTTCGATTAGAAACTGTTCTACTACAGGAAATTTACATAACTATACTTACTTTTACCTCAGACTCGGATCCGTAACATGACCAATATCCAATGAGCAGCTGTAGAATCAGTGTATATTTAACTTCAAAGCTGAATGAAGATGACAGGTACAGCCATCTCGATAGTTCGTCCCGTGTGGGGAACACTCTGCCCGGCACTGGACAATTCTTTTGGGGATAGAGAATTCGGGACCGTTCAAAATCGAGGCAGATTGCTCTTAGACTATAGCTACAGGGCCTGCAGCCTCTACGACATCATAACATCAAGATGTCAACTATGGGAAGTGGAGAAATCGTGCTATTTTATACTGTATTCCTTATTCACGCCCTCTTTGGGTATTGCGGCAACCAAGACCGCTAGTTTTAAGTCTCGCTGCCCTTCGTTTCACAGCGAGAGCGAAGAGGGAAGACGAGCGGTGCAGCAAGCTCTTTGGTTATCAGAGCGGGAAGACTGGAAGCCGAAGGCCTATCCCGGCACAGAGCAAAAAGTCTCTCGACACACAATACTACCAACTAAAATGCGGGAATGTTCTGACAGCGACTTACCTTAAGCGATTCAGAAAGCGGGATGATAATCAGTGCTGGCGATGCAGGCAGGCGCCTAGACTTGGTAGCATCTTTTCTGCAACTACAAGAGAGGGAAGAATTGTTTGGCCCAGTGGTTTCCTTAGTGTTCGGAGTAGATGCTCTAGGGCGTGAGGCCTGAGGCTTGCGGCCCCCACCGGTCTATTGTGAATCCTCCGGATGAAAACCGGAGGGAATCCCAGAAACCGTCCCGTATTTGCGCCAAGACGGGAATTCCCTGGGCCCGATCAAATCACAGTATTTCAACGGGATTGACTTTCTGGGCCTTTTTCGCTCTCAAAACACAAAAGCGGCCGCCGTGTAAGAACGGGGAAACCTCTTCCCACCCATCATCCACCAACGACAACTCCACGAATGTTTGTCCGATAAGGGCATTTGTTGGACGTCAAATGATCTAATTGATGAGCACCATAGCCCGGTCGTTTCCAATCTTGAATCAGCAGCGCACTTATGTGGCAGCTATTTCTGTCGATATGACACGAAATGAGATCAAATCCCGTTCAATAACGCGCAGGATTTCGAGATTTTCGCATCCTAAATCCCGTCGTAAGATGGGATGATAGACCATAAAAACTATTCCATTAGCTTCCGGTCGTTCACAGTACATTAGCCGAAGGCTTGCAGGTATGAAACCGGTGGCCTATAGCCTCAATCGGCCGCCACAAGCTCCTATGCTGAGGAGGAGGCCTGCCGTTTCCGCATTGGTCTGCGCGGCCGGCATTACCAGTCTCTATTGAAGTTATCTGCTCCGATGAACACGAGTCTGGATGCATACAATATCCGTGGTAGCTGCTGTGGAAGTCAAGGTTGAAGAAGCATTTAGCCCTATATAGGCTTACGATAGTATCATCCGGGTGTGGCAGCGGGAATCGATCTTTGACAGTAACCACGCTAGCCTCCCGATAACTAGCCGGAGTTTCCTTACCATACGCACAAAATTCTATTGGTGATAAGCCGGAGAGTGTGAGATACGTATCGTCCGCTTTACAAGGAGCTCCAACATCGTTTCTTAGACTCCTAGTATTCCCGAGCGGCCAAACGGGCGCCGCTTTAACAGAAACCTGGCAGATTTGTGTTGGCACGGGATTTGGCCCGATGGCTTGTGTGGCGTTCGGGGGCTTACAGCCCCCGACGGCCTAAGGCTGCGGGCATGAGGCCGGTGGCTTGCGGCCCCCAAGGGCCTCCACCAGCCCCCATACCGAGCAGTAAGGTTAGCTCCGGCAGTGATGCTCGGCATCGGTCTCCGGATGTGATACTCGGCTTCGCCGAGTATGCCCTCCTTTCCCATATATATTTGCCTGTTTTTCTCTCTCTTTGCTCTTCAGACTATCACTTTTGTACGATAGTCAATTCAATATCTCTATTCGTACTCGATTGATCTCAACAATTTGCGAGATTCAGACGTGCTGCCGGGCCGGATCAAGAATTAGTGACTTGTTCCACTGTTGAGATCAATCGAGTACGAATAGAGATATTGAATTGACTATCGTACAAAAGTAATTGTCTAAAGAGTAAAGAGAAAGAGAAAGACAGGCAAATATATATGGGAAAGGAGGGCATACTCGGCGAAGCCGAGTATCACATCCGGAGACCGATGCCGGGCATCACTGCCGGAGCTGGACCTACTCCTCGGCATGGGGGCTGGTGGCGGCCCATGGGGGCCGCAAGCCACCGGCCTCATGCCCGCAGCTTTAGGCCGAAAGCCACACAAGCCATCGGGCCAAATCCCGTGCCAACAATAGCGAGCTGGATCTCGGAAGGTAGGACACTGGCGAAGGCGTAGTAGGAGGCTGACAAGTGCTACGGATATAGACTGAAGGCCCAAGGGCAATGCTGCGAGCAAGAGATCCATCCCAATGACAAGCATGAAATCATTGGTAACAAGGTGCGACCCACTGAAGAGCGGGCATGCGCCGGATGGAACGTGGCTAAAGCGGTTTGGCCACCGAGTGGACGACAAGAACTGGTTGTGCAGAAGCAGAACGCGGCAGACGCGGGAGCATCTGTTCCGCCACTGCAGCCGCTGGAAAGACCAGCAGCCAGAGCTCAGAAAGGCCATGAGAAATGCCACGGGATAGAATGCGGGCAGATGCCGGCATTTGCAAATGTCTGAGCTTTTCTCCACAGAAGGATGGGATCAAGGGTTGATGGACTTCCTGGCAGCGACTGACGTCGGGAAGTTCCCGCCAAAAATAGCAGAGGAGCTCGGGCCGGAAGAGCAAGGGCAGAGTTAATCATGTTTGGACCGGGGGTGGTCTGTCTCTCGTTTCATCGATCTCTCCGGACTCTCTGTTTGTTTCCTTGTGTCACTTGCTCTCTCTCTAATCGTGTGAACTTGATTGATTTTCGATTGTCACAGGGGACGATGGGTAGCAGGTGGTAGCCCCGCCATCTTGCCGGCTCGCCCGGAGGCGGAGGTGGGGTCTTTAGGTGCTGTCATACTCTAATTAGAGTTAATACAGTATGAGTAAAACAAAAAAAAACAAAAACGGCCGACATCCACCGCCCCGGCCGACATCGGGCGGCTACCGTATATTGTTAGATGTATCCCAATTCGATCCTGAGAGCGCGTGGTAAGAGATATATAAATGGATACATCCATGCATAGATTGTATATCAATTATGCTATTTTTAAAGAGCGAGGAGAGGAGAATGATGAACAGGATCTTGCTTCACAGTCTGGATAATTGTAGCTAGTTTATATAAATTGTATGTACCCTGAGAAAAATCCATGGATATCGACAGATGACGCCCGGGGACGGCAAGGCTCCGTCCCCGGTCGTCCTTTCCGTCCGTCACCGTCCTGCTTCAAAAAGACGGCACCGTTTCCGTCCTACCCTCGGACGGACGGCGATTCGCCGTCCCGTCCCGTCCTCACGAATTTCCGACGGACGGGACGGTTGAGAACACTGGTCCAGGACCAGTCTAGATTAAGTCTGAACTGGTCTGATGAATTGCTAGACTGATCCGATTGCAGTCTATTATGACCCCGCACTGAACTGGACTAAACCCGGACCGTTTCGGTCTAGACTGGCCTACCCCCGGACTGTGGAGAATATTGAGAGACCGATTGTATAAAGAAAGCGGGAAAGCCACACATCCATGATTTACAGCGTAAGGATTGTCTCCGTTGCACAACCATTCTGTCAAGGGCGAGGAGTCAAATCTTGTACTGGTCTCCCGCATGCAGGCGACGCATCCCCACCTATACTTTAGGACCAAAAAGTGAGAAATCCTGCTGTTGGTTTGAAGTCTCCATAGGTCTGGAAGGGCTGGAATCTCTTGCAGAACTCTGAAGTTGTGTGATGCTTCCCCTGGATGGCAGCCCAACTCTGGACTGACGTTATATAGGTTTGTACGCAGTCCTACCGCCATCATGTATAAATTGGTATAGCACTACCTGATGTATTCCGAGTGTTACAATATGGAACAGGAGAACTGTGTGGGCGTATAGACTTAAGGTACAGAGAAGAAAAAAGGAGATTGACTCAAGATATATACAGGAGGCATCAGCCCCTGCAGCTGGGGCCGTCTATCAGATCTGTAACATATCTTCGGCCCATGTATTTCTACAACACCGAGTGATGACCATAGTACGAGTGATCATTGGTGATCGAGTGATACTCGCAGACATACATTGACACCATATCCACAGCACCACAAACCTTCCAGTTGTATCTCTACGATAAACAACTACTGCAGCATCCATCCACTGTACGCTGGTTCCAACTAGCGCAAAACTCGCGGCTAATTAGTAACTCTGACGCTATTTTATCTCGTTCCCAAACAGCAAAATGAATTTCGGCTAACATTCCCGAAAAGGGAGGATTGTAAAGGGGTAGTTGTGACAAAGTTAAATCCCAATAAGAAAATAAGGCTTCTTCGATTGGGTTTCCGAAGAAGGGGAGTTGGTCACTCGAGAATTAAGGCTATCTTCTATTTGCTACAGTACAATTCTGAGAATGCGTTCATTTCTTAAATTCTAATGTTGTTGTTCAAAACCCGCAACCCGAAGAAATAAATAAGTCCACCTCTAAATAGCTACAGTCAGTTTCCGATGGTGGAATGTCTGCCACGTACGGAACAACCATGAATAGCTAGCGGTTCAACAATGCATGCTGCTGCGACAAGTACTCTAACAGGCTAAAGTTTAAATGGTTTTCTTATCAGTGGTGCATTGAATATTGTGGTTGATGACCTGCAGGCGCAACTGCAAGGCAAGATAACAAGGTCAGAAACCAAGTGAAACGTAATAACTGCAAGATGCGGAGCTGCAGTCTTATCGGTGAGATATTTATAAAACGCTAACGTCAGTGCCGCGTTTGGAATGCAAAGGCCGACAGACGACTGCCTGAAATCTATAGATTATATCGCTTCTGCATATGTGTAGTTAATGAATATTAGACTTAGCGGCACAAAGCCTTAACTGATTGTGCAATCTTGACATGTGAAAGAAGTACATCAGAGGATAAAATTACATTTGTAAGGCTGCGTGCGACACAAATCGTAGTCATCTGATTGGAATAAATTCGAAAGCCGGGATAATTGCTTGGGTCTCGATATTTCCGCGCCACACCACTCTAACCGACATTACATCCATCGGGTCTAGTTAAGAAGTCCAAATTGGATTGCTTACCATCTTGGCATATTTCTCTGACCCTGACAAAGTCAATGAGCCTGCAGCATGAATCTCAATATTACTACACCTGAACAACCAGTTTGGGTGAAATTCTACGCTGATATGTGCGATGACTAAGTGGGTGTAATTTTACATGTGTTTGCGCAATTTTTCGCCGCATTTTGAAGTAGTTGCTGAAAGCTGACGGTTTTTATGCCGTAGGTAGTAGCACACTATACGACTATACCTCAAACTACGTCCAAAAACCAGGTAAATCTGGGCAGAATTATGGCGGTATTTCCTCATTGTATTCTACGTACAAGATAGTCCTAATAAACTTTGTTGCGACAAAAAGAATTGCACGAATGACACGAGATATAATTTTAGTCTTGTAGGTTAGCTGAGCGACCAAGACTTCGCATCGGTATTTGCCTGTAAAACCAAAGCTGCGTTAGCGATCTGCACAAAGGGCGACAGCAATCCACCATGAAAACAGATGCTTCTTACTGTGCGGAGCATCAGATGAGCTACTAAAGTTACGTTTAGTTTTGCTTTATTTGTTGCATCGTGTTAAGGCGATTCGCTAGTCCAATTTCGCACACTACCTAGCGCCATAGTCTATGTCGCAGGGAATTGACCAGACTTTCAATCGCCATGACTTCCAAAACGCCGAACAGCTTTTGGCGACATTCTGCAAGGTATGATGCAATCTGGCATTTTTGTGATAGATAAACATTGATGATAGGTGAACTACCGCTTAGTGAATGTGATCGCATGCAGAGCTTATATGAACTAGCGCAGCAATTAGGCAGTTGGAGTTGTACGAAAAACCAGCAAGAGTAAGAGAGTGGATGAATTAAACCAACGAAATATGTGCCCTGCAGCGCAACTGATGAAACTGATAACATCGAATTCCTACAGGATTCCGTTGACTCAAAATGTAGTATATCCAGGCTATTGGAGTATCAACAACACCAGTACTGTAGCCATGGCAAGGAATAATTTAGTAATATCAAAAAATTAAACTATTAAGCTGGTAGTAGAGTCAATGGTCTCGTGATACACCACCACTATGCATAATGTGACCGTACGTGGGGTGTTCGAAAAGTGTATGCTGAATTTGCATGTAGCGTGTCTAGCATGATCGTGAGTTTTGAGTGATTCAAGCTAGAAAGTATCCCAAAATTAGAAGTGGGTTATGACAAGTCAGAAGCTATGTTCGATCACTCACAGTCTCCGATCGCGGAGTGCCATTGGACATATGCATTCCGTCGTTAGTCGGATGCGGAGGGGATTATCACCGACATCTCCTTTTGGTATGATGCATCTTCCTATTCTCTTGTAAGCACATATAATTTTGGTTTGAATCTTCTTACCTTCTGCACTCAAAAGCACAGACAAAACAAATTCTTGGGAAAAAAGGACTGCTGACACCACGGCACGTCAGGAAGGCCCACATCAATTACGAGTAAGTTAGCTCCAACCATTGATCCAAGATCTGCAACGTATTTAATTATGCTGTGATACTGCTGCAGGTAGCAACGCAAGTGAGATGCCGCGGTCTGGTTCAAAAGTTGAGATCAGCAGATAGGGAGTGGGGGTGCAAAATTATTGCAGCACACGTCGAAAAATCAATTTTGGGAACACCAGAAACCTTAACCTATCATATTCCAAGGTAGGTGCCCCCACACTTGATTTTTCGACAATTATAATACAGCGCTACCGATTAAACTCGATCGAGCCCTAGTGATCTCTCTGGATGAGACGCCCTCGGCAAATCAGCGCTTCCTCACCCTAGGCTGTAATTTGGGTTGAAAACTAGTCAAATCGAACAGTGGAGGCAGTTGAGGATAAGAAGTCTACATTATCTATCAATCCCAGATCAAAACAAGTCCTCAAGCCTGAGATCCTTAGCGACCTAAACAACATACGAACAACAATGACTGATCGTCTCACCGATGACACAGGCGGCGAGGTCTGCGAAGTCTGCGATCGCCATGTCCCAGATAACGTTCCCGTCCTCTTTTGGTGCAACGTTTGCGAGCAGGTACTTTGCGATGACTGTTGGGATCTCCAGCCTGTTCACAGGAAGAAAACGACACATAGAACAAAGGTCAAAACTCATGAAAGAACAGAGCTAAAGATTGCCGATCTTATACTCTCAATATTTAGCGCCGGCCGTGATGTCGAAGAACAACTACATGGCCACGAAAACAATTTGGATACGAAATGGTTCGGAGTCATTAGCAGCGACGATGAGCAATTGAATCCGCAGCTGTATAACTTCGAACGCTTCCGCGCCCTGATCTATGGATCGTTTGTTGATAGCACCAACCAATTTCCATCGTTGATTTCGTTTGTGGGGGATACTGGTGCCGGGAAGAGTACACTCATAAACGCCCTGATAAAGGTAACAGTCAGGATGCCTTTGATAAGGGAGCTAAACTAATTTCGGCCTACGTAGACTAACGCTGGTTGCAGGGCAACGGACGAATCACAGACCGTTCCTGTCATGGGTCAAGAGACGGGCACTCCAACTAGCGGCGACGTGCATTTATTTTCTGATCCCGACACATACTCAACTGGGCGCCCTATCCTCTACAGCGACTGCGAAGGGCTCGATGGAGGCAACAATCCGGCGGAGGGATCACTTTGCAAGAAAATGGGGAGTAGACGCTCAAGACATATGCCGAAACGTTCAAATAAAACGGACAACGACGGGAATTTTCCAAGGTTCAGAGCACGAGATATGTTCCTGTCTCAGGGACAGAATCGGTCCCACCAGTGGGTTGTAAACAATCTATATCCGACGATACTATTCACGTTTTCTGACGTCATTTGCTTCGTGACTAAGAGCATCAAGTAAGCTGCGTGAAGTTCCGAAAGTACCAACACTTACTGATTGATGCAGAAAAATTGAGCATCACGTGGGAAACCTGATATCTTGGGCGGAGAAGGCATTTGACCGCTCTTTAAATCAACCAATGCTACCTTATGCTATCATTGTGGTCAATGCACTTGAACCTGATCAAAAGGTGACTACATTTGCCAATGATGGTATGGTCCTTGCAGTCAATTTACTAATCAAACTCCTGCTGTAGGATGCCGAAAGGTGGTGGGACACAAGCTATTCAACAAACGCTTTGAGTCGCCTGGATTTGATCGTGCAAGGGAAAGACACAGGCCTTAAAGGCCAACTACCAAAGCTGGCTAAGTATTGGCGCGACCGCGGCAAACAAATCAACACCCTTGAGGACCTTCTTCTTTGCTACTACAGCGGTTTCCAAATTGTCTGCATACCTCACGCTAGAATTCCTCCTTTCCTTATTAGCCAGCAATATCGGAAGCTATATCAAGCTATAAAAGAGGCATCCGACAACGCAGAGAAAAAAAGGAAGTCGGTGGATCTGCTGATGACGAGTGATGAGCTGGACAGGTACTTTGAAATTGCCTTGGCTCATTTTTCCGAAAAGCCGGATGAACCGTTCAATTTTCTAAGTTCTGCATTAACATACAATCCAATCAATCCGACTTTCAAAGACCACGTCCTAAACCTTTTGGTCTATAGGACAGTTAACTCTCCGAGTCTAAGCGAAGCTACGATACTGCAGCAAACTGCACCGCTTGTGGCGTCATGCATTTTTCTTGATATCTTCCGACAAAGATATCCTTATAGAGGTGAACAACTATTCTACGAAATTGAATGGCTACTTATGTCCAATTTTTGATTCTACAGGGAACTCTAAAGTAGCAGTTAGCGGTTATATTGAACTCAGTGCCATGGCTGAGAAAGAATTTTACCAGAAATATTGGCGATGCGAGGCTACGGACAGCCAAGGTAAACGCTGTGCAAATGTGGCATCTGGTCATCAGAAAGGGCACCAAACTCTCGATGGGAAAGTCTTCGCTGCTGGAGATTTTGCATCTTCATTCAACTGCCAAAAAAAGAAATTTCAAAACCAGATTTCAGCAACGCTTGATGACCTTTTCAAAAAACAAAAGAGAAGTGCCGACAAAGCGGAAGAAACAAAATTCGCTGCATATCTCCATGCCTGGGATTCACTGAGCAGAATTACTGAATTTTGGAAATCGAATCATTCAATGACGTGCTTTTGCTGTCTAAACTCTGTTCCGGTGCATACATTGAGATGCGGACACATCATCTGCCAATATTGCCTCGAGGATTTCTCACACCTATCCGACTGTGGGGCCTATCTTTGTGTATCGGTTTGTCCGCTTTGTTACAATGTCGACGACCATTGGAATCCAGCTTGGAAGACAAAACTGCAATATCCCACTGAGGGCCAGCGTGTTTTATCTCTAGATGGGTACGTCTTCAAGTACTTAATTCACAAATTACCGAGATAGAAGATGAATTAACTTCAAAGTAGCGGTGGTATACGGTCCATAATGCAATTAACAATTCTTGAACTACTTGAGGATTGCATCGACTTAGGCGTTCCAATCCAAGACTTTTTTGATTTGATCATAGGCACAAGGTTAATTTGAGTGGAAAATATTATAACTAGTTTGCTAACTTGCGTTGTTCTAGCGGCGGCGGAATTGTTGCATTTGGATTAGGCGTGCAGCAACTTGATGTGAAAATTTGCACCGAAAAATTTAAAGAGCTTTCTTGGAAAGCGTTCAAGCCACGTAAAGGTGCTGGGGTACCACTTTGGGGTCTTGTCGTTGAAGCACGTCATCATGGCAAGTATGAAACTCGAGGCTTAGAGGATGCTTTGAAATCCATTTTCGGACATGGTCCAATCTTTGGTACTGATCAAAACCATGGACAACGACTTCCAACAAAGGTTGGAGTTACAACGACGTCTTCAAACCATCATACCTACCTTCTTGCCAACTACAATCGGCAAGCTATTGAACAATGTACGTATTCTTAATGCTATATGTTGTCAACCTAGTCAATTATTACTGAAGATATCAATAGCGCGCTATTATTCATTTTTTAGAGCTGTGGACAAGCTTTCTGAGTTGAAAGTATGGGAAGCGTATGCACCTACTTCAATTACGATGTGATTTATCCGTAATAAAATTAACATAACCTTGCAGTCTTCGTGCAACTTCCGCTGCACCTACATACTTTAAGTCGTTCTTCCACGAACCCAGTGGGCATACGTTCAATGATGGTGGAATTAAATACAACAATCCGGTAGATGTGGCAGATATGGAACAAAAGAAACTTTGGCCTCATCTTGCAAACACTGATCCCGACATTCTCCTCTCGATTGGGACTGGCGTTGAACAATATGCTACTACCAACAGACGCGACCAACCGGGCCCCAAAAATGAAGCCGGATTTCGGGGTTTTGCGATGGGTCTGATCCGCCTCGCTTCTGATACAATCCAGGATGGTATGGACAGTGAAAAGATGTGGGATACCTTCTTGAAGAGTGTAGTTACACCCTCAGGAGATGACGGTGAAAAGCTGCGGAAATACCGTCGCCTAAATGCTAAGTTTGAGGACGTCCCAAAACTCGATCAAGTTGAAAGAATGGCCGAATTTCAGGATTGCACCAGGCGTAATTTCGCGGATTCTGCGGACATCAGAAGTGTGGCAGCAACACTGATAGCCACACTTTTCTATCTTGAAGAAGAACCGGTTCCAGAACAGAAGCAATCACCCAACCACAGGGAGTATAAGGGTAACTGATATGGCTATAATCTCTATGACATTACAGTTCTAACTTAAATGAGCAACAGGTACGATTTTCTGTCGATTAAGATCTGGGTCCCAACAGCTCAAAACCCTCTGCAAGCGTCTGCTCAATCACAGCTCACGTTCACCACAGTTGGGGAACATCTTCTTCAGAAAGTTCTGGGACCAGAATCGCGACAGTTACGAATTCGAACCACTAACACTAGACAATGAAGTTTTTCAATCAATGTGTAGCCAGATATATACCTCGAAAGATGATGATCCAAAACCATTCGAACTCCCGGTGTCTTTCGTGATTAATAGTCCGAAGGATAAAACAGGGATATGTATGCGCATCGAGAACCAATATATCAGCCCTTGTCTGAACAACGAGTCAAAGTATGTTTCGATTAGCGGTTTTCCTCGCTTTCTGGAAGGCCAACGGCATGTCAACTACAGTATGTTTCTGTGTTATGTACAATTGGTTGCAATGCATTGCTAATTACAATGTGTTGCCAAGGTCGTTGCCCGTTATCAAGGGTGAACACCACAATGAGTCGTAGAAGTCAGTGCCGATCGAACACAATAAGATCTGGAAACTCCAGTGGAACAGAGTCGTCTTCAACGAATGATTCGTGGGGTTACTGGCGTTTTCTACCTGAAGCTACGATTTTGGATGAGTTACCACTTGGCCCTGAGACCGTATGCGAGCTCGAGGGATGACCGAGGTAGAGAATACTTTGCTTTTAGCTGGATGTTATTGAGTGCAGACCGATCTGTTGTACGCTACAACACATTCAAAGAAATTATGAGGTGGGAAGTTTGTTAGTAGAGATGGCCAGTCAATAATAATATAAAAAATGTGTTAGTCGCTATTGTTGAAACCAAATGTGGTAACTGTTCGTGGTTTGTGACCAAGTGTGGCGACTGTTCGGTGGTTGTGTAATGCGATTAAGTAGTTGAAATATCAACTCAGAGATCATGCATTATATCGTGGTGGACGTTACACACATTTGTATACGAAACGAGTCGACAGCATTAAGACTAGAGAACACCCGTTTATATCAACGGTATAGAAGTAATCAAGCAGAAACCCCAAACGAATGTGCTCATCTCAGATTTTATCTTCCTGCAGGGTTCGCAAAATCCAAAGGGGATCCCCCTAAAAATAAAGTACATGAGAATAGGTAAAGATTGTGGATCCCATCGAGCTGGTCACTGTTGCTGTTGTTTATTCATACTGTATTTACTCTAGCTAGAGTATGACAGGATCCTTATCCCTTCGGCCTCTGGGTAAGCCAGTCAGGTGGCAACGCTCCCACCAGCTACCCTCTGTCCCCACTGATCAAAACATTTTAAAAGAGAAAAGGAACACGGAATGAAAGACACTGCTGACATCACCTAGGGAGGTATTTCCCAATATCGGTGGCCGCAAGGAAGTCCATTACCATCTTGTCACGTATGTCCATGGCATCAGAACCGATCTCATCCAGTGAGAAGCGCGACCTAAAGCTTGGCAAAACAGGAACGGCAAATTAAGTCAACAACGACGATTGGAACCGAAAAGTGGACAGCGGCAATCGATTTCTAACCTCGAATTGACGCCGGAACTAGACTCTCAGCACCTCAGCACCGCCGGCGGAGGGGGGGCACGTGAAACAAAAGAGGACACACGGGAAATCACCCAATTGCGTGGATTTGCAAAAATTCTTGGGGGAGAAGGAAGAGATTAGGACAACAGAATTAGTCAACAGCCACGCCAGCACTCGGCAAACGGACACCAGCAAACCATTGCTAGTGGTGAATTGAGCCTGGGAAGACTTCCCCAGCACCTCTGGACCGCCGGAGGAGGTTTGGGCACTTGTATAGAAGAACCAGCACGCGTCCTCGATGCGATCACCTGATCTGGAACGATGGCAACACTGGGAGGAGGAAGCCTGACTGGGGTATTTGAGGGGATGCCAATTCAGGCAGGAGACACAGACAGGGGAAGAGCAGGAGAAAGAGGAGGAGTTGCGAATAGAGTGAGAGGCATTGCGTCGATGACACGTGCCGCCTCTGCGACCCCGACCGCGTCAGATCAGCTGGAGCGCAATGGGAATCGAAAGCGGCTGAGAAATTGGCGCCCAGAGGATTCGAGGGCCCCAAGTGACTGGAGGAGCCGCATGGAGCGTACCATGCGACAGCTGGCACAGGAGCTAACGCAGCTGCATCGAACCATCATACACGTTACAAACTTGTTGGAAGCAAAAGCACTCTGCGAAGGGACACAGTTGCTAGCGATGATGACGTGGACCCAAGAGAAAGAGTAGAAGTGGGACCCCCGCCACGAGGATGACAAGCTGTGGGGGTGGGTATGACAAACATGATTGCGAAGATTATGACAGGAGCAGCATCCGGGCCGGAAGCCAGCGAGAAGGAGAGAGACAACTCCTCAAGGATGGACAATGGAGGGCTAGAGACCCCGCAACATGCAGATACAACGCCGGAAAGAGGGCCGGACAAGCACCAACAGCTGCAGCAGCAACCAAAGCCCAAGCTCAGACTGCAGCCCAAACTGCAGCCTAAACCGCAGCAAGAACCCAAACCGAGGTCAGCACCCACACCTGCTCGGAGATGGGAGACTGTCCTACCCCGCGCCCAGAGTTAATGGGCACCCGTCGGCCTAGGCCCAGGCCCAGGCCCCGGCCCCGCCCTGACAACTCGATTGAGCATGGTAGAGAGACGCTGAATATTAAGGAGAGACAAGTGTGTATGCCCCCCCAAACAAATGGATCAGGAAATTGCGTTAGCGATCAACTGAGTGCTCATCCACCAGAAAGCACTGGCCCATAGTTGGATCATGAATGCAAAAAGGAATGCTAGGGGGGCGATTATGGCAATCACCCACCAGAATCCGACAGCGACGATGGTACTGATGTACCTTGACGTCACCATCACCGCGGCAGGGGCAGTCGACAGGGGATGCATCGACGTTGAAGAGAACGAGTCTTCGGAGAGGTTGAAGACCCAAGCAGTGCCACTGGTAAGGTACATGGGACATGGCACAGAGGGCCTGCAAAAGATGCGGGATGAAATCCACGCTGAGAACTAAGGAGTAGCGGTCCCGGTCCAGGTATGGTGGCTGGCGAGCCCCCACAGCATCACGGAGGGAAGACAGAAGGGGGTGATCTCCGCATCATCAGTGGTCATTGTAGTAAAGGGAAGCTAGGTGGCGCGAAGACTGGTCAAGGAAGCCATCAAGGAGGCGGGAGTGAGGTATAGAGTCAAACCGTTCACGAAAGCAGATCCAGAACGCTGGCGCGAGCACTGCGGAGGACGGCCCCACATTGGGAGGAAGTGCAGCGGCAAGCCCATGTGCGGCTACGGCTCAGGACCGCGCCGCACCAGCGACCATAAGTGCAAAGTTGTCGGGTGCACTGCAAAGCAGGCCGCTCTCTGCCTCCTTACACAAGAGAAATGCCTCAACTGCAGAGGAAACCACATCGTATTCTGCAGTAGGTGCGCACAGACAACGGAAGTCACCAGAGCTGCACGGGAGAAGAGGAGAACAGAACCAACAGAACGGATCAAGAAGGCCGGTGGAGCAGCCACATGGGGTAACAGGATCACGCTCGGCCGGTGGGCCAAGGCACTGTAAGGAGGAGTCGGAGGCCAGAGTGAAGAGGAGATGGCGGACGCACGGGTGGAGGATGCGGAGGAAGAGGACATTCCAATGGCCAAGGGCGCGATGGCAATGGCGACGGCAGTGTTCACGATCACGGCTACCAGCATTTATTCTGAACTTGAAATTGGAGCTCCTGCCGCCAATGTTTAGAGCGATCTAGCACAACTGCACCAGGTCGTACATATGGACGATGGCCGCGCTCGAGATAGGTGTCAAATGGAAGGTGGACGTGGTATGTCTGCAGGAACCACCGGGAGAAAGAAAAGAAGTCGTAATCAGTCATCCGGTGAAGGATATCAGAAAAAGGGACACAGTCTGGACGGAGGTGCCCAAGTGGAGCGGTTTTACAACCGAAGAACGGACTGTGTTGGGCAAGAACGCGGCCGGTGACTTGATTCCGGTTGACATCACACGAACGGGAGAGACGATGTCATGGATTGTAAACATCTACGATCAGAGAGAAGGGGAGACAGGGGAGAGACCAACGAGGAGACCGAACTGGCAAAATATCATTCGGCAGAGGGGAGGCGAGGCAGTACGGCGCTCGCGGGAGACTTGAATGCCCACAGTCAACGCTGGGACCCGATATGCACGGAACCGAAGGACGCCAGATACTGGGAAGACATTATAGACGAGCGCGGGCTGGTAATTGGGAATGCCGATAAGCCCACTCACTTCTGTACAAGGCACGACATCAAGGGCTAATCCATGATAGACCTGACCCTGGCCAACAGACCGTTCGGACAATGGATGATTCCGGACGGGGGTCACGCTACAGGGTACGATCAGGATATCAGAGAATGGGAGTTGGATATGGAGAAGCAGGAGGAAGCAGGGGGCACACAAGTCGTAGGGTGAAATGTAGCAGCCATGTCGCACGAGGATGTGGGGGTGGCCGAGGAGCGGTGGAGAATGCGGGCAATGGACAGGGCACATTTGGGAGCAAAGAGCACGGGAGACAAGGTCGAGAGGGAGGCCGAGTGGTGCCATGCCGCACTGAGCAACGTACTTGACGCCACAGCTAAGCAAATCACGATATGCGCGCACTCAAAGAGATGGTGGAATGGCCACATTGAGGAGAAGAGGAGTCAACTTGTCAGAGAGAAGCGAAGAAGGCGCACATCGGCAGCGACAGCCCAGGCCAAGGCCAAGCTGCAGAAGTCATTCTGCAGAGCCAAAGACAAGATGTGGAATGACAATCTGAATTACCTGAGAGGAGCCGAGGTCTGGAGAGCGCTGAAGTTTGCCAACCCACAGGCAGGTATGACTGTGGAGGCCTTGACTGATAGAGAGGGGAAGGAGGCAATCAAGATCGCCAAAAAAGATGAGATGCTTAGGCGAGAATCGTTTCCCCGAAATTGGGACGACCAATACTTCCAACTACCCCCGGCAGGCCAATCACACCAGTCCATCACTGATCAAGCGGTCAAGAGCGCCCTAATCCTGCTGTCCATCAGAACAGCCCCAGGCCCAGACAAACTGTCTTTTGGAGACGTACGCCTACTCTGGAAGTGGGACAACGAGAGAATTGTGGAGCTAGCGAAGAGAGCCGTCAGCATGGGCCGACACCAAGCAGTGTGGAAGCGGGTGAGTGAGATCGTAGTGCGCAAGCCAGGGAAGGACAACTACACGAATCTCAAAGCTAACCGCTGCATCTCCCTGCTGAGCTGCATGCGGAAGGTTGTTGAAAAAGTGGTCGCAGATCTACTGGCTTAAGAGGATGAGAGAAGAGGGATTCTGAGCGACACCCAGTTTGGGAGCAGGAAACGACGATGGGCAATCAACACCGCGGCAATCATGGTTGTCAGAGCACAAGCAGCCCGCAGAGAAGGCTGCGTAGCCGGTGTGCTCCTGATGGACATCAAGGCAGCTTTCCCAAGTGTGGGGAGTGGGAAACTGGTCCACCCAATGATGGGTAAGGGGATTGACGGAGACCTTATATGATGGACGGCAAACTTTCCCTCAGATCGAATCATTGAAATAGTAATCGAGGGCAATGTCATGGAACCACACCCAGTAGTGGCTTAGATACCACTAGTGCTAGCAACGGGTCCGGATAACCCGCCAGCCGTCCGAGTTCGGACCGCATATATGGTTTGGTTCGGATCAAGAACCGTCCGAAAACACGACCTGCCGCTTCTTGCCGGTCCCAACCCGGACCCATACCCGTCAACCTGTGGGTTTCGCAGGGTTTGGTGTGACCCGTCGGGTCCAATCTCAGGTTCTGCATTTCGGGTTGTTCTATTTATGGGCGCATTCAGACATGCCACTGTTAATAGTAAAATATCAACACTGGTACGTTGTTGTTCTTTTTCAATGCAATGGCTGCCTTTGTAATCAAAAAATGATAAATCACACTGCCTTTGTAATCAAAAAATGATAAATCACGCTGCCTGCGCCATCGTGGAACGGAGCATGAACGGAGTGTCAACGATGATTGGTCTTTCATCTCGGATAATTTGCGAGGTGATTGGTTTCAAATTGTCATCAATGAGGAGTTGGACTCCCGTATAGGCAAAATAGGAATCAACACGCTCCCTGCCCGATGTTGAAAATGAGTGTCAACTGAGCGTCAATATTATCAGGTCTCGCATCTTGGGTAATCTGAGTGGCGCTTGATCGCAGACTTTCATTATGAAGGAGTTGGCAGCATCTCTAAGCAGATAAGCAAGCACCATTCCCGTGACAGCCTCCTTGACAGACAAAACTTATTTCGTATACATTGCTGCGACTAAGACTTCTTAAGCGTTTTGGCCTGGAAAAACGGTCAAAACATCATATATAGACAGCGACTGATGCATTGCGCATTGATTACCCATGATGAAAGGCCAAAAATTGTTGGCGCTCTGTTGACACTCGTATTAAGAATGGGGCAGGGAGCGTGTGGCTCTTTCTTTTGCCTATAGAGCCTGTCACTACCTTCCTTTTATATGGTTGTAACTAATCCCCACGCCGATTACAAGTGATGCAAGACCGAAAATCGTGAACGCTCCGTTGACGCTCATTTTCAGAATGGGGCAGGGTGCATTTCACTTTCTCTTTTGCTATAAAGGCCGCCAATACTTTGTTTATGGTAATGTGCAACCTATCGCCTTGCAGATTACCCAAGATACATGACCAAGAATAGTTGAAGCTCCATTGACGATCATTTTCATGATGGTGCAGGGAGCATTTCACTTTGTATATTGCCTATAAAGGCAGCCGATACTTTGTTTATGGCGATGTGCAACCTATCGCCCTGCAGATTACCCAAGATAAATGACCAAGAATCGTTGACGCTCCGTTGATGCTCATTTTCATGATGGTGCAGAGAACATTTCACATTCTTTTGTGCCAATACAGGCCTCCAATACTTCGTTTATGGCTATGTGCAACCTATCGCCTCCCAGATTACCCAAGATACATGACCAAGAATCGTTGACACTCGGTTGATGCTCATTTTCATCATGGTGCACGGATCGTTTTACTATGCTTTTTGCCTATAAACGCTTCCAATACTTCGTTTATGATGATTTGTAACTTATCGCCTGCTAGATTTCCCAAGATCCATGACCAAGAATCGTTGACGCTCTATTGATGCTCATTTTGCCACTAGTGTATCCACATTATGTAATCATTTGATTTGGTGTAGTCCATCATTCAGGTTTATTTGGCAGCCTTTCTAGTGTTTTCATTCACTTTCTTCTTGAGCACTACATTGTTTTTTATTAATACATATAAATATATTGTTCTAGTCCAGTCACGGAGGATGTCCCTCCGCGGAGAGACCAGTCCAGTCACGGAGTCCCATTCTCAGTGGCTGGACTGGTTCATTCGCGGAGTGTACCCCTGCACCCCACCTCCGTGACTGGACTGGTTCATTCGCGGAGTATACAAACAAAGTTAATTACACTCAACATCGTGCAGCAACTACAATTACACTGTGCTCCATATCCTGACTTGAAACCAGCTCTTCCTTGTTGTCCTCTTTCTCCTCCAGCGCATCCACATTCTTGTACTCTTCGAGACCCTCTCCTTCATCAATATCTAGTTCTGTCAAATCACTTTCGTCATTTTCCTCTTCCTCTGCCTGGTCCTCTTCCACCTCCACCACCACCACCTGCTCCTCCTCCTCCTCGTCCTCCTCTTCCTCCTCGTCCTCCTCCTCCTCCTCCTCCGGCTCCTCCCCATCCTCCTCCTCGTCCACGTCGTTGTACTCCTCAATACCCTCTCCTTCTTCAATATCCTGCTCTGTCAAATCACTGTCATCATCAACAGAAGTGGAGTATGTTTGCACCGTTGCCTCTCTTTGTGTATTTGCTCGAAGTCGCTTGTGATGACTGGGCCTTGGTATTGTCTTCCGTTTAACATTGAAAGTACCAGATGGTGCTGCCGAATCACCATTGTTTGTGCATTTAACTCCATCAGTTTGGCCATGGCAATGAAGTGTACACTCAACCTTCGCTTTGAAGCACTTGCAGCGAATTGTATTGCAGTTTCCTTTACATCCACAACGTACTTGCATGAGCTCAGCTGGAGACTGAAGGCGTGCAGCCTCCCGCAAAGAAAGCATACGATGGCTACCCTTCTTGAATGTTGGAATTTGATGAGGAATAGTTGCTGCAAGGCGGTCCATATTTTTCGTACGATAGAAACCCTGCAGAATTCCATATTGACACTGCAAGCCATAACGATTGCCATGCTTGACTTCAACCACCCTGCAGAAGATGCGCTTGTTATCTGTTGAACATCTATCCTCGACTGGAATCTTTAGGCGTACAACGTCACCCTTCTCAAATACTTCTACTTTATTGACTTTGTTATATCTCGTTTCCATAGCGCTGACCTTGCGCTGTGTATTTGCAATAACATCTTTATTCACACG
>Ga0307515_10006767_pt1 | contig 22813 bp, 11 predicted proteins | sample 17_EM_MG_FD_194513 | JGI IMG/M metagenome (GOLD analysis project Ga0307515, IMG submission 194513) | Populus trichocarpa ectomycorrhiza microbial communities from riparian zone in the Pacific Northwest, United States - 17_EM | ecosystem: Host-associated > Plants > Roots > Unclassified | place... | reverse complement strand
AGGTTAAAAGGGGAGAAAGCGAGGGGACACTGCAAAATCCTAAGATCTTCATTGAGTTCTAATACAAAATAATAAACTTAAAAGAAGATGGACAAAATATGAACTCTACTCATTCAAGCCTCGAAGCCACCACTTGGGCCTGCTAAGCTATGAAAGTGTTAAAAAGCTTTTCATTGAGTGCAAAGAACCGTGAGACTAATGCTCTTGATATAATGCATCAGAAGCTGCAATATACATCTGACTGGTAAAGATGTATATTTCTTGATATATATTTTTTTATAACATGTTTTCCATGATATATATGTGTGTATTTTTATGATAAACTAAACAATCTAATCTAAACTTATTTTTGGCTTACAAGTTCTTTTGCTTCAAGCAAAGGTAGTTGCTTCTGCCACTGCAATATCTCCTTCCTAGGCATGAAAAAAGGAAAACACAATTCCATCTTTTGAAATCTGAGTTAGAGTGATATGGGCTTAAAAATCTAATTACAAGTAGAAGGGCCTAGAACCCTATAAAGATCCAAAGCCTAAAGAACAGCCCAATTTAAATAGATCCCTCAAACATCATGTCAATATACAAGAGCTAAGCCAATAGCAGTGACAATAAGCGTGGAGGGGACTCCAAACTTCAAATGGCTCCAAAAGGTGATAGTGTAACTGGGCTGGGCACGAAGAGCCTGTTCACACATAATTAGGTTTGCGGCAGAACCTATCAGCGAGAGGTTTCCAGCAACTGTGCTAACCCATGCCAGGATGAGCCAAGCTTTCTTATCTTCACTAGGAGGAAGGTAATTATATTTCATAGTGAACACTGTGATTGTCATGCAGGGGAAGAGAAGCAACTTACCTGGTTTGCTGGGGAAGAAGCTGACGATGGTGTGCTGGCGGGTCGATGCTACTCCCCTCTTCAGTTCTTTCTCTGTTCTTCCTTCTCCCTGTTTTTAGCTTTCTGTGTTTTTGTTTTTCTTCTGCCTCTCTCGTCTCTCCTATTCTTTCTGTTTCTCTCTAGGTCTGTCTCTCTCTTTTTTTCTTCTGTCTTTCGCTCTGTTTCCTGTGCTTCTTGTTCTTTTTCTTTTGTTCGGTGTTTGTCCTGTGTTCTTCGTTGCTCTCTCTGTATTTTGCTCGTGTCTCTGTGTTCTTCCTCCTTGAATGCCCTGTTTCTGGTGCAGTGACTGCTGAAGATGGAGCTCTGGAGCTGCTACTGAAGACGAAGTACAACGGTCTCACCCTTTGTTTCTCTCTTCTGTTCGTTCGTCCCCTGTCTTTGTGTGTCTCCCTGTGTAGTTTTTTTGTCTTCTCTCTCTACTGGTTTTCCCGTCCGCGTTCTCTCTGGTTTTTTTTGTCTTACTCCCTCCTTCGTTCATGGCCCTTCCATATAATGAGGCGACCGACCGTTGTTAATGCAGGAGCTGCATCGTGGGCAGCTGGCAGGGGCGTTTCTTTCCCCTGGCTTGGTGAGATGAGGAAGATAAATAGTCTTCAGTGAAACGGCGCCGTTTTCCCAATTCAAATGGCTTTGGTCATTGAATAAAGTTTTGAGATTTTGTGATCAATCACCTGCATAAATTCTAATTGGACCCAGTATTTTAGCGTCATTTACAAACTGGTTTTTAGACTTTAATTTCTTGCAATTTAACCCGGATCATCCCAAACTTAGGTATTTTCTCATTTAAGCTCTTGATTTTATTAACTAATTTTAAATTCAATTAATTCTTTAAACTTATTAATTCTTCAATTAAGCTATTGATTTCATTAATTAACCTAATTTAAAGTTTAATTATGTCCCAAAACTTTTAATTTATGTTGTTTTGACCTAAATTTCAATTTATTTTTTACTTTTTTATTATTATTATTATTATTTTATATACAACTCAAAAATTGGGTTATAACAGGTAGGAATTCATTATGAGTTAACAACATCCTTATAAAACTCGATCCGGCCTAACGACTCAATTCAATAACCTGTCATTCAAAGTTTAACTCGAACTAGTTACTTTGAATTAGTTTTTATATATAAAAAAATTATAATTTGGGTCAACCCACCAACTTATAAATTAATCCACCCAAATTGTTAACAGAATTTAAATTGAGTTAATTACTAGGTTAGATTATATAACCACATATCATGTTAAATCATTTGAATAACATCTACTAGCATTTATTGTTAGCAATGTTTTTGGGAAAACATTGTTCACCTAGATTTAGAATCATTGTTCACCAGAAAGTTTAATGATGGTTTTACCTTTCCCACTAAAAAAACATTGAATTGTCTATAAAAGGCAGTACGGTCTTTTCATAAGGTTCAATGATCATTATCATATTGTTTGAGGACAAGTAGGTCGTTTTGCATTTTAGAAGCACAATGAAACGACTAAAATACCAATGGTAACATAAATTTTAAAGTTGGCGTGCAGGGGCACTTTTTTCTTTTCTTATTGATTTTTTCTTTTTTTGTGATAATTGAGTTGTATAAGGGACACTTTGGTATTTTAATAAACATAAAATATAACTAAAAAGCCAAAAGTAATGGGCCTGTGCAAGGCACGTGCTAGTGTGTGAGAGGCGCTCGTACTATTCGGGTTGTGCATGTGGCGCTTCTTAGTAGCTAAAAATACATTTCCACCATATCATTGGAATAGAATATGGGAAGGAACTACAAGTGAACTTTATAGGAACATAAAGTATAATATTAATATGAATTATGTTTTAGCATGCGCACATCATAAATTAAAATTTAAAGTTCACATGTCAAAGACATTGTATTTCATGAATATATTAGCTATAATGTTATATTCGAAATATTTGTTTTTTTGGAGTGAAAGAGTTTAATTCTTGACAAATAACTCGATGACAAGTTTTTCAGAAGTAAAAGAAATTGGTGTGGGGAAATTTCTTCAATATTCTTAACATAATAATGATATTTCATTAATAGTTAAGATTTATAGGTTTTAAGGTGTTTAAAAACAGTCTAGAACGTAGTTTGATAAATCAAGTATAACTTCTAATCTAATAGTTAGATCGAGCTAAAGTTTTAACAAAAGATTCTGAAAATCCTGTTTCCCACTAGATTGAGATCTCATGGCAATCAAAGATCATGAAGGCTTTAAAATAAGACTCGAAAGTTATTGTGTATATTTAGATTTTTTTTTCTATTTCACTAAGGATTTTTAATTTAAATAGTATTTTATTATTAAAAACTATATTTTGATTTTTTTTCTATTTCGCCTCGGACTTTTAATTTAAATAATATTTTATTATTGAGGATTATATTTGGATTCTTTTTTCTATTTAGCATTGGACTTTTAATTTAAATAGTATTTTATTATTTAAAAAACCTAATGCTAAATGGATTATATTAGATAGTTAAGTTTAAATTAGGAATCCTTTTGTGAGGATTTTAGTTTTAATTTAAAATAATTTTTATAGAGAATTTTAAGTCTATAAGTAGTATAAATAAAAATGCCTAGTTAATTGTATTCATATTTAGATTTTATAAAATACTAAAATTTTCTATAAATTTCTCTAGCAATTATATATGTAATATTAGAGCTCTAGAACCCTAGTTTTTATCTTTATCCATTCTATATTTCGTATCAGTGGACATCTATTAATTGAAATCCGCTATGTATCCAGGCCATTTACTGAACAGGTTGAGCCCAGTAAGTGAACATCTTGCTATTAACATTTATTGAAACAAAGCAAAACGAAAGGTTAAAAGGGGAGAAAGCGTGGGGACACTGCAAAATCCTAAAATCTTCATTGAGTTCTAATACAAAATAATAAACTTAAAAGAAGATGGAGAAAATATGAACTCTACTCATTCAAGCCTCGAAGCCACCGCTTGAGCCTGCTAAGCTATGAAAGCGTTAAAAAGCTTTTCATTGCGTGCAGAGAACCGTAAGACTAATGCTCTAGATATAACGCATCAGCTTAGGAAGCTGCAATACACATCTGACTGGTAAAGGAGGGCATTGCTAGATGGGTGGCTAAGTTTAGGTGATCCAGATTATTTAAAAATTCCAATTTCAGGCTGTACCATTGAGCATTGGTACTGTACTATAGAGATGGTGTGAAGATAAACAGATCATATAGCTGCAAATGATAGCAAAAAAAGATGGCCATCTCTTAACCACAGAAATAATAATGTTTCCACTAGGCAAAAGCTCTAATCTCTTTATAAGACCATGCCAACTCCTCAGCTAACTTGCTCAACTCCACAATTCAAAACAACAAACATCTACAGGATTTCAGTGACATTCAAAGAATGCAGCTTTGATTTCAAACTTGTGTCATAACTATGATGCTTTTCAAGGACTAGACTTCTATAGCAGCTCTAATTTCTAGGCTCTCTTAGATTGATCCAGCACCTTTAACCAAATCAATGAATGCAATGGAAAAGTGGCATAGCCAAACGCAAGTCAACTAAGAAAATGAAGCACAAGTGAATGAAACAAAACAATGCCCACAAAACATCTTTGAATTAACACAGGAATATGCGGCAGCCTCTAACTCTCAGGACTCCCTCTGTTACATACTTTTCAGTAGTGTCTCTAATGCGAAGGGACCAGCTCCACCAGTAACACCTAAAACAATTTCCCATCTTTAAGCTTTCAGATGATGAAAGCATATGATAGTGGACATGAAAAATCTAAGGGTTCAGCCATTGACTACATAAAGCTTCAGCAGGAATAGCAGTAGCAGTACAGGGACCTTGCGGTGATCAAAAGCTACATTGCCTACTTCACCACCCTGCAACGCTCAACGAAGTAGTTTACTAGATTAAGTTTTCTTGTATTCTGTCAGTAACTAATCCTATCAATTCCATTTCCATATTAACATCAAAACTACAAACTAATCAACTAGCACAAACACATTAGCCGAAGAAATCATACAAAACAGCAATGTCAGCAGGAGCCTAAAATTCATCAAATTCCCCTCTACAAACCTAAAAACCAAGCCACGTTCCATCAAAGCTACAAACTAATCAACTAGCACAAACACATTAGCCGAAGAAATCATACAAAACAGCAATGTCAGCAGGAGCCTAAAATTCATCAAATTCCCCTCTACAAACCTAAAAACCAAGCCACATTCCATCAAATCATCAACAGAAAACACAGAGTTAACGCCCGAAAGTCAACTGGTGTTATATAACAATAAAAGTCACAGCCTTTCGGCAATAACAGCAACGCACACCTTAATGACATCACAATCATAATCTGTTCTTCAATAACAATAATCCACAACAATAACATAATCATAGATAAAATTAAACACTTGATAAACACCGAATTTACTACTTTCTTGATTACTATATACGCGGAGCCAAATCAAGAAATCACCAACCTCCCTCATACCGAACCGCCTTTAACTTGCTCTGCCTCAGGAATCTTGACATACCCAATTTTCTTCAAATCCTCCTCCTCATCATCACTAAAATCCCCATCAAAATAATCATCATAACGCGGCTGCGATGGAGAAAACAAAGACCAAACCAGATACATTGTAGCTGCTGTAAGCGCACCACAACCGACACCAAAAAGCAAAGCAACAACCACGCTAAGAATATCCTTAGTACGATCGCGCAACGAGCTCAAGTCATAGCTCCCAAATCCATCCCAAACCGACCCCACCTCGTCGCGGCGAGTGGCTTCCTTGTTGGTATTTTCATAATTATTGCTAGAAACGACCGGGATGAATCTGCGTTTGATGAGTGCCAGGGAGGAGGCGGAGATTGAGGCTTCTTGGATCTCGGTTACGATCAAGAACCCAGAAGATGGGTTGTTAGGGTTAGGGTCGTTAGGGTAAGGGTTAAGGGGTTTGTAGGAGACAGAATAAGAGGAGATGAAAAGGGTCTTGCAGGGTCTTGCTGAGGAAGAGAAGGAGAGGAAGCAAAGGAGGATAGAGAGGGAAAGGAGGAGTCTTGAGGGTGCCATGGAGGAAAGGGAAGAGAGAGAGAGAGTCTAGGAGAGAAGAGTTGATTGATTTTTTATGCTCTTGCTGGGAAGGAAAAGGGAATGTAGAAAGAGTAGGCAAAGGGGGTTATTTATTTGAAGGGAGAAAAAAATAATAAATGAGAGAGAAAAACGGTTTTGAAATAAATCAATTATCCCTTTTTTTTTTCTTTTTTCTTTTTCATTATCTTCTTAATAAAAATAATGCTAACAATTGTTATTAAATCTAACTAAACTTATCAATCTAGGAGCTCACCTAAATTTTAAAAGACAAATAGGTGAGAATTAATCGGTAAAACTCAAGTGACTCAAAAAATAATTTAAATTAATCAGTAATTTAATTAATATATAATTTAATTTAAAAAATTATTTAAATCAACTCATTTAACTCTATTTCAAACTTCAAACTAAGTTATTGGTGGAGATTGATTTAATAGTTTTGATGGCAGTAGATGATGAGTTCAACAATCAATAAAGTTCTTTGAATTGTGATCGGAAAAGATTATATTTTATAAATACTCTAATTTCAGTATTTATTATTTGTTTTTCAGAAAAGATGGAATTAATCTTAATATATAAGAATTAATTTTAAAATGTTATTTTATCATGGAATAAAAAAAAGAATATAGAATATAATCTCTTATATATATGTGTGTGTGTGGATGAAGTTAATCATATTTTGTCTTTCTTTTAACTTGAAAAATAAATAAATAAAATTGTAATGCTACCATGCTCATCTATTAATAATTCAATTATTTTAATTACGAGCAAAATTATTATATATATTAAAAATATATTCGATTGAAGTGATGAAAATAAAAACATGAAATAAACATTTTTTCTTAGATGGTCTCTAAAAATATTTTTATTATCTTTGTTATCTTGTTTTTTTTTATTTTATATTAGTAAACGAGTGCAATATAATTATTATCTTTTATCATTTCTAAAGAAAAATGGCATTCTTCTTTTAAAAGAAATAATTTTCTTTTTTTTTATGAATGGTTTAGTAGCAAAGGTCATATGAAGTTTCCAAAAAAAAAACTATGGAAAACATTTTTGAAAGTTCTGAGAATTAACTTCTGATATAAAAAAATAATTATTATTTGAATAAAAATAATTAATTGAATAAAAAAAGCCATCACTGGCCACGATAGTCAGATAAGAGACACGAGGCCCTATTGAAACGCTGACATTTTCTTACTTCCACCACAAAGAAAAAATATACCGCGTAGCGCCGCCGCCACACAAGAACATAGCCATGGATGCGGAGGATGATTGGGAATCATCTTCAGGAGAAGTGACCGACACTGACCAGTTCAACGATGAAGACTTTTACTCCACGTCTGCTTGTCTATCCAAACTGCAATTCAGGTAAGATACCAGTACCTACAAAAAATCTGATTTTGTTAACAAAAATTGAAAAACTTGATTGTTTGTGCAGTTTAATGAAGTGAGTTTTTGTTTTAAAGCTATAAAGATTGATTTATTTTTTGTTACTAGGAATGATGTTTCAAAGGCTAAATGGAATGTTGAGATGGGAATGGCTGAAGTTATTGAAAAGAAAGGGAAAATGTGGATTACTACTGGGATTGTTCGTAATGGCAAGACTTTTTGCTTGATTGAGGAGACATTGTAAGTGATTAAAGAACGGGAAAAAAAGTATCTTTGAAGTTTTTTTTGTGCCTCTTATAGTCATATAGTGGGTATAATCCATTTGACTGTAAATATTATTGCTTTTAAAACCTGGTTATGCACACCCTTTAAGCTTAATTTTAAGATGAAAATGGCTAATTTTACTGAAAATCAGTACCTGAAAAATTAAAACCGTAGGATTTGTGGGAGTTTCCGGTTGAAATCACTAATTCAATGGTTGAGTTTTTTTTAGAAGTGATTCCAAGGAAGAATCTTTGGTAAAGACTGTTCTCTTAGGGATTAATATATAGATAGATGGATGTGATAAGTGAAGGCTTGAAAGTTTAGTTCTTATTTTGCAACAGTCAATGAAACAAAGCAAGTTGTATGTTTATAAGTATGGTTTGGAAGGACAAAAACACATGAATTGAGTAATTGTCTTAGTTTTCTTAGATTATCTTATTGGTGAATAACCTTTTCTGCCATAGGTTTTTGGCCGAAATAGGGGCATTGCTTGTTATGGATGACAATGATGAGTGTCTTGCATTGAAAGACATACACAAGAAGATGTCTGAAGAAAGGAATGGGTGCAGCTGGGAGCTTTTTGAGGTATATAAACACTTGAAGTCTCTTGGTTATGTTGTTGGGCGTCATGGTGTTCCTTGGAGTATGAAGGGTGTTGAGAATAACAGCAAACCTTGTTCTTCTCAAGGGACTATTCAAAACAACAGGGTTGAAGGTGTTGAAGAGAACAGCATTACTTGCGCTGTGCAGATGCTCAGTAATTTGCAAGTTGATGAGCTGAGACTAAATTTTGACGTTTATCTTCCAAATAGCAAGTTTAGAAAGTCTTCACCCGGTGATCCAGCCTTTCTGCTATGCTTAGTTAGGTAAGCATGATAGTAAACCTGAATAATTTGAAAACCTTTTCCTTAGAGGTGATTGATTGTTGAAGTTCTTTGATCACTTTTTGTTTGTCCTTCTCTCATATTACTGCATTTTAAGGAAAATCCTATCACTCTGTTTGTGCTCATCATATCTTCCACCTTTTATTTTCATGTAAAAGAACCCTTGGAAATCATTAAGGCTTTTCTTACTTTAGTGGATAACTTCATAAGAGTTGTGTCCATGGTTTGCTGTGCAGGCTGTTAACTGCCATGCTAGAAATTTTTTTGTTGTTGGAAATTTATTTGGTTGCAAATAAACACAGTTTCCCTCTGAAGTCTGTAATTTATGAGATCCAAGAAGTCCATTGTCATTTGGAAAAGTTGCATACTGATGTTAAGTGATGACTTTTAAAAAGAAAAAGGCTGACTAAGTCCTTCAAATATATGTTGCAATCTGGATGCTAATTAGAGGAATTCCAGGATCATCACATATCAAGCCCTAATGCATCTCATCTCATTAGTTTTGTTTCCATTTTAATGCCGATCTATTTCTCATTTTAATTTGTATAGATACTGTTTAACTTGCCTTACCTTGAAGGGGAAGTCCACCATCCAATGCAAAAAGTAAAGTTCTTGAGAGACAATGTGTTGGGATTCCTTTGAAGTTATGTCATGTAGACCATGGGCGTGTCAGCTTCTTTTCCTTCAAGAGGGTGGAGCTCCCCATTTTACCCTGAATTTCTGGAAGGAAGCACTAGAGGCTTCAGCAGCAGATAACAGGATGCCAGAGTATGACTGAGGTTTAACCGAGCCTTGCAAGGGATTATGCCTCCTAAGGCTCGGAGATCTTTGACTTTTATGCAAATCATTCTCAGAGCTAAGGTTATACAGCATGCATGGCATGCAATTGTTGCTTCTGCTTCTGGTGGATGATATCATGTCTTCTTATGCTCTTTGATCCCTATTTCCTCGTTGACAAGAAGACAAGCCCAAACTGTAAAGTACACAGCCTAAGATCTTTTTAGCATCTGGATGCCAACGTGTTTGAGCTTCCCTGAACATGTGGATCTCAACTAGAAATTTGTCGTCACTAATGGAGCCACAATGATGGAAACTCACCGCGCTAAAGAATACAGAATGAAACAGCCAGATTTGGAGATTGGTCAGTCAGTGGAGATGGGAACCATACATACTGGTGATTTAATGGGTTTTTTTTCTCCAAAAATTCAAGACAGCACATTCTGTCATTTTTATAAATTATTCAGAGTCTATATTCCATGTTGTTAGGAGATGCATATCAGTATGGTTGTTTCAATATTATCTGCATCATTTGTCTCTGATGCACCCTTTCTTGCAAGTCGATGGCAATCCATAGATAGTAACCCAAGCTTCAACTGGATATGTAGTGGCAATCTCTGTTCCATCTTTGAATGGCTAATCATGATGTTAAAGCTGTTCATGAAGCTGTCACAACATCAGAACAGTTCAATACAAGGAAGTTATATGTTTCTCACGACTACCTCCATTTTTGTTAGACAAGCATTGTTGCCGCTGGTTGCCCTTTCGAATTACCAGCTGAAGAAATTTTACTGTAATTTTAGACAAATTATTCACACAGACTGAGACACTCCCACAAGATTTCTTTCCAGTTGCTATCCAAATCACCAAGAAGAAAATTGCCTGTGCAGCTACTGATTCCACTCGTTATTCAATGACAGACCCCAAGGGCTGACAACCTTGTCAATTTATATTAAAAAAAAAAAAAAAAGAGTTCAAATTGTAAACCCTTGGAAACTTAGAAGTTTTGAAAATAAAAAATAAAATTAATAGGAATTAAGTAAATGATAATGTGGAGTCTAAATAACTATGAAATGGACAAAGGGATTGAAGATGTAAACCCTGGACAAACAATTTACTGAGTATCAGAATTAAACTCGATTGTGAAATAAAATAATAAAAATAAAATAAAAGGATGAGATATAAATTTAATTTTATGTATGGAAACCGCAACATTGTTTTATGTTTAATTTAATTTTAATCATGTAATATATGTTGTTGATATGATGTGACATGGCTTGAAGGAAGCTGTATGGTGACAAGTTAGGCTTGAAGATTGTCTATGATGATATAATTTTCGTTGTAATTCAGGATGGTTGAATCCGAGGTGTATGGTGAAATTATTATGTGATTTGCATGTTATGAAATCTGAGAGAGGTTTTTTTTAAAAGAGAAACTCAATTGAAATTTTATTAAAATTTAGTTTAGGTATAAAAGGATGAAATTATCAGTAAAGTATGAGATTAAAGGTTATTAATCATCTAAAAATCTCCATAAAGTATGAATAAAAGAAGTTGTTAGTTCATTGTGTATATATGAATGATTAATATAAAATAAACTTTGAGGAATATTAGTATAATTACGTGTTCTGTATTTTCACTATATATTTGATCTATGCTTCATCTGAGGTACTTTTTTCTCAACAAAAACTTTTCTACACGTAATTAAAATAAAAGAAAAAATAATATTAATCTAAATATAAATTAAAAAAAAATACATATAAAAAGCATTAATATATAAAAAAACAAGAGAGAAAATAAAAAACAAGTATAGTTGGGCTTGGCACGTCATGTCTACCTGCCTAGCCCATGTTTTTAGAGCCCACATCCAAGCCTGTCTCAGCAAACCCGCCTGACTAGATCTTTATTTTTTTTATTGCATCATATCATTCACTCTAATTTTTTTTTGGAAAAAAATCAGCTACCACATTGTCAGTGGGCTAACTTTTTTTTCCTCGTACAAAAAACTTGTACATGCAAGATTTTTTGATGCATTTTTATACATAAAGATATTTAAAGTGTAAATTAAAAAGTTTATGTATATATATAATCAAATAAATCGAGAACTGTGTGTGGTAATAAATACGAAAAAAATATATTAACAATAACTAAAAATAAAATGAAAAATTGAATGTGTTAATAAACAGAACATTTACCCGGTTGTGTAAACTAAATTTGTTTATTAATTTTCTATGCAATCAAATGATATTAAAAGTAGACACGCATATTAAATTGATTAAATAAAATAAAAGTAAAAAAAATATTATGCAAGACTGCACATATCAGAAATATTATATGAAAGTAAATATTTTTTATTTTTAAAAATAAATTTCTTGTATATAAAAAGATTTTAAAAAACATTATTGATAAATCAAAATAATGTTTTCAAAAATTAAACACGCACAACACCACCAAAAAACAAATTTTATCCAAAAAACTTAAATAAGAAAAACAATATCATTGGTGAGGGATTTTAATTGAAACATAAATTTTAAAATTATTTTTAAAAAATATACCAATAAAAATAGGCAATACTATAAAAAAATAATGTTCGGTTGTTGTAGCTTAATTTGTTAAACCTACGACTCGGACCATGAACTCAACTGGGTTCAATATTTTTGTCCCTTAAATTTATATTCAACCGTTATATATATATATATATATATATATATATAGAGAGAGAGAGAGAGAGAGGGAGAGAGAGAGAGAGAGAGAGGGAGGGAGGGAGAGGCCCAGACTCGCAAGCCCATAACCTAGCGCGCCTGGGCCACTAAAATGAAGAGCCCATGAGCATTGATGAGCCTTTAAGGTCGGGTTTGCAGGCCTGAGCTTATTTTTATTTTTAATTTTTTAAAGGGATGAATGACATATCATCTGCTCCTATTTTTCTAGAAAAAAAATAAGCTAGTGAGACAACATATCGTTTGCAAGCCTAGATTTCGGCCGAAAAATCGGTGCAACTTGTCTTTTGCCCAAAAAACCAAAATTTCAAGCTATTTAAACTCAAAAACACCTCACCAATGCCCTCATAACACCCACAAACCATTCTACCAACTCCAAACATCTAAAAAACAATCCAAAAATTTAAAATCAAATTGGTTTTGTTTTGGCTTTTTTTAGCTCAGATTTGGTTTTTCATACAACATCGAGGATCTAAACAACCACCATGAAGTCCCTCTTATCTCATAGGACTCATGGACACCAAGAAAACTCATTTTGGTATCCAGAAATAGAGTTAACGATGAATTTTTCTCTCATCGCTGGAATCCAACAACTCTTTCTTTGTCTCATCTCCTTAATCAAGATCTGAAAAATAACACAAATAAACTTGGGTATGAAAATTGGTTTTTAAAAAAAAATTAAAGGGACTTGAATGGTATATATTGTGTTATTTTTAAAGATCGAGGTTCTAAGTGAAATTTTCATGCAATCTTAGGCACTCCACCTATGTTTGGTGTCTATTCAGTTCGGTCTCTTTTCTTTCAATTTCACCATTGACTAAGCATTCAGAAGCAATTGGCCTTCAATTAGAATCAAATCGAACAAAATAAAACTTTAAGAACCAAAATGAAATCAACAAAAATATATAGTGTTATTCACAGTGTTTTATAAGAGGGTGAATAGTGCAAGCGACACACTGTCCACCCCATATGTTTTAGTTTTATTAGTAATAATAAGCTTGAAAATAATGATTATGGGTATATGATTTAGTTTTTAAACCCTTTTTTGTATAAATTATTTATCTAATATAAATATTACGTAATAAAGCTCTATCATGATTATAATAGAATCCTTGTAATATAAGACATTATTGTTTATTATAAAAAATTTGTAAAGCCAATTTTTAAGAATGAATTTTTTTCTTGAAAAAATTATTGATTGTTGACTGTGCATGCAGATATAATTTTTTCCTTAAATGAAGAAATTATTGAGTTGAATTAGAAAAATAAATGATAATCAAAAGACATCTTTTCAAGTTAATGATTCTCTTTACGGACCATATAATTGGAAAAATAATTTGATTTGCTTAGGGAGAAACCAGAGATATTTAAAGGATGTTTAGAATGCAGTTTTTTTAAAATTTAAAAAATAAAATTTATATAAAATAATTTTTTTTTATGTTTTTAGTTCGTGTTTTAATATGTTGTTGTTAAAAATAATTTTTTAAAAATAAAAAATATTATTTTAATATATTTTTAAATAAAAAATACTTTTAACTTTTACTTCGATCACTGAAACAATCCCATACAGGCTTTTAAGGACCGATCTGCTATGAACATATAATTTGGGCATTAAGTTGTACTTGTCCCAAAACTAAAAGGGCAGATTCCAAACTAACTTTCATTAATATAGCAAGACTCGAACTGGAAAGTTAGAAAGCAAAAATATCCCATGGGAACTGCGTAGCGTAGAGGCTAAGGAAGCAGAGCAAAAGCAAGCAAATTGCAATGGGACTTCTTTCGAATAGTATCAAGAGAGATGTGTTAAGGCCAGGGGATCATATCTACTCGTGGAAAAACGCTTACTTATATGCCCATCACGGTCTGTCTCTCTCTCTTTTTATTCGTTTTTTGGTGTTGTGTGATTGGTGTTTTGGGTACCTAGCGGGATTAAATTTGTTGGCAAGTTGATATCTTGGCTTGTTTTTTTCCTTTTCATTTGGTTTTTCTCATTGGTTTTTGATATTGGAGAGCAGTGTTTTGGATGGATTCAAATTTGCGAAGATGATGCTTTGGTGTGTTTTTAGGATGGCCATTGCTTTTTGACCTTTTGAGAGCAGGATTAGTAGCCTGTGAACGCGAGGTTGGGACTTTTTGATGGAGTAATGGGCATAAAATGGGGGGATTTATTCCTTTAGGTGCAATTGAATTGGTGGGTAGAGATTATATCTTTGAATTGACCAAACATTATTTTTTTTTACTTTTTATGTGATGCTTTTTGGTGTCGGAGTTTTATACTGCTGGCTGTTACAGGAAGTGATTGTAATATTTTTTAATTAATCATAGTTAGATACCTATTTATGGAGTTTCATTGGAAATGATTGTAATATCTGCTGGCATAGGAACTTCCGAATTTAAAACTTGCGAAACAATTATAGGGATAGAAATACGGAATGGAATTGAAAAAAACAGAGCTTTGGTTAAGTGCTAATCTAGTGAGTATTGTGTTTTAACTTCAGAATCTTTTGGGGAGCAGGGTCATTTATGGTTGAGTGGTAGGGTGGTGGCTAATAGGGTAAAATGGGGCTGGGAGATGGTTAAGGTCTTAGATGTCTATCTTACTTTCATGGTGGGTAGACATCATTTCTTTGAATAAATCAAATCAAACATTAAATTCTTGCTGTTTGTGTTAAAGTTTTACACTGCTACTTATTATAAGAAAAAGTTTAGCTCGTATGTTAATCAATCATGGTTAGACGTCTGTTTATGGAGTTTCATTGAAAACAATTCGGGAATTTGTCGAAGTAGTTAAGATGTAGCATAAGAACTTTTGGATTTAAAATTTGGAAACACAATTACAGGGTTAGAATTATGGGATGGAATTGGAAACGTAAGGTTTTAATTAAGTTATTTTCTCAGAAACATTGGTAATTGGGCCTCCTAAGTGCTAATCTACTGCATATCACTATGTTTTTAAAGTTCAGAATCTGTTGGGCGGAATTCTTTTAAGTTTGAGTGGTAAGATGATGGCTAATAGGCACAAGGGGGTTGAGAGATGGTTAATCGCAGAAGAAACATCTTCAGTCACTGAAATATTGTTTGTTTCTCCACACATTTTTTGCTCTTGTATATTCTCTGTTTTGTCAGTCATCAAGGAGCTGCTCTCTCAACTTTCTTTTATCCATGGAGTCTCTTTTCTTTTGTATCCTGGACAGGGAGTGATTGGATTAGTGTGAAAACCTCTGTGCGGCATAGCACGATTCTTGTGTATTTTATGAATTCTGTTTGCTATAACCAACGGTTTTCTTGTTTGTGAGGTTGTTTTAGTTGTTTTTGGTACTACATCAAGGAATCGAGGAAAGACCTTTAAAAGTTTGAATAGGCTTGGCTCCTTTGTTAGGAATTCTACTGGCATTGGTAGCATCTATCTTGTAAAATTTGCCTTTACAAGAATAACTTGTTCACCATCCATACCATTGCTGTCTTATTCAATGTTCCTTTAGGACAGGATACATTTTTGTCATTGCCAACAATTTTATATGGCTATTCCTGAAATTTGGTAACATTTCCTCCACTCTATAGTTTTTGCAGTTTTCACATCATTGAGTGCTCGCGAATTATTATTATTTTGAATCATATTACCAATCCACGCCATCTAGAATAAAATCATTATAATATGCAAGCCTTAGAAGAAATAAAATCTAAAAGTTGGCTTAGTACCAACTGAATTTAAGTACTATGGATCCATGCTATCCGTGGGGAATGTTGTTGCTCTGTAGGTAATATAAAGGACCCTAATATAAGATATACAGTACTAATAATATAGTAGATAACTGGACCTAGAATTATGTTTGATGATATTGCTTCAATAACTCTTACATGTCAAATTGAGTTTTAACTCACAAGGAGGTCCATTGATTCGCCATAAGTATCTTGTAACCGCTAAAGGTCCTTCCCTATCTTTCATCGGATTCTCATTATGGTACAACTCCCAAAAGCTTTTATAGGTTGTCCATACATGGTAGTTTTTGTTAAAGTATGTTGTAGATTTGTCACTTTGTTCATATATAGTGTTGGATAGGTTCCATTTATCTTCTTCTCTATTCATCTTTACGCTTAAATTTTAAATTTTAGGTCTTGCATTTATGAATTCACGTGAAAAAGGACTCTGTGATTGTTTATGTTCAGTGAAAGGGGGAGGGAGATAGGAGGAGTGGCGCTTTTCTATAGGAGATCATGTGAAAGTTGAAGTTTAACTCATGTAGATTATTTACTTTCCAGTTCTAGAGTTGCTTCATTGATGGCTATCATATTTCTTGCATTCTCAATCTGTTCTCTCCTCGACTCATCAATACATCTAAACTTATTAATTGTGTATCGCAATTTATCCTGGTTGAAATCTGAGCTATCAAATTCTGGTTTATACGCTCAAGATGAAGCTTGTGTTTATGTGCATTTCTGAGTTTTGGATATGATGTTAGCATTTTCAACATGCTTTTCTAATCATATCCTCAAATGAAATTAGGCATATACTTTGGTGATGAAAAGGTGATACACTTCACTCGGGGATCAGGCCAAGAAATTGGCACAGGAACTGTGTTAGACCGTCTTATTTTCAGCTTGTCTCCTTCTCGTCCTTCAGATAATCCGTGCCCAAAATGTGGTGATCAATCAAGGCTTGATGGTGTCATCTCATCCTGCATCGATTGTTTTCTATCAGGTGGCTATCTCTACCTCTTTGAGTATGATGTCTCTCCAGCTCTCTTCATTGCTAAACCACGAGGTGGCACCTGCACCCTTGCCAAACCCGACCCACCAGAAGATGTCCTTCACCGTGCTTCTTTCCTCTTGCTAAATGGTTTTGGTGGATATCACATTTTCAAGAACAACTGTGAGGATTTTGCAATCTACTGCAAGACAGGCTTGCTCGTGATGACAAGCCTCAGTGTTGGTCGAAGTGGGCAGGCTGCTTCCTTCTTAGCTGCTACTAGTGCTATTGTTTCTTCACCACTTCGATTTCTAACAACCAGCTTTAGCGGCCTGGCAGCTGTGGGATATGGGATGTATTGTGTCAGCCGGCTCGTTTCTGATATCGGAGTTCGTCGCGACGTGTCAAAAATCCCTGTTGAGCGACTTGTTTCCTCTTCCGGCTCAATAGAGTCAGAAGCTGTGGCTGACCTGGCCAAGGAAAATTAATTTTATCCCTTACCAACACCGAACTGTATGGAGTACTAGAAATGTTTTACTATGGATGCTTGATAGCTGCAACTCTAGCTGCAAAAGCTTGGATTTGGAGGCCATCCGCATCTCCCACAGGCTTATTCGTTGAATGCATTATATTTTGTGTACTGTGAAAATGCTTGTTATGAAAGAATTGGCATCAAATCGTTAATTCATGAACTAGTTTGGTGTCTGTGCTTCCTCTATGTTATACACAAACATATATGCAATGTAAATTGCTGACGTTGGTTAGTTTCATCTTCTACATTTTACAAAATTATCTAGGGTTTGTGAAGTGGCTTGTTCTATTCATGTTCTTGTTCACGTTCAAAAAATCTATTTTGATTGAATATCTGGCATAGTTATAATCCAAAGCTTGAGTCACAGTCACAAGATGGACGGGTTAACTTATGAGTTAATAGACCAACTCAGATCTCACTCGGATTTGTCCATGTCATGGACACTTGAGTCAATTTTCAAACCGGTTTGAAATCAAAACTAGCCCAAACCATGTCCTGGGTTGGTAGATTTCTAGATGGATGTTTTCAGCCAACTTAACTCTGATAACTACACCAAAATATACTACACTACGTGATCAGATGTTCTTTGTGTATTTGAAGTGCTTAGATCCCATTCTCTTGTTTCAATAATAAATTTTTCTTCATGCCAAATCTACAATGATTTGGCTTTGATGGAAGATCTTTTGTTTAAAATCTAAAGAAAGGTTCCGAAAACAGGATTTCTTGTAAATAATATCAAACTGATTATGGATGATCTATCTTTAAATAAATCTGCCGACGACTGACGAGGACTTGCACTATCATCATTTGCTGTTGCCGGTCAGCACATGCTACATATCATATCATCATTATCTGGTCTGTGACTTAAATTGTGAATGAATGTTCAAAGATTATGAAGAATTGATCCCTTGATTCCCTTCATAGAATGGTCGCCCGGCAGCGGCGATAAATTGACCGCCGCTTGAGATGGTGACCCACTGTGACTCATGCTTTGGACCTCGTTGCTGCGCTTCAACTGGTCATGCTGGTGGCAGTCATGTTAAAGGATCATAAAAGGATGCTTAGCTAAAGACCGGAGTTTAATATTGGACTCTTTACACGGGCAATAAATTAATCAATTTGGACTAGATCTCCCTCGGAAGGAAATCCCCTCCGGAGAGAAATGAACCTGTACTGTCGGCTGAGAGGAAGTTTCATTGAATGCTACTTTCCTCGGTGAAGGGCTGGCATGCATGACAACCAGGGATGTTGATGGGTGTCTACTGTTCAGATTTTTTTTTATTAGGTAAAAAATCTAAATATATATAAATTATCAGTTGGGTTTTGAATATTTAATGGGTATTTATTATCTATTGTTATTTATTAATCAATAAAAAATAAAATAGTTAATATATATTAAAGTATTTATATGTATATTAAATGATAAAATAATAAATATTATTTATATGTATTCTTCAACGAGAAAGGGTTTATAAAAAATTAATTTAAAAAGAATTTGAATTATTGAATTATTAGATTAATTTATAAATTATCAAGTCAATTATTTTATTTAAAAAAAATCATTTAACATTGATCCGACACTGAATTTAATCCTGTTTTACTATATCAATATTCAACTGCAGCAAGATTGTTTCCAGCTTTTAGCCAGCAATGTAAGATTCACGTGGGCCTGACTATTATATATATATAAATAAATAAACAAACCATCCAGTGACCAGTAAACACGTGTGCCTGACCAAATCTTTTGGGCAAATCTAACGGTTCTGATCCGCTAACGGCCCCCGTCTCGTCAAGTTTGGAGAAAGGGCCAAAAGTCGTTTTGGTTTCTTGTAAAAAGATACGGCACCGCACCACAGTTTGGAAGATAAACCTCTCTTACTGTCACCGGCAGCAACCGGTCAACAAAAGTGAAATCACTTTTCTTATAAAGTTCTTCTATAGTGTTCTTCTTTTATGCAACTAAATTATTCATGAGAATTGAAATAATTTGATTGGTTGCTGCAATATCTATTACTTTAATTCATAGATATATTCAATCTTTTTCTTAATATATTCTCAACACGAGAATATTGAATCACTTAAAATCCTCTATTAAGATTCAAAACACAACAAGATTTAGAAATGTTAGTCTTCATAATACTTAGAGTGAGATTTTGATTGAAGTTCACTTTAAAATATTGCACTACGACATGAAGCATATATTATATCTTTTATGTAACAGTAGGTCATTGGATCGCACTGTACTATGAGTCAGGTCAAATGTTTTCAACATAAAAAAATATTTGGGCGTTGCTAATATTTTCCCAGTGAAAAATCTTTTTAATCGTATGAGGATTGATCCGATGTGACCTAATCCTCTTAATGAGTTTAAAAGCAACACAGACGACTGGTAAAACGTAGTTTACTCAAAATAAATATTCAAAATGATTCATTTATATAAATACTGAGATGCAACATATTAGATCGATTAAGATTAACTTGAGTTAACCTGTCAATCCATATGTTTAGTCATGAGACCATGACAACACTGTAAAAAGCAAATCAAAACTAACTATGAAACTTAATTTTGCAATAAATTCAATGTTATGAAATCAACTTACCAAACTTATAACTTAGGTCATGAAATTGAGATAACCTAATAGAAAACATATTAAAACAAATTATAAAGTTCATTCTCTAAAAACAACTTGAGTCAACTTGGATTAACTTGTTAAACCTATGATTTGAGCTATAAAATTAAGATAATTTCATAAAAAAACAAACCAAAACAAATCACAAAGCCTGATTCTCAATTAACTCATTATTGAATGATGAAATTGAAAAAAAAATCAACTATAAAAAAAAAGATTTGAGCTAACCGATCAAACATGTAATCTGGATCATGAAACTAAAATGATCTTATAGAAAATAAATTGAAAAGAATTACACATCTCAATTTCATATATATATATATATATATAAAAAAAAATGTTGAATTATAAAATTAAAAATTAAAATATAAATTAGAAAAAAAAAATCGAAGAAGACAAAACACCATTAAATAATATGTGTCGTGAGAAAAGTCACCTTTTCTTTTACTTTTTTTCTGTTTTTTAACATTTGCCTAGACGCAAGCCAGAAGTCTCTTCTCTTCACATGCTATATAGCTTCGAGGGCATCGTTTTTAACGTGTACGGACAAGAGTAGAAGAAAAGTTTTGTTGGCTTTTTATATTAAAAATAAAATTAAAATAAAAATAAAAATTGGAGTGTTAGATTGGATTTGAGCAGAGAAGGTTGGTGATGGAACGGGCAACGGCAGCAAACCGTCTGAATCTGATGATCAGATGACAGCTAAATGGTTCCCAGAATTCCAAGTGTTCACTTTCCAGCCTCCACGTGTTTCTCCTGGAATTTTTATTTTTTAAAATATTTTTTATAATTTTATATACCATATTTTCCATCGTTGCTATCGTGCATGAATGATGTTTGCTAAAATCTTATAGAAATTATTATTTTGAGTATATCAAATAAAAATCTTATAGAAATTAAGATTTAATTGATATATAATGATTAAAAAATATACTTAATTATCAATTAAAAAACAGTGTATTTTAAATCAACTTTCATGCTAACTATCTTGAATTTCTTCATAATTTCTTGTCAATAATTTCTTTTAGAATCCTGGATAATAATAATAATAATATAGAAGAATAAATTAACTTGTTTACAACTACGTCAAGCCTCTAAAGATAGACTTATTAATTCTCTAAATATAAACATATTGTTTATTTTATTTTATTTATTAGTAATGTACTTATATTTTTACATAATTTGGACATAAATAATCAATTCGAGGAATTGGTCCCACCTGGGAGGGGACCCGAAGAGCTGCACCAAACAAGGACTTGATATATTCTGCAGATCCAAAAAAAAAAAAAATTGCAGCCACAAAGTCTACTCAACCATGTAAAGCAGCAAAATACTTATTAAATTGATTAAATCAGAACCTGACCCGGGTAACTAAATTCCATTTTAAAACAATTTCAAGATTGATTTGATGGGTTTGATTGATGATACTAAACATGTATAAAACCTGATTAAATCAATTTTAAGAATGTTTATTTTTTTTATTCAAAATAATATTGTTTATTTTTTTAAAATTAAAATAATAATATTTCAAAATTTATTAGATGTTAGAAAGATTATTCACAATCACGCGTAATAAAATATTTTGTTCATACCGGGTTGATGAGAAGAATATGAGTTCAAAAGAATTTAATTTTAAATATTATTTTAATCATAAGAAAAAAGTTATCGATGTGTTAAATAAGTATACCATACATTTTTCTGAAAAAAAAGACCGATTGCTTTTATAATTTTAAGATTTAAATATTTAAGGACCAACCATCTATTATTCTTGGTGATCCAAAACAAAGGTCTTTTTTTCCCTCTTTTTCCCTCTTCTAGACATGAATTTTCTCTAGTTTTATCATAAAAAAAATATATATATACCACAATTGATCAAGATTTCTTTCTATTTGCCACCAAACTCACAATGGTCATGACCCAAACTTATTTTTGTTCCATTTCCAAACACTTTTTAAGAGCTCAGGTGTGCCTAAGTGCTCGGCAGAAACTCAAGCTCATGTGTTAGGCACCTCAGTATTTTTTTGTGGGTTCGAGCACACGACTTGAGCCCAACTCTCAAATAATATATCTTGGTCTAATTTTTTAAACTTAAAAACATGTGTTGAGTCATTAATTTCCTTATTAATAATCATTAAAGCTTAAGTAAGAGATATCATTCATTATTAATGTCAATTAATGTTTGTATAAAAGATATTATTTCTCATTAATACTTATGTAAAAAATATTGTGTCCCTCATAAATGTTGTTATGATGAAAATTACTCTTCAACCCATTTACCCAAGAAAAAGACAAGGTCCGAGAATTATAAATATCTCTTGAACTATCAAGTAAATAACAAGTTTTTTTTACATTAAAAAGATACAGATTCACCACAAAGATAACCTAAATCTTAGAATTTAAAGCTTTTTAAGTATATTCATCACTTTTTTTTATATAAAGTTGTTGACTTTACCATTAAAAAAATTTACACTGACATTAAAGAAACTTAACTAATATATAATTCGACCACTGAAAAACTAATTCTATAAATACATCTATTTTAACACTTCATCGACACTGTTTCCTCATCATTAATTAAATCATGATGAATAAGTGTACAAGAGCTTACACGAAAATACTCAAATATTATAAATAAATAAAAAGACCACCAAGAATCCCAGTCCATAATTTCATTCCTAATTAGATCCAATACATTACGTAGATTTATTCTAAGCGTCTTATCATATATTAATTAATATTAAAATCAATTACGATCAAGGCCCTTAAGCTTTGGGTATCTTCCATCAATATTTACAGTCATCACGTTTTCCCAATCCCACGTGAAAACGTTGAATCTCTGCATTACTGTTGGTTTCAGAATTCTTGAATTTGCAGAGAAGAATATATATTATTTGATTGCAGCAAATTGGGCTATTTTATAGCCTTTACAAAATGAAAGGAAAATAACAGACCCACGCTTTACAAGCCTATAA
>Ga0307515_10006766_pt1 | contig 22813 bp, 29 predicted proteins | sample 17_EM_MG_FD_194513 | JGI IMG/M metagenome (GOLD analysis project Ga0307515, IMG submission 194513) | Populus trichocarpa ectomycorrhiza microbial communities from riparian zone in the Pacific Northwest, United States - 17_EM | ecosystem: Host-associated > Plants > Roots > Unclassified | place... | reverse complement strand
CATATAGAAGCCTCAGTCGGAAGTATCGCAAGAATCTCAAGAAATTGGTGAGTAAGTTTGATCGAAATTGTTGTGCCTCCGCTCTGGGAAGTCGTCCGGGGTTGTTGATCCCTCGTGGCCGTTGGTGGGGCCATACGTAGTACTCTACTACAGCGTAAAACATTGCCCTGTGATAGCGTATTCCGGCTTCGTAATAGCACAACCACGGGTCCTTCGGTCGCTCTGCCTATATCCCAACAGTTCCGTTCACCCCGCTGACACGCTCATCAGTATATCGTCCACTCCAGCTGGTTCACCAAGAGTACGCCATTCGCCCGATTTCCTCACTTTCTCTGACCTCCTTCCAGTGTTGTTCTCTCTTGCTGGAACGATCATCAGCCCCAAATTTTTCCGCAAAATCGAATACATAGACACACTCTCCCAATTAGCTTCATCCGTACCAATCACGCAGATTCAAATACCCGCGGCCGTTTATACGTGGGTCTTGCTCCTCTGCCTTCGGTTGATTACATTCTAAAGAATCACAGAGAAAACCTCAACTACGAGCGAGAAATTGTTGTGCCCAAAGGCCAACAAGATTCACATCGGATGTTTGGTGTCACATTGGATGAACTGATGGGTCCCGATGGCGAATTTTCCACCGTCCCGCCAGTTATTCGCGACTGCGTGGCGTACCTACGCTTACAAGGCCTTAGTGAACAGGGTCTCTTCCGCAGGTCTCCCAGCACTACAATCCTTCGCCAGCTAGAGGAAGCCTATGACCGTGGACAGCGAGTGGATATCGCCCATTACGACGACCCGCATTTAGCAGCGGTGCTTATCAAGAAGTTTTTTAGGATGCTTCCACAATCCATCTTTAGCGAGGACATGTATGGTGTCATTCGGAAGTGTCCTGTGCCCGACGATGAAGGGACGAGGGCCACTTCCATCGAGTATGTCCGGGAGGAGGTCATCGGCGGGCTGCCTGGGAATGCCCAGATTCTTCTGAATGTTGTCATACGTATGTGGACACCCTTTCCCCACACCGCCCCACGCATTCATTTCACTGCTTCCAGAACTCCTTCACGAAGTCTCAAGAAATTCTCACAAGAACCTCATGGACGCCCACAACCTTGCCGTAGTCTTCACCCCCAACCTCGTATCCAATGCCAACCCCCTCCGTGATATGCAAATGTGTTCACTTCCAGGGGGCCCTTCGCCCCTGGGTGGTAAAAAGACTTCGAGCCAGGACACCACTACCACCCTTGGTATGGTAGTAAAGCTTTGTATTCAACGATATTACGAGATCTTCGACGAAGTTCGAGATGTCAGCGAAGCGGTGGAACCCATGTTCAAGGATGTCACTCAACACTCAATTGACGAAGTCGATCCCTTACCATCCATGGCTGGCCCTTCCACCTCCGGTGCAATTTCCCCTCAACAAGCTCGATCGGTAGCCAACTCTTCGCGCCCCCCCAGCGCCTGGAACAAGACCGCCGCCGCAACTGGTGGACGGACCAGGCTGCGACCTCACCCTTCCCTCAAGGTCCCTAATGTTAATGACGACAATCCCTCCACTCGCTCCGACGGCAGTAACGGTACTTGGTCGATGCCCAGATCCCGTCGTTCCTTACTCTCCATAGAAAAGGCTCCTGGGGGGAAGCCAGGCACGGGAAGCATCACGCTGGGAAAGCCGGTGCCTACTATTGGGCGTGCAGGTGGTCAGAATAGCACTGGTACTGTCCGGAAGAGTGCAGGTGCGACCGTGACCGCCGTTGGCGTGACTGCGACCGGGTTCTTTGCTCCTGCGCTTGGAACCGAGGGAGACAACGGAAATGGAGCAGGGGTGGATGACCGACCTGGTGCTGGGTTCGAGGCACTGAAGAAGAAGCAACGGGCACACGTTAGAAACTCATTTGTTGGTGCGTTTGAGGAGCACAGGTCGTAATCGCCGTGGAATATTTAGCTTACTGGCACGAGCAGTGGCATTATTTGGAATTTTGCTTGGTTTGGTTTCATATTATTTATTCGCTTGTAACGCACCAACACATCAGTCTCTCATACCTCATCTAATTGCGACTCTGAAAGATAGAATAATAGGATAGAGACCAGATAACAGTGTGTGGGGAATGCACAATCTCAAATCATTTGTTATAATGGACTCAAGACTGTCGCTGTCATATCAATGGTTGCGTGTTACAACACGACACCTGTATGCATCTTTCGCGCTCGCTTTGATTTAATTAGTGCAGTCCTTTTCCGTTCTTTGAGGTAGTCCGCGCCGTCTCGGGCCATATGCGTTCAAACGATTAATCCCTTCATGGTCAACCTGTGCTTTTCGGCTTGTGGGACGCACGCTAGCACAAGGAAAGGTATATGACCAGCTCGGAGGCTGTTCCGTTCTAAATACAACGGTCATCGTCCCAACTATAAGAATAGGAGCGGACGGTGACGATCAGAGAATTACTGGATTCGAGTTAGGCATGGTTGGGTCCAACTTGGACACCGACACATATTACTATACTAAATACAGAAATTTGTCTCCAAATCATTGCATTTTTTGACCTCGTTGCAGTTATGTTTCAAGCTTGGGCATTCAAAGACGAATCACATTGACACGCATTTAAACTACACGTTGGTTGTAATCGTGCATATCACTTGCGACAAAATTCTTTCCTTTGCTACCGACATCAAGAGTTGGGAAGAGCTAGCAAGAAAGTTGGTTGTTAGGATTATACAAAGCCACCAGCTGCTAGATTATTCATATATAGTAATTGTTCAATACAGGACGATATCAAGCAAAGCATGGTCCAAGACAACAATCAAAGGGATAAGAGCTCTTGTTCAATACTATCGAACTCTTCAAAGGGAATTTCATGTTAGCGGCAGTGGTCCTTTCTCTGAGGCGCTAGGACCTAATGTGATATAACTAGCTAAGGGAGACTTTATGCCAAAGTAGGCATTTTTCTCCGTATACCCGGGAGGGTCGACATTATAGGTCATTGAGAAGGTTTTAGTGGGGTCCGGCGATGGAAGTGAGGAAGGTAAATTCTCCACAAGGGGTGCAGTAGGTTGTGAATTTTTGTTTTTGGAGTTCTTGAGGCGATACCACCAGACACCGACTATCGCGATAGCGAGAACCATGATACCTGATACGGTCCCACCAATAATTGGTCCCAGAGTTGTACTAGAAAGGGATTAGCAGAGGATATACAGAGTTAGATGTATACCTGCCTAGGAGGACTTCCTATTAGGGCGGTCTCAGCTTGCGAAATGCCAGAATGCGGCGATCGGGAGAAGTTGATGACATTACCTGTATCTGGTGACGCTCCAAAAGTGGAGAGTGTTTGATTTACATTGATTCCCGAAGGCGTGGCAGTACTGGTGATTGGTACATCGTGACCCTCCTCATAAACCAGGCAAACGATCTAATTAGTGTTTGCTAGTAAGTCTCGTGAATTGATACCGGTCGGGAATCGTGTGCGTACTGTAGCATTTAGTTGGGTGAACGGATCTGGCCTCAGTACTAGTGTATGTTTCTCATTTCGTAGCCTTTGAACTCTAAATTCGAGTACACTGTATGTGTATTTGACCTCAGGGCAAAGAACCTTTTCCATAGGTCTGTGCATTACTTGGTCGGTCTGTTGGTCGATCAAATAACTGACATTCGCATGCGTTGGCCAGTCGTGATTCGAGTCCAGATTGAATCCGAACAGTCGAACGTCGAGATAATTCCCTATGTGGAGTCATATGATGGCTTTTGTGAAAGAATACAAGGTGCTGACCATTGAATGTGAAATTAATGTTCGGATTTCTATTGTAGCCCTGCGCCTTTATTCCGCTACCTTAGAGTGGTCAATACTCGCCAGTCGTGGTCGATATTTGGACCGTACGTATTCCGAGGGTCACTCTCTGGTATCATCTCGCCTCGTCTGTCCATGCACCCAGGGAGTTTGAGAGACTGAACGAATTTAACCAAGGTGATGTTCTTATCCGCCTCCATATCATCGACGGAGCAGCCCGTAGCAATTGCCATGACTTGAGCTTCAGCCAAAAACAGAACACACGCGAACGATATAGCGGGCTTCAAAAGTAATACCTGCAACATGAACGACTAAGTAGGGATTTGGGTATTTGAGCGGTTCTAAGGTCGGTATTTGCCTCCAATGGGCCCTGTCGGCGGTAAATGATCAAGGACGAGCAGATTGGGAGGCGTGGAGACAAATAGGATAGTGTGTGATGCTACGTCGGTTTTGTCCTCAGTGATGCTGTATCGCATGTCTTCGATGGAGCCCTTAACATCGGCCGTCTCCCTGTGCTCGGTGCTTCGGACAACCTCTGACCAACTCGTTCTTGGGCGGTCTCCAATAATAATCTTATATTGAGTATTTCAGAGGGTACCTCATGCTGTGCTTTCGTTAGTTTAATTTTACATCCTAATTCTCCAAACCAGGTTGGAGATATCAAGAGGAAAGTGAAAAAAAAAAGAAGCCACATTGATACAGGACAGCCGATTCAAAATTTCAAGTACAAGGAAGTTTAGAGCAATCAGGGTCAATATAGAGCAACCTGTCGTATCAATGTTGGTAATAACGGCGATCCATCTCCACGCTGCCAGAACTATATATAATAGGGAAGCTCCGTTCCGGGTGAGTGATGAGACGGCTTCCCCATCGTGATGGGCTCTTCACAAGCCAGCTCAGGGAAATCGTGCTCCAAAAGGAATCGTCAAGGCGATTCAGTGATACATTTCTACTGGCACTTCTACAGGAGTGGCGACCCTCAGAATTAGAGGGGGTCACCCAGCAGAGTGGTGAGGATGTCCGCAGCCGGAGAAAGAGCCGTTGTGATGGAGAATACCAGTCATTCGGCCATACTATTATTAGAAGCCGCATGGTCGCATCTCATATAAGAGACATGAGTTGTGAGGGTAAACAGGTCCATTTGCAATCGTGGAGTGAAATATGACATTGGATGCGGTGCTCGTCTTCTCAGCTCGCTCTTGCGGAAACCTCAACATTTCCCCTTCACTCGTTCCCTGGCTCGTTCTTTATTCGATTTTTGGAGATTTTAGTGTAGAACACATCCTTCGCTTTCCTTCTGGTCTTGTACACTCCCCAGGAAATGGTCTGGTACAATCTGACCGGTGAGCCGCTGCCCCACCATTGTTACCTTCACTAAGCTCGCGTACGTCTTTTAATAGTCGATGATATTAGTCCCTTGATATCGTACGAGGGTAATTGGGAATCCTTTACCATGAACAACCCCGGCGACGAAGCTGCCGCCTCCATTCAGTCCTTTCATAGCAACACTCTACACGTTCTGAACTCAGTGCGAACACACAACCGTATCCCCCTTGCTTGACTGACGCATTAGTCCAGACGGGCTCGGCAAAGTTACAGTTTGTAGGACATGCGGTCTCAGTTTGGGGTCCCAGTCGCCCTGACTCGAGCCAGTACGAAGTCCGCCTCAACGACCAAGTGATGAGCACAAGTGAATTCAGTACAGTTTCCAACGAATCGGCGCTCCTTTACAGTGTCCGTGGCCTGGCTCCTGGCTTGCTTCACACTCTGCAGATTGCCAACGGCCCACTGGATCCACAAAGACCGTGGCTGCGCATCGACAAGTTTGTAGTTGATTCGGGAACCGATGGAGGTGACAATATCGAGACGACCATCATCGATGATGCAGACCCCGTGATTCATTATACTCGTGACAGGCGCGGGTGGTTGAACGAGACTGGGGATCCGAGTGCGTATCATGATGGAACATTTCAGTGAGCCCTTTCAGAAGCCAGAAGCGAAGTCAGACCACTAAAGTACATTGAAGTGTTGCTAACATGAGCAAAACATCCTTGGGATTCACGACTGAGGGTAGGCCATTGGTAATTGTTTTGGTGTTATGTGTCTCACCTTCATCCCTAGGGGACAGTGTCGAGATCTATGGAAGTCAAAATAGCAACTTCTCAAGGTAAAGGTGCATCACTATGCCTGCTGGCACGGCCTGATACCCACCTTAGCTTTGCTGTAACCGTTGATGGGGTTCAAAGAATTTTTACGCCAAACGTACGCGAGTTCCAATCACCGGTCCTACTTGTACGTACCTTGCCCCACCACAGGTGCCTGAAGGTGCTCATTCCGCCTAGTTTCAAACGGAATTCTTTCAAAACAGTGATCAGCACACTGTACAGATCCAAATATTGGAAGACAAGCGTTTCGAAATCGACTACTTGCGCATCGTGCGGTATCTGGAAAGCTCGCGGTACGATCTTCTCCCAGAAACCATTACTAGCCTACTGACATCACCATAATCTGTCAAAAGCGAGGGTGCTTCACTGACCGATGGAAGCGTCCAAACTACACTTCCATCAAGTTCACCTTTCGACGCAAGAATCTCCGGATCCGCGATTGCGGGTATCGTTTTGGGGGGCTTAGCGATACTAGTGCTTATCAATGTGGCTCTCTTCTTGTGGTACCGCAAAAAGCATCAGCGACAGCCGTCCTTTGCTGGTTTTGTGAACATGGACCTGCCGCACGTGGAGGCCTTTAGCGTATTGCCGAACGGAACGGGAGAGCAGAGTACCAAGCGTCGCATGGGTGTTCTTGGTGGCCAACCAGGGCCCTCCGTTTCCGAGGCCCATCGAAGCCCCCGCGTCACCGATAGACCGCCAGTTGGACTGATCCCGTATTCCTCGCAAGATACTACCACAGGTGGCATACACCCGAGAAGCCCGGCCCAGATGCCGGATGAGCCAGTCGTGGAGGACCTGACGTCGTGGCGGGCGTCGATGGTAACCACGCTTCCGCCCTATAGTCCTGGAGGATTTCTGTACGACGAACGCGCACCTCCTCTACCCGAACGATAGACATTGGTTTGCATCTTTATTTACCCCATGTTGTATCACCCGACGGTATTCTATGCTATGCTGCTTATTGAAAACGAGTTTTGTGGCATTCCGCTATCCTAACTGGGTATAGTTAGATGGAAACTATTTGCTATTCATGGAGCCCAATATATATAGCTCACCAAATCTCACGCAAAATTAGATTGTCGGTTATGTCCAATCAAATGTGAAGAGTTGTATGAACTCTGTGACTTCATGACTGGTAGACGCCGCAGCCGTCGTTCTGAATAAATAGCCACTGGTCGTCGCTGTGTGATTGAACCCCAGCACTGACGTGCCTGAGAATGTATCAAAGTCATTGGGTTTAACGTGTTGCCGTGTAGCACCCCCTCTGTGAGAAGGAATTCAGTGTCCCAGACCTGGGTACCAGGCGGGCTGTTACGTTTCGTAGATCTCTTGTAGTAGAACGTAACGTCTAATAGCCTGGGTCTAAACCTGGAGACCATGACTTCAGCGTATATACGAAAACTAGCTTTAACTAGTTGAAATACACGCGTTCGATAGTATAGAGTAAGAGCTTGGCACTGGCCTTGCGACGGAGGTATGGGACACAGGAGTATAAAACTATGCAACCGCACAAGTATTCTTTAAGTTTTGATACCTCAGATATAAATGAGAATACTGTATACGAGTAGTAATAGAGTGTGGAGTGTGGAAGTGGAGCGGCGCGCGAGTAATAGTGAGTGGTGAATTCAACACCCGATCTTATCCTTTGCCTATTGTCCCTTGCAATCCGTATCTCTTATTAGATAGGCTTGCTAGTGAGTTTCTATGTTATTAGGATGATAGAAGTGCGGTAATAGAAGTAATGATATCAAAGTCCGCTCAGAATGGCCCGTTTATATAGGGGCGCGAAGCTGCTGCGGTGTCCGGGTCTACATGCATAGCTACCACTGCGACGTAGTCATTCCAGATGGCTCGTATAGCAGTGTACGGAAGTTTCCGCTTTATATTGATTTTTGCGCATTGTGCTTTCTTTGTGCACCACCGCGGTTACAAAGCAAGTTGACTGCGGTCGCGATACTGACCGAGAATGATCACTAAATATTATCCTATCGGAGGATAATGAACATCAATTACCAGCACTACGAATTTTTTATCTGCTGACGTGCGTGTGCGTCATGTCATATTCCTACGCGAAACGTTCCATAACACAAGCCAGGTACGGGGACTGGTATATACCGTGTAAGATGACAGTTCAGCAACACTATATCACGGGGCTGTCAGAATTCCCCGCAGCCGTGTACGACCAGAACAATCGTGTTTGTTGGGGCCCGCTAAACCACGCAAGGATACAAGATGAATCCTAAACTCCATATATAACGGTTTACCCGGTATCCAGGCACTGGAGCTCAAAACCTGAGGCATCCAGAATTTCCAATTTCCGCCATGCAATCCACCGCCTATTGCCACTCGTGCCACCTCGCTATCCTGCATACCCCCTTTTTATAACATTCCACATCTTTGGTCTACCATATAAGATCGAAGAGTGTTAAAAGTTTTTTCGTATTCCATCATGTACTGGTACATGTGTCGGCTCGATGCTATTCATTGTTGCTTGGTGGTTAATAAAGACTGCCGTTTGTCGCCGTCCACTTCGCTGTCTTCGTCGTGGTTCCTGTTGCTCGCATACATCGCACCCGTCGTCTTGTCGTCTTGTCGCTCGCATACATCGCACGCATTCTACTTTTATTAAGGATGTCACGTACCGTGCCGGCCGTGACATTTCCAGGCTCACGGAAATGGTCCGGCGATGGCCCTGCTACTCGGGCGGTCGAGCATCGGACCCTTCTGTTTTAGTTTCGTTGCTCTCCAACGAGTTTCCTATTATTGTTTGATTTCTTATTATTTAAATATCCATGTACTCGCTCACTAGTTCCTCAGTTTGAGGATCAACTTGAGTACCGGTCCCATTCTCATCCTTTCGTTCTCATCCCTAAGTCCATTCCCGACGACGGCTGGTCGTCATCGGTAGTCCACGGCATTGTACGGTATACGCCCTATCCTGGCCACACGTCCGTCCTCCGACCGGACACGGCTCTGACAAAGGAGAACTACGGCAGACAGTAAATCTAGCGAGGAATATAGTCCATCATATCGATGCTTAGTCTCTGTTCTACAACATATATTTTTCAGTCGAAGATACACAGCGAGGCATGGGCCATTACTCAGGGCACATTCCATCGGCCCTCAGGCCTGCTTTTTGGAAAATTCCATAATCAGGTAATTTCCGCATTTCGTCCTTTGCAAAACATCAGCACCAGGACCATCTACGTGACTCGACCTGTAATGTGCACACGGATAATGAGTACAAGTGGCGCGGCGTGAACTTCAATTCAACAGCCGATATATACCCAATACCACTCTATTTTCGGACAACCTCCAGTTGGTAATACCATGTTAAATATTGCCTGGATAACTCTGAAACAAGGGATTTTCATTGTTTCATAATACCTCATGAGTTCATACTGACACTGGCCGGCGATCGTTTTGGGTGCAGTCGACTGCTGGAGATTCAACGCCACTCACCTGAGCTGTTTCGCAACACTGGCATCGAGCTTAGTGGCCCATAAACCGTGAACGCCTTCAAAAGGGACCGTAATATATATGTGCAACACGATCAATACCAACGAAAAAAAAAGTCCCGTAGTCCAATCGAAAGATCGTCCCTTTGCTCAAGTGATGGGAAGAACCACCTTGTCATGTACGTAGTCAGAGAAGACAGTATCAATCCATGGCATTTATTCCACTGTAAGCGGGTGCCTCCTGATCATGCCAGGCAACGCCCGGGTAATTTAAGACTGTACAGTGGTGGGATGCCTCCACCTTGACATTAGACCCGCTTCCACAGGCTCATCCAGCGATGGCTCTTGAATCCGATCTACCACAAGATTGACGTTGTGGCTCTCTGGGAACCCCGTGGAGTTTCGAATTGCTGGCAAGGCTTTCTCTCTCATATATGGAGATGCCATCCGGTGCAGCTTCGAACCCCTTCGGCGTTTGAGGAAGCAGAAAAAAACTGCGATAAGGACCAGAACAGCCAGGCCCGACACAACGCCACCAATTATTGGCCCTAGATTATCATGGCTTCTTGAAACTTGTGAGCTCAAAGTTCCAGGCACACGGCGTGTGTACGGTGTGTACGTACCGCTGATCGGCGACTGCGGCAGTAACTGTAGGAGCAGGGGTTCTGATAAATTTTGCATCGGTAAGTAGGTAAGCATAAGCAGATCAGCGACTATAGGGCTCACAATGTACTACTTGTTGAGATGTGTTTCCCACCTCCAACAGTTGTTGTCAAGTCTATATTAATGCCTGAACTGCTCCTGCTAGCAGAACCACCACTGGAAGCAACACCACTCGTAGTAGCACCACTGGTGGTCGCACCATTGGTACTTGGGACAACACTACAACATGTCTCCATGTCCGGGTTGGTATCCGCGATAGAGCCAGTAGTCGGCGCAAATTGGGGAATAAGCCCCAAGACACTTGTCAAGTCGAGCGAAATTATTACGATATCTCTTTGAAGTCCAACCATGGAGCAGTAGGGAAAGTCGACGTTCGATGTTTGCGTCGCGTTGGCCCACCCAGTTGCATCGTGATTAATATTGGTTGTCGGTATTGCAGTTCCCACGAGTGGTGGGATCTATACAGCCGGCCTGCACTAACTGTCATCGATCAAGCTCCGTGTCAATGATGTCAATCGCTGAATACATGGAGAATGACCCGTATGTGAAGGGTCCTTACTCGTGCTTTGAGATTTTAGAATGGTCATGACGGATAACCCTATACAATGAAGATCACCGGAGACAGTTTTCGACCGCGAAGGACGCTGCTCCAGGCCAAGCCCCGCACACCAGTTGGGAAGGGATAATATATATTGGGAGCGTAGTCTCGGGCCTCTCGGTAGTTAGAATTCAACTCACCATGAGGTGCGCTCTCCTTCTCCATCAATTCCAGCTCTTCCTGGCAAGAGCTCTTCAAATGTTGATGTCTCTGGGTTCGGTTCCTCCTCCCTCCCGATCCTACAGATATTCTGTTTTATATACTCCATTCTGATCAACTCATGCTCATACTTACACCACTCGCATGCATTTCCTTGGCAGAAACGCCTTGCGCGGTCACTTCGACAAAAGATTCCCCTCCCAATGGTATGCGTTCTCTTTCTGCATTCCCTCCGGTGATATGAAACCAACCCAATTACGTGCATCTTAGATTTCGCTGAGGAACACTGCGGACCATTTCCTACATTAAATTCACGAACGCCCCAGGCGCGCGTTTGACGCTCTGATCCGCGACTGCTGTTCTCTTCTCTGATAGAAGCACACTTTAAATGCGTACAAGGACTAGTCATTGACAATCCTCTTGGCCTTGGGAGTTGGTTCCATGCTTGAAGCTGGATTCCATAAAGTTGCACATACATTTTATTTATGGGGGAACGCCTTATTAGAAACCTGTTTGATTGTTGCTGTAATCATATTTTTGATCGCCCCAGAGTGTTTGAACGCGTCATCGAGAGCCGGGGGGAAGAACACGACCTAACATCAGGGCTCGTTATTTGCCTGCTCAGGAAAGCGCCTATCTACTCAATCCTAGTATATATATTACAATCACTTCCTGGCTTGGAAAACGCGGGATACACGTTAGCCGACAGGAAGGCAACTGAGGGGTGCGCGCGCGTCCGGTCTGGGACCTTGGCCACAAACCATACACACCAGTTCGGGATGCACCAAGACCACCAGGGCCTAGAACCTACCTATCCTTCTGAAGATTTAAGTTGGTAGGAGCCCGCGACGTAGCATTTCCACTGAACGTATAGGGGTCATGCTAGTTTGACCTGAAGGAATTTGGCCAGTAACAAAGTCGAGCCAGGTTCTCACATTAAACATGCAGTAATTCATTCTGCTACCATTCTCCGGACTTTTCTTCCAGTAGAAGGCTGTTTATATGAAAGGTCACGTCAAGCTCCTCAGCTCAGGGGATTGGGAAGTAATATCCACGTGACGTCCTAGTCTTCTGTGTTCACAATCAACGTTTTACGATTAACGCGGCTGCCTATTACTGTTCCAACTCAGTACCCGACCGCTGCCTCAACCCACACTCTGACTGGGAATTAACTAAATCCTCCCCAATTGAGATGCTGTGCAATGCCCAGCCACGATGGACAGACACAGCGTAGACCCTTTTTCAAACGAGGAGTCGTATCTTTCACCATCCATTCGTCATATGCAAGACAATCAATTGCCGGAATTTCTGCAGAGTTGAGGGTACAAGGAAAGAGTGGTGCTTGTTGGGGCTCGATACAAACACGTAAGGGTAAAATATGTACAGATACAGGAAGAGCCGAGGGGCTGCTGTGGTGGCCCCCGACTCAAGGTCCCTTAATCACCTGAGCGCTGACCCTCATCCACTGCATCCCAAATTCCGATATCGGGTACGTGAAAGGTACACGCGATCAAATATAATAGTCTCGCCTACTGTGATGTTAGAAACTTGATGCATGCGGATGTCGCACGATACGGTCTAAATCCATGCGCTCAAACAAGATGATATGATCGGTGCGGCTATACACACCACAGGAACGGGGCGTCTTGAGCGCCAAAAATTATTCTGTCAAACTCCGTTGGGGGTGTAGGGCGGAGGCAAACTCTGTGGCGAGTAAGGCCTAGACGACATTTCACGACCGGCACGTTCGTCTTCTGAGGACAACATAGCCCGATTCATATTGCTTGAGGAGGCAAGGCCGCCCTGCCAGGGGGGCACAAGGGGGTGGGACACCGACCCCGACATTAAGGGGTCCTGTGAAGTACCAAGAGCGGTGGTTAACGTGACTTTTGGTGGCACGGCTGATCTAGAGTGGAAGTTGTGGTGGAATGGTAGATGGTGCTGGGATGAGACTGGTAGAATAGCACCAGCAGATTCGTCTTGTGGGCGAGCGTGCGGTGCTCCACGTGAAAGCTTTTCTGGAATGTACGGCTGATGCAAAGGTGGATCTTGAATGACTACTGGTATTGGCAATCGATGTGCCCGCTCTCTCTTTCGCCGGTTTTTGAGGCAGTAATAAGACGCGGAGACGATAACAAGGACGAGGACACCAGAGACCACACCACCGACTATTGCCCCAATGTTCACACTACCCACGTTAACGTCAATTCTCCCTACAGAAAAGAACGAGGGGACTTGGGGACACACTCTTTGACTTCAGAAGAAATTATAGGAGAGCTACTAGGTGGTGGAGAGGATGTTGACCTAATGTGCCATCAGCAAGTGAAGGACGGTTCACGAAAGGTGCTCACGAGAATCTGCTTTGGCTTGTGGTCGTTTCCAGGTCGATGGTCTCTTCGGTATAAATAAGGTAATCGAACTGAACAGAATGCTCGTTTTAGATTCTCCCACCCGATTGCGAAACCGACGCACCAGTAAGACACCGGGCCTTTGGATGTCCACCCGGAGTACGTGTTCTACGTTGGGTAGTTCGCCAACTCGAAACAGTGATTGGTTATAAAGGTAGTCCGTTCGGTTCGTGGACGGGCGTTGCTGCTCGCCACGCGGGATACCGTCGATGGAATAGGTGACGTTGGTATTTGTGGTCCAAGGACCTATAAGGTCAATTGCTGTATACCAGACTTCGACGGCAGTTCCTGCATTGGATAAATTGGAAAGAGTGAACAGGGAGCGAAAGTTGAGGAAGACAGACCAGTGAAAACGAAAGTGAAAAAGACCTCGTCCAGCCTATCGGCGCTCTCCGTCCCACTACATTGCAGTAATCAGCAAACGATGCTCCGACATGGTCAGGTCTGCTCACTCATGCCAAGTCCCATTTCGTGCCCTTCTCTTGTCTGGTTGGGCGGCACATCCTACACACTGATCTCCGGGATTCCATCCAGTTGAATAGCTTATTTGTTTTGTATCAGCGTCGTCCACTATAATAGTTCTCGTGCTGGCTTGCACTCCAGCGATGCACGCTAACAACGGCCACAACTGAAATCGGGGTGAGAGTATTGGCATCGAAAGAAGCTCATCAGTGTGGTTGGACTGATAGGTTCCGAGACTCTGCAACGCGAGAACGCGGTGGGTTCGGTTCGGGAGAAGGAAAAAGGCGCCAAAGCAGGCAAGCAACAAGTCCCTTGCCAATCCGTGCGTCTCAGTTGTGCTTCGGAGAAGACATTGGGACTGTTCCATCGCTTAGTTGGCACCCCGTATCGGAGCAACTCAATCCACAACTCAATCCGACGTGAGAGTTTGAACCAGCGACGCGTTGATGAATCACGAATGTCCCACTTAGTGATATAAATGTGTGTTTCTCTCAACTCGGTTTGGATATCTGTCGCGTTCTTCCACACGCTTCTGTGAGTGACACGTTTCGAGCTGACCCGCAATATCGTGCTCACCGGTGTTTCAAGGGAGGCGTGTTATTATCAAAAGAGAGGTCGCAAAGTTGTCTCTCTATCCCAAGCGCCGAGCACGACGCAGGATGGTCCATTCATGACGGTGGGAATATTGGGTTCCAAAATGGGTTGGGCTGGTAAATCCGCAATGTCCGAGCAGCAACCCGCAGAATCGGGAACCCTTAATTTTAATTGAAGGTCATCAGGACGCATGGGTAAAACCTGTGCCAGTTCAAACAAGACAGCGACCGACCCACCGCAGTGCCTTGGCTAGCTACAGGCGCAGCTGGCGGGCCACGAATGTACCACCCAAGCAGCCTGCCGAACAACTCAGGGAAGAGCTACGAGCCGGAACGAAAAGTTGTCAAGTAGGATCAGGAAAAGAAAACTAGAGGAGGAAACACTAAAACCAATCCCATTAATCTCAAGGGTAGCATACCCGCAGTTCATGACATTAAATGTCGCCTAAGAAACGATGGACCCTCCCAGATCTACCCATTGCTGTAAGGAGGAGGCATACTAGAGCTGCTAAGAGGAGTACTGGCGTGTCTAGACATCTGCCCTGCTTCCACAGGTTCTTCCAGAGACGCTTCATGTACACCGCCTACCACGGCTGGTGGATGAAAGCCGCTAGGAGGGCCGATGCGGTCATGCATGTGAGAGGCCATTCCAGGTATACCACCCCAGCTTGTCTGTAGGCCATCGTGTATCGTATCTGGGGTGGTGGGAGCCACCACTGTCGTTCTTGTGGAAACGAACGAAGGTACAGTTGTGGAGGCACGGAAGGCACCATGGCCAGGAGGGGGTACACCAGACCCGCTGTCTTGAGGATTACTATACGGTGATATATCGAGTGGTGTAGTGCTTTCGGGTGACGCTCCAGGCGTTGCGGTAGATTTGATGCCGGGTTTCGGTTGTGGTAAAGTGAAGTGTGCGGCGCTTTTGCCTTGGAAAGGTATATGGGCGGTGTCAGAATTCTCCAACATCAGCGGAGATGGTTCTGCGATTCGCTGTAACCGCTTCCTTCGCTCCTTGTACCGTTTGTAGCGAAACCACAGAATTGCACATCCAACAACAGAGACGCCAGCAACTATTCCACCAATGATAGGCACGATATTAATCCCTTTTCGACTATGAAAATACTAATTGTGAGCGCCGAATTTCAGGATATGAATGCACTATACCCGGAGGTGTCTGCGATCGGTGATGACGTTGGTGACATTGGCCTAACCGTGTATTGGAATATAATTAAAGTGGAGACCCCGAGTGTATATACTCACGTCGTTTCATTGGGACCATTTATGCCTGTGGATGAAGTCCCTTCCAGGTCATCCTCGTCATAAACAAGATAATCGAACTGATTCTCGCGCATCAGTTTACGGTAATTGCTCAAAGAGTGGAGTAGACGTACTAACAGCATTGAGGGTTTTAACAGATTAACTTGTAGAGTATGTTCTTTGTTGGCCAAATCGCCAACCCGGAATAGAGTTTGGTTATATAGGAACTCGGTTGCATTGGTGGGGTTATGGGATGCTGTGCCCTGGTAAACACCATCGATCGAGTATGCAACGTTCGTGTTTCCGATCCAGGTTACTATCTTATTATAGAAGATACACCGAACCTCGACGGCAGTGCCTGCGTACAGGTGAATGATCGGTACTCTGAGGGTGGCAAAGGGCTAACCGGTAAAGGTAAAATTGAAGTACACGTTTGGTTGGTCATTACTTGCCGTATTACTGGACCCAGGCTATCAGCTCCAAGTCGATGTGAACAAGGCCAAGAGCTTACTCGCGCCATGTCCCATCCAGGGCTCGCGCCTTATCCGGGTTGGCGAAACACGTAGTGCACTCGTTCCCGGGATTCCATGTGCCCAGCGGAAAATATACGATTCTGCTTTTGTCAGAGTCATCCACAACAGTTGACCTCGTCGCTGCATGCACCCAAACAATCAACATAAATTGTATCCATAGAAATGTCCGCAAGAGTATCATCGGTGCCATAACGTTAGCCCCGGAAACTATTTCGATGTGAATTATTGGTCCTGATTCTTGCAAGTGTTCGGCAGGTGAAGGGGAAGTGAAGACTTGGCGGGGATGCTACACGGCAAAAAGGTAAACCCGATGCTTTTAGGGCGTTCTCAGGCAGTCAGTACTGCGCTTCAATCGGACAGCCATTTGCAACTGGCCATTTATCCAGAACGACAGCTGAGGCGGCTACCAGCTATGATATCACGAAGTTCATATGACTCTTCACGTTTGATTGGACAAAACGGGTATTCTAATTTTGCGTGAGATCTGGTGAGTAATATAGTGCTTTATGAATAACGAATAGTTGAGTAATATGGTGCTTTATGAATAACGAACAGTCCCCACCTAACTCTACAGAGTGAATGCTACAAAACTCGTTTCCAATGAGCAGCGCAGCATAGAATACCGTCGGATGATACAGCATGGGATAAATGAAGGTACAAACCCCAAGGTCTATCGTTCAGGTAGAGGAAGTGCACGATTCTCGTGCAGCAACCCTGCAGAACTATAGGGCGGAAGCGTGGTTACTATCGACGCCCGCCACGACATCAGGCCCTGTTCGACTGGGTCATCCGGTATCTGAGCCAGGCTTCTCGGAGGTGCGCCACCCGTGGCAGGGCCCTACAGGGAATACGAGAGTAATCCAGCTAGAGGTTTATCGCTGACGCGGGAGCTTCGATGGGCCTCGGAAACAGGGAGCGTGCTGCTAAATTTTGCCGTCGCGGGCGAATTTAGAGGGATAGTAGAAGAAAGAAGTGAGGTGGAAGGGGGACCCATTTCATTCATCCCTGTGAGGGGTGTCCCAGATAGGTCTAACCTCATTACAGTCCAGGTGTTGATAGCAGTATGGCTCGTCGTTGAATGTGGTAGTGTGACGGTTGACTCGTCTGTGGGTGTTTGTAAAGTCCTTGACTCCTCGTATCGGGGGGTCCAATGAGAGAGGTCCTTCCGTGAATACGCGCAGTTCAGGCTGCGCACTCGGAGGAAGAGACTGCGGCCGTGACGGGTCATTGGTCCTCAACGCGTTTTGGCTGCTCTTCCCACGTTTGAGGAAGTACCAGACGAGGACCGCCCCAAGTACGAGGACAAAGACGGCACCCACAACCCAGCCAATGATTGCCCCAAGATTTGAGTAGGTCCAGGGACACTCGCGGTGGTTTGACCGTACGCTAAACTTGTGTTATTCGCGGGTGAGGATACTGATGACCTTTGAGCATATCAATACAGAGGGACCAGAGGAGCCGAAGGTACTTTACAATGTGCTACTCGCGAGACTGGTTGCGAGAGGACTTGTTACCGTGCTTCCGACATCATATGCGATGCAATAAAGCTGGTCATATCAAGTAAGTAGCTCACTCCCGGTTATTATTGAGGACAGTGGCATCGAACCAGTAAGACGGAGGGGTGCAACAAATCTACCCAAGCGCATGCTTGCAATCTGTGGGCGCGGTGATGCTGATGAGCGATTGATTGCAAATGTAGGAATTGCGGTTAGCGGGGTTTCGAATAGTCGCTCCAAGTTGGACACCATCGAGTAACTGACGTTCGTGCCCGCGGTAGAGACATATTCTGGTGCAGTGGTATCTACTGTGATATACATGGCCTCCACTGATACCCCTGTGATTCAGAGAGTCAGAAGGAGCGAAGCATGGTGGAGAGGCTGAGGAACCTGTGAACATAAATGTGAGGAATGAATTGGCAACACCGCTAACCGTTCCACTAAACACAGTGGGTCAGTGTGAGGTCGGCATAAAGCCGCTACCAGACGCCCTCGTGCCACGTTCCATCCACCCGACGCCTGTGTTCCTGTAAATTTGTCGTACTTGTTTCCTCGATGTCCTCAACTACTCACCCGAATTCTATCGAATCCCTTTATATAAAACAGGGACAGAGTATACAGGTGTGAAGGGTACTGAAGGTGGTGGTCGAGGGTTAAGTAATGAAAGCCAAACAAGCAAAAAGCCGTGACAACTAAATAGGGTCGGAGTAGATTACTAAACTAAATCCTTACAGTTCCGTCTACATGGCTGGGCGGATTGAAGCAGTTCGTGCAATGATTGCCAATATCCCATCCAGACGGATAAGTAATCTTGCTTGTACCTGCGTCATTTACAATAGCTGACTTCGCATCCAAACCTGTTCCAGCAAAAAACAAGCCCAGTGCCACAGGCACAGCGAGGGGGAGAGGGGATTGAGAGGGTGAGCGTGACGGCACCACGTTAAATCCGGTCTCTATATCCTGGTATCTAGCTTCGGAAGCTAAAAGCTGGGCAGAGCAGCTGTCGGTCATCTCGTTAGGCCGGCCAGGCTGTGGCAAGCTGGGTATGCGCGGTAGGCTATTAGCACAGGACTCGGCCCACTTGGTTTCCGATGTCTCATTAGTATGATATCCACATGTACGTTTGTGTAGAACGTCGCTCTGATTGTAGTTACCTTCTCCGGCACAATTCTGCCGCACAATTCCCCCCCATCCTCCTCCTTCTTCACCGTCAGACGGTTAGTTACAAGCAGTGCATCGTATCTATACTGTTTGTATGTCTCCCATCGTCTCCCTGTTCGTAGTCTAGTCTCCCTTCCCATCCATCCTCTCCGCGTTTGTCATAGATTAGGTAGAGCGAGCCTTCCTGCTTCTCATATAGTTTTTATTTAAACTGTACAAGTTACTAGTAAATTAATTAGTCTGATTATCGACCAGGGCTCACCCGCTCTTCATTTCCGATCCTTTCATCCGCTCAGACCTCATCGCGCTGAATCCTCTTCCAATTGCCTTCCAAACGTCCCATTTTTTTTATCTATCTATCGGTTTGTGCAGGACTAGCGCCCGGCAGTGATACTACCAGCTAAGATCCCCCTTTCCATCCACTTTCCTAAGTGGGTAACAAGGAACGAGGGGCTTGTACTAGAGGTTGAATGTGTCTATATATACACTCCAGGAACCCGTTACACCCGCGCTCTTCTGGGTCGCTCGCCTCAGCCACAGAATTCAATCAAGAAGGGGCCTTCCTGTGGCTGGTGGTGGTGGGGTAACAAAGAATGAGGGCTGATCTTGAATGTTGAATGCGTTTATATTTGCACTCCAGGAACTTTTGCACACATGCTCTTCGCCTCTGCCACAGAATTTAATCCAGAAGGGGACCTCCTGTGGGTGGTGGTGGTGGGTAACAAAGAATAAGGGTTTATCTTATTGACTCCAGGAAGCTATTACACCCAAGCTTGTTGAATTTCTTGCTAGGTCGATAACTCGGACGCAATTAATCATGAAGGACCCGCTAGGTCGTGAACTGGGACGAAAATCACCGTGTTTGTTAGGGCTGATATACCCCGGCCACCCGAACAACTACCGAACAACAACGCACTGAGCGCTCGAATATCCAAATGCCAAATTCCGACAGAGCTCTTCTTGACAGCCACAGAATTCAATCGGAGACCGGTGGTTCCTCTCCTCCGCAGAATGAGATCGAGGGTACTAGAACTTGGATGTATTTATAGTACCTCGATCTCGTTCTGCGGAGGAAAATATACCCAAGGGTTCTTGTCTCCTCAACCCCTGGTTCGTTTTTCTTCACCTGGATTGCTCGCCAACTAATCGTCCCCATGCCAGGTTCTCAATGTGCAGCGGCTGCTTTCCTGGGCAACTCCGTCTGGCTCGTGCCGTCGCCGCCAACCTATCTTTTGACGATTTGCCTTGTCCACCGCCCACCGCTACACCACCGCCCACTGCTACTCCAAACAATGAGAAAACTACCATCTTCTCTGGGGGTACTATCATCACGATGGCACATGGGTCCTTCTCTCCGGTCGAGGCACTCGCGGTGGATGACGTTACGGGCCGGATCAGCGCCGTTGGTAGCATCGCGCATGTGCGACAAGTTGCTGGCCCTTCCGCCGGCGTGGTGGACCTCGAGGGGAAGTGTTTGCTTCCAGGGTTTGTTGAGCCCCACCTGCATCTCGGCCTCACCGCTCTCATTGGCCACGCTTTCGTCAACCTTACCCCACCGGGCATCTCGACAGCCGATGAGGCCATCGGGGTATTGAAAGATCACGTCTCTAAGACTAAGCCTGGCGACTGGCTCGCTGGCTATGGCTATGATCCCTCCAGGTGCAAAGTGCACGTCGACCTTACCGTCGACCTGCTCGACGATGTCTCGACGGTCGTTCCAATCCTCGTCCTTAATGATTCCGGGCACATCGGCTACGTAAACAAAGCGGCTTTCAAATGCCTCGGCATTACGAAGGACACCAAGGATCCAGCAGGCGGCGAGTATCAACACGACTCGAACGGGAACCTGACAGGTGTCATTTTCGAACAGGCCCTTACGCCGTTCACGCATAAATTGACGCGACCGTCCAACACGGACTTTCTGCGGTATTGCAATGCGACCCTAGATGCGTGGTCGCGTATGGGTTGCACCACCGTATTCGATGCTGGGATCGGAATAATCAACGAGACCAACACGGGTGACGCCATTGCAATGGTGACTCTGGCCAACCAGCCGTACTGCCCGATACGACTTACTGGCGCCCTGACTCCTGGTCTTGCTGGACTCCTCGGGTTCAAAGACAAGCCCCCGCCTTACACGGATGGCAAATTTAGCTCGTCTTCGATCAAGTTCTGGGCGGATGGATCCGATCAAGGCTTCACTGGTGCTGTGCGTGAGCCTTATCTCAACAACAAAGGTTGGGGTTTACTAAATTGGTCCGATTGTGAGAAATATTACAAATTATCTATGTTGCTGTCTAATATCGTTTCCATAGTTGAGCTCCGTAGTGCGATGGCGCCCTGGCAGAAGGTCAGGCAGTGTTTTCTGCTTTACTTCATCTCGCTCACATGTCCATTAGGATGGCTGGCAGCTTCTCGTTCATTCCAATGGCGACCGTGCCACCGATCAGGTGTTGGGTGCCTACGATGCTATCCTCAATGACCAGCCAAACAAGAACCCCAAAATGCTCCACCGCATCGAGCACTTTACCATCACAGTGCCCGAACAGATCCAGCAGGCTAAACGACTCAATCTAGGCGTTACCCACCTGATGGGGCACGTCTACTACTGGGGAGCAGCGTTCCGTGACTACATCTTGGGGAACCCTCGCGCCGAAAGGATCGATCCTGTCGCTGACGATGCAGCGCATGACCTGGTCTTCTCTTTCCACAGTGATTCGCCAGTCACAGACGTCAATCCGCTTCTCTATGTCCAGACGGCTGTCACTCGGAAGTTGTACAAGAGCACGGAGGTGCTGGGTCTAGCACAATGCGTTGATTTGGAAACTGCGCTTAAGGGAGTGACGATCAACGCTGCGAGGCAGTGCATGCTGGATGATATAACTGGATCCTTGGAGGTTGGGAAGAGTGCCGATTTTGTACTTTTGGGGAAAGACCCCCGTCAGGAACTCCCAGATGAGATTAGCACCATTCCGGTTTTGGGAACATGGCTGGCCGGAAAAAAGCAATTATTATGGCAGAGGAACGAATGAGCAAAGGAAAGTCACTAACGGGACGCTACGAATTGTATTCCGCTGAAAAGAATAGAATTCCTTTTTGAATCACGTGCGAAAACTGAAGGTCGCGAAGGAATGCGATAGGACAGATGAATAGAATAAGATCCCGGCTGGAAAGTAAAGGGAACGGACGGTACAGGTCAGGAGACTTGACCTAGTCTCGAGTCGAAAAGAGGACGACAGTAGAATTGGGGAATGAATGAGAAGGCACGTCGGTACTGCGCTTTAATCGGACAGCGATTTGCAACTGGCCATTTATTACCAGCTATGATATCACAAAGTCATATAACTCTTCACCTTTGATTGGACAAAAACGGGTATTCTAATTTTGCGCGAGTAATATGGTGCTTTATGAATAATGAATAGTTCCCACCTAACTATACAGAGTTAGGATAATGGAATGCTACAAAACTCGTTTTCAATGAGCGGCATAGAATCGGATGATACAGCATGGGATAAATGAACGTGCAAACCCAAAGTCTATCGCTCGGGTAGAGGAAGTGCACGATCGTCGTGAAAAAACCCTGTAGGACTATAGGGCGGAAGGGTGGTTACCATCGACGCCCGCCACGACATCAGGCCCTCCTCGACTGGCTCATCCGGTATCTGAGCCGGGCTTCTCGGAGGTGCGCCACCCGTGGTAGGGTCCCGCAAGGAATACGGGGGTAGCCCAGCTGGAGGTCTATTCCTATGGCTGACCCGGGAGCTTCGATGGGCCTCGGAAACAGGGGGCGTGCTGCCAAAGATTGTCGTCGCTGACGAATTCGGAGGGATTGTAGAAGAAAAGAGTGAGGTGGACGGGGGACCCATTACATTTATTCCTGTGGGAGATGCCCCGGATAGGCTTGACCCCATTACAGCCGAGGTGTTGGTCGCCGTATGGCTCGTGGTCGAATGTGGTAGTGGGACAGTTAGACTGGTCTGCGGGGGTTTATACAATCCTTGACTTCTCGTATCGGGGGGTCCATTGAAGTGCGACGAGAGACGTCCTTCCGTGAATATGCGCAGTTCCGGCTGTG
>Ga0307515_10006765_pt1 | contig 22815 bp, 4 predicted proteins | sample 17_EM_MG_FD_194513 | JGI IMG/M metagenome (GOLD analysis project Ga0307515, IMG submission 194513) | Populus trichocarpa ectomycorrhiza microbial communities from riparian zone in the Pacific Northwest, United States - 17_EM | ecosystem: Host-associated > Plants > Roots > Unclassified | place... | reverse complement strand
TTTTCTAAAAATTTAAATATAAGCTTTTATATATCTATTTTAGTATATATTATAATATTAGAGCGTGCAGCTTGGTGGTTATTATAATATAGAGTTTAGGGGTTAAAAATAGAGATATTTCTAAATATCTTAACAACTACCGAAGCGCATACTCTTATATTGTAATAAGTACTAAAATAGGTATATAAGAGCTTATATTTAAATTTTTAGAAAATATTATTAAGTAGTGGTTGAGATATTTAAGATTAAAATATCGGCTTTTTGGTGTATTTTGAAGTGGCCGGCTCGGTGGGGTGGCCGGCTCGGTAGTAGAATACGTTACAGCTACTACTATAGTATTCTATAATTATAGTAGCAGTATATCTACCCTAATATATAAAAACGTATATATAGTAAAAGTAGACTAATAATATTTTTAGTATAGAGTATATATATATATAGCCAGTATATGCATAATATATGCCTATTATATATAAATAGAGTTTATTAGTTATTCTAGTAGTAATAGTAAACTATAGTATACTGCCTGGCCTTTATTACTAATAACCGCCTAGGTAGATATTTAATACCTTTATTTACTTATTAAATATAGAGTTTAGGAACTTAAACAAGAATATACTTATATTAGATATTTAACATTAAAGCGAAAATATTATAGTAAGTAATATATATATTATATATATGCTATATATACGCTAAATATATATAGGATTTAACTACCTATAAGGCTGAGGTAAGGTAGTAGGCCGAATATATAATGTACGGTTAGATTGCTATATTCCTATTAATATAGCATAATATTTTTTATATTTGCCTTATTATATGGAATTCTTATATATATTATCTACTATACCTAATAAAGCTACTAATTAACCTGGCTAATAATATAGTTAAAGTAATAAAGTAGGTAAAAGTTTAAAGTCTTACTATATATATAAGAGGACTTTGTAGATAGGGGGCTATAAGGCATAATTATAAAATAGAATAGATTGTAGAGGAGATAAATCCTTAAGGAGGAAGGGCCTCTAGGATTGTAGAGACTATATACTCTAGGTATATACCTTCGGCACATAACCGGCAACTATTTAAGAGGCGTTTAGTGGTTATCCTAAAGGCAACCTAAGGTAACTGTAATAATATCCCTTATATTGCCCTCTCCTTCTTATAGTCGGCCCCTAATCGCCATTACCTTATAGTAAAGAGATTATAAGAGTTTGTCCTAAAAGGGGTTCCGAGAGATATTAATATGCTACTATATATTATCTATCTATCTAACCCCTACTTTAAACTCCTAAAATCCTTAATAAGGAAAAAACAGAACTAGAGAAAAGACGCGAGAATTACTAGGAAATTTATTAGAAGCCTATAGGAAGTATACTAGTAACTACTTAGGTTAACCTAAGCATTTTTATATAACTTTACTTCTAAGCCTTTATACTAGTTTATAATTAATTATAAGCATTTTAGGTAATTTAGTGTTCTAGTATAGTTCTATAGAACCTTTTAGTATTAGATTTAACGTATAGAGCTTTAGCTTGCCGTCGTCTTTAACTATTAAGATATGGTCTATAATTCTTTCTTATAATCCCCTATATTACTAATATATTGCTTCTATATTTACCCTTAAGCTATTAAATATGGTTAAGGTATTAATTAGTTAAAGAAACGTATCTCTTAAATTTTAGTATATATACTTTTAAATCTAGTAGTTCTGTACCGTATAGTTAGCGTAGCTCTATTACTTAGTAATAAGGAGGGATAATTTATAATAGCACCTTTTTTTTAAAAAAATCCATTGTATTATACTACGTACAATACTACGCATGCAGCCTCTAAGCTATAGCGCTATAGTTCTATACATAAATCCTCTCTAGGCAGCTTAATATATACTAGTAGCTATATCCTAATAGTTTATAAACCTCTAGGGTTTATAGCTCTCTAGTAAAGTACTAAATTGCTACAACTATTAGGTAGTAAAAGGAAATAGTAAAAAAGACTTAATAAAAGAAAAAGAACCTTAACGCCTATCCCTATCCTATTTTTAGTTTGATTATATCCTTTTACTTACTAATATCTATTTACTAAAAGCCTAGTAGGAGTTACCTCTTTCTAAAGATCTTACTGTTATTAACTGCTTTCTAGTAGCTATTTCTATGCTCTTTAAAAATAGAAAAGCGCCTTTCTTCCTTTCTTTGTGCAAATAGTCTAGTAGTAGGTGCTTAGGGGTTTGCAGAGCCCTATATTCCCTAAAGCATCTACCTTCTTTATCTTTCCCTATTGTTTTAGAGAAGGATTTAAAGTAGCCTTTTTCTAGCTTTAGCTGAAAAAAGCTAACTATAGCTTTTTAGGATATTTATCCTTAGGAGCTTTAAGAGAGAAGGAATAGCTTCCTTTACAGATTCTAGTATAGTGTTTTCCTTTATTTTTGTTCTGCTGCTAATTAGTTTTCTACTATTTTAGTATTATTTCTCTTGCTACTCTCCCTATATAGGCTAAAGAAGTATAAGAAGATTGTATTTTTCTTCTAAAGAGGCCCCTTTTAGCTAGTTTATCTGCTATTTTGTTCTTATAGATTCCTAAATGGCTAGGAACTCAATAGAAGTTAATAGAGATATTTTTACTAGCTAGATAGGAACAACTTTGCGTAATTTTAAGGACTAGTTCTTGCCCTCCTATAAGAGAATTAAACTGTAATCCTTTAATAGCTACTTGGCTCTCTATAAAGATATAGACCTTTTTCTCTTCTAGTCTTTGTTATTTTAGGTATTCTAGGGCCCTATAATATAATAGCACCTATAGCTATTATGCAATTATTAAAAACGTCTATAACGTTATTTCTTAATATTATAATATCGTTTAGATATAATTTAACCTATATTCGTCTTTAATTAACGTCTTAATTGCCTTCCCCCGGCCGCGTAATTAGTTTTTATAAGGAAGTAATAGCTAAATAGCTTATCCCTTAACCCGCTGAAATTCGTGCACACGTTATTGATAAGGAACCAGCCAATCAGATCAATGCATTAAAATCGTCGTGATTAGAAATATGCAAAGGCTCGAAATCGGGCAGCTCCCATAGCTTAGGGGGTGGTTTTTTAGCAACTTAACTTGGTGGAACTTTGTATTAAGTCGGTTGAACAAGATCTATATTATTAGAAGTACGATTAAAAGGCATAGTTAATGGTAATTAATTAATAATCTATGTAGGCTATACGCGTAGTTTTGATTCTAGTGTTCCGCACGGACTACCTACTTTATGCACGCCAGCGGGTTAAGGGATACGCTAGTAGTAGATTCCTTAAATAATCCGGCTTGTCTATTACCTTTAACTAATTCCTTTATTTTTAGCCTTTTCTTAATATTACCTAACCCGTTCTCTTTTAATACTCCTATACCTTTCCTATAGTGTTCTTTAGGTTCTTTAGTAGCTCCTAGGTAGTCTTATTATAGCTTATCTACTTTACTTTATACTATTTTAATCGTTAACGTCCTTATAACTAACAATCTTTAAAACTTATTTTTTTTATCTTTTTTTTTATCCTTTATATATATCTGCCTTATAAACTAGTAGCTCTATATCTCTATACGCTAGCTTTAGTATTGCAATATACTACATAGGGTAGATCTTTATTTTTGCTAGTAAGTTAAGTCTATATATAACTTCTAAAATCTTAGCTACAATTTTAATAGTCTTAGTTTAACGTAATCTAATTTCTTGCTTAATTATTAATTTATAAATTTTTTATATAATAGCCATACTTTATCTCCCTCCTTAAGATTTGGTCCCTTAGATCTCTTAGCATTATAGTACTCTTTTTTATCTTTTTTTATACTATTTTTATTATAAAATATAGGTCTTTATAAAGATTTATTAGAGTCTTTATTCTCTACTTTACTATACCACTTATTTTCTTTACTTATTATAGTAATAACGATGTTCTAAGCTTATACTCGTAAGTCGCCTAAAATAGTAATATCTCTATACCTTCTTATAGTATTATATTATATATAAACTATATAATTAGTAATAACAATGCCTAATTATTCTGTATATAATTAATATAATATCTTAAATACTATTCTAGCGTCTAATTTAATCTTTCCGTTTATCTATCTATCTATAAATAATATACAATAGAAGTTACTGCTTAAACCCTCTATTCTGCTAAAAATACCTCCTAAAATACTATTATAAACCTTAGATCTCTATCTAATATAATTTTACTTAATACTCTATACCTTATAAACCCTTCTTTTATATAGATTCTAGCAATATCTTCCGCTAGGATTTCTTCCATGCATACTACAAAGTAGCCCTATTTAGTTAGCTTATTTACTATTATAAGGATTATATTATACTCTTATCTAGTAATAGAATCTCTTAACTTTAGCAACTTTATAATAAAGTCCTATAATATAACTTTCTATAGTCTTTCTAGTATCTTAATAGGTTATAGCCCTCCATACGGCTTATACTTTATTAGTTTATTTCTCTAGCAATCTAAATATTCTTTTATAACTTTTCTTGCTAAGCCCTAGATTCTATAAATAATATACTTCTCTTAAAGTCTTAATACTAAGCCCGTGGCTCCATTATGTCCTTATATTATTCCCCTATAGAAATATTTAATAAACTCTTTTACTATTCCCCTTAGGATATATATATATAAAAAATTTTACTTATACTAGTCCATTTCTAAGTCCTTAGATTACGCTTCTTAAATCCTTCTTATTTAATTACTTTCCGGTAATTTATATTCTTAAGTTACTATAATCTTAGAATAATTATACCTAATTAATCTATTACTATTTCTATGTAGTATTACTCCTAATAATTTCTTATTATTTTATAGTTCGGCCTTTCTACTTAATATATCTACTCTTATATTCTTAGTGCCCTTTATAAGGGCGCGGAGAGACTTTAGGGAAGATTTAAAGGAATAATATAAATTCTATCTAAATCTAAGGGTATATAGCTCTCGCTAAGAACAAGACATTACGTAAAGAAGAGAAAGGAATAATAAGAGAATTATATAATTAAATAGTTAGGGGCTTAGTGGTCGATGCGTGCGTATATACGCACGCGGTCTTTAACAGACTTTAGTAATTTAATTAATCTAGTAGATTTTGGTTAAGGCGTCGGAATTTATCTATTAAGTGTTTTACTAAGACATTCCTACTATAACTAGGCTAGTCCTGTTATAGTACCCCCCCTTTTAGCCAAAGGTCTAAATAATTTAATTTTAGTTAAGACTTATAACTTATTACGCGTTATATTTTCGCGTTAAGTGGCGGTATAGGGTTTTGCTAATTCTATTATTAAATAGACTAATTAGGATTTTCCATCCCCGGGATAGAAAATCGCTATTAGCTCGGTTAAGGCGGTAAGTAGAACTAATATCTTTGTAGTAGGTCTTAGCAAGGCGGATCTAACTAATTAGATAACTTTAACTGGCGGTTAAAGTTCCTTAACATCTTATGTATTACGTAATTATATTATAAATATTATAACGTATTTCGGGTCTTTTTTAATTTTAAGTCTTTTTTAATTTCAAGCTTCCTACTATTGTATTTCGTATATTTATATTAGGTGGTAATTATTTATTTCTATATTATGTCTATCTAGCTAGAGTAGGCTGTAAAGGATGGTCCTTATGGAATTCTTTTACTAGGGAAGGCGTATTAGTCTTAATCTAGTTATAGGTTTTCTAAGTTTATGTTTTATATTCTTCCTATTTAATAAGAAGTTTAAATTATTTAGATTATATCTTCTATCGCATATTATTAATTAAGTTAATAAAGTAAAAACCGTTACCGTTATTAATAATTACGGGAGGTAGTAATGGTACTTCACGAGTTATAGGTTTACCCTTTAAGGGTTATAGCAAGTTTACGTAAAACGTTAAATATATTTTTATTTTAGTTAGTAGTTTAAGTTTATAAGCGTACAGGCTTAGTTTCTTCTTAACTTAGTATAGGCCCGTAAACTTCCAGTCTAGTTTCTTTAAGGGTTATTAAGTCTTTAGGTTTCGTGTATTTAGGTAAACTATATCACCTTCCTTAAAGTCCTACGCGGGAGCTCGTCCTTTATTTATATGCTATTCCTATACCATTTAAGTATACGCTAATTTACTTTATAATAGTTCCGTTAACTACTTTATTTAATTAGTAAAGTTATACACATTAATTAGTTAAATCCTCTTAATTATAGGTCCTATTGTATTAATTTCGGGCCGTAGTTTAAATCTAAGCTAAGGGTCTTATTTATAGGTTATATAGAACGGCGTCACGCCTATTAATTCGTTTCTTATATTATTTGTAATAAACTTAGCTAACAGTAGCCATTTTTCCTAGTTATCTGGTAGGTAGGAGTAGTATATTTATAGGTATTATTCTATAATTGCATTCGCAATTTCGGTTTAACTATCTATCTCTAAATAAAATGCAGTTAAGAGTTATATTTATATACTTAATCGTTTATATAGGGCTTACTAGAAGTCTAAAACAAACTAGCTTTTATAGTTAGATATTATTAAATTAGAAAGTCCGTATAGCTTAAAGACGTACTTAATAAAATATTCGGCTACTAATATTATATTAATTAAGTCTATAGGAATTATATATTGCATTTTTATAAGACAGTTAATAACTACTATAGTATTTATAAATCTATTACTGTTAAGTAGGTTAACTATAAAGTCAATTAAGATATCTCGCCATCTTTATATTGGAATTGGCAATAGTTAAAGTACTCCTTACTTTTTTATATAAGAGGTCTTCCCATATACGCATATTCTATATACTTAAACGTATTTTTATATATAGTTGTACATTATAGGCTAGTAATATACTTGTTAGATAATTTTATAGGTCTTTATATAGCCAGGATACCCTACTATAGGGGAATTATATACAAATTTAAGTATCTTAAATTATAAGGGTTTGGAATTTAGGACTACTATTATATAATTACAGCACCTGGTGTACAAACGCGTATTTACGCGTTCGTGCGCCAACCACCTACGTGCTAACTAATTAGGGGGGAGGCGCGTCAGTATATAGACTACGTAGTCTACCTCAATAGAATCGACAGTCACCATTATCTAAAAGAGCATACAATACTATACGTATTTCGTGCCCCTGGATCTAACTCACTTGTGCTATTAAGTTAGTACAAACACTAATCAGTAAGCGCGTACAGATCAGCAATTACTCAATACCTCCCCTAAGCAATACTCAACAGCGACCACCCGTTTAGACTCCTAGTACGACCTACTAGAAGGTCGGAAGTCGGGGATTACAGACTATCACCAACTCTGTATACTTATTTAAGTCTTAGTACGGTTTACTAGAAGTATAATAGACGCGAATACAGACCTGTATGGAACCCCCTACCCTTAAACCTCAAACCCCTATCCCTACTACACCCTCTTTTAATACCTCCGACGTCTTTTCAGACCCCTTACGGAGACCCCCTACCCTTCTGCGAACCGTTACGGACTCGTTAATCACCTTTACAGACCGTTACAGAGACCTCTTACCCCTCTACGAACCACTATGGACCTATTAAGACCCCTTATAGAGACCTCTTACCCTCCTACAAACCTTTACGGACCTATTAACCGATTTTACGGACCCTTACAAGACCTCTTCCGCCCGCTACGCACTACACTATATAGTATAGCAGACATCAGCAAGCAAGTCGATAAAGGTTAAGAAAAGTAGAGGTAGGGAGTTAACCTTACGTCCATAGCTAATGTTAACAACTACATTAAATTTAAAACCCTTAAGTATGGATACTTTAAGCTTATAAACGTTAACCTATGGAAGTAATACTAGGAAGACTTTGTGGAAGCTATCTTTAAGGCATGCAACCCTACTACCATCCGTAATTTACGGACCCTCTTACGTAACTAAGGTGTATAGATTAAAAGGAATAAATAAGTTACTATTGTATAGTCCTTGTATAACATAATATATAAAAAGGACCAAACGGAATAGACTAAAGAGGAAATCCTAGTCCAGTTCCAAGAAACTAAGGAACTCTTTACTTCTTCTAAACTTAATATAATCGCTAGCCTTATACCTAACCCACTTAACTAAATTCGTCCTATAAACCTAAGCAGTTTTGGAATTAATTTTATGGGCTAAAGTATACCTAGTACTTAAGTTACGGACCATAATACCCCTATAAACCAAAATACGGACTAAATTACCCCCGTTATTTAAGTTATAGATCCGCAAGCTATATATCCGTAAACTACATATCCGTAAGCTATATATCCGCAAGCCACAGATCCGCAAGTTACAGATCCGCAACCTACCTAAGTAAAGACCTACGGTAAGGAGCCAGCCAACCTAGCTAAGCTTTATACCGACGAGTCTAAATACAGCGGTGAAAATGATAATTTTAACTTTAAACTAACCATCTTTACGGACCTCTGTTAGAAGGCTGATATTCCTAAACAGGAGTTTAGCTAAGCCTACTCTACTATACTGCGCGGCCTAGTACTTAACCACTACTACACTAACCTTAAAAGTAACCCCCTTGGTGTTCCTTTTAATAAGCTATACGAAGCTATATATAACTACTTTAAAGGACCGGAATATAAGCGTAATATCCTTACCTAATAGAATGCGACTAAGCTATAGACCGTAATAGACAAGAACACTAAAAAATTAACTATAGAGTGCCTATAAATCCTTATTAAAGACCTCCGCTACCTATAGCACGGTCTTAATACTAAGCTTTAAACGGACGACTTCCTATATAATAAACTTATTACGGCCTGCTAGGAAGTAGAGCCCTATAAGTACGCCTGCTACAAGCCTATAGATACCTTAGCTAGCCTTATTAATAATCTACGCTCCTCTATTATAATATATAAAGTCTTAAACCTACTAGGTAGTACTTAAGCCTTTATTACGGATATTTAATATCCGTAAATAGACTTAGACGTCTACTTTACGGACCACCGCTACCGCTAGCAGCACCCATACCAACCAAGTCCTACCCATAACCCCCGCAGCAACCCCTATACAAAAATATACCCCCGCAAACAAACCAGCCAGAAGTGCTTCGTGTGCGGTAAGGAAGAATATTGGTCTATAAAGTATACCTAGGAAGAGCGTAATAAGTCTAGGAAGAGACTTAATAGCCGTATTAACTAGTTTATTTTAGAATATAAAGGAGAGGAAGTAGAAGAGCCCCCTAATAAGTTAATAGAAGCCCTTATAATTAACTTTAACTTAGATACTTAGGAATAAGAGACCTTAGAGACATTTCTAACTACTTTTAGACCTTTTATAGACAGCTAAGCCTTTAATATTACGACCGTATTAGCTGACCGTTCCTTTATACACTTAGTTGCGCCTAAAAACTATTCTATAAGCACCTCTGTTATAAACGTTATAGATTATAAGTAGGACCTATTTATATATATCACTACGGAACGCTATACCCCCAAAGAATTTTATAGCGTTATGATTGATATAGGTACCTCTAAGAAGTCTACTATAGGTTACGGATAATACCTTATATATAAGACCACTGTAAATAACAATACGGATATTAATACTACGCAAACTAGGGCCGTAAACGTCTAATTTGGTATTGGCTTAACCATATTAATTAGATTAGTTATAGTTAAGACCCTAATTAGCCTAGTTAACTTCTATATAGTAAAAGCGGACACCCCTTTTCTACTCTGTCTTACGGACATAGATAGGCTATAGGTCTACTATAACAATGTTATAAACACTATAATTGGCCCTATAACTGCCCTAGGAAGTAAGTATATTACCCTACTAATTATATAACAATTTGGACACCCGTTCCTTATATAGGGAGAAACTTTATAGACCTATATTTAGGAATCTTTTAACTATAACCCGTGCTACCTTACTAGTACTAAGATCTACCGCCTGTACTACTACTTTAGCTACCCGTTAGCCGAAAAGCTATATAGAGTCCTTAAACGCTTTAGACATAATAACGTTAATAGGAAGGCAATTAACCACCTAACTAAATACTGCTCTTTTTACTAGAAATACGGACGTTCCTTAGGCTAATTTAAGTTCACCCTTTATAAGGACCTTAACTTTAACTACTTAGTATACGTGGACATTATATATATTAACGGCAGCCTAGTATTATATATAATTAACGAGGCAACCTACTATTAAGCCGCCTATTAGTTGCAAAATATATTTATAAAATATACTTAGGATATCTTACGGACCTGCTAGATTAACATATACGTTAGACCCCCTAAGTATATTACCTATAACGCCGGTAGGAACTTTATTAGTAAGGAATTCCAGCAGTATACTATGGCCATAGCTATATTAACAAAAGCTATCCTAGTTAAGGCGTATTAGTCCGTTAGGCTTATTAAGCGAGCTTATTTAGCCTTATAGAGAGCTTACCAGATTATTATAGATAAATGTAAGGATATCTAAAAGGAACTAGCTCTATAGATAGCTGTAAAAGCCGTTAATAATACCGCTGGCCCTAACGGACTAGTACCTACCCTTTTAGTTTATAGAGTTTACCTAAGGATAAGCAACCTAGCCCCTCTTACCCCGTCTATTACGGAACAAGTAGCTATAATACGGAAGGCAATAGCCGAAATAGTCAAATTACGGGCTAAATAAACTATTAATAACGCTCTGCACTACCGCAACTAACCTAATACAACCTTAGTATATAACCTCCCGCTTAACTTAGAAGTCCTTATATGGCGTAAAAGCGGCAGCTAGAATAGACCCTATTGTTTATTAGCCGTAGAAAACAAGACGTGCTGCGTACAGCTTCCTAGCGGGCTAACTAGCTTTAGAAGTACGTCTGTAAAACCCTACCTTCGGCCCGAAAATACCTATAACGTTAAGCTAGATAAACTAGAAGTAACCGCTAAACTAAACAAACTAGAAGCGACTGCCGAATTAGACAAACTGGAAGCACCCTTATCTACCCTAGAAGTCCCCTAGAAACCCACTAAACCTACTAAACTTACTATAAAGCGTAGTCAAGGACGCCCCCAAAAGCACCCTATAACTAAGAACCCTATAATAAAGAATTACCTAACCTCCGCAGGAATATCCGCAAGGTAATCTCCACCTATAGATATATCAGTTCTAGTACAGGAAACCCCGTTTATGGACTCACGACGTAAAGAGATTAATAGACTACTTAAGAAGGGTATCTTTACGGTTATAACGGAGAGAGATATTCCGCAAGGCGTCCGTATATTTAACTTACGCTTTATTAATAAGATTAAGCACCCTGGTACTAATAAAGCCTTTAAGAAATTAAGGCTCGTTATATAAGCTTATAACGACTAGGGAAAGGACCTAGTCCTTACGCAATCGCCCACGATTTAGCGAGTCAGCTAATAGATTATACTTACACTTACGCCCGACCTATAGCAAAGCAAACCTATAGCCCTTTACCTACGGGACATCTTATAAGCCTATATGCAGTCCAATACCTACCTAAGCAGAGACATCTTTATATAACCACCCCGTGAGCTTAACCTATAACTAGGAACAATTTTATGGGTTATAAAACCTCTTTACGGAGTACTAGAAGCTAGAAACTATTGGTTTAAAATATACTACTAGCACCACGTTAGTAAACTTAAAATAGAATAGTTAACCTATAACCCCTGCCTCCTATACAGCCTATTAAACGGCCTTAGTATTATTGGACTCTAAATAGATAATACCCTATTCCTAGTAGACTAGACCTTTATAGATGCTAAAGAAACTAAACTATAAAAGGCTAAGTTCTTGGCAAAGCCGTAAGAGCAGTTAACTAAGTAAACTCTAATTAAGTTTAACGGAGGCTTAATTATATAAAAGGGCAACTTAATCTAGCTAACTCAGAAACGCCAAGCTTAAAACTTAAAGCCTATTATAGTAAAGCTTACGGACCTTACTAGCTCCCGTAAAGAAACCCGTAAGACCGTAAATATAAAGGACTAATACGTTGCACAGCATGCAAAAGGCGCCTATATTGCCACAGTCTATTAACCTAAATCTGCCTATGATTTATCCTTTACGGCCTAAGCAGTAGATCCGTAAGAAGAAAATATTAAGCAGCTTAATAAGCGCATTTAATGGCAAATTAATAATGCAGTAAGGGGACTTACTTTTATACCACTAGACCTAAGTTCCCTTAGCTTACTAGCATTTATAGACGCCTCCTTTGCCAATAATAAAGACCTATTATTATAAATTGGCTTTATAATTATACTTATGGACTATAATTAGGACGCAAATATACTACACTAGTCTTTAATTAAGTGTAAATAAGTAACCTGCAGTATACTAGCTTCTAAACTATATATATTAGCTTATAGCTTTAATATAGCAGCCGCAATTAAATTAATAGTCTAGAAGATTCTATAACTGGAGTAGTTACCCCTAGTTTTATACACTAATTTAAAGTCCCTTTATAACTGCCTAGTTAAACTAGGTATAATATAAGAGAAGAGGCTTATAGTTAACCTAATATGCTTATATTAGGCCTATAAACGACATAAAATTACGGAGGTTAAATAGATTAGCGGCGGAAATAACCTAGTAGACGCCATAACTAAGGCAAAGCCGTATTAAGCCCTTAAAACCCTAATTAACACAAATAGGCTTAACCTAAAAGTTATAAAATAGGTAGAACGGGACTAATAGAGTACCTATAGTACGCCTACGGCCTGTTAAAAGGCCGTACGGCTTATTATACGGCCTATTCTACGGACCGTAAGCTATTAGGTAGAAAACGGTAGAAAGCTGCAGTAGAACTTAGTAGACTTACATAACCTGCTGAATTCTGCCATATTCTACTAGGGTAGTTAAATTAACTAATTACGATTTTCTATCCCCGGGATAGAAAATCGCCATTAGCTCGCTTAGTACTAGCGCCTTAGCGGCCCTTAAGATCTAACTTATGGCTCGTCTACTGCCCGTTAAAAGGCCGTATGGTTTATTTTACGGACCGTAAGCAGAACTTACGGCTAGCTTAGGGCACTATTTAGAAGGCAGCCTAGACGGCACCTTAGAGGGATTTCCTATATATTTCCTTATATATTTTATAGTTCTATTAAGGCAATTACAGAGGCTATATATAAGTGGTTTTATTTTCTAAGTACCGCTAGTGTATAATTACAGTACCTGGTGTACGAACGCGTATTTACGCGTTTGTGCGCTAACCACCTACATGCTAACTAATTAGGGGGGAGGCGCGTTAGTATATAGACCACGTAGTCTACCTTAATAGAATTAACAGTCACTATTATCTAAAAGAGCATACAATACTATACGTATTTCGTGACTCTGGATCTGACTCACTTATGCTATTAAGTTAGTACGAACAACTATCTTCTGTTAATAGTATAACTAATTATTACAGATTTCGCATTTAGCGAGTATAATATCCTTATATTGCCGTTTCCCTATTTAAATTACTTTTATTATATCTACTATCTAGGGGTCGTTCTTATATTCGTGCTCTATTAATTTATTAATTTTTATATCCTACTTATTAATTTCTAATTTATTCCTATTAAGCTCCGCATCTAAAAATATAGGATGTAGTTTTTTAAAGCGTTTAGGGGGTAGTAGAATTTATAATTAATTTGTAATCCGTTTATTAGAGGCGTTCGCAGGTAAGTTTTATAATTATTATATTAATAAGTTAGGCTTTTAATTAAGTTTGCTAGGTTAGTATGTGATCTTAAAGTTAAATTATAAGAGGTATTTAGCCTAACAAATTTAGTGCTACGTTAATTGCTTTATAGTTATAAAGTACTATAGATTTTTGTGGTCCGTTAATACGCGTATTAAAAATAACAATCCTTTAAGTTCTAGATGCCATTATTTAAAGCATCTAATAATTGTAAGCAGTTCCTTATTATATATCTTATAGTTTAATTTAGTAGGGGTAAGTTTCTAGGAGAGAAAGGCTACTGGGCGCAGCTCACTGTTCTTATTATACTGCGATAACACTCCTCTTAGTGTATAATTAGACGAGTCTGTTTTAATAATATATTTAAGATCTAGATTAAAGTAAGTAAGAATTAGAGTAGTTGTAAAACGATATTTTAGGTTATTAAAAGCTTATTTGCATTTAGTAGTTTATTTAAATTTTAAATTTTTTCTTATTAAGTTTACTAATAGCTAAACGATTTTTAAGAAGTAATTAATAAATTAATAATAGAAATTTGTAAATCTTAGAAATCCTTAGATATCTTATACACTGCTAGGGCTTTCTTAGTTTATAATTGCAGCGATTTTTTTAGGGTCCATTTTAATTCTGTTATAGGATATAATTAGGCCTAAGTATATAACTTTAGACGCGTGGAACTTGTATTTCTTAATATCGCATTATAAGCCCGCGTCTCGCAGGTATTTAAGGACCATTTAGATATGCTTTTAATGCTTAGAAAGTAAAGATAAATAAATTAAAATATTATTAATATACGCGGTAATAAATATATTAAGGAATTCGCGAAGCGTATTGTTAACGTATTGTTAAAACATACTAGGACCGTTTTTTACACTAAATGGCATTACTAGGTATTTAAAAAGTCCCCATTATGTATAGAAAGCTATATACTTCTTATCTCCTTTACAAACACGGATTTAATTAAAGGTAGTAACTACGTTAAGCTTTATAAAGTATCGTGCTTTCGCTAAGTAATTAAGCGTTTCTTAAAGTAGAGAAATCGGATATTGGTTTTGAATCGTGATTGCATTTAGGGCTTAATAATCGATATAGAACCTTAAGCCTCCTCCAGGTTTCTTAATAAATAGTATAGGTAAGGCGAATGGTAATTAACTAGGGCGAATAAATCCTTTCTCTAGGTATTCTTTAAGGTATTATTGCATTATAAGTAGCTCTTCTTATAATATACCGTATAACGAGCCGAACTTTAGTGTTATACTAGGTTTAAGTTCTATCTTAAAATTATACTTGTTTTAATATAGGGGTAGTTAGTTTATAAATTGTTTCTTAAACGTATTAATTAGATTATAATATTCTTTAGGTATAAAAGGTTAGGGGTTAATATATTGCTTTAGTTCTAACGCCTTCTTAATATCTTCTAATATTATAGCAAAAATCTTATAGTCTTGTTTTTTTACTAATAAATAAAAGGGTACGGCTTGTACCATACGAATCTTAAGGGGTTTTAGTATATTATCTTCGCATTCTTTACCGCGATTAGTAGTTATAACTTTATTATATTAGTTTAAAGATTATAGTAAGGGTAATTTATATTATATTAAATTTAAATAGTCGTGTATATATTTATAGGGCAAGTAGTATTTTAAGTAATAGCTTCAGCAGTAGGTTATACAAAATTTTAGTATTTCTTTAACCTAGCTAATTAAAGGGTCGTGTTGTTTTAGCTATCTGTATTTAAGTATTACTTTATAATGCTTTAAGGGTATTATAAATAGGGAAACATATTTAAGGTATTCGCCTATCCGCATCTTTATAAGAGCGTAGTATATTAGTTCGCCGTGTATTAAAGGCTTGCTATTAAAGCCTTATAGGCCTTAAGGCTTATTAAGTTTCTTTAAATTTAAGTGTTAAGTTTTTGCGTAGTTTATATTAATAAAGCCTATACTAGTAGCTCCGCTATCTATAAGGATTTATACTTCCTTTTATTTTCTAAGTATTTAAATTTCGCTAAGTATATTAAGGGAGTCGTGTTATATATTAGCGCTAGAAGAGCCTAGACACTTATACTCTTCCACTTCTTATCCTAAGGCGCGACTTAGCCCTAGGATAATTCGTTTTCTAAGTTAACTAAAGGTGAAATGCTTTATAGCAACTAAGTATAATTTATAGAATAAGTACGACTTAAGGACTGAGAGAAGCTACAGTAGACCTTTTTAAAAGGATAAGTTTAACAATCCCTTTAAATATATCCCTTTTTTCTATATCTAAAACATTCTCTATTTACGGCTTATATTCTTCGTTTATTAGTTCCTAAGGGTGTATAGAATTAAGTAGCATTAAGGTCCATAGGATTATATATAGGGCTTTTAGGTCTTAGAGACGGATTATGCTTTAGGGTATATACTAGTTTCGTAAAGTTTTAAACGTAAGGTGTAGTTAGCTTTAGGGAATAAGTCTGTTTATTATATTAAAGGTCTTTATTAATTTATTAATATATTATAGCAAATTTAGGTAAGTCCTTTAGTAGTTCTCTGCCTACTAACTATACTCTAATTTTATCTAAAATAGCTTAGCGGAGAGCAGTAACTCTAGCGGCTTTATTCTAATCTAGTTCACTAATAAGGCCTAAAAATTCCAAAAAGAAGCTAGTAAAGTCTCGGTTCTGTTATTATAAGTTTTTAAATTTAGTAATAGCTGTGTATTTATAGCTGGCGTCATTATACGTTTATTCTAGTAGAGAGATAAAGATTTTAAAATTAACGAAGGTGCCGTTATAGAAGAATAGGTCTATAGTTTATATAGTGTCTTTACCTAAATAAGACATTCTATAGCTAATTTTGCTAGTTTTAGTAGGGTATTAGTTATAATTTATTAAAAGTTTAAGACGGAGCTTAGTTATAAAGGGATATAGGTTATTTTTATTTTTATTAAATATTAGAGGGTTAAGGAGCTTTTTAGATTTTGTAGTAGGTACTAGGTTTATTATAGGTATGTTACGGAACCCGACCGCAGGGGCCTCTATAGGAGAACCCCGTGCTCTCGCGTACACCTCGCGTATAGCTTATGTCAGCTACGCGAGGGTATATCACCTCCTTACGCCCTCGACCCTTACGATCGATCGCGTAACGTCTTGTAAACTCCCCGAATACATACGCTTTGTAGCCATTGCCCGCGTTCCGTAACATTATATTGTGCCTTTTTCTTTACCAACGCTCAGCCTATGACCAATTCTACGTCTCTATAATACCGTAGACACTGCTAGAAGCAGCGTGTTTATAAGTTACCTTACTTCGTACTCCTAAAGAATTAATAATAGTAAGATGAAATTCCTTACTAGCTACTATATTAAACTTAAAGAATAACCTAATACCTACATCGAAACCACAACACTAATCAGTCCTAGGAGGATTTAATTCGTTAGCCCTAGCCTTAACCCCTAAAGGGAAGCCTAGTGGCTTAAAAAACTACAACAACTATAAGGGGGACATTAATAATATTTTATCCTTTATTGACTATATAACCACGGATAAACAAGCCGAAGGGCTACCACCTATTAAGATTAAGATACGAGACGCTAAGATATTTGTAAAAATGGTAGCATAAGAACCTAATAAATACTACCGCCTTTTATAAAACTACTATCTAAAGCTTATACGAGCTAAGATGCGTACTGCCTAAGATTACGATATTATCCAAGACCTATAAGCTTATAAGGCGCTCGCTAATAATATACGCTAAGAGATTAAAAACAACCTCCGCGTATCTAAACATAACGTCTAACGATTAAAGAAGGCCGAGATTATACTTATTGCTACGGTTACTAAAAGAGAGGGTATAATTAAATACCTACAATCTTAGCTTAATAAGCACATTTGTAATAATACTAGATACCTCTCTACTGTATATAACGCCACCTAAGTCTCTACGCCCCCGGCAACCTTACCTACTTAATGCTTAATAGAAGGTTAGCGCTAAGCAGCTTTACCTAACGGGAACCCCTATTATAGCAGCGGCGACGATAAAAGCCACAATAATTAAACCTAAACTACTACTATAGGGTCTAATACACGCTACCCTAATCCCCTAATCTTTAAGGGTGACCGTAAGAAATACAGCTACTGGAAGATATAAACCCGTAAGAAACTAACTTAGAGCGCCTGCCTTTTCCCCACAGAAGATACTAAGATTAGCTATATTATCGGACGAATAAAGGGCATCCCGTTTAATAGGCTTTTCGCTTAATAAAAGACTAGCAGTCCCTAAAAGTAGCAGTCCCACTAGGAAGTCCTTAATGACCTTAACTAAATATACCGCGACTATAACCTAATGGCCACTAGTTAAGCTAAACTACGCGCCCTAAAGATAAGTCCTACTAAATTATTTAATAAGTTTTATATTAAATTCTAGGAATACACCAGAGTCCTTACCTAAGACGACGCTAAAGACTAGGAAGATCTCCTTAAAAAAGTTACTTATCGCCTTAGTCACGCAGCCGCCAGCTATAACTATAACAACGTTTATAATATAGTAGCAGCCCTACGGAAGATTAAATAACGGCTGAACTAGATTACTACTGTAAACCCTTACCCAAAGATCTCCCTATAGAAGCCCTCCGGACCTACTAAACTACTAACGCCTACTACCCTAAGCAACACTACTGGTCCTAATATTGACCTCTCTATACTAGCCTTCCTAAAGAAGCTACTAGATAGAGAGCGCGAGCTACTCTAAAAGCTAAGGCGTTACTATAGATGCCGTTAAGAAGGCTGTTATAGCTATAGCCTAAACTGCCTAATAGCTAGGTTTAGCAGCCGCTATTAAATACCTAACTCTATGCCCTAAATACCAAATATATTGCTACGCGCCGCTACTATACAAGATAAAGATATAGTAATGGTAGTAGAATTAGACGCGGAAGCAGAAAACGCAAAGTCCTAGCCCTAAGTCGCAGGTTGGGATACTTTAATAATAGAGGGATCTATATATCGGCTTATTTAATAAATAGCTTAGTAAGAATAAAAGGACGGAAGTAAATAGTCTTACCTATAGAGGGAACTACTGCTAAAAAATAATATAAAACCCATTTTATAATTAACTGCGGAGCTACTAATAAATTTATAAATACCTAATTTGTGCGCACTTATAACCTACCTACCTTACCCCTTACTAAAGCCCGCGCCCTATAACTTGCTAACAGTAGTTATACTATATAAAAGATTACCTATATAGTATAACTCTACCTAAACATAAACGGACACTAGGAGGAGCTTTAGGCCTATATTATACCACTTATAAACTACCCTATTATCCTTAGAATAAACTAGCTTAAATAACACAACCCCACCATTAACTGGCAAAAGAGAGAAGTAACCTTTAACTCTAAATACTGTAGAGAGACTTGCTTAGGGCACGGCCTAGCTACCTTTATCTACTCCCTAGGATATTAACCTAAGGAAACCCTTATTACTCTATCTATAACTAACTGCCACTATATAAGCGCCATGGCCTTCTACCGTATAGTACATAGGAAAGGCTGGACCGTTGCCGTAGCCTCCCGATCATAACTATATAAGCTTAACAAAGATTAGGACTACGTCCTCTATAGTAATAGGATAGACATAGTTAACCTTCTAAAAAATAATGCCCCTATAGAACTCTATAGACTTTTACCCTTAAACTTTAAGAAGTTTATAAAGCTTAAAAAAGGACTTACTAACAAGGAACTCCATAAGCTCCTCCCTAAGAGATACTATAACTTTATTAATGTATACTTATAAAAAAGCGCAGATATATTGCCCCCACATTAACCTAATAACTATACTATTAATATTAAATAAGGAAAAACGCCGCCCTATAAGAGACCCTACTTAATATTAAAAGATGAACTCCTAGTTGTTAAAAAGTATATCGACGAGCACCTTAATAAAGGGTTTATTCGTCCTAGCATATCCCTAGCAGCCGCTCCTATCCTCCTTACTAAAAAGCTAGAAGGAGGTATTTAATTCTGCGTTAACTATAGAGGACTTAACGCTATTACGATTAAGAACTGATACCCTATACCACTTATACGCAAGACCCTTAAACGGCTTAGCTAAGCTAAAATCTATACTAAACTTAATATTATTGCCGCCTTTAACCGCCTCTAAATACGGGAAGGTAACGAATGGAAAACTACATTCGCATTACGCTTCAGCCAATTTAAATACACTGTTATACCTTTTGGCGTATATAATGGCCTAGGTAGCTTCTAAAGCTATATTAATAATGCCTTATAGAACTACCTCAATAACTTCTGCTCCGCGTACCTAGACGATATACTTATTTATAGTAACAACCCTTCTAAGCATACTAAGTACGTTTAAAAGGTCCTATAGCGCCTTAAAAACGCAGGACTTTATATTAATTTAAAGAAGTGCAAATTCTTAGTTATAGAAGTAAAATACCTTAAACTAATTATTACTACTAAGGGTGTCCGTATGGACCCTGAAAAAGTATACACAATTACTAAATAGTAAACTCCTACCTATATTAAGGACGTATAAGCCTTCCTCAGTTTTGCTAACTTCTATTAGAAATTTATATATAACTTCTTAGGTGTTATAGCACCACTTATAGCAATAATGCGAATAAAGGGCTTTTCCGTGAAAGGAAGAAAAATATATCTACGTTTTATCTGGACGCCTAAATGCGAAAAGGCGTTTTAAGACTTAAAAGATACGTTTACTAAAGCACTTATCCTAGCTTACTTTATACTAGGATAACAACTCTATCTTAAGACTAACTCCTTAAACCACGTTAACGCGGGCGTCCTTTCCTAGATAGGTAATAACGGTCTCCTCTACCTAGTCGCATTCTACTCGTCTAAGCTTATACTATAAGAATATAACTATAAGATCTATAATAAGGAACTCCTTGCAATTATATAAGCGTTTAAGGAATTCTGACTAAAACTCTCCTTAGCAGAACCTAACTAGCTAACTAAGGTCCTTATAGATTATCGTAACCTTAAGTACTTTATAACTATAAAATAACTAAACTAATGCTAAGCATGTTGGAACGAGTTTCTTTCTGGTTTTAACTTTAAAATTATATATAGGCTAGGAGTATAAGGTACTAAGCCTAATAGCCTAATACGCCGTTCGCAAGACCTTCCTTAGTTAGAAGATAACCCTTATAATTAATTCCAATAATAAATAATCCTAAAAGCACGAAACTTAGCCCTAGGTATACTACCTAAGATAGAACCAACCGCCCCTTAGCTTCATACCATAGAACTAAAGTTACCCCCCAAAATTAACGAACTTATTACTATAGTATATAATACCCCTATTAACCTATTACTGCATTAACTAATTGCCGCAAAGATCGCCGGCACCTATATACTGCCTACTAACCTCTAAAGCTTAGGCTAGATTAATATGGCAGCCTTAGAAGTAAAAGAGAATAGGCTCTATTATAGAGGCCATCTATTTATCCCCAATTTAGAAGACCTATAACGGCAACTAATCCAAATAGCCTATGACCTCTGATTAAGCGGCTACCCAGGCAAAGGAGGAACCTATAAGCTTCTTAGCCGATATTACTTCTAGCCTAAAATAATAGACTTAGTCGAATGCTTTATAAGCGCCTACTATAGCTATAAACGTACTAAAGCATTTTATATAAAGTACTAAGGACTGCTATACCCTCTACTAGTACCTATACGATGATGGGCAGATATCGCTATAGATTTTGTTATTAACCTACCGCCTTATAAACGACATGGCCGAACCTATAAGAACATCCTTATGATAATATGCCGACTTATAAAAAAACGCCACTACGTCCCAACTAAAGGCGTAGCCGTAAGCGACGTTGCCAATACCTTCCTCCGCGAAGTCTACTAACTATACGGGTTACCTAACTCTATTACGTCTAACCGAGGTATATAATTTAACTCTAACGTATAGAGGCGGATCTGCCAACGCCTTAGTATCTCCGTTAAGATATCTATATCCTTTTACTACGAAACTACGGGACAACCGGAAAACGCTAACGCTAGTATAAAGGCGTACTTACAATAGGTAGTTGCCTATAGTTAGGACGACTAGGTAGATTACCTTCCGCTAGGTAAATTCGCAGCAAATAACCACGTCTTAGCCACTATAGGACTTACCCCATTCTTCGCGAATAAAGGATATTACCTATAATCCGGTATAGAGCTACTAGAGCCTATTAATAAGAAACTGCCATATAGAAAACGCCTTAAGATGCTACTTGCCGATTAATATACAGACTGTATAAAAGACCTACTTAACTACTGTAAAGGAGAGATGGCCTGGGCCTAAGTAAAATAAGCTTACTTCGCTGACCGCCATAGAATACCACCACCCGAGATGCGTGTTGGCAACTAGGTATAGTTAAATACACGCAATATCTCTATATAGAGACCTATAAAGTCACTCGATTATAAGAACCTTAGCCCCTACTAAATTAAATAAGTCATTAATAGAGGAGCTATATACAAACTAGAGCTCCCGCCTGCCTTAGCCACCCGCGGGATATAGCCTGTGTTTTACCTATAGCTACTACACCTTCACTAGCCTAACCCTTTACTAGGATAAATACAGCCTAAACCCCTACCGGTACTAATCTGAGATAAGAATAAAGATAAGAACTATAAGGAGTGGACCATTAAACGAATTATTAACTCTAAATACTTTGGCAAAGGTAGAGGACGGCGGCTCTACTATAAAGCTACCTACACAGGATTTAATATAGATTAGCTAGAATAGCAACTATAGGAAGATTTTAAAAACGCAAAAGATTTAATTAGCGATTTCTACTATATAAACCTATAGAAACTAGGCCTAAGCAGAGATTTCGTACCTAATCCCCTATAGGAGCCGTCATAGCTAAATTGTTATACATTACCGTTACGTAACTACTCCAATGAGATATTAAGGAACTTTAACCGCCGGTTAAAGTTGTTTAATTGGTCAGATTCTAGACGCTAAGGAGAAGCTAACTAATTAGGATTTTCTATCCCCGAGATCTATCTCTCGCACGGCACGAACAGGTCATAGTCCATTTCAAATATATCGATTGTGGGGGGTGCAGGCCTATAGGGCGGGATCCAGGCGATATCCTAG
>Ga0307515_10006764_pt1 | contig 22817 bp, 20 predicted proteins | sample 17_EM_MG_FD_194513 | JGI IMG/M metagenome (GOLD analysis project Ga0307515, IMG submission 194513) | Populus trichocarpa ectomycorrhiza microbial communities from riparian zone in the Pacific Northwest, United States - 17_EM | ecosystem: Host-associated > Plants > Roots > Unclassified | place... | reverse complement strand
TCGCGGTGTCCTTGTCGTCGCCGGTGGTAATCAGCCGGGCGCCGATGCAGCAGCCCGCGATCAGCACGACGGCGACCGCCGAGCCGACGCCGATCAGCAGGCCCTTGCGGGCCGGCTTGGCGGGCGGCGGACCGGCCGGCGGATATCCGGGCTGCCCCGGATAGCCGGGCTGGGCGGGGTATCCGGGCTGGGCGGGGTATCCGGGCTGGGCGGGGTATCCGGGCTGCGGAGGATAACCGGGCTGGGCGGCGAACCCGGCCGGCGGCGCGCTCGTCGGCTCACCGGTGCGGATCCGCAGGGTCGCCGCGACCGGGCCGGCCGGGCTCTGCGCCCAGATGACCACGCCGTCCACGGCACCCGGGGGCACCTGAACGGTGACCTGACCGTACTGCTGCGTCCAGACGACCTTGGTGGCACCGGTTGCCGCCTCGGCCGGTTCGATCTCGATCGTCGTCTGGGCGTAGCCGCCCGCATCCCCCGTCATGACGATGAGTATGGATCACCGCCGCCCGGCAATGCTGTCTCCTAGACGTCAGGACCGCAACGAAGACATCACGAGATGAACAGCATCGCGCCGACGCCGAGCAGAACCAGGACAAGTACGGCAATCAGCAGGCCGCGTTCGGACGTGTCGGCGACGGGGGTGGTGGTGATCGGCTCGGAGCTCATCGGGGCGTTCCTCCGGGGTTGGCGCGAACTCGGTGTCAGGGTGCGGGCGGCAGTCAAAGGGCTTAGCGTGGGGATCGTGGCGGTGCAGGACTGGTTCCTCAGTGCCGGGGAGCGCGGCAACCCGGACTCCCGGATACCCATTTGGAGCGCGGGAAACACGGCCGAGCCACTGATTCACGGAAAAACCTATTTCGCCCGGTTAGCGAGTGAAGTCGAAATGCTCGCTACGGGCGACCATCTCTTCTTCACCGACTGGCGCGGCGACCCGGACGAGCGGCTGCGCGACGGCGGCCCGACGATCGCCGAGTTGTTCGCGGCGGCGGCCAAGCGTGGCGTCGTCGTCAAGGGCCTGCTCTGGCGCTCGCACGTCGACAAGCTCTCCTACAGCGAGCAGGAGAACCGCAGCTTCGGCGACGACATCCGCGCGGCCGGCGGCGAGGTCCTGCTGGACCAGCGGGTCCGGCGTGGCGGCTCACATCACCAGAAGCTCGTCATATTGCGGCATATCGGTGCGCCCGATAGGGACATCGCCTTCGCCGGCGGCATCGACCTGTGCCACAGCCGCCGCGACGACGCCAGCCACGACGGCGACCCGCAGCCGATCGCGATGGCCTCGGCGTACGGGAAGAATCCGCCCTGGCACGACGTGCAGCTAGCGTTGCGCGGCCCGGTTGTCGGCGCGCTCGACCTGTCGTTCCGGGAACGCTGGAGCGACCCGGTCGCGCTCGACCAGCACGGCCCGATCGCCACGTTGCAGGACCAGCTCCGGCACGCCGACCAGCACGCCGACCCCTTGCCGCCACAGCCCGCCGACCCGCCGGCCTGCGGCACGCTGAACGTCCAGGTGCTGCGGACCTATCCGGCGATGCGCCCGCCCTACGGCTTCGCGCGGCTCGGCGAGCGGAGCATCGCCCGCGGCTACGTCAAGGCGATCAAGCGCGCCCGCCGGCTGATCTATCTCGAGGACCAGTATCTCTGGTCGACCGAGGTGGCCCACCTCTTCGCCGCCGCGCTCACCCGCCAGCCGCAGCTGCACCTGATCGCGGTGGTGCCCCGACACCCCGATGTGGACGGCCGGTTCGCGCTGCCGCCCAACCAGGTCGGCCGCGAGCAGGCGATCGACGTGTGCCGGCGGGTCGCACCGAACCGGGTGCACATCTTCGACGTGGAGAACCACGCGGGCACGCCGGTATACGTACACGCCAAGGTCTGTGTCATCGACGACACCTGGTCCAATGTGGGCAGTGACAACCTCAACCGCCGTTCGTGGACACACGACAGCGAGCTGTCCTGCGCCATCCTGGACGAGACCCGCGACGAGCGCGCGCCGGCCGATCCGGGCGGCCTCGGCGACGGCGCCCGGCGCTTCGCCCGCGACCTGCGCCTCGCCCTGCTGCGCGAGCACCTGGACCGGACCCAAGATCAAAACCTGATAGACCCAACCGCAGCAGTACGCGAGATCGTGGCGGCTGCCGGGGCAGTGCGTGACTGGCATGCGGCTGGCCGGCCGGGGCCCCGCCCGCCGGGCCGGCTGGTGCCGCACGAGACCAAGCACCTCCCGTGGCACCAGCGGCTCTGGGCCGTCCCGGCGTACCGGCTGGTCTACGACCCCGACGGCCGCCCCTGGCGCACCCGCCGCGCCAGCGAGTGGTGACGGGCTAGAAGTCCAGCACGCGACGGGCCTCGACGATGACCGCGGGCGAGGCCAAGCCGGACCAACCGGCGAAGACACCGCGGAAGTAGTCGCCGTACTTTTGGGCGATCTCGGCGTCCCGCTCCGCCACGTCCAACTCGTTGACGATGCTGAGGTCTGTGAACGCCCGCAGCTCGTCCTTTGTCGGCGCCTCCACGTGCCCGGTGAACCGGCTGCGGATCGTCTGGGTCTCGGCCAGGGCGCGCCAGGTGCGGCCGCGATCGCATCCCGCGTACCGATAAACCTGCTCCTCGGCCCGGGCACCGACCAGCTCGCGCAAGATCGCCCGATCGGCCACGTCGAGCAGATTGACGGCAAAGCCGTCGGTGCCGTAGGCCGCGTGGGTCAGGCCGGCGAGCCGCACGTCCTCGTCCAGGCCGAGCGCCGCGAGCCGATCGTGCACACGGCACAGATGAGCGTAGAGACTGCCGCCCGCATGCTCGATCTCGTCGGCGCCGCGGTCGCGCAGCCAGGCCCTCGGGTCCCGCATGCCCCGGATTCTAACGGCATCCGGATCCGGGCACGCTCCGAAAGGTAGTGCCAGGCATACCCCGGAACTAGGTCTCGGCGGCTGGGGCCGGGCCGCCGCCCTGGCTAGCGTGACGCTGTGTTCATCAATCAGGCCCTGCGGGACCGCCGCTTCCTGCTCACCGGATGGCCCTGGCGGTCGCTGATCTACGTGCTCACCACGCTTCCGCAGGCGGCGCTGGCGGCCGGGGCGGTGTGGCTGATGGCCCTGCCCTGGCTGGCCGCCGCCCGAGGGCTCGCCCACGCCCGGCTGCCCGGGAGCGTCCTGCTGTTCCTGATGGTCGTCGGCGCGGCGCTGTTCGTCGTGTTCGCGCCGCTCGCGGCGGTCCCGCTGGCGGCGTTCGAGCGGGCCCGGCTCGCCATCGTCGACCCGCGGCCGGTGGCGAGCGCGCACCGACCGGCGCCCGCCGACCCGCTCATCTGGCTGCGGGTCCGCTACGCCGAGGGCGCCACCTGGCGCGAGGTCGCCTACGGCTGCCTGCTCGCCCTCGTCGTTCCGCTCGTCTACAGCGCGCTGGCCCTGCTGGCTCTGGTGGACTTCGCGTTCATCCTGAGCCCGCTGGTCATCTATCTCACCGGGGCGGACTCCGTGCACTGGCAGCTGGCCACGTTCGAGGTGACCGGCCCGGGGCAGTCCATCCCGGTCGCGGCGCTCGGGCTGGTCCTGGTGCCCGTACTGGCCTACCTGACCAGCCTGGTCGCCGCCGGGCAGGCCGCGGCCGCGCGGGCCCTGCTCGGCCACCACTCCGACGCCGAGCTGCATGAGGTGGCCCGGTCCCGGCAGCGGCTGGTGGACGCGTTCGACGCCGAACGCCGCCGGATCGAGCGCGACCTGCACGACGGCGCGCAACACCGGTTGACCAGCCTGACCCTGCAACTCGGCGTGGCCCGGCTGGACCTGCCCGCGGACTCGCCCGCCGCCGAGCCGCTGGGCAAGGCGCACGAGCAGGCGAAGGAGCTGATGGTGGTGCTGCGCGAGCTGATCCACGGCATCCGCCCGCAGACCCTCACCGACCTGGGGCTGCCCGCGGCGCTGCGAGAGCTCGCCGCCCAGTCCCCGGTCAACGTCGCGGTCACGGTCGGCGACGGGGTCACCCGCGCCGCCCAGGGCGTCGAGGGCACGGCGTACTTCGTGGCCTCGGAAGCCCTGGCGAACGCGGCCCGGCACGGCGGCGCCACCCGGGTCGAGATGCATCTGGCCCGCACGGGCGAGACGCTGGTGCTGGAGATCCGCGACGACGGCCTCGGCGGCGCCGACCCGGCCGGCGGCACGGGCCTGACCGGCCTCGCCGACCGGGTGGCCGCCGTGGGCGGGCGGTTGTTGCTGGCCAGCCCGCCCGGTGGCCCTACCCTGGTGCGGGTGGAGCTGCCGTGGCACCGCTGACCCGGGTCGTGCTGGCCGAGGACGGCCTGCTGCTGCGCGAGGGCCTGGTCGGGGTGCTGTCCCGGTTCGGCTTCGAGGTGGTCGCCGCGGTCGGCGATGCGGCGGCGCTGGCCTCGGCGGTCGCCGCCACCGGGCCCGACCTGGTGATCACGGACATCCGGATGCCGCCCGACTTCACCGACGAGGGCCTGCGCGCGGCGGTGCTGCTGCGCCGCTTCCAGCCCGGGCTGCCGGTGGTGGTGCTGAGCCAGTACGTGCAGGAGGAGTACGCGGCGGCGCTGCTCGACAGCGGGGACGGGCGCTCGGTCGGCTACTTGCTGAAGGACCGGGTGGTCGACGTGGCGGACTTCGTCGCGGCGCTGCGCAGCGTCCTGTCCGGCGGCACTGTGGTGGACCCGGAGGTGGTGCGGCGCTTGCTGAGCCGGCCGCGCGATCCGCTGGCGGCGCTCTCCGGGCGTGAACGCGAGGTGCTGGCGCTGGTTGCCGAGGGGCACTCGAACTCGGCGATCGCCGGGCGGCTGTTCGTGACGGAGGCGGCGGTGGGCAAGCACGTCGGGAACATCCTGGCCAAACTCGACCTGCCGCCCGCGGAGGACACCAATCGCCGGGTGCTCGCGGTGCTCGCCTATCTGCGCTCAACCGGCTGAGGCGGCGCGCGTATCCGGCCCGCCGTTCGCCCGTTGATCATGGTGTGGCGGAGGGGGCGCAGATGCGTGGGTGGCGGCGTGGCGCGGGGCTGATCCTCGTGGGACTGATGACGGTGCCGAGCCCGGCAACGGCCGGCGGGCGGGTGGCGGCCGCGGAGTGGACGCATCCGGGATACGGACCGGGCAACACGCATTACAACCCGAACGAGTCCAGGCTCAACGCCGGAACCGTCAGCAAGCTCTCCCGGCGCTGGACGGTCACCACGCCGGCCACCTCCGACTACTGCTCCCTGCAGAGCCCGCCGCTGGCCTCGGCCGGCCGGCTGGTCACCACCGACCCCACCGGTCTTACCGCGTACGCCGCCACCACCGGAAAGCGGCTGTGGCACTGGACGTTCCCGGTGCTGAACCCGGGCCGCGCGAACCGGGAGAAGTTCGGCGAGGTAGCCCTGTCCGGCGGGCTCGTCATCGCGCTGACAAACCCGTGCGAGTTCGGCCCCGGCCAGTTCGCCTATCTGACCGCCCTGGACGTGGCCACCGGCGAGCAGCGGTGGCGGGTGCCGATGGACCAGTACACGAACATCATGGCCGTGGACAAGGGCGTCGCCGCGGTCGGCAACTGGGGCGGCTTCGCCGACGGCCCGCAGCTCACCGCCGGGTACCGCGTCTCGGACGGCACACCGCTGTGGAACACCCCCGGGTACCGGCTCGCCGTCGGAGTCTCGGCCGGCGGCCGGTTGCTGCTGCGCAGCGCCGACGACACAGCCGCCCGGGCGGTCTCGATCACGACGGGCAAGACCCTGTGGAGTACGCCGAAACCGTGGTCCCCGCAGGCGGCGAGCCCGGCCGGCGACCGGTTCCTGGTCACCACCGACGGCACGGGCACAACCTCGGTCGACGCGGCCACCGGCGCGGTGCAGTGGAGCACGAAGCACCAGGGCGGCCTCGCGGACGACGGCCGGCACATCTACCTCACCTACAACCGGATCGTCGAGACTTACGACGCCGAAACGGGCCGCAAGCTGCGAATCTTCCGTCTCGCCTCACACGGCGGCCAGCCGGTCCGCGCGGGCGGCCTGCTGTACCTGACGGTGGACGCGGGAAACCCGATCGCGATCCTCGACCCGAAAACCGGCCGAACCGTGGCGGCGTACCCGGAAATGAAGATCCTGGCGATGCCCCCGGTGATCGTGAACGGCTGGCTGTACACGACCAACGGCGAGACCCTGCGCGCCTACACCCCACGCTTCCGCTAGCCCCGACTTCCGGGGCCGCTAGAGGTCCCAGGTCGTCGGGACCCAGATGAGGGCGTCCGGATCGCCGCTCAGCGCCAGGCCGATGCGCCAGGCCTGCATCGGCGGGCGGTTCGCGGACTCCCAGCGGTCGACGATCGCCGTGGCCCGCTCGGCCCACTGCGCGGCCTCGGCGCCGCCGGCCAGCACAGAGCCGTCGGGCAGGACGACCGCGCCGCCGGTCCGGGACGTGTCGAGCAGCGCCAGGACGCTCTGCTCCCGCCCCGGCACAGCCGCATGGGTGGCGCGGTGGCTCCACACACCGGCCGCATACCAGAGGTCACGGTAGGCCAACGTGGTCAGCGGCGAACGCCAGCGCGGGCCCGCCACCGGCGTGAACTCGACCAATGTCCGGGCCGCCGCCGGAACCGGATGACTGCCGGGATGAGCCGCCGACAGCGGGCCGGCGGCGCTCATGAAGCCCGACGGGCAGAGCACCGACGCGGTCACCGGACCGTCGGGCCGGCCCGTGACCGCGAGGACCGGATGTGTGCCGGCGTGCTCGACCGGGGCCACGATCGGCCCGGTGCCGTCAAGCTGGGACAGCCAGCGCGGCGACAACCCGGCCACCCCAACGGTCACGATGACCCGGTCGAAGCGTTCCCCCGGCGCGCCCGAGTAGCCGTCCCCGAGCAACACCCGGACACCCACCATCCCGGCCTGCGCCAGCGCCGCCCGGGCCCGCTCGGCGACATCGGCCTGCACGTCGACACTGGTAACCCGGACCCCGAGCACCGAGAGCAGAGCGGCGTTGTAGCCCGTGCCCGCACCGATCTCAAGAACCCGCAACCCCGGCCGCACCTCCAGCGCGGTAAGCATGATCGCCATCAGGGACGGCTGACTGGACGAGCTGACCGGAATCTTGCCGTCGACCTTCGTAACCAGGACATCGTCGGTGTAAACGGTGTCGAGAAAACCGGCGTCACCCGGCCGGACCCAGCCGCCGTCACGACGCTGGAAGCCCGCGCCGATGAACGTCTCCCGCGGCACCGTCGCGAATGCCCGGGCAAGCTCGCCGGACAGCGGGGCACCGTCGCGGCGGATCTGCGCGACGTACCGCTCGCGACGCTCGCTCATCTCCTCACGGTAGGGCCTCCCCGGCAGTAGTTCCGCACAGTGCGGCCGCTTCGTCCCCGTTCCCCAAAGCAACGCGCCCCGGGCCGGCACTTCTCACCGCAGCGTCTCCTCGGCGGGCACCGCTCACGGCAGCGCCTCCTCGGCCGGTGTTGGTCGTGGCAGCGCCTCCTCGACCGCCTTGGTGAGCGATGCCGGGACGTCCGAGCGGTGATATGGATGTTCGGACTGCTCGATGTTGGCGAGGAACTCCGTGTAGAGGACCGCGCCGAGCAACGCCGCCACCGGCCGCATCAACTCGACCGCGCGGGCCGGGTCGCTGCCCGGGGCGGCCGTCCGCCAGCGCATAGCCCAGGCCGCGATCAGATCGTCGGCCTCCGCCAGGGGCAGCCACTCCGTCAGCCGGAGGATGTCGAATGCCGGGTGGCTCACCGACGCGTCCGCCCAATCCATCAGCACCGGGCTGCCGCTGCCGACGCGAGTGTTGCCCGGGTGCAGATCGCCGTGCACAAGCGTGTCGGGCAGCCCGCAGGCGGCGATCTCGGCCAGCCGCTGCGGCAGCCCCTCCAGCAACCCACGCAGCCCCGCGATCTCGTCAAGAAACGGCTCGGCGGCCGCCGCGAACGGCTCCACGGCCAGCCGCCGGTCGGGCATGCCCGTCGCCAGCAACTCGTCGACGCGGCCCGCGAAGTGCAGCTGCACCGGGTGGAACTCGGCGGCGATCTCGGCGCACACCTCGGCGTCGGCCCCGTAGCCGTCCTTGCCGGGCACGTGGGCGAGCAGCGCGCGCCCCTGCTCCCCGGCGGCCAGCAGCGGCGGAACCAGGCCGGGCGCGACGCCGGAGACCAGGCCGAGCACGGCCGGCTCGTGCGACAGGAACCGGGGCGTCTGCTTGAGCCAGGCCACCGGGGTGCCGCCCGTGTCGAGCCGCCAGATCGCCGACAGGTTCCACGTGCGCTGCTGGACCGCGACGGCGCCGGGGCTGCCGAGGGCTTCGAGGGCGGCGATCGCCCAGCCGGTCGACTCGGCGGGGCCGCCGGGCTCGGCGTAGGCGGCGCGATGCGGTTGTGGGGAAAGGTCGACCTCGACCGGGGAAAGGCCGACGCCCGACGGGCCGCACAGCTGGGCCAGATAGGTGACCGTGCCGCCCGCCGACCGCCCGTCCGCGGCGACGCCGTGCAGCAGTCGCAGCACTTGGATGTCAATGCCGTCGCGCGCACGGGCGCCGGTCACCAGCTCGGCGACGTCCTGCCACCACGGCACTGACACATCGAAGGGGGGCAGCGCGCCCAGCAGCGCGCCGGTCTCATCGACGAGAATTAGCGTTACGGTTCGTCCCACGCCGTGACCGTAACGTGTTCGGGTGTTTCTCCGCCGGGCCCTGTGGATAACGTTGCGCCTGTGAATCTGTCCCAGGTCGGTTGCACCCTCGGCTTCGAGGTGTCCGAGCCCGCTGAGATCGTGCTGCAGATCGCCGCGGCGGTGCCCGAGACCGAGACGCTGACGGTGGGCAGCGCCGGCCGCGAGATCGAGGCCACGGAGTTGCCCGGCCGCCAGCATCTCGTGCATGCCCCGCGGGGATCGCTGACGGTGACTTATTCGGCGACGACGCGGGTGGGCGAGCAGCCGCCGCCGGTGACCCCGATCGAGCGTGTCATCGCGCTCCGGCCGAGCCGTTACTGCCCGTCCGACAAGATCGCCGGCTACGCCGCACGGCAGTTCGGGGCGTACGACCCGGTGACGACGGTGCGGCACATCACCGCCTGGGTGCACGACAACCTGACCTACGAGCCGGGCAGCAGCGGACCCACAACCGACGCGATCGACACCCTCGTCGACGGCCGCGGGGTCTGCCGCGACTACGCGCACCTGGTCGCGACACTCTGCCGGGCCCTCGATATCCCGGCCCGGGTGGCCGCCGTCTACGCTCCCGGACTGTCCCCGATGGACTTTCACCTCGTCGTGGAGACCGAGCTCGACGGCATTTGGCGGGTCTGGGACGCGACCCGGCTCGCACCCCGGCCGACCCTGATCCGCATCGCCACCGGCCGGGACGCCGCCGACACCGCCCTCGCCACCACGATCGCGGGCCAGCTGACGATGCCCGAGCTGTTCATCACCGCGGTGGCCCCGGGCGACCTCCCGTACGACGACCACACCGGCCTGCTGACCCTGCCCTGAAGCGGTCAGGAAAGGGATTCGAAACGGCTCTGCAGGGCCGCCGCCCCGGCCGCGTCCGGCCGCCCGAGCAGCCGCAGCCGGGCCATCCCGCCGTCGGGGAAGATGTCCAGCCGCACGTGGGTGGCCGCCGGCCCGGCCGGGATCGGGAACCGGTGCGGTGTGTCCGCGGCGAGCGGCACCGGCGGCAGCAGGTCGAACCAGGCCGCCGGGTCGTCCAGCGAGCCGCTCCGGGTGTCCACCCCGCGCAGCGACCCCTGGCCCGGCGCGTTGCCCTTGAACCACCGGGTGTCCAGGTCGGCCAGCTCGATCACCGCGGGCACGGCCAGCTTGACCAGGGTCCAGTCGTTGCCGTCGTCGCGCCGCCGCGACGTCTCCCAGCCGTCCCCCATCGACAATGCCAGCCCGGGCGCGAGCATGTTGTCCGGCTTGCCGTAGAACATGTTGCTGCAGTCCACGGCCCGGCCACCGTACTCGGCGGCGGCCACGTCGAAGACCGCCGGCAGCAGACGCGGATCGGGCACAACCTCGCCGTGCACGCGGAACCGGGCCACCCCGCCGTCGGGGTAGACGGTCAGCCGGACATGCGTGAACCGGCGCTTCGCGTCCACGATGAACAGGTTCCGGTTGTCCCCGATCAGCGGCGAACGCGGCACGATCGGCTCCCACTCGGCCGCCGCCAGCGCCGTCGCGGAGGGGTAGCCGTCGATCGAGCAGGCGTCGACGGAGGCGAACGGCGGGAAGTTGCCGGTGAAGAACGCGGTGTCGATGTCGACACCGTGGATCAGGCCGGGCGCGCCGAGCCGGATGATCACATGGTCCGACCCGGGCTCGCGGCGCCGGCGGGTCTCCCAGCCGTCGTACACCTGGCCCCGAAGGTCGAAGGTGCGCGGCGTGAACGTCGGCGGGTGCGGCGCGACGAGGTGGTCGGCCGCCGCGAAGAACTCGTCGTTGGTGTAGACGATGCCGCCGCCGAACGTCCGCGACGCCAGATCGGGCAGCAACGTGAAATCCGCACTCATGCGGTGCCTACGCCGTTGTCCGGCACGGCGGTGTGCTCACTCATGGAAGGTCCTCTCGGGTCAGGAAACGGCCGCCGGGCTCGTCGCCGGTCACTTCCGTGCCGCGCAGCCAGGTCCGGGTCACCACGCCCGACAATTCCCGGCCCGCGTACGGCGTCACGGGGTTGCGGTGGTGCAGCCGTGCCGGGTCGACGACGAACGTGGCATCGGGCTCGAACGCGACCAGGTCGGCGTCGGCCCCGACTGCGAGCCGGCCCTTGCCGGTGAGCCCGACCAGGTCGGCCGGGCGCCGGGCCATCCACGACACCACGTCCGCCAGGGAGTGCCCGCGGGCCCGGGCAGCCGTCCAGATCACCGGCAGGCCCAGCTGCACCGACGCGATCCCGCCCCAGGCCGCCGCGAAGTCGCCGGTGTCCTTGCGCTTCAGCTCCGGCGTGCACGGCGAGTGGTCGCTGACCACGCCGGTGATCAGGCCCTCGGCCAGCGCCGCCCAGAGCAGGTCGGCGTTGGCGGAGTCACGGATCGGCGGGCAGCACTTGAACTCGGTAGCGCCGGCCGGGATCTGCCCCGCGTCCAGAGTCAGGTAGTGCGGGCACGTTTCGGCGGTTACTCGTACGCCATCTGCTTTGGCTTTGGCAATCAGCGGGAGCGCGGACGCGGCCGAGAGATGCAGGATGTGCACGCGTGCGCCCGCGGCGCGGGCGGCCTCGATCGCGGTGGCGACCGCTGCATGCTCGGCGTCCGGCGGGCGGGAGGCCAGGAAGTCCGCGTACGCCGGGGAAGACGCCGCCTCGCGCAGGTGGCTCGGGTCCTCGGCGTGCACGACGAACTGGGCGTCGACGGCTGCCAGCGCCTCGGCGAGCTGTGCCCTGTCCAGCGGTGGGAACTCGGGGACGCCGGAGTCGGCCAGGAACGCCTTGAAGCCGAACACGCCGGCGTCGTGCAGGGCGGGCAGATCGCTCGCGTTGCCGGGGATCGCGCCGCCCCAGAAGCCGACGTCAACGTGGCACTGGCCGTACGCCGCCTTCTGCTTTATCCGGAGAGCCTCGGCGTTGACCGTCGGCGGAAGGCTGTTGAGCGGCATGTCGATGATGGTGGTGACGCCGCCGGCGGCCGCGGCCCGGGTGGCGCTGGCGAAGCCCTCCCACTCGGTGCGGCCGGGCTCGTTGACGTGCACGTGCGTGTCGACCAGGCCCGGCAGCAACGCGGCAGAACCCAGGTCGACCTCCCGGGCCGCCTCGATCTCGGCGTCGTAGGCCTGGACAGCGACGATCTTGCCGCCGGCGACAGCGATGGCGGCGGGCCGCTCCCCGGAAGGGGTGACGGCGCGGCGGGACCGGATGACGAGATCGACCATGGGGCTGAGCCTAACCGCGATCCGGGGCCGGGCGGCTGCTTGTGGATAGCCGCCCGGCGCAGATCACACGAGTTATCCACAGGCTCCGTTGTCGGCCCAGACATCGTGGTTTCCTGGCGTCTCGCCCTGCGTCCACCACTTGGCGGTGAACTGATGACCGTTGTACGAGACCGTGTTGCCACTGATATAGACCGCGCTGGCGCTCCAGGCCGCCGGGCAGGATCCGCTGGTCGGCGGCGTCGTCGAGCCGCCGCCGCAGGCGCCCTTGTCCAGCCAGACGCTCGCGACGCCGGGCGTCTCGCCCTGCGTCCACCACTGCGCCTGCCAGGTGTGCCCGTTGTAGGAGACCTGGTTGCCGCCGACATAGACCGCCGATGCGCTCCACGCCGCCGCGGTGCACGAGCCGCCGCCGCTGCTTGTCGGCGTCGTCGTCGGCACGCTGGTGGGCGGGGTGGCGCCGGCGAAGCGCGCCGAGAACTTGGTGAATTCCCACGCCGTCTGCGGCACGCTGCTGCAGGTGCCCGAGGTGGTGCTCTGGTTCGGGTCGGCGCACTGCCGGTCCCGGTTCACCGACCAGTTGGTGTATCGGGCCAGCCCGTGGCTGGTCGCGTAGTCCAGCGTCGTCTGGAAATCGGCCTGGTAGAAGTACTCGCCGGCGTCGCTGCGGCCGTTCATCTGGGAGATGCCCTCATGGGCGTAGGCGGTGGCGCTGTCCCAGCCGAAGGTGTTCATCAGGATGGTGTGGAACGCCTCAAGCGCCGCGGTCTGCGACGCGCCCCCGTTGAAGCCACCGTCGAACGGCATGATCGAGAAGTTCGCCGGGGTGAAGCCGGACGACTTCGCCTCGTTCAGCATCTGGGTGCCGAACCAGCCGGTGCCGGCCGCCGTGCCCGCCGTGGTCACCGAGACGTAGAGGCCGGCGTTGTTCTGCTGCAGGATCTTGGCGGCGCCGATCTCGTTGTGCACGGCGGCGGTGTTCTCGTACTCGGGCTCTTCGAGGTCGAAGTCGATCGCCTTGAGCGCGTACTTCGTGATCACCTGCTGGTAGGCCGCCGCGGTCGCCTCGGGGCTGCCGCAGGTCTGGCCGAGCTTGGTGCCGCCGTATCCGCCGATCGACACGCTGACGTCGCCGCCGTTCGCGCGGATGTTGCTGATCATCGCGGCGGCTTCGGTGTCGGCCGAGACCGGGCGGGTGCCGTCCCAGGTCGGCGAGCAACCGCCGCCGGACGGGGCCAGGATGAACGCGAGCTGGAACGCCTTCTGGCCGGTCGCGGCCATGACGTCGACCGGGTTGGGCGGGCTGTTGTCGAACGGCATCAGGTAGGGCGCGCTGGCGTACCAGTTGCTGGTGAGCGTGGCGGCGTCGGCGTGCAGGGCCACGACGACGCCGGCACCGAGCAACGCCGCGCTGGCCGCGGCGACGATGCTGAGGGATCTGCGCTTCACGGGTTCGTCTCCCGGTGGGTGTGGAGAACGGTTATTACAAAGTTTCTTAACAGTTTACGTTCGTCGATACCCATGACAAATGTCACGGGTATCGATGCCTCAGGCGAGCGCGGTGAGTTCCTCGCGGGTGAATTCGACCTGCTCCAGGGCCCCGCAGTCGAGGCCCCGCAACAGATATCCGGCCAGCGCGCGGGCGGTGGCCGGCTCGTCGGCGATGCCACCGGAGCGCCGCTCCAGGTATGCCCGCAACCGCCCCACCGCGGCCTGCCGGCCGTCCCGGAAGAACGAGTAGGTAGCGGCGTAGCGGGTGGGCAACTGTGCCGGGTGCAGATCCCAGCCCTGGTAGTAGCCGCGTTCCAGGCTCCGGCGCACGAGCCGGTGATGCAGGCTCCAGGCGGCACGCACCTCGGCCGGCGTCCCGACCGGGAGGATGTTGGTCGAGCCGTCGGAGAGCCGCACGCCGGTCTGCGCGGCGGCGGCCTGCATGACGGCCTTGGCATAGTCGGCCGCCGGGTGCTCCATCGACTGGTACGCGGCCGCGACCCCGGCCGCCGCGCTGTAGTCGTAGGTGCCGTAATGCAGGCCGATGGCCCGTCCGCCGGCCGCCGTGATCAGCTTCGCGACCGTGGCGGCGCCGTCCGCGCCGAGGACGGCCGACGGCAGTTCGACCTGAATCTCGAAGCGCAGCGTCCCGGCCGCGAGCCCGTAGCCGTTCTCCAGCCGTTCGCAGAGCGACACCATCGCCGCGACCTGGTCGGTTCCGCTCACCTTGGGCAAGGTGATGATGAACGGGTCGGGATAGGACGACAGGAACAGGTCGAGCGTGCGCAGCGCCCGATGCCGGGTGGCCGGCTCGAGCGACTTGATCCGGATCCCGACGAACGGCGGCACCGGCCCGTCGGTCAGCACCACGACCGCGTTCCGGACCGCCTTGTCCTCCTGATCGTCGTCCCGGACGCCGTAGCCGTCCTCGAGGTCGACCCGCAGGTCCTCGATCGGCTCGGTAACGAGCTTGGCCCGCACCGCCTCCGCCCCGTCGAACGGGAACGCATACCGGTCCATCGCCGTGACCGCCTGGGCGCCCCAGTCCCGGAAGCCGTCGATCCGGTCGGCGGGCACGTAGACGGTGTGCACCGGCTGCCGGCCCGGGCGCTCCCCCGGATACCGGGCGGCCAGGAACGCGTCGTGGGCGGCGAGCCGATCGTCAATCTCGGCGTAGTCGCCGGGACCGAGCCGCATCAGTCGATCGAGTCGTACGCGGCGGTGGTCAGGAAGTCGGCGAAGTCGTCGGCCAGCGCGACCCGCTCGAACAGCTTGCGCGCGTCGTCGAAGCGGCTGCCCGCCCACGCCTGGTCGCCGAGCGCCTCGCGGATCTTGGCCAGCTCCTCGTCCTCGATCGTCCCGACCAGGTCGGCCGTGATCACGGTGCCGTCGTCGAGGCGTACGCCGTTGTGGATCCACTGCCAGATCTGCGACCGGGAGATCTCGGCCGTGGCCGCGTCCTCCATCAGGTTGTTGATGCCCACCGCGCCGTTGCCGCGCAGCCAGGCCTCCAGGTATTGCAGGCCCACCGAGATGTTCGACCGCAGCCCGGCCTCGGTCACCGCGCCACCGGTGGCGGCCACGTCGAGCAGTTGCGCCGCGTCGACCGACACCTCGTCGCGCCGCTTGTCCAGCTGGTTGGGCTTGTCGCCGAGCACCCGGTCGAAGATCTCCTTGCAGACCGGCACCAGGTCGGGGTGCGCGACCCAGGAGCCGTCGAAGCCGTCGCCGGCCTCGCGCTCCTTGTCCTCGCGGACCTTGGCGAGCGCGACCTCGTTCACGGCCGGGTCGCGGCGGCTGGGGATGAAGGCGGCCATCCCGCCCATCGCGAAGGCACCACGGCGATGACACGTCGAGACCAGCAGCTCCGTGTACGCCCGCATGAACGGCGCCGTCATCGTCACCGCGGCCCGGTCGGGCAACACCATGTCCGGGTTGTCGCGGAAATACTTGATGATGCTGAACAGGTAGTCCCAGCGGCCGGCGTTGAGCCCGGACATGTGCGGGCGCAGCGCGTGGATGATCTCGTCCATCTCGAATGCGGCCGGGATCGTCTCGATCAGCACGGTGGCCCGGATCGTCCCGACCGGGATGCCCAGTGCCTCCTGCGCGTGGGTGAAGACGTCGTTCCACAACTCGGCTTCGCGGTGCGACTCCATCTTCGGCAGGTAGAAGTAGGGTCCGCTGCCGCGCTCGAGCAGTTCCTTGGCGTTGTGGAAGAAGTAGAGCCCGAAATCGACGAGCGCGCCGACCGCGGGCTCGCCTTCCACGCTCAGGTGCCGTTCGTCGAGGTGCCAGCCGCGCGGCCGCATCACGATCGTCGGGTACGGCCCGCCCTGCAGTTCGTAGTTCTTCGCCGGCGTCTCGAGGGTGATCGTGCGCCGGATCGCCTCGTACAGGTTCTGCTGGCCGTCGATCACGTTCGCCCAGTGCGGGGTGTTCGCGTCCTCGAGGTCGGCCAGCCACACCTTGGCGCCCGAGTTGAGCGCGTTGATGGTCATCTTCCGCTCGGTCGGCCCGGTGATCTCCACCCGCCGGTCGGTGAGATCCGGCGGCGCGGCCGGCACGCTCCACTCGCCCGCGCGGATGGCGGCGGTCTCGGGCAGGAAGCCGAGCGTGGCCCCGGCGGCGATCTCGGCGCGGCGCCGCGCCCGGGCGGCGAGCAAGTCATTGCGGCGCGGCCGGAACCGCCGGTTCAAGTCGGCGACGAACGCCACGGCCTCGTCGGACAGAATCTCGGTCACGGTCGACGGCTCCCCTCAAGCTCTGCTGTCCCCTCACCGTATCCGTCCCCGAGCCGCCCGAGGCGGCTGCTACTTGGTCTCGTCGACGCTCACCCGGCCGGGCACCGGGGTCTCGGCGGCGTTCGCCCTGGCGAGATAGATGCCACCGGCGATCAGAGCGGCGAGCACCGCCACCACGAGCACGATCCAGGTGGAGCGCCGGCGGGGCGGCGGCGGATCCGCCTCGGGCGACCAGTGTTCTCGCATGCCGATCCTTTGCTCCGCATTCCCGGGCGCATTCTGGATACGCCCGCGACGCCATTGGCTGACAGTCGTTCAGCCAGCGAGTATGCGCAGGTGAATCGGCTGGATCAAGCTGCGGGGGAATACTTCACAATGGTCGTCCCGAAAGGACAGGTGAACGCGGTCCCGCGTACGGATAACAGTTTTTTCGGGTCTTGTTCGTTAATTTTCATGGAGCGCTTTCAGCAACCGGCGGTGTGCTCGGCGGGCACGCCGGGTGAGCGCCTCGGCGTCGGCGTGGACCAGTTCGCCGCGCTCCACGACCGGCTTGCCGCCGACCAGCGCCAGCTCGACCGTCGCGGGCGGGCCGAAGACCAACGCGGTCACCTTGTCGTCGATGCCGTCATGGCCCAGGTCGTCGAGCCGCCACAGCACCAGGTCGGCCAGCTTGCCCACTTCGATCGAGCCGAGATCGTCCTGCCGGCCCAGGCATTTCGCGCCGCCCATCGTGCCGAGCCGCAACGACTCGCGCGCGGAGAGCGCCGTGTGGCCACCGCGCAGCCGCGCGACATAAAGCGCCATCCGCAACTCCTCGCCCAGGTGCGAGGCCTCCTGCGAGGCCGCGCCGTCGACACCGAGGCCGACAGGCGCACCCGCGTCGAGGAGGTCACGGACCCGGGCGATGCCGGCGCCGAGGCGGGCGTTCGAGCTCGGGCAGTGCGCCACGCCCGTGCCGGTCGCGCCGAGTTTCGCCACGGCCGCGTCGTCGAGGTGCACGCCGTGCGCCAGCCAGACGTCGTTACCCAGCCAACCGAGGCGTTCCGCGTACTCCACCGGGGTGCAGCCGAACCGCTCCTGGCAGAAGACCTCCTCGTCGTCGGTCTCGGCCAGGTGGGTGTGCAAGCGGACACCCTTGCGCCGGGCCAGCGCGGCGGCTTCGGTCATCAGCTTGGCGGTGACCGAGAACGGCGAGCAGGGCGCGACGCCGATCTGCAGCATCGCGTCGGGCGACGGGTCGTGGTAGCGGTCGATCGCCGCTTCGGTGGCCGCGAGAGCGTCGTCGGTGTCCTCGACCACATTGTCCGGCGGCAGGCCGCCCTGGCTCTGGCCGAGGTCCATCGAGCCGCGGGTCGGGTGGAAGCGCAGCCCGATCTGCCGGGCCGCCTCGATCTCCGCGGTCAGGACGTCGCCGCCGTCGTGCGGGAAGACGTAATGGTGGTCCATGCTCGTGGTGCAACCGGAGAGGGCGAGCCAGCCCAGGCCGGCGCCCGCCGCCGCGCCGACCGCCTCGGCGTCCAGCCGGCCCCAGATGGGATAGAGCGTGGTGAGCCAGCCGAACAGATTGTCGTCGGTGGCCAGCCCCCGGGTCAGCCATTGATAGAGGTGGTGATGGGAGTTGACCAGGCCGGGCGTGACCAGGCAGCCGGTGCCGTCGACGCGGCGCACCGAGCGGTGGTACCGGCCGGCGTGACCCGCGCCGACCGCGACGATCCGGCCGTCGTCGCCGATCACGACGTGCCCGTCGCCCCATTCGGTGCCGGTCGGGTCGACCGTGGCGACGGCGGCGTTCTCGATGATGATCACAGGTACCACTCCGCGCCGGCCGGGGGCACGTCGTCGCGGGTCACCGTGCCCTCGATCAGGCCATACGGGCGGTCGCCGGCGATGAAGACCTCGTTGTCGTTCTCGAGGCCGAACGGGGCGAGGTCGACGAGATAATGGTGCTTGTTCGGCAGCGCGAGGCGGACCTCGGCGATCTCGGGGCGGCGTTCCAGCACCCGGGTGCCCATCGCGAGCAGGGTCTGCTGGAGCGAATAGCTGTAGGTGTCCACGAACGCGTCGGTAAGGGCTCGGGTCGCACCCGCGAACGAGTCGGCCCAGTCCGATTTATCGGAAAAATGGCGCCACTTCGCGTCCACGGCCGTGGCCAGCACTCGATCGGTCGCCTCTTTGAGCGTTGTGTACTTGTCTCGAGGGAAGCCGTGGAACTCCGAATCCGTCGAGTTGAGCAGGACCAGGTCGCGCAGGCCCGACACCACCTGCGCCTCGGTCTCCGACACGTTGATCAAGGCGGTCCGGGTGAAGTCGCTCTTGCGCTGGAACGAGTGCGGGCCGAGGCGCTCCCACGCGACGGCCTCGATGGACACCTTCGCCGCGTGCACCTGCGGCTGCGTCTCGACGAAGTGCCGGGCCAGGAGCAGCCCGAACGCTTCCGGCTCCGCCACCCCGTACTGCTTCGCGAACGCGTACACCGTGTTCTTCATCGTGTCCGTCGGCAGCACGCCGGTGTTGTCGCCGGTCAGGTGCGTCGCCGTCAGGTCACCGGAGAGCGCGATGCCGACGTTCAGGTCGGCGAGCTGGTGCGTCTCGCCGTCCTTGGTGACGCGAACCAGCCGCGTCTCCGCTTTGCCGTAACGGTTGGGCCCGAGCACGATCGCCACGCGTCAGCTCCCTCGATAGGTGGTGTAGCCGTAGCGGCTGAGCAGCAGCGGCACGTGATAATGCCGCTCCGGGTCGTGCACGTGGAACGCGACGGTGATCTCCGGGAAAAACGCGTCGCCGCCAAGATAGGGCTCCACGTAGAACAACAGCCGATAGCCGCCCGCCTGCCAGTCCCGCAACGCGACCTGGTGCTTCAGCCGGCCGTCGTCGTCGGTGTTGCCCTCGGCCACGGTCCGCCAGCCGTCCGAGTCACGCCGTTCCAGCCGCACATAGACGCCGCGCGCGGGCTCGCCCGTCACCGTGTCCAGGATGTGCGTGGAGATCTTGGTGTGGAACCCGCCCGACGTACCGTCATCCGAGGGCATCGAGCAGCCTCTCCAGTCGCAGCAGTGCGATCTTGCCCAACTCGCCGGCCACGACCACCCGCTCGGCGGCCTCGTCGTTGGCGATCCTGGCCCGCGCCGCCGCGAGAATCTCGTCCTGCGACTTCCCGCTCGCAAAGATCAAGAAAACATGCCCAAACCGCTCTTCGTACGCATGATTGGCCTGCACCAGCGCGGCCTTGGTCGCGTCGTCAGCGCTGCTGGCGGCGGCCGACTGCTCCCGGCGCGACCAGGCGGCCTCCTTGCTGTCCCCGGCGGCCCGCTCCCCGATCCGCGGATGCGCAGACAGCCCGACCAGCACGTCCGCCCAGCTCAAGCTCTCCGCCGCGGCGCGGGCAGCTTCAAAAAGATCACTGCGGCTTCGGTACGGGCGACCCACGGCGATCTTGCTGCCCCACGCGGGAGCGGCGCAACACGCGAGCAGATCCGCCTCGAGCCGGGCGGCGGGCAGGGAGTTGAAAGCCTCGACCTGATCCACACCCACCCCTTCCTTCGCGGCCAGTCAACCAGTCCCGCCCGCGATCATGCACTGCTTCCCCGGGGAATTAACAGACCCGGCATCTGGCGGCTGGGCCTCAGCGGGAATCTGCCGCCCCGGGCGCGGCCGGCACGCTGGTTTGGCATGCGCCAGACTTGGGCCGTGCTGATCGCCGAGGACGCCCTCCCCGACCTGCCGATTCGCGCGATTCTTCGGGACCTGACCGCGACACTTGGCCGGTCGGGCGCGGCCGTTCTTGTGGCACCGCCCGGCACCGGCAAGACCACGTTGGTTCCGCTTGCTCTGGGGGCCGGCCGTTCGGGTTCCGGGTTTGGGCGCGTGGTGGTTGCCGAGCCGCGCCGGGTTGCCGCGCGGGCGGCGGCTCGCCGGATGGCCGAACTGATCGGTGAGCGCGTTGGCGAACGCGTGGGCTACACGGTGCGCGGTGATCGTCGGGTCTCTCGGCAGACCGTTGTTGAGGTGGTCACCACCGGTGTCCTGGTCCGCCGGTTGCAGCGCGACCCCGAGCTTGCCGGAACCGCCGTGGTCATCCTCGACGAATGCCATGAGCGGCATCTCGACTCCGACCTGGCGCTGGCGTTTCTGGTCGAGGTCCGCGCCACGCTGCGCCCCGATCTGAAGTTGCTCGCCACGTCGGCGACCGCCGAGGCGGGCCGCTTCGCCGAGATTCTTGGCGGCGGGGGCGCGGCGGGCGCACCGATCATCAGCGCCTCGGCCCGGTTGTTTCCGGTCGATGTGCGGTGGTGTCCGCCCGTTCAGCAGATCGCGCCGCCGCACGGGCTGCGGGTCGATCCGAAGCTGCTCGATCACGTCGCGGCGACGATCCGGCGAGCCCTCGCCGAGGGTGACGGTGATGTGCTGGCCTTCCTGCCCGGGGCGCGGGAGATCGAGACCGTGGCCGGGCGGTTGCGCGGCCTCGACGCCGACGTAGTCAGCCTGCACGGCCGGCAGTCCGGTTCCGCTCAGGACGCCGCCCTGCGGCCGGGACCGCGGCAGCGGGTCGTGCTGGCCACCGCTGTGGCCGAGAGCAGCCTGACCGTCCCCGGCGTGCGGGCCGTGGTGGATGCCGGGCTGAGCCGCGTTCCCCGGATGGATTATGCCCGCGGCCTCGGCGCGCTGGTGACGGTCCCGGTGTCCCGGGCCGCCGCCGTGCAACGCGCGGGCCGGGCCGGGCGCGAAGGGCCGGGACGGGTCTACCGCTGCTGGTCGCAGGCCCAGCACGATCGGCTGCCCGCCCAGCCCGAGCCCGAGATCGCGGCCGCCGACCTGACCGGCTTCGTGCTGGACCTCGCGTTGTGGGGCCATCCCGACGGCACCGGCCTCGCCCTGCCCGACCCGCCGCCGGCCGGCGCGCTGCAGACCGCACTGGCCACGCTGCACGACTTGGGCGCCACCGACCCGGACGGCCGGATAACCGCCCGTGGCCGTGCCCTCGCCGACGCCGGCCTGCACCCACGGCTGGCCCGCGCATTGCTGGACGGGGCGGGCCCGGTCGGCGACCGCCGAACCGCCGAACTCATCGCCTTGCTCGACGAGGACCGTTCGGCCGGCGACGACCTGGTGGCGGCTTGGCGGCGCGCGCGCTCGACCAACGACCCGGCCTGGCGCACCGAGGTGCGCCGCCTGACGGCCGCACTCGACCGCAACCCAGGAACAGACCCCGACGACCAATACGAGCCCACCAACAGCACCAACCGCCAAGACACCGCAACGCCACAACAAGACAACCGACCGGACAACACCGCCCGGCCGCAGGGAGGCAGCCGGCAGCAAGACAGCGCCGTGCCACGCGAGCACGGCCGCCCGCAAGACAACCCCATGCCACGCGAGGACGGCCGACGGCGAGACAGCGCCAGACCACGGGGCGACAGCGAGCGGCGGGGTGGCGGTGCCAGGCTGGTTGGCCGTGCGCCGGCCCAACTGCCCGATGACCTTGCTGCCGGGCTGATCGTCGGGTTGGCGTACCCGGAGCGGGTTGCTCGGGCTCGGGATGTGGGTGGCCGGGCGTACCTGATGGCCGGAGGGACCGCCGCGGAGCTGGCTGCCGACAGCGGTCTGGCCGGCACTCCTTGGCTTGCGGTCGCCAGCGCGGACCGGGCCCCGGGCGCCCGGACCGCGCGGATCCGCGCGGCCGCCCCACTCGACGAAGCAACCGCCCGGGAGGCCGCGGCGACGCTGCTCGCCTCGGCCACCGAGATCGGCTGGGTCGACGGCGACGTGGTCGCGCGCGAGGTGACGCGGCTCGGGGCGATCACGCTTGTGGAGCGGCGGCTGGACAATCCCGGCCGGGAGCTGGTGCGGGCGGCGTTGTTCGAAGGGCTGCGGCGCGACGGGCTGGCACTACTGAACTGGACTCGCCACGCGGTCGAGTTGCGGCAGCGGCTGGCGTTCGCGCACTCGGCGATCGGCGCGCCCTGGCCGGATGTCAGCGACACCGCGCTGCTCGACTCCGCCGAGGAGTGGCTGGAACTGGGCACAGCCCGGCGGCGGGCGGACCTCGCGAAGGTCAACGTGTCCGAGGGGCTGCGCCGGCTGCTGCCCTGGTCGGTCGCCGGCCGCCTCGACGAGGTCGCGCCCGAGCGGCTGCCGGTGCCGAGCGGCTCGCGGATTCGGGTGGACTACACGGATCCGGCCGCGCCCGTGCTGGCCGTCCGGGTCGCGGAGGCGTTCGGGTGGCGGGACGCGCCCCGGCTCGCCGACGGGCGGGTGCCGGTCCGGCTGCATCTGCTCTCCCCGGCCGGGCGCCCGGTGGCGGTGACCAGCGACCTGGCGTCGTTCTGGGCCAACGGATATCCGCAGGTCCGAGCCGAGCTGCGCGGTCGCTACCCGAAGCACCCCTGGCCGGCGGACCCGACGACCGCCGAGCCGACCGGCCGCACCAACCGCCGCTCCTGAAGCCCCGCCGCCAACCCCCGACCATTGACCCATCGTCCATTTTGGTCGTTTTGTCATGATGGGTGCGCGCCGACCAGCGCGGCGAGCGCAACATTTCATCGAAGTCGACCTTCGACACCGGCCGGAGGAGCCGTTTCCCTGGACTTTCCCTGGTGGTTGAGCATGCCCGGGACTGGCCGTCCAGCGCGAGATCCCCCACCCGACAACGAAGCTACAAGGTCAAGTGAGGCGCCGTCGCAGGCGGGCCTGGCTGAGTCGGGATCGGCGGATTGCCCAGGCGGTGCACCGGATGGGGCTGGC
>Ga0307515_10006763_pt1 | contig 22821 bp, 24 predicted proteins | sample 17_EM_MG_FD_194513 | JGI IMG/M metagenome (GOLD analysis project Ga0307515, IMG submission 194513) | Populus trichocarpa ectomycorrhiza microbial communities from riparian zone in the Pacific Northwest, United States - 17_EM | ecosystem: Host-associated > Plants > Roots > Unclassified | place... | reverse complement strand
GGCTTGCGGCCCCCATTGGCCGCCACCAGCCCCCATGCCGAGGAGTAGGGCTAGCCCCGGCAGTGATGCCCGGCATCGGTCTCCGGATGTGATACTCGGCTTCGCCGAGTATGCCCTCTTCTTTCACATATATATTTGCCTGTCTTTCTCTCTCTCTTTGCTCCTTAGACAATCACTTTTGTACGATAGTCAATTCAATATCTCGATTCATACTCGATTGATCTCAACACATACTCCCAAACTGCTTAACTGTATGCTCCTAAGTATGTTCCCAAGGAATAATCTTCAGTACAGGTTATCAAGCACACTTAGAAGCAAAAATTCACTGAGTAGTAGGCGCCAGACACCAGGATCCGGGCATGGTAGGCAGGCGGGTTGTAGTGGGCAGGGTGTGGCGGGCCATCAAAATCATGTCATCGGTTGATTTTACAGTTTAAATTTTATCTTGATAGACGCTCCCAGCACCACATTGTGTAAGGATCTGTTGAACTTCCCAAACCATGGTGTTGAAACGAGATCCACATACTTATGATGCCATATAGACAGGCTGAGAATAGAGAAATACAATGAAAGCAGAGGAAAGCAGGATAATTCATAGTGCTACCCCAATTCATGTGAACTTACAAAGCTTCAGCGAATTCAGTGATGTTACTCCATTTATAATATATGGTGGTGGCTGTATGGCTTGAAATATTGTTAACTCTGGCCTAAGAAATTGTTAATTCGTGGCTGGAGAGATTGTTAACTCGCTAAGCGCCCACTCGATGCTCACCACTCCGAATTATGGCGGGGTGGGTCCTTATAGGCCTCCGTATCCCAGCAATTATCTTGCTTGTGGCATTCTTTGTCGCAGTAGCTGCAAGTAGGATGAGGTTTGTCAAACGGTCGACGGCGCTTTGAGTTGGAGTAGAGAGCTGATCCAGTATTGGCATCACAAAGCTCGGTAGTTTGGCCAGCTACTCGTCGGCGATCTTCGTTACGGAGTTGGCTAACCAGCTGGTCGAGACCAATTTCGGCATCGGCCGTCTGACGGAAGGATTGGGTGGTAGCAATAATAATGCTTTCGTAGCCTTTGTTGAGACCATTGAGATGCACTGAAGCCGCAATTTCATTACTGACTGTAGCACCAGAGCTGCGAAGCTGCTGGACATGGGAGCGGTCGGGATCGAGATAGAGATCCATTGCGTTTCCTTTGTGTTCAGGTTTTCAGTAGTCAGCAAGCTGTAGAGTAAAGAGCTTTTGCCAAGGTAGAAACGAGCAGAGAATCCGTTTCTTTCATGGAGGTTCTTCAGCTTCGCCCACAGCTCAACTGGATTGCGGATGAATTCGACACAACGTTCGGCGCGTTCGTCAAGGTAGAGAAAATTTGTGGCAGTAGCTCGTTCGGCGTCTTCGTCCCACTTCATTGCAGCGGCTACAGCGGCCGCATCGGCATCATTGGCGAGACCAGCAGTACTGGAGCGGGTGCGGCTGCTGCTGCTGCTGGCGTTCCAGTGCTAACTGTAGGGCGTAAGAAACGTTGAGAGACAATCGACCAGAGGCCTTCTCGGATGAGCAGCATCTCCATTTTTGTCTCCCATGTTACATAGCTGTTGCCAGTAAGTGTTGACACGAGATGTTTGTAGGAGGAGGAGGAGGAGGAGGAGGAGGAGGACGAAGGGTTCGACATCGCGAGAATTTCGTGTAACGACAGTTTCGAGGATTATAAAGATTGAGATAGAATGGCGACCACCGGGCTCATAACCTGTTACGACAATGAAGGGAGAACCGTGCGTATTGGCCATGGTGCGAAGACTAGGTGCAGGTCTAAAGGTCCAAGATGCGTAGGGAAAGAGAAAAGTAAAGTGTGAAGTCTAGAAGAGCAGTCATGAACTTTATCTATCAACATTCCCCGCCGGCGCGTCTCCGGACTATCACCCCCACTACCAGCAGGCCAAATTAGAAGTATGTTTTTATCAAATGTTTTAATGTGCTGCACGAAAAACGAAGGGGTTTTATGTAATCCGCTTATTGACACTACCAGGGTCTTCCTAATTGAACACTGCCTATTTAGGCGATATTTTTTACATGTTATTGGCAGCAGTTCTATAGTTTAGTCCTGGAAAGGTCATTGTTGAGGGCAACATAGGGATTCCCATACATTCCGCTAATATCAGCCATACATATATCAATGACCCTATGCAGAGACCAATACCCAAAATGTAAAGTACGCGGTGGTGTGCTAGTAGTGGCTTCCATACTTCGCATAAAAAGACAGTATTCAGCTGTCTGCTTAGGTGTAGTTACTGGTACCTTAGAACCGTTATTGAACAGATGAAACTTGAAAACCTAAAACCAGCTATCACAAACCTAGAATACAGTTATGTGTATAAATAATAAAACAATAGGATCCTCTTTGTCCTCACACGATGGGTATCAATGCCACGCTCCATCTGGTAAAAGATGGCGCGCTGTTGTGGTGAGGATGATAGTGGGGGTGATAATGGGGGTGATAGTGAGAACGCGCCAGTCCCCTCCAGCGGTGCGTGTTATGCAGCTCAAAGTGTGAGTTTCAAGGCAAATACGGTGGCGTCACATTTTTACTTATCACGAAAGTCTACGCCTATCTAAGAGAAGTAGAGAGCGATGAAGGTCATTGTTCATGGCATAATGCCAGCTATGCAACCCAGCGCTACGAGTGAACCCAAAACCCCCGGCTACCTAGCGCTTTCTTCCCGCCTGCTGTGTTACTACGCGGCAAAAACTATTCTCCCTGACTTATTCACTAACCCCAGGTTTGACACTAGAAGTGTAGGGTAATTTATAATTCTCGACATGTCTAGACATAACTCTTGCTATTCATGAAGTTCTCGTGTCGTTAGTACAACCTATTGTCTAGGTGATAGTCGGCTTTAGCCACCATAGTGAACAAGATAATAACCCCGTATCATCCCCTTCCCTAGGCCAATTACGTCCTTCATGTGACCAATTAGAACGTTGCCCCTCAGTGTCATTTTCCAGAATGGAGTGCCAACTTTCCCTTTCGACGGTAGCCTCGGGATTGGGTCCCAGGCTCCAAGCCCACCGTCTGGTGAAGGTGTCTCCAAAATGTACTCGCGAGCGACCACACTGGTTCCACTACTATCTGGTGTCTCGCAAGCTTCCGTAAACCTTCGGTAGAGCTAAGTGGGATTGTTTTTGGCTTTGGTCTTAAGTTGATGGATCGTCCGATGATTGCCCAGAATCTGACCTCTTTTCAGACGGGATTGTAAGTGAGGGTGTTCTATAGCACTTGGGTGGTTTTCCCTCTTCGTGAACATCGGTAGAGAGGAGAGCTGGAGAGGCTGGAGAGGGACGAACAAGTTCTTCCTGAACGAGAGGTTTCTGTTTAGGTTTTACTTCGCTTTCGATTCGCGCAACCGCCTAAGGATGGCTGAGATCCAGAGTCTTCGTTAGTGACCACATTACGGCATAAACAATGCTCAGTTAGAAGGGTGTAGGTGTGGGGGTGCTCATGCGCTTGAAGAAATGAGGCTGCATTGCAGTTTCAGGGTACGTGTAGATTCCGTCATGGCTGAACATTGAGAGTGCTTGACTATGATGCCGACTCACCACCGAGGATTCTAACAGTAATGCTTTCAACCGCTCGGGATAAGGCCCCGTGTGCACCCTACATTCTCCGGTCTCCAGTCTCATTTTTCGACTATTCTCTACATTAATAACTTACGATAGATAGCTCCTCTTGTGTGGCACTTCTGAGAGCACTCAACTTTCAATGCTGTGCTGCTTCTTATCTAAGAATTGACCAGGTGGCGCAGACCTTCTTCGGTTTATAGCCACAACCCAAAACTACTCCCCGAAGTTATTCCGAACTTACCCACTATTCCAAATATGGTATTACAGTGGATACAGTTGCTCACAATGATACGAGGAAAATCGGTTTGCATTTCAGTCGTGGCAAATTCTAATTGAGACCAGTTCATTTAAGATTAAGAGCTTGCCCCCATAGGAGAGTACGTGCATATACTAATGATACGAGAGGCTGCGGGGTAGGCTAGGAGTCTAATCACATATAATATATATCGAAGATCCAGGAGCATATTGAATTTGCTCAATAACAAACTAACTACCTCCTTTTCTATGTTCCGTCGACGGTATTGTATAAGAAGTAGCAGCTGTCCTCTCCCCGCTAGAAGAGTGTGTGAGGCACATGACGATGTCTCAATATTATGGGAAGTAGGTTTAGAATACGACCCCAAAGAGAGTTTGAATTATATTCATGAATACTCTGGATAAAACTGACTCGCATCGGAATCTCGTGTCCCAGAAGTTGGTAACTACAGAGTAGATATTGCGCTAAGGAAATTGCAGTCTGATGTAGAGATGTTTTGCTGCCAGGTAAGGTTACTGACGTGGCGGTTAAATATACCCTGGATTACGAAACAGACCTGTACTATGCCGCTGAGGTGCGCCATGCGAGTTGTATGGAACAATAAACTGACGGGCGCTTATGATGCATAGCAAGTACTTAATCACCGTAGAGCCACAGCTTCTTTTGAACTTAGTTCGATTGCCCCTCCTCACCGAAACTTCGAAATCTAGCTTGCGACATGGTAGACTTCCACGATCAACCGGACTCAGACGACTCAAGCTCAGACGACTCAAGCTCAGACGACTCAGGCTCCGACGACTCAGGCTCAGACGACGAGCTCATACATAACTTCCTCCAACAGAATCCACATTTAGCCCAAGCCCTTCTTAAACACCACAATGGCTCAATCCGTTTACTGCTACGCAAATTTATTCGTAGCATCGACATCAAAGCAATTATCCGATACCTCTCCTCCCCAGAGTTCCGGTCGGCTCTATTAAAGGGCGTATGGAATCACAAAGGGAAAATACTTTTCGGCATATTCCTGATGTGTAACCCGTTGGCAATGACCGGATTTGGAGTGCTGGGACCAACTGCAGGTGCGTTTGTCTGCACCTTCTACGCATTCGGGCTAATCAAGTGGAGCTACAGGGTCTATTGCGGCGGCGGTGCAATCGTTCATCGGCAATGTCGTGAGTGGCAGCGCATTTGCTATTCTACAGAGTATTGGAATGACGTGGGGGCCTATCGCTTTCGCGGCGGTTGGTGGTACCGTGATAGGTTACGCTGGGGGCAAGGTTCTGTGGAACGCTGTGGGAGACCCACTAAAACTATGGTGGAGAGGGTTGTGGGGTACAGGTGATGGGGATGGAGACGGTCATGTTCATGCGGATTAGGTCATGTTGACAGTTCAGAATGTAGTCTTAGCGATATTGAACTGTGTGGAAGGGGACTTAAAGTATTAAACGTAAGGATTGACACCGGAAATGTTATCGCGCCAAGCACTTTCAACCTAACTAGCGATCATAATGAATTACATGACATGCAACTCTCATGTTCCCATGTTAGGCATAGGAACCTTGTAACAGGTGTGTAAGAGTTCTAATCCAAATGAAGGCCAGTCAATGCTGCATCACTCGCTTCACCCACTATCACTTGGCTTACATGTGAGCCCAGTAGTCCTGTAGTTCAATAACCCTCGCCCGACGAATGATAGTCCGGAATAGGGTAGATATCAGCCCACTGGGACAGACTGTTGGAAAGCCTGCTTACCACAAGCTGATATGGTAATGCCCTCCTGCCAGCAACAGCCTAAAAGTGTATTCGCATTCATGATGCCATTTGGAACATGTAGACATTAACAACGAAGGGATGAGCATGACACCACTAATTTGAAGCTTGTTTGTAGCCCTAGGCAATGAGAACATATTGCAATTGCTATTAAATAAATGTGCAGATATGTATTGTCGGGATATTCTAAAAATGCATGGTGAATGGCAGCAGAAGGTAAATTTCTGCACGTGATGTGGCTAATTGGCAGTTTGGCTTCAAAACAATGGTATGGATGCCTACGCCAAAGACCGGCAGGAATGGACCGGCAGGAATGGACCCTACTTCAGTTTGCGACTCTTAACGGTCACTTAGCCGTTGCGCAGCTGCTTTTGAGAAACAGCGCTGTTGCCAGTGATTCCAATGCTTTCCAAGCTGTTTCCGGCCAAGGTCACGAGTCTCTTATTCAGCTTCTGCTGGATAATAGTGCCGATGTCAACAGTTCCGATAAAAACTGCAGAAATGTGCTGCAGGATGCTGGCTTCGACGGTCAGGAATCTATTATTTGACTCTCTTCGATACCAGCACTGATATAAACGCTTGTCAGACAGTATGGATCTGCATTACAGAGTCTAGAGGAGGCCATGACTCTATTATCTGACTACTTTTGGAGAATGGCGCCAATAACGATGCTTCTGGAGGCCAGCATGACCCTGCACTACGAGTGGCTGACTTCAGAGGCCATGAATCGGCAATGTTGAATGTGCGATACAAATGAAGAATCCAGAGTGGCTGTTTCTTTGAGATGATGATTGTATTAGAGAAGAGAGCTAGCTTGGCCCTCGTGTGAGAATATATGAAGAGCTGTAGAAGCAGTCATGCACACAAACAGCAGCTGCTTATTCTATATAACAGTAGCGAGTGGCGAGTGGCGAGTGGCGAGTGGCGAGTGGCGAGTGAGCAATCGTGTATGTGTCTACGTGTGTGTCCACTCGGTGACCTCATTCCAGACATTTCTCAGCAATTCAATCGGCAAATCGAGAGCTTAGTTATGATACTGCCTTACCACCAATGGTGCGACTGCGCATAACTTTCGTTTACGAGATCACACTGAAGGTTGTTGTCGACGTTGTATAACAAAATTGTAGCTAGTTTGCAAATCTGGAGCCGATTGTTGCATGGACCTAACCGAGCTGATGTCAAGGCACACAGCCGGTAGGGCATAAGGCACTCCACTATCCTTGTATATATCTCGCCTCTCTCTCCTTCTCTCTTCTCTCTGTACCTTAAGTCTATTCACACGTTTCTCCCCTTCCATATCGTAACACCGATTTTAGAAGTGAATATCCTATTCAGTATATGAATTACCTCCATGAATTGACTCAACTGCACTGCAATAGTCTGTCTCCATAGCTTAAAACCGGTATCGGTATGCACTGCAATTATTCCAACTACATTCCTCGTTGCATGCTAAGCTCCATCCGTCTGCTGCACCCCCCACCGTTTCATTCCTCAGCTTTTCTTCTCCCACACTCCAAAAAGAAGTACCCTTACAACACCGCCCCTCCGTATCATCGAGACCAAACAACTTCCCTCAATATGTACAACAGCTTGTGATTTGAAGTATCTATAAAATGTGCGTTATGCTCCATAACTTGAATATACTTGTTCGATAGGATGTCGGTCAGCAAGAGGAAGAGCAACAACTCCCGGGTTAGGGAATTCGCGTTCGTGATCCTCAAGTAGCTCGTCCAAGCACCCGGGTTCAATGGTCGAATGCGGCAACCCGGAAACCTGCATGCTGTCTTGTTCGAACAAAGCATTATCTGGTCGACGGCGTTTGTAACAAACGAACCAATAGATCCCGAGAACAATTGCCAGGATAAGCACTATGCCAACGGTAAGTCCGGCGATCTTCGACGGCCCTAGCTTGTTGTGCTCATGTTGGCTGGGGCTACCACCTCCAGGCTGCTGCCCCGGCTGTCCCGGCTCGGTCGAGAATATCGCTTCAACATCTTTAGAACTCCAACCGTGCAGAGGAGTACGTCTTGTTGCACCGCCTGATGCTCTGTAATTTGAGATTTTAGCATCAGCAATCATTAAAATCTAACGAACACCTACCCTCCACCAATCGAGTCGCTGATTTTCAGTGGAATTTCATATCGAGCTTTGGGATCAAACTCTTGCGCCGGGGCCCAATTTAACCTCACCATGTCATAAATATAAAAGAGGTTCTCGCATGAACTACTCCTAACAATTCCTGACATAAACATAAAGGGGCCCGCACGTGCACAAGAATGGGCTGTACCCCCATTTGAACCTGAGAAGGATTAGTCTATTTAGTCATCCATCCCACGTATACTTTTTATACCTTCGTACATCTTAACCCAGATAAATGATGGAATAAGAAGTGCCCAGACATCATCATAGGTATTCCCGGGCTGATCGCCGCTGTATATGTGAATGTTATAGCTTGAATTGTCTGGAGATGGTGCCATTACAGAGCACCCATTCCGCCGGCTTCCGGGAACCGATGTATTGTTACTGGGGGTCCCTGAAGCTGTCTGCAAATGCCAAGAAGCTGTTTGGATATCATAAATATGTATTTCACTCATATTTCTCTAGAGGGGGACACATCAACTACTAGTTAAATATGGATTAGTTGGTTTGCAGCTCACCATTTCGGATGCTCCATTAAAGGTTCCTATTGGTAGTCTTTCTCCTCCAAAGAACAGTAACACACCTCGCTTTCCAAAGGGTACATAATGAAGAAATCCATTGAGTACAGATGCCCCACCCGGAATTGTCTCGTTCTTCCAAACAGGCTGCGGATCGGTTGTGTGGAGTGAAAGCAAACCGTCAACAGGAAGTTTCCCTCCTTCGGGAAAGTCTCGGACAACTGCATCAATGTAATTGCCTTGTGCATAATAGATTACCTCCTCTAGATAATCGACTGTTCCAGATCCGGCTGTTATTCGTTGAACGTTTGGGTTGGGCGTTTCAAGTTTCCAGGTTCGGTTCGAGCCGCTGTATGACCATAAATCACCAGCGTTGCGTTCCGGAGGTTCTTGGAAATATTCGGAGTTTTTGTTGTTCATTGGGTAGCTTCCACCGAATACATAAAATTTGTCGTCGGATATCTTCGGAACAAACGCTTGACCGGCTTCGGTGTACGTCTCGGGAGGTTTTGTAGTAGAGCCTAGTGTAAAATTTGTGTAATTAAACGGCTCATTCAAATCGATCCATATCAGACGAGTATCTGCATATATGTAAAGGCAGTTAGCGAGGATATATTCCAATGAGATGTTGATATGCGCTAGCTCTCACGGTAGACATCTAGGGAGATATAAAGGTGCTATTGATAATGTACCGCGTAAACATACTAATCTCAAAAAATGTTGTGAAATTATTTTTAGGATATAACTTCAAGGTTCCGCCATCGATGTACAACCTTTCCCCCGCTACTGTCACTGAAGTGGGGGTCTGGTTAGCACACTGAGCAATCATTGCCGAGTTTAACGCAACAGCTTACAGCGTGAACTGTAGATTGCGCAATATGAGTAGGTGTCGTTAGGTAGTATGGCACGACTTGCTTCTGTGCCGTTGAAAGCCCCATTGAAAGGGTCTAGTGTTGTAGCCATGACTGCTGTGTGAAATTTGTGAAGGCGTTCGCAATCTACCACCAAAGAGAGGACCAGCTCAAGTTAAAAACGAAAGTCGGTGCGGCTGAAGAGAATTCTCTTCTTTCGAAAAGGCAAGGCTTTTGTAGGAATGTTGGAATATAGAAGGGAGAACCGTGTGAATAGACTTAGGTACAGAGACTGGAGAGCAGGAGAAAGACTCGAGATATATACAAGGTAGTTGGGTGCCTTATGCTCTACCGGCTGTGTGCCTTGACATCAGCTCGGTCAGGTTCATGCAACAAGGAATCCTAACTTATACACGAGTGACAACAGCATGTGCACGGTCGAAGTACCTTTTGCAGTAACAACTACCATAATATACTTGATTGGTGGCGCCTACATTGTTACTCTACAAGCCTGTGTCATGGATTATCCAGACCTACCAGAAATCCTCATCCGCCTTACATCTACCAACCAAGTGGGTGACAAAAGAAAAAAATCACCAACCACACCTTTTCATCAGATGCATGCATGCACCAGTCTATATTTAACCAATCTTCATTCAACATGGTCTATTTCTATTCCGTTATATTGATCGCCAATCACAGTTGCAAAATGCGGTTTGCTCTAGTAACACACTACGACGTAACGACACAAGGTGGAGTATATAATTCAGTGGTCTGATACCGGGATATCATATTGTGGGCCTGGTTTCCACGTCGGCGCCTAAAATCCAGCATGCTCATCTTCTGTCAGATTCCACACCCGTGAAACATGAACCGCGGAATCCTAGCGTTGACTTGAAAATGGGAGATATATTATGAAGCATGTGCGTCGTGAGCGACTAACGGGAGTGAATGCACCAGATCACGTTTTCGCTTCTGGTGACTTATTCTATCGTATTATATGAGGCAGATCACTATTAAAACCCATCAGAACTTTAGCGGCCATTGGAAGAAGAGAACAAATAGCAAATTTGGGCTAGTTCAAAGTCGTCAGGTTAGAGTGCACAAGGAAAGTCTGTGCAAGGGGGCCCTTTGAAACATCTGCAGTCATACTCTACTGGCCGGCGGAGTGTTTCAGATTTCTATAGAAGCACATCTGCTGGCGTTGTGAGCGCTTGTTGAACACGGCATGCTGTACAAACCATCGCCAGCCGTTTGTTCCACTAGCGGAATTCCGTCACTCGCACGAGTTTAGCAAAAGATAGCCCATTCCAATCCAGATCAGCGTAAACTTCCCAATCCCTTGCTAAAGCGCCTTTGGATACGTTTGCCTCGCATATTATCTGTTGCCAAAATAGATCTCAGCTTTCGTATGGCCAGAGATGATGGCCCGTATGGGAAGCTGGGAGATTGCTGTCGGGCTGATGGCATTCAGCTGGATCTACTCGAGTATACAGAAATGAGTACATACGCGTTCGCACTTGTATGACCATATATATATGGCCTTGTGGCCGTCTTAGATAGTACAATCAATACGCTTCTCTACCTCTACTTTCAACATTATCCATTCTGTGGATAGCGAGTGAGATTTGTGAGTCGGTGAATGTATTTAGCACGGCGAAAGTTTATTGGTATTAAAGTTTACAACTTAAGAGTGACAATAGACTGACAATACCACATTCGCAAGGGGACTTAAAGTGTTAAATGTAAGGATTGGCACCGGTGTGATCACTCCAAACAAATACTTTCAGCCGACGTGTAACAGCCCCCACATACCCTGCAGAGTTAGTTTCATGTGGAACACATTCTAAACCAAGAGCACATTAACTGCCACACGAAACCCTCTGCATCCCATTTAAATCGAGCCGCCGGCTCTAGATAGTTTTAAACTTGGTGTGATAACGATCCGCACAGCCAGCCGGAGACCGGTTGATTCAAGTCGCAAACCCCTTGGCCGTACATAGATGGTGTGAATAAGCTTTGCGGCCCGTCCCGTGCAGACTAAAACACACTTTAGCTGCTTTGAGCATGGTTAGATTACTAAGTTCACGCTATTACCACGTTTCACAACTATGATAGGAACGGCTCCGTGATGATGTCATTGTGGATGTGATTTGTCCACTGTGTTGCTTTCTGATGTGGATTTAATTTCCATTGGTAGCTTTATGATGTGAAAGAAGTCAAATTCGTGGGTCTAATTCATCACCTTAGGCTGCTAGGATCTTAGTTAGAGCTGGGGGGCTTCCGCGTCAAATCCCGACAAGCACAATTACTGGCGCAATGTAAAAGCTCCACCTAGTGTCTTTCCTCCATATGCCATATCCAGTGCTTGTTCTTGCGGTTCCTTCCTTTGCCGCACCATCCCATCAGCTTGAAGTTATGTATTTCTTCCACGACGTTTAAGTTGTAATACTTCCAATGACTTTTCTTGCTGTGTTGCGTTGTGACTGCTCTCCCTACTTCTGTACCCACAACTCGCAATTCGCCTGACACCTTCTAAGTCACTCTATACCGCTACCACTCGCCTTGTGGCTTACATTCAAGCATGGAATTATTCCGTCTACCTACCTGTCATTCAGATCTGATCCTGTCATTCAGTCATAGGTAGGATATTTCAAGACTAGGGCCGGACCCTACGCAAAAATTGGTATGTCGAGAGTTGCCTTGAGGTTCCTCTGGGCTCTGTATTACGCCTTCAAGCCAGGTAGGGCGCCTGGCTCGAGGTGAGAATCCTTCACACCAAACGCTCCGCTCGATGTTGAGATACGTCAAGGTTCTCCCTCCACGAGATTCTCCCATTTCACAGCCAAACAAGACCACAATTGAGATTCTCCTTCGAATGATGTTCTCCGTTGTTTCAACCGAAAAAGGCAATCAATTGTTGTCATCTGACTTGCGGATATCATGGCAGAGTAAAATGCACCGCTGTGGATAAGCCATATTGAAGTGATTATCCAAGCTGTCATGCTGTTACTCCCGACATTACTTTCGGGAGTCTCTGGGGCCAACTGTTATTCAGAGCTTTGTCTTGTTTTGGTCCTCTCACTTGTGGTACCCATATCTCGCGCCACCAGAAACTGGGTTTCCAAAATAGTACGCCTCATGTGACCAGCCGCAAGAATAGCACTCAAGGGACTAATTTTCTGCGGCATGTAGTTACAATTAGTCACCAGCCTCACACTCATCGAATGCGAAAGAGAAGGTGACATTCAGATTGTCGAACAGAAGTTACTTTCTATCCCAGATATAGTCTTTAGCAACTAAGCTTCTTCGGCTGTACCTTCCTTTCTATTGGGTATATGATAATGCTTTACATGGCCACAGCTCAGTGGGCAACCCAAGGCCCAACTTATAAGCAGAGCGACTACGCTTTGCAAAGGGATTCGGGTTATGTGGTCTATTTCTTCGGGTACATCTGTTTCCACGTCCGGTTTCGTTTGCAAGTGAGGCTCGAGCCAAAGTGGTGGGTGTGGTAGCGGTGAAGTGGACTAAATTGTTTACAATCTCCCAAGCCACCATAACTTCACTGACAATTCTTGAGGCCATTTACAACCTTCAGCCCTTTTCGACAATCATTGAAGATACTGAAAATTCCTCAAGTCACCATTGCAGAGTGAAGATGCACACCGCTAGTACCATTTCGGTTACGCTTCGTCATCATATTTCACTCATGAGATCTCGAGATTACTCGTGAATATTATCCGAGTCTTTGATTATTTTTATTCTGTCCGTCGTCACCACACCATTTGTCCTTAAAGCACTCTTCAGTTTAACATTACCCCGATAAAGGCCGGACATCGGCTAACCTTGAGGGAGTGTTACTGTTACAAGGAATTTTATGTAGGTACTCATATAAACACTCCCTATGGTATAAGGAATACGTGATGTATGTTGTATTAATGCGTGATCAACATATTCCTGAAAATATAATACGTATAAAACATTCCTACGTGAAGTTAAACAGGTGTGTACGTTTTCAATGCTAAGAAAATGCGTAATTACATGTTTTCAAATGTGTAATTCCAGATTTCACAAAGTGAAAACGTACTTATGTACGTATAATATAAAAAGCATGCATTTTCGGTACTTAGAAAAAAATCAATCGATTTTCCATTATTAAAATAGTAAATATGTTGAATATATGGTGTGCAACACAATTCAAATTGAAAGTAATATGGAGTAGTATAGTGGCATAAAGTAGTGGCATGGAGTGGCTATTGAAGAAATCTAGGTTCAATTCAAGCTTTTTTTTCTAGCTACTAACACCCCTGGGTCACCAGCGGAACTCCACTAAAAGTCACGATCGGCACCATATTCTCAACAAATAACAATCTGGGATTAATCTGGCTACCACACCCGGGCACGGCAGTCACCGTTAGGAAAGCCGCCCTTAGCAAATTGGCATGTTCAAAGCTAAGCTAACATAGCGTTCATATCTAGAGAATTCATAGATATCTTTAAGGTACCTGTAAATATTTAAATCTCACCACCGGCTCCTCCGTTGGAAACGTGGCATCGCTATTACATTGCCGTCAGATTGTCAGTGCCAAGCTCTCCTCATGGCCTCGCCAGCTACCACTAGATGGCCTATTTAACGCTGTTAGGGTTAGGCCCACGACAGGACCCAATGATCGTGAAACTGGGAATCTTTGTCTTTAATCCATGTGTAGATCGTTACGCAAACAACAGGGGGGTTCGTCAACCGATTAAGGCTAAAGGCTACTTAATGCAAAGCGCGCGGGACGGGGTCGTATGTACGCTCGGTTATTGGTGCAATGCTTATTCTCACCCCTTCCTTCACCACCAGAAATTCGAAAACATTTCCCACAGCGCACTTCTAAATGTTTATTATAATAATGACTGTGCCACGTCTCTAATATAATGAGTCGAGGTAAGCGTATACGATTAATCTGAATTGACTTTGTGTATCGATTGTAGTTTCTTATAATTGTTGTATTCCTCATCGAAGAAAAATCGCTCGTACTCTCTCAATGTTTATATACTAATCTCATCTATGTGGTCGTGCCCGTCTTCCTCTCCATCCCCGTCATTCCCCCCCCAAAATGACTTCCAACATTGTTTCACTCTGTTTCTTACATCCAAAACATCGCAAGCAATGCTGCTAACGGCATTGCGTGCCAATGTACTCCCAATCGCCGGAAGCACAACTGGTGCCCACGTCGCGCCAATACTCTGCAAAACAGCGAATTCAGCCAAGACAATGCCACCCATAGTCGACTGCCACCCTGCGGCAACAGTTCCTATAGCGCCACATAATTAGCCCCTCCCGTCATAGGGGCGGTCAGTAAACGTACCAGCAATCACACCCTGCGCTCCAAATCCCAACATCGCCAAAGGATTACACATCAGAAGGATTCCAAGGCTCAGGAAAAATATGTTCCATTTGTTTCTTTTTACAACATTCCAGAGAGAACGCCGGAATTCGGGGGAGATGATGTAACGGAGGAAGTTTGCGACGTCGAAGGATTTTGCGGCGATGAGTACCCGGCGAAATATAGGGCTGACTGGTCCACGGTGCTGACGAAGAAAGGCGGCTATAAGATCTTCTGGGTTTGAGTGGCGGAGGTTTTGAATAAGCATGTCGTGTTCGCCTTCGACTTCGTCTTCGGTGTGAGCATTTGCATTCGCATCCGGAGCGGGTTCTGGATTGGCTTGGTCAGGGATGACTGGCATGTTTTGGGGTGAATTTCGAGGTTGAAGCCTGGGGCCGGTTGTGGCGAGGGGTGGTGGGCTTAAATGGGCAGAGAGTTCAAACGAACGTCGTTGGACTCCTTGTGTTCGTACTAGTTAAGCACTTACCATTCCAATCTTCTGCCAATAAGCTCCTGCAAAAGTTATTATTTGGTGCAGCTAGCACAGCATCTGAGCGGCGTCGTGCATGTATTCGCCACGAAGCCGTTGGATTGTGGTCTGCATTCATAATATAACTAGCCGCCACGTCAGTACCCCTGCCTTCTCTATAACAAAATGTGGGCTGTTTAATCGAATCACCGGGTTCCAGCAGCAACCTGCAAGATAACCAAGCCCCTAGGACCCATGCATCTACTATGAGTCAGTGCTTTACCGAGACACCTTTACATACCTATGCTCTGGACGATTGCCACCTGCGTCCCGGTATCGTTGATTGCGGAGATAGTTAGCATGTGCTAACCGGTAACCAGCAGTAGAATGTGCACTTACGCTTCCATATATAGTGTATATCAATCCGATTGGCCCATTTTTGAGCACACTAACCGTCGCTATTGCATGCCGAATTGCTAACTTGACGTCAGGATTGTCGATCAATTTCGATTCGTTGGTCGACATCGTATTGTCCACCGAGCAAGTTTCATGTGATGGGAACGCGAATCCACATCGGCTCTTTACTTGAAACATAGACCACGAAACACGAGTGCTGTGCCATGAATAGCCACCCTACTCGTACTCTACCTCATGGTAATGTTGTGTTCTGTGTTCCGCAGTTGAACAACACTCACCAACGTGGCGAGGGTGATCGGCGCTTTGGAACATCGGCGCATGCGAGAGTCTCGTGAAAGAATTGAGTTCTGTTCTTCCTTCCATTCTCAATAGCTTTACCAGGAATCGCCTTTTGAGTAGTGTAAGCGAGTATAGGCGTATTGAGTTAGATGGTGCGGAAACTATGAAATCTAGAAGCTCCTCATAGTCTGTCTCATAACCAGAGAAGTGAGATACCGCTTCACCTCAACGATTAGGTGACATATTAACGGGATAAAAAGCCGCCCGACATCTCGTCACAGGGTAAACGATAATCTATACCTCCTTACCACCATAAGAATACTTAACATAAAATGCCCTCGCAGGATTGAAAGCTATTTACCACGTTCGTCCGTGTAAAGGAACCGCTAACATTGTGATAACTCAATTTCTCACCTGACACCGCTTCACACTCCCCCATCCCCTGGCTTCTGTCCATACACAACATAACTATATCTTCGTGCTCAGCCCTCCAGCCACCACCTCGTACAGAATAAGTACTCACTAATTGCAGTAAGCCCGACAATTCCTATTCCCTATATCCCTTATTGCATCCTGACACACCGTCTCTGCCTCCTTGGCACTCAACCCCAAAATCCTTGTAAACGGTGCTATCACCACATCAGCCCCTACCTATCTAGATATCTTATCATATCTCACCCATTCCATACGCCTGAAAACCCGTCTGCCCACTCAATAAGGTCATCGCACCCGCCAACTTCAACTTCTCTTCCACCGGCCATGGTCCAGAAGGTTCTTTATACATGGAAGTCACCACATTCACAAACCCTGCCGTCTCTAAAACCTCTTTCAACATCTCTCCCGTACAATGCGCAGGCCGTCCAAGCCTCTCCATCGACCGGTGTAGTAAATCCACGAAACGCTGCAACCCCGAGAAATCCGCAAGGTTACACCCAACTTCGGTATATGCTACGGTACCCATCTCTGCAAGCTCTGTATATCCGCCAGGAGCCGTACAGCGATACGCCTGCGAAACGAGTGCCGGAAAGTCGTTGGTGGCTTGTGCAAGGTTGCGTACGTGGACAAGGTCGAAGGTATCCTTACGCCGTTGGATAGGTGTGAGTGGGGATGTGGGGGGCACGCACAGGTCGGTATGTCCACTCCAGCTCTGCATCGTCAACCTCGAACCGGCAGTTTGGCGGGACCCAGCTTGGTTGGATGGGGCTGTTGTGTCAGCGGGGTTCAGTGGGAAGGTACACACACACCTAAGGTCGGTTCCGATCACCTCCGCTGAAGGGTATTTATCTGCCATTTCCACCGCCCAGATCCCTGTGCCGGTGCCGACGTCGAGAATGCGGTGCGGGGTGTCACCAATGGGGGCATTGTGTAATTGGTTGTCCAGCAGCAGGAGGAAAATCTCGTGGTGTAGATCCAACCTTGAAAGTTAGTCCGTCGGTGCCATTGACAGGCGGGCGAAACTTACCGGTCCTGCTCCAACTCGTCGGTGGGTTGCAGATTCTTGTCAGGGCCGAAGTAGGCGTGATACCGACGACCTATCACGTGCTCCGTTAGCATTTGATCTGCAAGCTTAGCGGGGGAACTACCATTCTCGTAGACGTATTCGCAAATTGAAGAGGATAGACTAGCCGTTGATGTTCCATACCCAGCAGAGACGTAGCCTGCAGAATCTTCATGTTCGGGCTGCGCACTGGTCATTTCAGTGATACTTACGGGAAAAACAGGGTGTTCACGTACCACTATTGCTTGGATATGCTGGGGTTCAGCCATTGCGCGTACGGTGTTGAAGTTCAGCGGAGGGAACGCGGTTTATCAACTGGCCGCACGAAACCCCCACGTGTTTATCGTCTCATTCGTACGTTATATAATTGGGCAATCGACGGATTCAGGCTTACGTACTACCGGATGGCTCATTCGGGGTTTCCAGGTTGCTTTAGATATTAGTAGCTGTTGGAACGCTAGGATGCCAACACTAATTTGTTTGAGCCATATCTACTGTCGTTGATGCCATGCAATAGGTTTCCAAGACATGCATGCGGCTGAAATGACAGATGCGCCACAAAACGTTATTATGCATACTGTAATTGCATACTATCCTTAAAGCAGAGGTGGAATGCTTAATCTGGGTTCAAGACCGATGCGCAACGTCGTGCAGCAGGCACAGTACCTGAGTCGCGGTTATCGAGGGCTTTTCCTGGACCCAGTGTGTGTATTACAGACCTGCGAGATTCCATGAAGGTTGGCGATATGTATGCAGAAGGTGTCCACACTTTCACTTTTTCACTAGCGCATAAAAACTTACGAGCGAGACAAAGCTTGTTTTCCAAGAGCATGCAGAAGGCTTACGCAGATCATTATGTGGTCTCTAAACCAGCCGTCTCCTCCGCCATAACCCAATCGAACCCTATAGCCTGTCAGAATGAGCTACCTATTGAACTACTTAAATGCAGATATAGATATTAAGGCAAAGCAAGAACATAACCCTCCCTCTACTTGACACTAAGGCATGCCGGCTTGTGCCGAGCTATATATAGACCCACACTGGTATTAAGGCTATGAATAGATAGCATGTTATCACTGGAGAAGATAGACATCCGACACCATTGAGGTGAATCCAAAGGGTCACGAATTGAGAATGAATCCAGATCCAGATAACATCAAGTCAAAAGTTAGACTAATGCAAATCCGGTAACCGATGCTAGTGTAGTGCGGGAGAGCCTGCAGATCCGCTCGGTTATTCGTACGGTGCGAAGCTTATTCTTACCAGCTTCTCTCGCTAGTGGCTTTACTCTTACGATACGCTGATTGCTCTGGAAAGAGCTCTCAATTCGCCTCTTGGGAATGTTTCTTCTGAAAGTGAAATCTGTACATCAAGGCCAGCGGTATGCACCACCGAGGCATCGTGCTTTGTCAGTGCCGGTCATTGTATCATGATGAAGTGGCCAGTGTGTTCTTGCCATGATATTATAGTAATTTCAATTTCACACACAGTATAAAATACAGTTCCTCACATACGGAACGATTGGTATACTAGTTCTTCTGTTTGCAATGTGGTTCGAGACACGAGAACCGGCGACAATTAGCATAGCGATTGTGAAAAGACGCAACCATCTGTCTTATTAGCCGGATGTTCCCCGGACAGCGCCAGAACCGCGGTATCATTCTTCTGAAGTGCACCGGCATCATGATTACAGCCTTCTCATAGCAGAACAAGTTAAAGCCTTAACAAAGATTGATTAAATTACTTACAGCTTTTTCACAGTATTTCTATACATAATCCATGATTCTTCGCTACCGCCTTATCGATTGTGCCACCTATATATAAGTATCCTGGATGTTGATCACTTCTACTAGCCATTCGGGAATATTCAAAACATGGAACTGTGTGGCTTGGCATCGACCCGGCCAATTGGTTTGCAAGCCTGAACAGCAACACCCGGTTGGAGATCCTCCCTTAGCTAAAATTTGGCGGTCTATCTGTACTAATGGACACCAGTCGAGTGAAAGAAGTGAGTGGACGCTGGCGACTTGGCGCACCTCGCCAAAACAAACACAATCCGTGTGGGTCGTTACTTTGTATCAAAGGAACAGGTCCTACTCGCTGATAGACACTCCTTAGCATGCAAGCTTTCTCTCTCCAAGTCTTATATGCGTCGTTGTCATGGTTGTGGAGTAATTGCATTGGAGGGCGATATGTGCCAAGACGCCGGTGTCCACTCACTTATTTCACTCGTTTGACACTCACTGGTCAACAATGACTCAAAATGGAGAACTCAAAATGATAAAGGAACACCTTTCAATGGTTATGAATTCGCTCCCATTGTCCCTTTCTCTATATCTTTTGTGGTTGTTTCGTTGTGTTGACAAATGTCGATTGAAACACAAAAGCATCCTAACAGAGCCAAAACACCATTATTTTGGAGATGCACAATGCAGCCTGATAGAGGTACTTTTTTGTGTAGTTGTTGACGAATGGCTCACGGCATATTCATGGAGTGTCCATTAGAACGGTCAGAACCTAAAAATAGAATTAGAGATCCTGTGGGAGATCTTCCATTATCTACAACAATTGAGTCTGTATGAAAGACTCCATATGTCATGCATCACTGAAGTCGAGGGAACCGAATCATGGTGTGTGGTGTTAACATTATAAAATCAACATAAGAGAGAACACCGGGAAAGTAACTACGCTGTTGATATATAGATAAAAGCACTAGTCAAAATCAATGGGATAAGTGAGACAAATGACACAAGTAGAGAGGAGTAGTGAGTGTAGATACGATAAATAAGGCGATATATACAAAAACAGTGTTCCTTCACCAGCCCAAACCGAGTTCGAACAATTCCCAAGTACCTTTTCCCCAATCTTCGTATCTCCCCTCCGGTTAAACATGTTCAGGATACTATTCCGGGAATTGGAAATATAGTTCCCAATCGGGTTCTGTGGAATCTGCATATAGCATCTGCGGGGATTCATGTAGCCGATGACAGTCTTCTCTAAAAAGCCCGCTAGGGAGAGACTCATCAACTTTGTTCTGCGTAAATAAAATATCACATCCGTATTCAGTGCGCACGGCCAATATATTGTCATGATATTGGCGCGGATCCACGTTACTAGATGGTCCGCTCGCATCCGCGGAAGAAGCCGAGTTGTATGAATAGATCGAAGACGTTGGTGTCCGATACTGGGTAAAGGATTCGTCATTACGCATATCTATATTAATGTTAGCATGTTTCTAAGACTATCAAGTACATCAGTATAGTATCTGCGCCACCCTTAGGAATATAATATGGGTGGCTCGGCGGCGGACTACTCCACAAAAGCTCACAAAAACCCACCCCTTTGTGACACAAAACTTTTTTGCATATACCTATATGGTTAAGTTCCTCCCTGTGCATGTTTAAAATATGATATCTAGGTATTAAATATAGGTTAAGTTGTATATTACGCTAAGAGGTAGATAGGAAGATAACGCACTTCAGATTGCCGGCTTTGGGGAAAGCTCTGGAGGCCGGGTTGGAAGCCGGGTTCCTATTACAACCGTAGATTGGGCAAACAATGCTGCCGTGGCTTGCGCCTCCAAGTGGTTGAGAGGGATTATGCTGGGTGTTCTGTGCCGAACAGGTGGCTTCATCGCGACAGCAACCAGGATTCGGCCGCAGGGCAAGCATTTCGGGATTGGAGTTAAACATGTCGTGATTCCGGTATACAGTCTCGCGCCCGCACGGAGGAATTTTGGAGGATATCAGGTTGCTTAGATGGCTGTGGTAAAGCGATAGAGTGGAAAATTGGATTGAAGGCAAAGCCGGAAGGATAGCGTTTATGAATATCGAAAATAGGCGCTAGCAGCCAGTTACGCTCGGGATCAGAAAAATTTACGTTAGTTGTAGAACCCTAGTTCATATTCAAGCCCCGTTTGAATGAAGCATTCTATAATATGTGGCTGAGGAGATCGTTTGCAGTGCAGCACCCTAGCTCATATTCAAGCCCCAATTGAATGAAGCACATATCATAATATGTGGCTGAGGAGATGCATAGCGCCACATCTTGAGGAAACAAGTACAAACGAAGGTTTGAATGTATAGCGTTAGCTTCTACCTACCTCAATGTATGAGGTTGGGTGTGCTCTCGTGCCCAGACATTTTCACTCAGCGAGATTCTGAGCGAGGTGAAAACCGTTCGTTGCGAAGCGAAAATAGAACGAGAGCATAAATTGGAAGGACAACTCACCACCAATTTTGCTCAACTAAAAAGTATTCTATTCATGAAATGTGCATAATTATGCATAATTATGCACATTTTGTCCTCCTGGCCTCCGGTTTACGATAGCTAGCTATTTTCGATATTTTCCCCACGATGTGGTGAATATCTGAGATATCGTGAGCCAGTATAGTCGGTAGGTGAAAGTACTTATATTTGCGTATATTTCGTATAAGAACATTTTGTGGTTGAGCTAAAACTCATGGACTTAATTAGGGCTCAAAATGTTGTTTTGAGTGAGTGGAACGTTAACACCTCTGCTACAATGTCAACCCCAATTCCCTCCTACTGAGAAAACTTGAGAGCAGAAGGAGCAAGGAAGATTGGAGGCTTCGGTGCCCTTAGTAGGGGTCAGACAGCTCATCGTCCCACTACCATCACCATCGCTGTCAACATCCAACTCTTGCTCACTGGTCCCACTCCCTCCAAGCTGTAATCGACTTCATGCTCGCAGTTCTCACCGACACCGATCTTCCACATCCTGTGGACTCCGTGCTCCTACCTCTCATGAGCCGATCCTTCCAACTGTGTCTAATGCTCTGCTCCCAGGCACACTTGACTGTTGAAATAGTAATGCTAGAGAAGCTTGATTGTATATTATCTACTAGCACTGGTGGCGGCTTTGCCGCCCCCAGGGTGGCAAAGCCGGATGGTGTGGTTGATGGAATCTTCCCCTGAAACTTCTACCACACACCCATAACAACTTCACAAACATTTGTCCAATAAGGACTGGAAGGCCCTGCAAGGTTGTACATCTCAAAACTCAAGGTCCTAGGGTTAAAGTAGTTGTGGATTCTCAGTTTAGAAAACTGTAGTTCACAATCAGGCATGGCTCTACCTAGATAGGACAGATGATTGAGAACCCTGATGTGCTGGATGGTTTGGCCAGATGCAATCTGTACAGAATAGCAGGCTTCTTGCTGGACACAATCTGAATAGTCTGGCAGGACATGATCCAAATGGGTTAGCTGTTGGCTGGTTGGAAATGATTTGGATAGACTGACTCTCAGCTGGCAATGCATGATCTGGACTGGTGCTCTACACTGTCAGGAGTCAGAATACAATTTGGATGTGTTTGCCTTAGGCTGGATGGATGCAATTGTGACATGTTAGTGCTTGGCTAGGGAAACAATCTTTGCAGGTTTGGTCTGTGCGGGCTGGCTGGGGACAATCTGGACAGACTATTGCCTGGCTGGCCGGAATCAATCTGGATGGTCCGGCTCACAGCAGACTGGAGAGAATCTGGATGGATGTAACGGCGACACGTGACCCGAGGCCGGGTAAGCGCCATTGTATATAGATCGCCCGGTACGACACTTAGATCAGTATCGAATATCTTACCACTATACTCTCCATCTATACTCACTCGCTCTCGTG
>Ga0307515_10006762_pt1 | contig 22822 bp, 19 predicted proteins | sample 17_EM_MG_FD_194513 | JGI IMG/M metagenome (GOLD analysis project Ga0307515, IMG submission 194513) | Populus trichocarpa ectomycorrhiza microbial communities from riparian zone in the Pacific Northwest, United States - 17_EM | ecosystem: Host-associated > Plants > Roots > Unclassified | place... | reverse complement strand
TTGTCCCGTGCCAAAGGCATCCCTTTGGGACCATCCACTTCAATTCCCGAAGAAGAATCGGGAGATTTTCGTTTTTGTCGGGGCTATATAATTGGGCTTGTGCAATAAAACCCCTCATAGCTGAACAGACCTTGCATTTTAAACCCGATAGCAGTGAACACGAAGGGGCTTGCCCCGAAGTAAAACGAATAGCGGGGCAGAACCTTAACTATATGCACTGATATTGCTTTTCTAATCATAAGACTAAAATTTATTGTATTTTGCTGTAACCTCTTTTAAAACATAGGCGTCTTAGTTATATCTTATGCAGCAAAAAGAAACAGATTTAGATTTAATTACAGCAGTGCTGAACGGTGATACCGCACAATATGCGGTGTTAGTAAAACGCCATCAGCGGTTTGTATTTACGTTGGCTATACGTTTCGCGAAAAACAGGGAAGATGCCGAAGAAGTTGCACAAGATGTTTTTGTTAAGGCTTATAGGGCATTGGGAACGTTTAAACAAACATCCAAATTTTCTACTTGGCTATATACAATAACTTATACCACGGCAATGACTTTTCTTCGCAAAAAGAGATTGGATACTCAATCTATAAATGATGATGAAAATGTATTACAAATTGCCAATAATGGAAATGATTTTGATGCCAGTAACTCGGCCGAAAAGAAATCTAGTTATGCTTATTTAAGTCAGGCAATTGATATGCTTTTACCAGATGATGCGGCAATCATCACGCTGTTTTATAAGGGCGAACAAAGCTTGGATGAAATTGGCGAAGCCTTAAGCATGGAGCCCAATACCGTTAAGGTAAAATTGCACAGGGCAAGACAACGATTAAAAGAAAAATTACAATATTTGTTAAAGGATGAAGTTAAGGAATTGATATGAACACGATAGAAGAACAACTTTGGAACTACATCGACGGTATTTGTACTGCCGAGGAAAAAATTGAGATTGAAAAAAAGATAGCTGTCAATATTCAATATCATACTACTTATCAGGAATTATTGGCCGTTCATAACGAGCTTAATAAAATTGATTTTGAAGAACCTTCTATGTCCTTTACTCGTAATGTAATGGAAAAAGTAAATTTAGAATTGAAGCCTGTTGCATTAAAAACGAAAATAGATAATCGCATTATTTATAGCATTGGTGCATTCTTCGCTCTATCTATACTTGGCATATTTATTTATGCACTTGCAACAAGCAGTGCAAATTTTGATTTCAAAATGCCAACAATAAATTTTGATGCTGGTAAATATATTAATGCTACCACAATACAAATTTTTGTATTGGTAGATGTAGCTTTAGGTTTATTATACTTGGATAGTTTCTTGAGGAAGAAAAATATAAACGCACAGAAAAAGGGAAATTAACCTTAAATTTTAAGTTGGCTATTACTTCGAATTAACCATATAAGGCATTGAAGGGAACATAAGTCCTTAAAACTTAAATCATCATCGTTTAGAACCCAGTATACAAGGCAAAATCTTTTTATTTACCGCAAAGAAATGAAGTTCCCGCAAAGCAAAGAAGCGAAAAATCTTTGCGCTCTTTGTGTCTTTGCGATTAAAAATATAAACGCACAAAAAAAGGAAGCTAAAGCTTCCTTTTTTCTATTCTTGTTTTTATAATTATTTCTTAAACTGAATTGGCAATATTGCTTGCGTAGTATCCCAAGCCATTACTAAATTAGCCCCATCAGCAGCTTCTGTAAATGTCATAGAAAAAGCTTCTAATACCTTTTCGAATTTTGTGATAGGAACATCAACTCTCACTATATCTTTTGCTTGGTCGTAACTAAAAGCGCCCCATCTATCAGTTTGCTTATTTACGATGATGGTCCATTTATCTTTAGTAGGAATGGCAAACAAACTATACGTTCCCGCTTTGATTTTTTTACCACCAATTGTAACTGGTTTTGCAAAAGAAATTTCGGTATTTTCATTTGCACCCAAACGCCAAACTTTATCAAATTGCTCTAAAACGCCAAAAACTTCTCTTCCTTTTTTCATCGGACGAGAATACAAAACTTTGATAATTGGCGATGAAGTATCTTCCTTCTTAACTTTTACAGCATTTAAAGGATAGTATAATGCATCCATCGGGCTTGCATCAACTGCTGGGAACTTTAAACAATGCCAAAACAAGGCATAAACTTAATTTCTTCATGGCAAAAAGATATAGATTGTTTAAAAGCCTAGTATTCGCGGCCTTTTACAATTTTATTTAAAAATATAGCAGCGAAGATTAGACCTAAGATACCGCCTAAAACTACATAACCAAAACTGGTGGTAACGGCTAAAACTGCTAACATACCAGTTAAAAGACCAATAACGTACCACACCCACTCAAAACTGTTTTTATTTTCACCTGTATTCATAATTTTTTCTGTTGTGAAGCTATCATTAACATCAGCATTATTTGTAAGTGGTATGTTAATGATGGTTTCTTCTGTACTCATTTTTGTATATGATTTGTGCCCAAAGGTAAATATTTATTTTAAAAATAATTAAGCATCTATTGTGTTGTTTTTAATAATTCGTTGATTTTGACCAGTTCATAGCCTTCATTTTTCAAATATTTTATCAATTCAGGCAGTTTATCATAAAACTTATCTATTCTTCTGGGGTCTGTTCCTATATGTAGCAAAAGAATAAAACCATTTAAACCATTTGGCTTGCTTTTATCATAATCAATTATCGATTTATAAATTTCTTCGCTGCTGCGATAAGATTTTCCCAACTCAGGATAAGTGTAATCTGCATTTGAACGTGTACCCGAAGTAAAATTTATCAATTGTAAATCCATTTGGCTTGTCCAATCTGCAATTTGTTGGTTGTACCATTCATACGGAGGAAGGAAATATTTGGCGCTATCCATTTTTATCCCAAACTTTTCCATTGCGCCATAATTCCAAATCAAATCACTTTTAAATTGAAGTTCTGACACCAACAAACTGTCTCTTTTAGTCCAATCATTATATAATAAATGAGCATCTGAATGAGCGCCTAAATAGTTTCCATTTGTCTTTAAAGTCTGAATCAGCTTTGCATTCTTAAATTTCCTATAAAATCGACCTGTTAAAAAGAAAGATGCTTTTACATTTTCGTCAACCAATGTTTGGTTAATGGTGTTTCCGCCATCTGCAAATTCATCGCCAGTAAAAACTAAGGCAATCTTATTTTCTGTCTTTTTCCCTCTGGTAATTGCACCTAATTCTGCTTGAAACTCCTTAGGCAAAGTTTTTACCCTGCTGTCAAATGCTGCCAATAAATAAATGAGCGAAGCTGTTCCATCCATCGTTGGTTCATTGGTACTGTAATCTCCATAATCATCATGATAAACCACTAAATCACTTTGAAACTCAGCGTAATCATCTGGTTTTGTTAATTGAATGCCAATTAGGTTTTTGTAAATACTTGTGTAAACTGGGCCATCAACCAAACCCCCATCAATTGGATATTGCTTTAAATGAGTAAAGGCAGAATGTGGGTCAACTGGTGTATCGCCCCAACTTGGCAATCCATAAACCATACTTGTTCCCCAAGGATTACAACCAAAAAGCCAATCGAAATTTGCCTGTTCCAGTTCGGTAAAAGTATTTTCGCCACTTAACTTTTTATACCAAAAACATTGTTGTGCAAATGCTACCGTTAAATTATTGCTGCACCATATAAATGGGATGCCCCGATAAAAAGCATTTTTCTGTGCCCTTTCCCAAACCTGCTCAATTCCTTGTTTATAAAAGTTAGTTAATTGTTTTCGCATCGGCGGATTGAGTTTCGACAATTCATAATGCCCAATATTTATAAAGGGATAATATTGATAGTGGTTTGCTGTATCCTTTGTTAACCAAGGGGTAACAGGTTCTAGTTTGGCATATTTTAAAGCTTCTTTTGAGGCTTTGTTCCAAGAGTTTCTATCTACTAAAGGAATTGATGCATAAGCTAATTCCATGTCATCAACCCAATTGTCTTCTGCATAAATGTATGGAGATTTTACAGAAACAGTTTGCGTTACACCCTTTTTGATGTTTGCATAAGCCAAAGCACTCATTGCTTTTTTACTTAGCTGTTGAGCATAATTTTCATCAGATTTTACGAAAACACTAGAACCCAAAGCAAAGGCGCTTGCAAATTTGGCAGCAGTAGAACTTGTTCCTTTTGTGTTGTTCATAAACTTGCCACGTTGCTGTGGTTCGCCATCTATGTAATATAATGGTCGCTCGAAACCTTTTCCATATTGACTATCTTCTTTCGGAATCCTCATCGAAATATGGTCTCTATCATCCGCCAATTGATTGAACATCACATTATCCTTTGGATGCATTTTCAACAACCAATCTAATCCCCATTTTGCTTCATCCAAAACATCGGCAATGCCATTTTTACCATCCAATCCATTTGCTTTTTTGGTATCGGCAAATGCCTGAGGGAAATCTCGATAAGCCATTAATAAATGATAGGTCGCGTTGGCAGAGGTAGTAGAATATTGCAGATAATCGCTTGCATCGTGCCATCCGCCAGATGCGTCGAAATGGGTGCTATCTTTTATTCCCGCTTTTGCACCATACAAAACAAATCCGTCGTGTGTGTGACAACTATCTTGTAAATAGGGATTAAATCCGCTTCGTTGTTGGCGCATATAACGCAGAGCGAAGTCTGCCGTATGGCGATAAACTTCATCATCTATAATTATTTCTGGAGATTTGATTTCTGCAATGCGGATGAAATACTTTCCTGAAGTTTTAAAATCTGAAAAATTTAATCTGGCACTTGCTGTAAACGGGCCATAAGCACCAAAAGATTTAATATTGCTCGAAGTGTAAACTACCTTTCCGCTTTGATCAACTAAATCAAATCTTTCTGGAACCTGATTCATTTTACTCGCCCAAATGGCAACCTTAACAGATTTAGGTTGATAACCCAACAAGTTGATTCTTATCCAACTGTTGGTAGAATCTATTGTTGGTTTTGGGGTGAAAGAAAATGATATAGTTGACAATAGAACCGTTAATAAAGTTATTCTTTTCATTATTAATCTATTTATAAGCAGAGCAGTTAATTAAGCGGGAAGCTCATAATCTTCAAAAAGTGAATCCAGAAATTCAAAAGCGTTTGGAAAACTTTCGAATAAAAGTCTTTTCCCTTCGGCAAAATTATTTTTCATGTAAGTTTTACCAAGTTCAGTAATATCATATAAGTACATTATCCCTGTTTCTTTACGGGTTATCAGACCTTTTTCAACCATTTCATTTTTTAGTTTCTCCACAGGAAATACCTGAAATTTCCATTCGAGTGCTCTATTTAAAGCATAGCTGTTTTTAAAATTATCATTCCTATTTAGAAGTGTAAGTGCTAAAAATTCATGTAAACTATTAATATCCATTCGTGTTCTTTTTTCCTAAATCTACTCAATTATCATCCAATTGTAAAAGCGACTCAAATAATTTGACAATTAATCAATCGATTGATTAATTTTGTTGTGTCAAAAGATAACAATGGAAAAAACTGATAAAAAAGCTGATATCCTTAGAGCAGCAGAAACTTTGTTTGCCGAGCTGGGTTTCGAGGGAACTTCTACCCGTCAAATCGCTAAGGAATCTGGAGCCAATATGGCGATGATTAATTATTACTTCGGCAGTAAGGAAGGTGTTTTCTTGGAAATCATGGAAGACCGTATCTGCGGTTTTAAATCTCAACTCAACCAAATTAACGAGGAGCAAATTCCTGCAAAGGAAAAATTGCTAAAAGTTGTAGAGCAATATGTAAGCAGAATTTTTTCGAACATCACTTTTCATAAAATGATGCACAGGGAACTTTCCCTAACGCAACGGCCAGAAATGTTTGGTCAAATTAGAGATGCAATGGCTAGCAACAGAATGGTAATTGAAAAAATCATCGAAAACGGCATTGCAGAAGGTAGTTTCAGGAATGTGGATGTAAGAATGAGCATTTTAACCATTATGGGAACTATTAGTATGATTGCCATTTCACCAACAAAGGCAGAAGACAACATTGATATGAACGATCAAAAGCAAAAAGAAGCTTTAAGAAAAAGATTGGTAGCTCATTTACAAGACTACATCATAACCCATTTAACAAAACCCACAAATGATAAAAAATAAATTTAAACTCTTATTATCCGTTTTACTGCTGCCAGCAGTTTTACAAGCGCAATCTGTTAAAAAATTAACTTTACAAGAAGCCATAGATTTAGGTATTGCCAATAGCAAAAACTTAAAACTTTCTCAAAATAAAATCGATGAAGCAGTTGCTAGACTAGCAGTGGTTAAAGACAACGTTTTGCCAACCGCATCTGCAAGTTTTTTATATAATCACGCAGAAATTCCAACTAATACTTTAACAATTGGTGGTGGTAATCCTATTAATTTACCGAACAGAGCTGATGCCTTTGTAGGAACCGCAGCTATACAAGAAGTTATTTATGGTGGTGGAAAATACAGATACGCACAAGAAAGCACCAAGTTATTAACCGATGTTGCTCGTTTAGATGCTGATAAAAATAAAGAGGAGGTTAGCTATGCAGTTATCAATACTTATTTCTCTCTATTTAAAGTAATGCAAAGTAAAAAGGTAGTTGCTCAAAATTTAGAAGCAATTGCAAGTCAGCTAAAACAAGCACAAAGATTTTTTGAGCAAGGTATTGTTACTAAAAATGATGTGTTAAGATTTCAATTGCAGCAAGCAAATATTTCTTTAACAGATTTAGAAATCGAGAACAATCGAAAAATCATTAATTACAATTTAGACATCCTTTTAGGTTTACCAGAAGATACAGAAATCACAATTGCAGAAAGCAATTTGCCTTTGCAAACTGTACAGCCGTTAAGCACTTACATCAGCACTGCTTTTGCTAACCGCCAAGAATTACAGCAATTAGATTTGCAAAATAAAGTTGCCGATTTTAACATCAAAAGCATTAAAGCAAACACGAGACCTACTTTAGGTGTTGGCGCAAACTTATATTACATCAATCCGAGTGGTAGCTTTATTCCTCCTTCTGAGCAGTTTATTATGCCTATTACCATTGGCGCAACTGTTTCTTGGAACGTAGCTTCTTTATGGAACAATAAGAACAAGGTAGCTGAGGCAAAAATTCAACAAAAGGAAATCGGTTTACAAAAAGATGTTTTATCAGACAATGTTAAAACAGAGTTGAATAGAAACTATCAGAACTATCAATTAGCAGTTAAGCGAATTAATGTACTAGAAACCTCTATCGCTCAAGCTACTGAAAACGATAGGTTATTAGAATCGAAATACAAAAACAATATCGCTTCTGCTACAGATAGAATTGATGCAGAAACACTTTTATATCAAGCTAAAATCAACTTAGAGTTAGCAAAGGCCGATGCGAAACTAGCTTACTATACACTATTAAAATCAACAGGAAAAATTTCTCAATAATAAAACCATAACAACATAAAGACAATGACAACAGAAGCAAAAAAGAAAAATAAAGTTTTACCAATCGTATTAGCAATTTTGGTGGTTGCTGGTGCTGCATTTGGTATTAGTGAATACATGTATGCAAGCAAACACGTAGATACAGATGATGCGCAAATAGACGGCGATATCAGTCCGGTTGTAGCTCGTGTTGGCGGTTATGTAAAAGACATCAACTTTGAAGAAAATACAAAAGTAAGTCAAGACCAAGTTTTGGTAACTTTAGACGACCGCGATTACAAAATTAAATTAGAACAAGCAGAAGCTGGCCAAGTTGGTGCAAATGCAGGTGTAGGTGTTACGCAAGCACAAATTGTTGCAACTTCTGCAAACACGAGCACTGCTAAAGCAAATATCGAAGCGGCAAAATCAAATGTTCAGGCAGCAAATGTTAAGTTAAATTTAGCGCAGAAAGATTTTAATCGCTATGCAAACTTGATAAAAGACGGTGCCATAACACAACAAGCTTTCGACCAAGCAAAAGCCAATAAAGAATCGGCAGAAGCTGCAAAAGCAGCAGCTCAGGCAGCTTATGAAGCAGCACAAGACCAATACACAGCTGCTGTTAAACAAGTTGGCACAACTCAATCTCAACTTGGGGTTAGCAATTCTGGTGTAACTCAACGCCAATCTGATGTAGATTTTGCCAAGTTGCAATTATCATATACTTCAATTAAAGCGCCTGCAACTGGTATTGTTTCTAAAAAGAATGTTCAAAAAGGACAATTGGTACAGCCAGGTCAGTCTTTGTTTGCTATTGTTAACGAAAACAGTTTATTCGTTACTGCAAACTTTAAGGAAACGCAATTAGAAAACATCAAAGTTGGTTCGAAAGTTAAAATCACTGTTGATGCTTATGAAGACCAACCAATTGATGGAGAGGTTTACAACTTCGCTCCAATTACAGGTGCAAAAGGTTCTCTTTTACCTCCAGATAATGCAACGGGTAACTTTGTTAAAGTAGTACAACGTGTGCCAGTAAAAATCAAAATTCAATCTAAAGACAAAGAATTACTAGAAAAATTACGCCCAGGAATGAGTGTTAAGGTTTCTGTTTCTATAAATAATTAACAATGGCCGAAGTAGGTTTTAAAAAATGGATAATTACGTTTACCGTAATCACGGCTTCGCTTTTGGAGCTGATTGATACCACGATTGTAAACGTAGCTATTCCTCAAATACAAGGTAACTTAGGCGCAACCCTAGAGGATATTGCGTGGTTATCTACAGGTTACGCCGTTGCGAACGTAATCATCCTGCCCATGTCGGGTTGGTTGGGAAGCCGTTTCGGGCGTAAAAATTATTTCTTAACCTCCATTATCGTTTTTACCCTTGTTTCTTTTTTATGTGGTAACGCAACATCGTTGAATGAACTCATTTTATTTAGGATTTTACAAGGTTTAGCGGGTGGCGGGTTAATCTCTACAGCACAAGCCATATTGATAGAAACTTGGCCTCGTGAAGATGTGGGTATTGCAACAGCTTTATTTGGTTTAGGTGCGGTTGTAGGGCCAACAGTAGGGCCAACAATTGGCGGTTATATTTTAGAGATAGCCGATTGGCCTTGGATATTTTACGTAAACATTCCTGTCGGGATTCTTGCTGCCTACTGTACCATAACCTTTATTCGAGAGACGCCCAAAGATGGCCAAGGAAAACCAGTAGATTGGTATGGAATAGGTTTATTAGCCATTGCCGTAGGTAGTTTACAAACTCTATTAGAAAAAGGCGAAAGCGAAGATTGGTTTGCTACTCCATACATTGTTGTTTTAGCGGCAACTTCTGTTTTTGGTTTGCTGTTATTTATTTGGCGAGAGTTAAGTACCGACCACCCAATTGTGAACCTTAAAATCATGAAAAAGCGAAGCTTCTCTATCGGGATGTTTACCTCATTTATTTTAGGGTTTGGATTGTATGGTTCTGTGTTTGTTTTCCCTGTTTTTGCACAAAATCTTTTAGGTTTTACAGCATTACAAACTGGAGAACTTTTTATAGCAGGTGGAATTTGTACCATTTCGATGATGCCCTTTATTGGTATCATGCTTAAAAAAGGTGTGCCAGCACAATTCATGGCAACAGGTGGAATGTTCTTGTTTTTTGTTTTCTGTTGGATGTTGAGTAAATCAACCTTAGCCTCTGGAACAGGCGACTTTTTCTGGCCATTGGTTATTAGGGGTTTCGGAATGGCTTTGCTTTTTGTACCGCTAACTACTTTGGCGATGCAAGATTTAAAAGGTGCAGAAATTGGACAGGGTTCTGGCTTAAATAACATGAGTAGACAATTGGGCGGTTCTTTCGGAATTGCAGCATTAACTACCTTAATCCACGTTCGTCAAGGGTTTCACAGAAGTAATTTGCTAACTAATATAAATGAATACAATCCTTCATTTACACAAAAATTAAATGGCTTGATTAGTAATTTCATGTCAAGCGGAGCATCATATTTAGATGCAAAACTAATGGCAATGAAAGCGATTGAAGGTACAGTAATTAAACAAACGATGCTGCTTACTTACAATGATGCGTATTGGGTTGCTGGACTGGTTATGTTATGTTCTATCCCTTTGCTGTACCTGCAAAAGTTTAAAAAGAATGCGAATATTGTAACCGATGCCCATTAAATAAAACAGTCCCGACGAAAACGCCGGGACTATTTTTCCCAAAAAATTAACAATTAGTTACAGATTTCTTCTTACAAGAAAATCTATAGATACTTTTAAAAGATTTGTTTAACCTTTAAGAATCCAAGGTAGGAATTATTTGTAAAAGTTCAAAATTTATACTTTCAATTTTTTAAGCGCTTATTAAAAAATAGAACCATCTCTAAAATTCTTTGACATCAATCAAAATAACTTAAAGGTTAATTCTGTGTGAATTTTAAAATTATTTGATAATATCGGCGTTTTCTTAACTAATTTTGTAATATTTTTGTTGTTTAGGTACAAATTCCGTACCTTTTCGCCATGCAATCAAACCAACCTACTAGTCAACGCGAATCTATTTTTAATAACGAAGTAATTTCTAGGTTCGAACTATACACTGGAACTTTATTGCCTCTTTTCATTAAAAGTTGTGAAGATGGTGTTAAAAATCATCAGACTCCAGCAAAGCTGATTGAAGGTTTCTTTGCAAAATATACTACCAATACAGACTCGAAAGATATTGTTGATTTGCTTTTCAGGTTTATTCAATACATAGAAAGACAGGTTGTACTTTTTGATGCCGTTGAAGATGCATCTTTCAATAAATTAAACGTTAGCGATGAGCAAAGTTCTTTAAGGGCACTTTTCTTAAAGGCAAATGATGATAAAACCTTACATGAAAAAGTAGACCAATTGATAGAAGATTTCTCTTTGCGTTTGGTTTTAACTGCACATCCTACACAATTTTATCCTGGTAGCGTACTGGCAATCATTAACGATTTAACCATTGCCATTAAAGGGAACGATATCACTACCATCAATCAATTATTACAACAATTAGGCAAAACGCCATTTTTCAATAAAAAAGCACCAACACCTGTTGATGAAGCTTTAAGTTTGACTTGGTATCTAGAAAACGTTTTCTATTTCGCCGCAGCAAATATCCAATCTGGTTTAAACTCTTTATTGAGCGAGTACCACATCGACCCTAAAAAAATTATTGAACTTGGTTTTTGGCCGGGTGGCGATAGAGATGGAAATCCGAATGTACATGCGGAAACTACATTGCAGGTTTCTAAAATGCTCCGTCAGATTTTATTTAGATGTTACTACCGCGATTTTAGAAATTTAAAACGCCGCATCACTTTTAGAGGTGTGGAAGATAGCATATCTGTTTTACAAGATTTGCTTTATAAAAATGCTTTTGACACCAATATTGAAGCTCAAGATATCTCTGATTTAATTATTGAAAACTTAAATAAGATTTCTGCTACATTAATCAAAGACCATGATGGTTTATTCGTTGATTTAGTTGAAAACTTAACTAGAAAAGTAGAGTTGTATCGCAGTCATTTCGCGTCACTAGACATTAGACAAGATAGTAGGATTTTACGTGATGTACACGCCTATTGTCGCCAACAAAAACCAATTAATTCTTTATTCAATGAAGATTATGACAGTTTATCTGAAGCCGAAAAAATTAAAGCCCTTTCGTTTAGAAATGCTAAAATTATTTATGCTGATGAACAAGACAGTTTAATTGCCGATACTTTGCAAACCATTTTCCAAATTAAGGAAATGCAACAAAGCAATGGAGAAATGGCTTGTCATCGTTTCATTATTAGTAATTGCCAACAGGTGAGTGATATTTTACAGTTAATCGAGCTGTTTTTATGGAATGGTTGGGAAGCTGATGAATTAACCATCGATTTTGTTCCACTTTTTGAAACCGTAAATGATTTATCCGGCGCAGCCGAAATCATGGAAACTTTATACACGCATCCGTTTTACAAAAAACATTTAGCACTTAGGGGCGGAAAACAAGATATCATGCTTGGCTTCTCTGACAGCACAAAAGATGGCGGTTATTTAATGGCAAACTGGTCTATTTTTAAAGCTAAAGTTGGTCTAACCGAAGTTGCAGAAAAGCACAATATTAAGTTGGCATTTTTTGATGGCCGTGGTGGCCCGCCTTCTCGTGGTGGTGGTAAAACACACCGTTTTTATGCCTCTATGGGTAAGGAAATCGCGAATAAAAATATTCAATTAACCATTCAAGGACAAACAATTAGCTCGCAATATGGCTCAATTGATAGTGCTGAATTTAACATTGAACAATTAATCAACGCTGGTATTTCTTCGGGTGTTAAAGAAAAACATAACGTATTATTAGACAGAGCTAATTATGATGCCCTAGAAGTAATGGCAAATGATAGTTACGAATCTTTCTTGGCGCTTAGAAAACATCCTTTGTTTTTATCATATCTAGAAACATTATCTCCATTAAGTTTACTTTCTAAAATCACCATCAGTAGTCGCCCGGTAAAAAGAAATTCTGGAGAGGCTTTGAAACTGGAAGATTTAAGGGCAATTAGTTTTGTTACTTCTTGGAGCCAATTGAAACAGAACATCCCAGGCTTTTATGGAATTGGAACGGCATTAAAGAATCAAGAAAAAGCAGGCAATTGGGAGCAAATAGAAAAAACCTATCATCAATCTGGTTATTTCAAAACCATTATAGATAACTGTATGATGTCTATGAGCAAATCTGATTTCTCTATAACTGAATATTTGGCTAAGGATGAAAAGTTCGGCAAATTCTGGAGTGTTCTTCACGATGAATTTGAGCTTTCTAAGGCGATGTTGTTAAAATTAGCAGGTCATCAAAGCTTGATGGAGAATTATCCGGTAGAGAAGCGTTCTATTGCCGTTAGAGAGAAAATTATTTTGCCTTTGGTATTGATACAACATTTCGCTTTAGAAAAACTGCAACACGAGTTAACTGACGAAAAACGTCAGGCTTATGAAAAGTTAGCAATTCGTACAGTTTATGGTATTGTTAACGCAGGAAGGAATTTGGCATAGCCTCATCCGTCCTGCGAACACCTTCTCCTTCAGGAGAAGGAATATCAAGTTGCCTAACGAATATGTCAGTCTGAGCTTGTCGAAGACTTGATGCTACTAAGCGTCTAAAATGTAACAAGCACTCAACAATAAAGTCATAGCTTTAATAAAAACTGAATTATGAAAAATTTTAAATTTATTATAGCTAGCTTATTATTGGCAACTGGCATATCGAGCTTTATTTATTGGTTTACCATTACAGCAAAAGATATTAGTTTTGATGCTATGAAAGCTGAATATGCATCAGTGTTCCCATCATTTTTACAGAATACTGTTTTGCACACTTTTGTAATTATTTTAATTTTAGTTGCCGCTGGTATTTTATATCTACAATCCAGAAAGCAAAACACATTTAAAATTGCTGCAACTGGTGGAATGATTTTAAGTTTTTTACTGGCCTTTTGGCAATTATTTTCTTTGATGTAATAACCAATGCAACTAACTTGGGTCTACAAATCTTTTGATGAATTAACCACAAACGAGCTTTACGCTATTTTGCAGTTGCGAAGTGAGGTTTTTGTAGTCGAACAAAATTGCGTTTACCAAGACATAGACGGAAAGGATAAAAAATCATTTCATTTAATGGCTTGGCAAGGCGATGAATTGGTAGCTTATACTCGTTTAGTTGCACCTGGAGTTTCTTTTCCAGAAGCAAGTATTGGAAGAGTGATTTCCTCTCCTAAATATAGAGGATTGGGCATTGGAATTACCTTGCTTGAAAAAAGTATTACCCATATTTTAGAAACCTATGCTACCAATAAAATAAGAATTGGCGCACAGTTTTACCTCAAAAAGTTCTATGAGGGTTTTGGATTTGTTGCTGAGGGCGATGAGTTTTTAGAAGATGGAATTCCTCACATCGAGATGGTTTTGGAGAGATAAAAGTAAGAAGGTTCGTCATTGCGAGGTTCATTCTCCGATTATTTATTCCTAGTTCGTCATGCTCAGCTCGACTGGGCATCGTAATGCGGTTTCAAAAATTCATTGAGACCCAAAAAGGTGCATTACGATTCCCACCTACGTGGGAATGACGCAAACGAAAAACACCAATGAGATTACTCAAAGCGATGAAAAATCGACCTCCGAATTGTCGGAGCAGGCTCTCCCAATGACAATACAAAACAAAAAACCCTCCCGAAATTCAGGAGGGTCTAGTATTAATCAAATAGGGATGATTAGATTATCTATCGATTGAACCCATCACTCGCTGAGCGAATGCGTTTAATGCATCTTTTTCTAGTGCGCCACCATTTACTTCTGCGTGAACTTCTAATGCGCCGCAAATATTGGTAATCATTTCTCCTGCCACATTTACTTCCTCTTCACTTACACCTCTAAACTCACAAAACGCCTCTAAAACTTCTAATGTTGCCTCCAGCTTTTCTGGAGTACTATTTTGAAATAGTTGTCTGATTACTGGAATCTTCATCTTTAGTTATTATTAATTTTTGTGAATAATTCTGCCAATCCTTCGGCTTTATTGGTTTGAACTTGGTCTACCAAAGCGCCATTTTCAAAAGCCGCAAAAGTTGGTAAATTATCAACGTTGGCAAACTTTCTAGAGTTAGGAAATTTTTCTGCATCAACAATCAAAAAAGCCACACCCTCATTTTCTGCTGCCATTTTTTTAAACTTTGGCTTCATGATTCTGCAGTTACCACACCATGATGCTGCATATTGCACCATCACTTTAGTGTTTTCTGTTAAATGTTGTTGAAGATTGTCTTCTGTTAATTCTAAAAACATAATGTTCTGTTTAATTAATTAGCGCTTAAATATTCAGCAACGCCAGTTCTATTTGCATTCATTGCTTCTTTTCCTTCTTCCCAGTTTGCAGGACAAACCTCACCATGTTTTTGAACGTGGCTATAAGCATCAATTAAACGTAAATATTCTTTAACGTTTCTACCTAATGGCATATCGTTAACACTTTCGTGGAATACTTTACCAGTTTCATCAATTAAATAAGTTGCACGATAAGAAACATTTGAACCAGCAAATGATTCGTTTCCATCTTCATCATAGGCAACCTCTTGGTCAAGGATATCTAAAATAGTAGATAAATGTCTGTGCGTATCAGCTAATAAAGGATAAGTTACACCTTCAATACCGCCGTTATCTTTTGCAGTGTTTAACCATGCAAAGTGAACTTCGTTTGTATCACATGAAGCACCAATTACAATTGTATTTCTTTTCTCGAAATCTGGTAATGCTGCTTGGAATGCATGTAATTCTGTTGGACAAACAAAAGTGAAATCTTTTGGATACCAGAATAATAATACTTTTTTGTTTTTGCTAGTCGCTTCTTCAAAGATATTGATTTTCAAATCATCGCCCATTTCGGACATTGCATCAATACTAACGCTTGGGAACTTTTTACCTACAAATGCCATAATTATTTTTAAATTTTATGGTGCAAAGGTACGGTTATTTAAGGCTAAAATCAACGAAGGTTGACTAATAGCGCATACTTAATCTTGATAGGCTTATAGACAAAAACTATATATCTCAACAAAAGATTAGGTTTTGTCTATTTTAAGTTTTAGTAAATGAATGATGAAGCCCTTGGCTAAAGCAGTCCCGCCGTTCGCTGCAATCTTTTACCCCTAAATCCCCTGAAGGGGAATGGTAAAAGTATTTTCGCTACCGTCGGGTTTAAATAACAAAGGCTTGTGGTTCTTAGGAAGATTTTAAAGGCAAATTGCCAATAACGAGCTTGTGTTTTGCGTGAAGGACAGTAGCGGAAATCCTTTTTGTTTTTAGACGTAGCGAAGCGAAGGCACAAAAAGATTGCAGCGATAGCCTGACCCTTGCGCAGCTTGGGGCACGCCCAAATCAGTTAGCAGTTTCTCAATTATCAGTTGGCAATTCTCTGTTAATTAATTGAAAATCGCCAACTGAAAACTGAATTATTTCTTCAATGTAGTTTCGAAGATTTTAAAGATACGTTTGTATTCGTCTGTCCAACTGCTTGGCTCTACAAAACCGTGGTCTTCTACAGGATAAACCGCCAATTCCCAATTGTCTTTACCTAACTCTATAAAACGTTGCGTTAAACGAACAATATCTTGGAAGTGAACATTCACATCTACCATTCCATGCAACATCACCAAGTTTCCTTTTAATTTATCGGCATAATAAATAGGCGAGCTGCGTTTATAAGCAATAGGGTCGTTATATGGTTCATTTAAAATATTAGCCGTGTAGCCGTGGTTATAATGGGCCCAGTCTGTAACCGAACGCAAAGCCGCTCCAGCTGCAAAAACTTCTGGTTCCTTAAACAATCCCATCAAGGTGATAAAACCTCCGTAAGAGCCGCCATACAAGCCAACGTGCTTAGGATTTACACCATACTTCTCTACCAACATTTTAACGCCATCAACTTGGTCTGTTAAATCTTTACCGCCCATATCTCTATAAATTCCTGTACGGTGATTTCTGCCATATCCAGAGCTTGCCGTGTAGTCGATATCAATAACGGTGTATCCATTATCTGCTAGCATATTATTGAACATGTATTCTCTAAAATATTGGCTCCACCAGTAATGAACATTTTGAAGATAACCAGCTCCATGTACAAAAACCACAGCAGGTTTGTTTGGATGTGGGTTTGCTGCAGGGTAAACTCTTGCATACACATCATCACCGTATCGGTTTTTAAACGAAACCAAATCTGGTTGGCGCCATTTGTAACTATCAAACTCTGCCGAAGTTGATTTAGTAATTTGCACTGCCTTAGCACCAGGTTTATTAGCTTGAATGTACAACTCCCAAGGTTTATCCATATATGAATAATTGATGGCTAACCATTTTTCGTCTGGAGACATTGTGATTTCATTTCCACCTTTCATTGAGGTAATTTGAACTAAATCGCCACCATTTATACTTAGTTTATAAAAGTGCGTAATACCAGGATGCTCTTTATTTCCACTGATGTAAAACGTTGTTTTGTCTTTAGATAAAATTGTTCTTTGAACTTCCCATTTACCAGAAGTCAATTGTTTTTTCTCTCCAGTAGTTACGTTAAAAGTATATAAATGAGAATAACCGGTTGCTTCACTTTGGAAATAGAAACGATTGTTATCAATCCATTCTATGTTACGCCCAACCCCAGGTCCGCCTATCCAAGCCTCGTCACGCTGACGGTCTAAAATACTTACATTTCCTGTAGCAGCATCTAGCTTTAAAATCCATAAATCTTTGTTGTCATTTGCATCTGCGGTGATGATAGCCGTTGTACCGTTTTCATTCCAAATTGGCGAGCCAAAATTAACTTTACGGTCTTCGTTTTTCTTAGTTCTTTCTTCTAGCTGCTTAGGATAATCTTTCACATAATCTGGCAAATCTTTTATGCCAGGAATTTGAGAAGTTTTAACCGTGTAAACACTGTCTTTTGTGCCGTCTAAAATGAAGCTTTCTGAAACCGTTAATGTTTCACCAACTTTAGTACGACCAGTAATGTCTTCTGTATACCCAGAAGCTGTTACATAATTTGGAACAATGGTGTTGTGGTTTGTGGTAACCGGACTTGTTAAGCGATAAGTTACAAATCTACCATCTGGACTAACCACCAAACCAGATAAAAATTTATCTTCTAAATAAATTGGCTTTATGGTTTTAAAGTTAGCATCTGCACCACCAAAGCCAAAACGACGCCCACCTGCCGCACCTGCAAAACCTTGTCCTCTTCCACCTGTTCTATTACGCTTTTTAATGATGTCAAATAGTTCTGTTTGGTCCGTTTTTAACCAAGTATCTTGAACGGTTGGTGCAGTTCTTTCTGGTGCACCAGGAACAGCCGGACCACCAACAGCTGGTCTTTTCCCTTTAACAAAATTTGTTAATTGTTTAGTTTCGGCAGTTGATAAGCTAACTTGAAACAAGTTATCACCACGCTGAAAAACTACATCATTATTGTATAAAAATTTGGAGCCACTTTCACGGTCAACTGTATTAGTTAACCTTGTTTCTTTTTTCTGTTTGAAGTTGTACAAATAAACATCGCCACCTTTTTCAGATAAACCTAAAGACTTGTCTTTGTTGTAAGTATAAACTGTACCAGCAGCTTTTTCTGCGGCATTATCTTCTGTGGTTTCTGGCTTATTAGTTAAGACACTTACTTTATAAGCTTGGTCCTTTTCTTTATTTTCTGGATTCCAGCTAAAGAAAACGGTTTTACTATCATCAGACCAACGGTAATTTGTTGGAGCAACACCCATCCATTTTGGATCCCTCATTATTTTTTGAACTGTTAATGGAGCAACTTGTTGTGCTTGTACAGCAGCAGATAGAAAGAGAAAGAAAACTAGATATTTTTTCATTTTATTTTTTACTTAGAGATCCTTCACGATGCTCAGGATGACAAAACTTATTAATTAGATTTACTGGCTAAACCACCTTTTTTACTGCTCACATTAACCGTGAACTTACTGCCTCCTTTTACTAACCAACGAACGGTTACAAAAGAATTTCCAGGGATATTTTGAACCTTAATATTTGCTGGGTCTCTTTTCTGTTCAATGGTAAAATTCATATCACGATTAGTTACAATCATTCCGGCAACAACGGTTCCACCAGTTAAAGAAATAATATCTGGAGTTTCTATGTTATTTTTCACATCCTGACTAGAGTGTGTAGGAATCATTCTTTCGTTATTGATAATTGTCGTAACCTGTGTTAACCCACCAATATCTTTTACTTCAATTTCTCCAACAGACAATTTTGGCGTGTTGTAAGCGTGGTAAACACTGAAAGCCATGTTACGATGCGCATCGCTTTCTAGCAAAAAGCCTGGGTGTAAACGAGTGTAGGTCTTCTTGAAACCACCAATTTCAATATCACCATAAGTTGGGTGCTTAAAAGGATGCCAATCTACAAAAGCATCTTTCATCAACAAATCCTTATCAAAAGTATACAGTTGATTTTGGCTGTCTTCTCCATCGGTTTTATTGTACATTGAGTAACCTGTCCATAATTCGTTTGAGAAAGTATAAATTCCCCTTCCGCCATAAAACCAATCTAACTCTCCCCCAAAAACAGAATATAAATCTTTGTAAACAACTAGGTATTTATAACCTGGCAACATTTCTTCGCCCTTTTTACCAAGCGCATCATAAACTCTAATATCTAAAGCGTTGTAAGTGTCTAAATCTTCTAAAGCTCCTGGACCTCTTAAAATCATACCTCCATTATTGTGGTAAGATTGCGCTGCAGCGATGTTTGGATGTTTCATTACAAAATCTACAATCGCTCTGTTTTCTGGAATTGAAAAAGGATATTTATAAGCACCACCTTGAATGTAATTTGGCTGCCAGTTCCATCCCCAATCACGGTTCGGGTCATAAGCACCTTCACCATCTTCGTTTACAAATCCGTCTCCATCATTATCAATTCCTTCGCTGCCCAAAAGTTCGTATTCTCCTTTTTCTTCTCCGCTTACCAAAATCATTCTTCTATTGTCGGTTGGGTCAACTTTGTAACGACCAGTTGCACTTTTACGACGCATCATAACAATTTGTCCGTCGTTGTCCAAATCATCAAAACCATCTTCGTTTGTTGTACCATCACGGTCATTGTCGATAGGAATTAAACCTGTTCTTGGAGAATGTGCGGTATTTGCTTGATGAATAAAATTATCCCTTGCATCGGGATTAATAGTTGGAGCGATATAAAAAGTTTTATCCGCCAGTAAAGACATAATTGCTTTATTGCCCGAAGCATACATTTCTGCTAAATACCAAGCGGTGTACAGGGCAAACTCACTGCCTTGAATTTCATTGGAGTGAATATTTCCATCAATGTACATCGCGGGTTTTTTATCGGCACTGCCAGCTTTTGAATCTGTAATGGTCATTACCCAAAGCTCTTTTCCCTTAAAGGATTTCCCCATTGATTCTAATTTAACCAAATTGGGATGTGCCGCAGCTAATTTTTTGCAGATGTCTGTAATGGCCGCGTGGTCGTTATACCTGTTCCAACTTACTTGAACCTTCGGATTTGGTGGTGTACCAACCGCTGCTAAAATATTTTCGGGTTGTTGGGCTTTTAAAATTCCGGCACACAAAATAAATGCAACCAGAAGAATTGTATGTTTAATTTTCATCGTCTTTTCTGATTTTTATAGTGATACCTCGATTGATTTACTTCCTGTAGTTGGGCTTGTTGCATCAATTGTTACTTTGCCGCTACCTTTTATCAACCATGTTAATTCTTTATATTCTTTACCTTGAATACTTTCTAACGATTGGTTTTTACGTCCGCTAACAACTGTTTGATTAGCATTTGTATTCACTTTAACTACAATCTTTTTCAAGAAATAACTTCTATCGCCAATTTTGGTATAAGTCGATAAATCTCCAGTATTTAATACGCTCAATGTAACTCGTGTTAATCCATCCGCTACTTTTTCTGTCTTCAAATTGATGAAATCTATTTGAGGTGCCATTGCTGCCAAGCTCACTACAAAATCTGTATGTTTTGCCACAATTCCATCAACCAATTTGTAAGGAGGATTGATTAAAACAAACGGGTCAATACCACCAACTTCAACCGTTTGTCCAGGAAAATCTGGATGTGTTACTGCTTTCCATGGCGTGAATGTATTGGTAATTCCTTGGCTGGTTGCCCAACGTAAGTAGTTAGCAACCGCATCTTCATTTACGAATTTCTTCTCTTTACGAGCCGAATCGGGAGCAACTTTTGGAACCCACCAACCTGGTGTGCTAAAGCTTAAACGTCCATAGTGAAAATATCCCCATTGAGAAAAATCTCCATTTTCTGCTTGAGCTTTTGGCGCATCTTTAGTCTTGGTAATCTTGTTATATTTTTCAGAAACCAAAGCATTTGCTTTCGCGTCTGCCTCAAACCAGCCTGTAATTATTCTTTTAGAAATCGCCGTAGGATTAAAAGTAACCGGCGTTGACAAGTTATTCGTTGGGCCAAAAGTTACAACAGCGTAAACGTTAAAAGCATCATATAAAAAATCGAATAATGCTCTATTTTCTTTTTCTGAAACCGCATACTCTCCGGCTCCTGAAACAAATGGTTTAAAATTGTAACTTGAGTTTTTGTTGAAGCTTATACCGCCTTCACCATCTTCGTTAAAATCGCCATCTTTATCATTGTCAATTCCTTCTGGTAACAGGATGTATTTTCCTGTTTCTCCTTTGGTAAAATCGGCCATTAATAAAGAACGAGGGTCGTCTGTATTCAATTTATATTTTGCTGTCGGGTCAACGATTCTCATCATTGTGATTTTTCCGTTTCCATCTAAATCATCAACATCATCTTCATTTAATTTTCCATCTCTATCATCATCAGTTTTAGTTGCATTACCACTTCTTTCAGCTTTTATTTTTGCAAAGTATTGCTCGGTAGCATCTGGGCTCATGTTCGGAAAAACATAGAAAGTTTGTTTGTTCAACAATGTTTTTATGCTATCTGTAGTAGACGATGCCATTAATTTTTCTGCAAAACCAATTGCCATTTCCACACCTAAAAGATGCTTGCCCTCAACCCCACCAACCACAACAATTGCAGGTTTTTGTTCTGTTTTGCCAGCGCCGATGGTTAACATTAAAATGTCTTTTCCACCAGCTGTTTGCATTAAGGTTTTCGATTTTACTAATTGGGGATATTTGTCTGCAAGCGCCTTAACCCTTTGGGCTAATTTGGCATTGTTGCTGTAATTCTGTTGATTTTGTGCGAAGGCATTGCATAGCAATAGCAGAAAAAACAGGTTAAAAAGGTATAGTTTCTTCATATAAGTTAGGTTATGCCTGCAATTTATATAAAAAAAGCAGTTACATAATCTAAAGCCTATCAAGATTTTACAAATGTTACAGTAGAAAGGTTAAAGGTGTGAAGGTTGATGGTATAGGGTAAACACAAAGGCACAAAAAACACAAAGAAACCTCAATTGATGCTTGGTGCACTCAGTGTCTTTGTGGTTAAAAATCTTATCTCACAACCTTCCCTTTTTCATCAACATTAACGTTGAAAGGTGGCATATAATCTTGTAATAAAACAGCAAGCTCTCTTCTGTTAATCTGTCGCTCTAAATCGAACTCTGTTTTAAACTGATAAGATGTTTTCCACTTTTTAGGAATCTCCTTTTTCATAGATTCTAAAGATTTATTTCCCACATAACTTATCATATCTAAGGCAGAGCCGATGGTTATTATTGGATTTTTATAATCATCGAACCAAATTTGAGCCTTGTAATAAAAGTCTTTTATGGGTTGTTTAATTTCATCGGTTGTTACCAATTTATTTGGGGAGAATTTAGCTGATTTACCATCTATTTCTGCTTTTAAAACACCAGTAACTCCAACAAATTGAATTGCTTTCCAATTGGTGTCTGGTTGTCTGATATCAGCAAACGGCATTAAATCTAATTTGTAGTTAATCAATTCACCTTGTATCTTTTTAAGGTTCGATTCTGATGTTTTTAAATCGAAAAACGCGGCATAAGCAGCTGTTGCTCCTGCTGCTTGCCCAATTGCCATACTTTCGGCATCGTTAATCCAAACCAAATTTTCTTGATTGGGAACCAGCAGCTGATACATAGAAAAAATAGTTTCCGAAGCCCCGTTTACTAACTTACCACTAGCAATACTTGTTCTGTAAAGTGTGTTGTTGTAATCCAATTTATTCCATTGTGTATTTGGAGCAGTTATTTTTAAAGCTTCGTTCAATTTTGCATCTGTTGGATTTATTAAAACTTTTGGCCTAATTGTACTTCCATCGCTTAATCTAAAAACCCAATTTTTACCAGAACGATCTGCTTTAATCCACATTACATT
>Ga0307515_10006761_pt1 | contig 22823 bp, 18 predicted proteins | sample 17_EM_MG_FD_194513 | JGI IMG/M metagenome (GOLD analysis project Ga0307515, IMG submission 194513) | Populus trichocarpa ectomycorrhiza microbial communities from riparian zone in the Pacific Northwest, United States - 17_EM | ecosystem: Host-associated > Plants > Roots > Unclassified | place... | reverse complement strand
GTCTTATACGTATAGATAGTAGGAATCTAATATAATTAGCGGGATCTAAAATAAGATAAAATAGGAAATACTAGAAGGTAGGTCCCCCTCTAGCTACAATAATAGGAATATTTAAATTTATTTTTACTAGAGCGCGGTATCTTATAGGAGTAGGGCAGGTCTAATATAAGCGTGTAAACGTAGTAATAACAGCACTTTAGGGAAACTACTATAGGAGTAACAGATGTGGTCTAAGGCGCCATTAAGAGAGAAATGATATTACCGCTAGTCTGGGGACGTGTAGTATAACCACAAGCCATTATAAGAGAAAACTCTAGGAAGTTAGTATCGTTATAAGAGATAAGGTAAGGATCCTATTACTTATAAACGCGTTATAAAAAGATAATAGAGTAGTAATAGAAGTATAGCTAGAGATATAGAAACTAAAAGACAAGATATAATGGAAATAGTCTATTTAAGAATAAAACAAATAGTATTATTAATAGAAGGATAAGTAAGAGATAATGGCTTATAAATAGAAAGAAATTAAAATAAAGACGTTATTATTAAAACCCATTTTAGGTAAATAGGGATAATAGTTAGTTAACGTGTTACACTAGATAACCTCTAGATTTATTTATAATAAACTCCTAGAATTAGAAGGGTAAATCACACTAAATTTTTATTATTATTATTAAAATTCTATTATAAAAGCACTATAAAAAGCTAGGGTAGGAGAAGAGCAGAGAAATAAAAGATAAAGTAAAGTTCCGCGCTAGTAAAGAGCTAGCGATAAGCCGCATTATAGAGTACCTTTCTACTAAGGGTTTCCCCAGTTGTTTTAGCCAGAACTCTATAAAAGCTTAATAGAGGCGAAGTCTTAGAGGACCAAGACTCTTAAAGGGGAGGTAATTATAATAGAATCCCCTGGGAGGTATATATCCGATAAGACGGTAGGAGGTTTTATTAATATCCTATCTATATCCTAAAGAAAACACGGCCAAATAGATAAGGGGTAAAAGGTTTTACTAGTATCTTAGAGGGATATATAGGAAGCTAGTTCTTCTCTAGAGAAGAACTAGCAATTAGTCTCTAAATAGAAGCGGTTAGAAGTATTTATTCTTTAATACGTAAAACCTATTCTACCTTTAACTTACCTTTAACTTACCTATAACACTATTAATTAGATAATTATACGTTCTGATTAGGCTGGCCTTTTATATACTATTTAACTATTTATAATTAATATATAGCTTAAAATTTTCCGATTTTTTTTTTAGGTATAAACAACACTAGATGTCCTACTAATAACTATAACGGTTTAATTCTCTTTAATTATAAGTTTTTTTAAACAAACTCTTTTAAAGCCTAATTCTTTACTTTAGTCAGCTTATATATAGGGAAGAACTTTAGACTTATTCCTAATTCTAAATTAATTACATAATCCTATAGTATATATTCTGTTAGCCTTTTACCAAACTACTTATTCTATAGCTTTTTATATTTATAGTACCTTTTTAGTATATAGCTAACTTCTTTTTTGGTTTCTTTATAAATTGCTTTAATTTAATACTATATTAACTTAGTCTGCTATTAGGTTTTATAACTTTTAGTATCCCTAATTTCCATATCCCTTATAATCCAATCAATCCTTAAATTATACTTTTATAAAAATAGTATTCTTAAAACTGCTTTATTTTTGCCTAAGGGTAAAATATTAAATAATACTATAACCTTTTATTCTTTAATTTTTAACTATAACGGTCCTGTTTTAAAATGTATTATACCATCTCTATATAATATAAAATCTCCTAAAATAGTAACTAATAGATATAGATCCTGCTCCTGCTTATCCCTTAACCCGCCAAAATTCGTCCACACGTTATCGATAAGGGCTAGCCAATAGAATCAATAAGATTAAGGCTCCGTGACCATACGCGTACTTTCGATTCTGTTGTTCCGCACGGACCACCTACCTTGTGGACGTTGGCGGGTTAAGGGATAGGGTTATTTTATTTTTTTAATTGCTACTAGCGATATGTAATTCCTAATTGCTTTATTATCTACTAATGCTTTAAACTTTTAATTCTGCTATTTAGGTCTTAAATTAAGGTGTTGTCTTATAATTCCTTTAAGGGTTTAAGGGTTCTACTACTGGCTCCCTCTGGTCCTGTGGGCCTCCCTTTTTCCCAACTGACTTTTTTTGGCCAATGTTTCTTATCGGTCTGATTTATGAGATAATGCTAGAGCTGTGCTCCCCTGCTACATTATGGATATCGGAAGATCTTCGATTTTCGGGACCAGAGAATAAAAACTCTACATAGAATGATTATCGCATCAGGCTTTATCAGCACTCAGACCTCAATAACTAGTATTCCGGGAGTTTGGCCGAGAGGGAGCAGGTACATCGTTCGTGTACCCGTGACGAGGTTTTATTATTATCGCTTACGTTATGCTACTTATAATATTCTTTCGAGTCTTTGTTATCTACGTGTAAATTACATTATGGTGAGATTCTAGAAATATCGATAGGATTCGACGACGTGTTCTCTAAGCCTGCTGCCTAGCGTAGCTCGTCATTCATTTCCCTTCCCCATCGCCACTGTAGAATGGATCCCGCCAGTGCCGTGCTATCTGAAGGCCTTGATCCCTTGAAGCCCAAAACATATGCTGCCCTATCAGAATCTAGCAACGTTCCTCTCTCTACCGTGTGGCACCGTGTATATGTACATGGACGACGCTCGACGGCTCGAGACAATAAAAGGCGGAGCGCCAACAGTACCTCACACCTCCGGAAGAGAAAGCCTTAGTGGAGTACTTATTACGGATGTCTTCCCAAAAAAGGGCTCCTTTTCTCGTACATAGGATAAAATGCCCTTTACCTCTTGTCGCCCCATTTATTCCGTTATATGATCCTGGGACCTACAGTGCGGTTAGTCACCTATCTCTCCATAATCCAAATCTAGGTAGCAATTGTTAGAAGTTCAGGAACTGGCTTCTAGCATAGGCAAAATATTTGATAGTATAGGTTGAAGTAAACTTTTGCATAACTATAGTGGTACTAGCTCAAAAGTCCTGATTTACTCTTAGTCCGCTTAATGAAAGCCATTTTAAGAAAGATGTAACCGCCAGGTCATCCGTCTTCTACGGTAAAGCAGCCCAGATACCATTTGCCAATCTTTGAAAGTTTTGTGCAGTGTATATCACGTTCTGTTCTGGTGGGACAGGTGGTCGGAGAAGGAGGTTCTGAAAGTGCAGGACAAGGGGCGGCGTCGTTGCAGGAGGACTTCCGGTAACAACACCATTTGCGTCAATGTCAATAGTTTGTATTTGGGCGGGGACTTGTAGGGGCGGCAGATTTGACCGAGTAGCGCGTGTGAGAGCCGCTGGTCTACACTCCCACTTCTCAATATGTATCGTTCTTGCCGCTCGATTAACCTTAAAAAGAAGAACAATCTTTACGTCGCCCCGGGAATTGGCCAGCCACCATCGCGCATCCATTCTGAGCTTGCGCAATGTTTCTGACACGCCGACCTCAAAGATAAGTGTTGGCCAATCCAGCCGATTTGGTCGGACAGCAAGAGGTCTCCAGCATGAGTCGGGTTCCTTGGACGTTGAAGTTCCCCTATATTTTGTTGCACCCATATCCTTAAGGTCGTCAAGCTCTGTCAATCCCATCGGGCGGATCTGATCTATGAAGTTGTATGAGAAAGTCCTAGTCACTGCTTCATGCTCTGGTGTGGGGACTTTAATTATTAGGATGTTAATGTCCGCGCAGTGAGTGAACCGTAGGCCCCTCCCGATTATGTGGCGCTTTTCCTCAATTTCGGCAAGGTCGTCTTCTGTAACAGGCTGAAGCACTAGATATTGATTTGTTGTTGTACCCTGATACAGCCGCTTGGAAAGCGTGTTGACAGCGCTTCGCAGTCCAGCAATTGAGGAAAACGTCCGAATTTCGTTTTCAAACCCCTCTAAAAGCTGGGACGATGTGATAGGGGTAATATCAATCGCTTCGTCAGAGGCTCGGGTGGAGGCTTGGGCGGAGGCCGAGGCTCTGGCGGGGACGGACATGGTGGAAGGGGGGAAATAATAGCGAGAATCGCTACTGGATTCACCGACGTAAGTAGTCATTGTTATTGAAATCTGATGAAATGTTCGAAAGTTTCTTTAATGGACTTATGACAAGATGTGAGGTTGAAGAAATCTGATGAAACGTTCGAAAGTTTCTTTAATTGGACTTGTGACAAGGTGTGAGGTTGAAGAAATCTGAAGAAATCTGATGAAATGTTCGAAAGTTTCTTTAATGGACTTGTGACAAGATGTGAGGTTGAAGAAATCTGATGAAATGTTCGAGGGTTTCTTTAATGGATTCGTGACAAGATGTAAGTTGAAGATGAAGGTTGATGAAGAGAACGTACTGTGAGTGATTGATATTTTATCACTTAGTGCGACTCGTGACGAGTCACTCGGGTCATTAACTGATGGATAACCACGGGCGAGAGAGTGTGTGGGCGGACGGCTACCGGTGAAGGGTACTCCAAGGAAAAAGTTAGTGTCTGATCAAGGTTACGCAACACAGTGGACGCAATCACGTGAGCTAAGCGAGCTCAGGGTGGAAGCGCTCGTCCTAATACGGAGGACCGTGCGAAAATGGATTTCCCCTTCCTTTTTGGGATTAGTGGTTTTCCCCCCATATGGTCGCCCATCAGGTCGCTGTGCTTAGGGGCCTTTGGCAGGTCTTATAGGCAGAGACCGCTTAAAATCTCGTTTCTTAGGCGATAGAGCCCCCGTATCTCTTTCTTTCTGGTCGCTCTTTTTGGGGGGTTCAAAATATTCTCAAATGTATATGTATTGACAATGCTACTAAAGTCACTGAGTATAGGTTCGTCGAAAAGACTAGGACATTGAATGTCTTTAATGCTGAAGTCCCCAGCTCGGATCTTTAAACTTAAGATATTCGTCAGCACCGAGTTCGGTAAAGAATCCTAGAGCTAGAACGTTTATGTAAATTATAAAATAACCCCCGACACTTAAACCACCCAAAGTGTTAGGAAGCTCGAAGAAAGAAGGAAAAAAAAGGACCTCCATGAATGCATGTCTCTCTAAAGAACAACAGTAACAATCAATAACATCAGTCATCTTGCATTCTAGCCCAAGAGATTTTCTAAATATCCGGAAGGAAATTCCTGCGCAAAAATGGTATCACTTTGTCCGGTGAAGTAACGAAACACAGCGCTTTGCTTGCGGCAAGCTTATATGCATAGCTAGGCTGAAAAAGGGTCAATGGATCATGGTAGCCGTCAAATCCATCAGGTTGTCAAGATCCTTGGACAGGGCAGATGCGGCTTGCACCCCTCCAGGTCCCGATCGCTAACATTCCAGAAGCCAGTGGCGAAATCCTTCTCGAAATCTCTCACCATTCGGTGCGATCATTTAGCGGGTTTGGAATAGCGCTTGAGACACCACATGGTAGGGATGAAAGGGTAACAAAGTTCTTTAGGCTTCTAAACTTGGTTATTGAGGTTTCGAAGGTGTTGGTCGCTGGGAACAAATGGCGCTTGATCCCTGCGTTTGAAAAGACAGCTAGGGTCTGAATTCGGGAGAGGCTCGCCGTTGAAAGAAGTGATGTCAAGTCTAAGACTTGAGCTGAGACTGCCTCATGGTCACCAGTACCATCTTCCCACGTCCGTAGAGTCTTATTGGTGCAGAGGAGATCCGTGTTGAAATTGGCTGTCCTTAGGTTGTAAGGGGTGGGCTTTCCGAGAGCCTGAAGGCTTCATGTCTGGGTTCTTTGTTGGCGAGGAAGGTCGCGGGCTGGTTTGCGAGAACCAAAGGTGTTCCGTTGGGGTTTTTTTATTGCTGCAGCCCGAGGTAGCGTTTAGAGTCTGGCATGGCCAATTTCCATATCTATAGTCGGAGCTCAGTTGGGAGCTGCTAGAAGAGGGGAAAGGTAGATGCTGACATGGTGTGGACTTAGTCTAGAAGGAGGAGGGGAGGAAGGGGTTTGGATTTATATAGTTCTATTATCAGAGTGGAACCTTTTAAAGGAGCTTAAAACTTGGTGAATAGATGGTCCTGAGATAAAGAAATGAAAGCCAGAGTTATTGATTCTATGCAAATGGAACAGATCTAGAACCCTATAAGCAGTGAGGTATTCTATATTCAATATCAATATGAGGGCGTATTGATATTGATATTGAACCGCCAACTTATATTGAACATTTTATTGAATATTGAATATTGAGCCAAGCCTCCATACAAAATTGAAACACGTAATAAAGTAGGATCCGTACACAGGCGTGTACAGCCGTGCACAGGCATTTAGACACAATGCTCCCCCCCTCCCTCTACCTCTTTTCCCTCCACTATATATCTTTTACCTATTTCCTACCTATTATTTATACCGCGGCCTATAGCATACCCTAATTTTATGTATATAACTATGTAAAACGGTTAAATACTGCCATATATATATAAAATATTCAATATTTAATATATTGAATATTGACGGTTTTTGTATTGATATTGAATATTGACGTTCAATATTCAATATTCAATAATCGTTAATCAATATCGAATATGGATAACCTCACTGCCTATAAGTGATACATTCAAAGACTGTCTCTCCTACCTCTGCACACTTCATCCAAACCATCTTACTCTGCATACCCAGCAGCCTCCCATACCAATTGGGCGAGGCAGGGTGCGTGCAGAAAGCCTTCATTACTTTAAACCGTACAAATCAACATCAGTGTACCAAGGCTTTGTTCATATCATTACTCAAACCCAATAATCTCTCGTCGCACAAACATAGCCAACAGGCTTAGATCTAACTAGATAACATCATCTACTAACTACGTTTATCACTAATTTCGACACGGCATATTTCGAAATCTACCTTTTGCTTTAGCTGACGCTGCTCAGGTCTTCGGCGCCCCTACTTCCCGAAATCCCCTTCTAATCTTTCACCCATAACTTCACCTCCCGCATCATTGAAAGCCTTAAAACTAGTATTCCATTAATACACATACCCACAAAAAAGCCCTTTTTCTCACTCTCCATGCCTTGATTTTATCTTGTGCAGATCCCAGACCCAGATATCCTTATCCCTTACCCCTCATCACTCATTCCTCGTCTCACATAATCCCATTCCACCCACCGGCATCTCCCAAGACATCGTCCTAATATTTCGGCTTAAACGGCATCGTCTGCAGCTGCGAGATAGGATTCGCGTCGATGCCAAGTAGCGCATAGATCCACTTCAAGATGATGAAGAACGACTCTGGCTCGCCCATGTGCTTGCGGTCCGGAACAAAGCTGCGTGAGACATCAGCACGACAAAAATAGATTAACAGGGTAGATAGAGCAGGGAAAAAGGCCAGGCTTACCGCGCCTCCTTCGGCGCGCCGTGCTGCAGCGCAAGATAGTAGTCGTCGATGGGGAAGATCTCGTCTTCGGTGCCCTGGAGAGCGTGTCAGCGCGACTTCTAGAGAAATGAGAGATGGAGGATGGGAGATAGGGGGGAACCTACATTCACGAGGAACAGCCTCGCGCAGCGCGGCATATCCAGCGTGCCGTCCTTCAGCAACGAGAACTTATCCGACGCCTCCTTCTTGAACTTCTCGATATCCGTCCCATACCCGAACTTATACGCCAGCGTATTGCAAAGACTACACCTGTCAGCTACAGCGACGTAAAACCCAAACCAGCCACCTCTCCCACCCCAGAGAAGCGAGCAACAAGGGCCCGGGGAAAGGGGTCTGGATCAGCCAAAGCACTCACTCAAACGGATACTCCAAATGATTAACCTCCCCCAACCACTCCGGCTCAAACATATAATGGCACCCACCCCCCAACGCCACCACGCCCGCAAGCCGATCCGGATGCGTATGCGCCAACCGAATCGCATAGTACCCCCCGGTCGAAAACGCCCACACAACCAGCTTCTTGCTGTCGATCCGCTCCTGCGTATCGATCCAGTCGAGCAGGCTCGAGTACTGCCGGTCCGGGCTCTTCGGGTCGTTCGGCAGCGCGGGGGAGTCGCCGGTCCCGGGGATCTCAAGGACGATGGTGCCGACGCCCTTCTGGCGCCAGCCTTCCATCCACACGGCCAGCTCGGTGCGGTAGCCGTCCAGGCCCGTCATGATGATGACGACGGGCGCGGGGGTGGCCGCGGACGCGGTCTCGGGCAGCAGGTGGTAGATGGGGATGTGGGCGCCCTCGCCCTCGATGGCGTGGATGTGCGGGACCAGGATCTCCTGGACCGGGTGCTCGCGCAGTCTGCGGGAGGAGCGGTTAGTTCGGGGTGCGGCTTCGGCGGGGAGAGTGCGGGGGAGCGGGGAGGGCCGTACTGCAGTCCCTTGAGGCAGACTTCCTTGCCGACCTTCCACGCGTATCGCTGCTTCTCGGAGCGGGGAGCTGGGAAGCGCGAGATGCGGTAGACGGCCGAGGCGCGGCTGGGTTCAGTTCGTCAGTCTGGGTTTCTATTGCGGCAATTTGGGGGAGCGGGGTGGCTGGAGCCGTACAGGTAGTACTCGGACGCCTTCTCCTTCTCGCCGGCCTTCTCGGCTTCTTCCGCGATCTTGGTGAGCTCCTCGGCCTTGGGGAAGTACATCGACGCGTACGCGTCCCAGTCGTAGGGCTCGCGGAAATCTTGCTGGGGGTGCTGTCAGCTCTGATTTGGGTGGGAGAGCTATTCACTGCGACTATACCTTTACGAGCTCGTCGACAATCGGCTGGAAGTCTTTGGCGGTGCCGAACATGAATGGGTATACGCCCATCTCGGCCTGTAGATAAGTGTGTGCGTTAGTGAACCACGAACGTTCGCGTTATGGGATTGTGCGTGGTGTGAGTTGTGCATACGGGCTTCTTCCACTTGGTCTCCCATAGCTGCTTGAACGATTCATGGTGGGGAGCTGTCTTCTTGATATTATTCTGAATAAAGAACTGGTTGCCCGGAGCCGCCATATTTGCTGAATGTATATATTTCTTGGGCTATATGATATGATGGTAGCCAAATTGGGAAGAATTCGTAGATGCTTGTGTGGAAGCCATGATGCTGCGAGCCATTGCTATATATGTCGTGCATTGTGGAATAAGTCCGGCATGGTTTGCTCCGCAGCGGGGATTTGTGATGTCGGCCTGGCGAAGTCACCGGGCGGCAGTTGTCCGGGAGGGGAGCCGTGTTGAAAAATTCATTCAAAACGCGCGAGGTCTATTGCTGTTCGGGGGGAAAGTTACGGAGGAACGACATTATTGGCTTAGAGAGTTTTCCGGAAAGCCTTTCTTACTATTTCTGGCGATTTACAACAATGAAAAGGATGTTTTTTTGAGGTGTAATTCTCGCCCCTCTCTTGCTCCGGATTGCCAATGGCGCACGGATCCCTATAAGCCACCCTTCGATGGACACGGCCACGACGCGTTTCAGCCCCCGGACCTGACAAGAATTTGCTTAAGAGGTGCGGGGAGGCGCTTATCTTTTGTTCTGCCGTTGTGCCCACGGTACCCATGCTCTGCCTGAATAAGTTTCTTGTCGCATCTTTTGAAATGTCTCTTACTGCTGTTATTTTATTGATGGAACCCAAAGGGATGCGGTCCGCTCCATGCGTTGTACCTTGGGAAGACGGTGGTTAAGCCAACACTTAATTCAGGATCGCGTACAACCGCTTCTATGCCCGACAAGCGACACAGTCATGGAACAAGTAGTTCGATTTCATTAGGTTAGTCTATATGAATAAATATAATTTACAAAATCCCCGTCAGACCCAAGCAAGAGTCCAATGAGCATTCATCCAGCATTGCAGTATTCAGGTACCAGCCAATTCACATATCCACTCCATTCTATTCCCGTCAGGCCCTACTCGGTAGGAGAGCCAACAAATCAAAAGAGACATGTGCAACACTGCAACGCCAACATGTTTTCGAGAATGGATGAATGCTTCGCATATTCCGTAAATGCCTTACCAGCGAAGTCTGCCGCTATTACAATTCCTCAATTACGAACGGGAACACCCCATCCTCTGCATCAGGATCGCTGGTTGCCTTGGCGGAGTGTCTGGCAGTCGATTGGCTGTTCTTCGACTCCTCTAGCTTCAACTCCTCTGGATCATCGAATGATATACCTTCACGAGGACGTGGGATCGGAACCGGGCGGCTAGATGCAGTGCTGCCGACGATGGACCCATACTTCATCTTTTTACGCTTCGGGCTGTCTGCTTCAGTCGGGTCGGGATAGTACCGCAAGGTCTCCCACAAGCTCGCATCGTTAAAATCAGTGATCATATCAGCATCGTCATAGCGCGTGAGATCATGAAGAACGTTGAACTTCTGCAAGCTTGGGCTCCTAGACTTCATTAGACTCATCAGGTCCGCATCGAACGGCTTCACGTTGCCAAGCCACAATTCCCCGAGGTTCTCCCAAATGATGGGTGGTGCGCTGAACTCCTTTCTCGGATACACCATATCGAGGAAGAGTGGGTTGTAGCGACGGTCGTAGTCTGGGTCGGCATCAGGGTTGTGTCCACCAACCCAGTTGAACTTGAGGACTCTCAAGCGTGCGCTGAAGCTCTTCAACCAACTATGCAAGACTTTGACGAACGTCTTGGCTTCCGGTGCTGGCAAATCATTGAATGGGTAGTATATTTGGACCTCGAGGGTGTCGAGACGAGTCCAGATGCAGTCGTTCATGAAGCTCGCGTCGCCAAATATTCCCGACCCCTCCCAGCGGCAATACAATATATCATAGGCATGTATAGGAGAAAGTCGAATTGTGTGAAACGATGGTAAGTCCGCCTTTTCGATGGCAAGGCGGATTGAAATGAGAGTAGCTTCGAACTGGGTGAAATGGCTCCATTTGCGTTCTCCTTTTGCTGAAATAGTGATTGTGTTAACATTCCTAAGTTCCTTCAAGATCAGGGCCCAGTCAGACCCATAATCTGCGTGTGAGTGTGAGGCTGATGGAGCCGAAGTTCCAAGTCCGGCGACTCTTGTCCAATCGTACGGTTGCTGGATGGGAGCAGCAAGAGTGTGTGCTCGAACACAGCTACTTTCAGTTCTAGATGTGGTACGGTCTGCGGCACTGCGTGAGTATGCGGCAAATACCGTGGTATGCTTGTGAGTGCTATCTCCAAAGACTATTGCTGGCTTCAGGGTACCTTCCTTCATTCGTATGATGAGATGTTTGCAGGATTTGCCTATCTTCCTCAAGGCCGTAAGCGAGGATTCTCGGTCTGTGGTCCTGTGGACGCCCGTGACATAGAGTGTCTTGAACATTTCGGTTTTCAGAGCACTGTTGTAGGGCACCCATTCATTGAACTTCTTCGATACGGCGCGCAGCTGAACGAAGTCGGCCGGCGACATCAGGGACTTCAGTAACTTTGACGGAAGATTGGGATCGAAATCAGGATAGTGCAGTCTCAGGTTCATCGGAATAGCATGGCGGCTCCTATCAAGTAGGTCCTCAAGGCGAGATGGCACAGGGTTAGGGAGCATGGCCGTGAGGCTGCCGAGCAAAGACTGCTCTTGAGCTGTGTGCATGACGGTTTGTGTAGTTCTTAACAGTGCTGAATGAGTGACGGTTAGAGTGCGTAGAAAGGATGAAGTGAGAAAAGAAGGGAAGGAGTAGATGTGGGCCGACGGATTCGGCGACGCAGGGTTCCGCGTTCATAATTTAAAGACTATCATTTGAACTGACATATGGTGAGGGTGTCGGCACCATGGCGTGAGTCAGAAGGGCAATGATAGGGTATTCACCCACCAAGTTTCGGGGAAGAAGTGATGGTTCCGCAACGGCGTAGTTATCGATGGTATTTGTCTCTGCGCAGCCTCAGTTGGTTATGAGGATTCTGGAATAGGCAGTAGAGTTTGCATGAAGGGACTACCCAAACAGGGATTTTGTGTTCACCTAGCGCAGGAACCTGCACTCGCCTGACACGACATGGAGGGCGGTAAGGCTGTGTTGCACAAGAAAGGCGTGGAATGTTCCATGGAAAAGCCCCATGATTGTCTTTACAGGCTACGAGTCGTACGTACCGCGCGTACCCTAAACTTTAGACGAGGTTGTTGGTGTCCAGGGCTCGCAGCCTAACACCCTTGGTGACCTTTGCGACTTTGCAAGGCTGACACGCACGTGGCGCGGATCGGGACGTGTCCAGTGCCTGCTCCGATCACCAGATGCCATGATGCAACCTCGGCGACGTGTGCGTTGTTTGTGGAGATAAAGGTAGTTACTGAAGAGTACTGTAGGTGGGAGGTCGGAGACGGATTGACTGTGCCTGTCCTCTGGGTGCACTGGGGGACCGTGCTCTTGCATAGCTCCGTGGCGGCAGGGCAAGGCTAGGCTTTCGATCCCTGCGGCGCTCATTATGCCAGCCGCATGCCCCTCTGCTGCGAGGCGTTGTCCCGCCAGAATCCTCAACAGCGACTATTCCTGTTGTGAATATCTTTCCGCTGCCTGGCAAACGCAACTGCTGTGTATACCTCAATTTCCTATCCAGAGACACCCTAATTGACCCCTACTCAGCTTCATCACTTGTAAGTCGTCTGCCCGCAATGCTTTTTCTCGGCGGCGGGGATGGCGGGGCTTTTCGTTCTTCAGCATTACCACATGGGCTTGGTAAGCCCACGACCCTGTACTTGATACTAGGTAGCTTTGTGTGGGCATGCCCAGGAACTCCCGTGTAACTTAAAAGCAATTCCCTTCCCAATAGCCTTGGGCAGTTTATCAAACACGCAGCTCACACCTGACCCTTCATCTTTTTCCCCCTCATACCGCATCCGGGTGTCTTGGCAAAAATTCTTATTCTATTAAGCTCCAATCACCTACTGACACCGTCTAAGACATTGCTACACCTCATACCTGGAGTGACCGCTCCTTGATAGTAACATCCTTTTCGAAACATCACGACAACGGCCTTCGGTCCTTCGTCCCAGCAAACATTCCACCACCTGCTCCCTCCTAGATAAGGCTAGCAAACAACCGGCAAGATGGTTGGTCTCGGTCCCCGAAAACCTCCTTCGCGAAAGGGTACGCCATACATCACTTTACAAGAGAACCAACAATGGGGTTGATGGGACTGATCGAGATAGGTTCCATGGCCGGTGTGCCGAAGGATCTCCTGGACCAGATCAACCGGCTTGAGGAGCTTTTCACCGTCCCTCAAGAGAAGCTCAAACAGATAACGGAACACTTCAAGGCCGAATTGACCAAAGGTATTGTGCCCCTCATGCTAGCATATATCCATTGAGATTAATTGTCTATTAGGTCTTACCGTTGAGGGTGGTTCCATCGTACGTTTCCGTCTCGTTGGAGAATACCCGGCCAAGCACTGACGACCTGCAGCCTATGAACCCAACATGGTGTATGGGATTCCCGACTGGCTATGAAACCGGCACTTTCCTTGCCCTCGATATGGGTGGTACGAACCTCCGAGTTTGCGAGATCAACCTGCCGGAAGAGAAGGGAGAGTTTGATATCATACAGTCCAAATACCGCATGCCGGAAGAATTGAAGACGGGTACAGCTCAGGAATTGTGGGACTATGTCGCCGACTGCCTGCAGCAATTTATCGAGTATCACCACGAAGGTGAAGAATTGGGCCGGCTGCCGCTCGGTTTCACCTTCTCCTACCCTGCTTCTCAGGACTACATCGATCATGGCGTCTTGCAGAGATGGACTAAGGGCTTTGATATTGATGGAGTGGAGGGCAAGGATGTTGTTCCTCCGTTCGAGGCAGCTCTTGCTGAAAGGGTAAATCCTACCATTAGCAACTCGCAGAAGTCATAGCTAACCTCTATTTCTCAGGGAGTACCCATCAAGCTTACCGCCTTAGTCAATGACACCACCGGAACCCTGATCGCCTCAGCATACACGGACGACCAAATGAAGATTGGCTGCATCTTCGGCACTGGCTGCAACGCCGCATACATGGAAGACTGCGGCTCGGTCCCCAAACTCGCACACATGAAACTCGATCCCAAGCTCCATATGGCCATCAACTGCGAATGGGGTGCCTTCGACAACGAGCACAAAGTCCTACCACGCACGCCGTACGACATCATCATCGACAAAGAATCTCCGCGGCCCGGCCAACAAGCCTTCGAGAAAATGATCGCGGGTCTCTACCTCGGCGAAATCTTCCGCCTCGTCCTCGTCGACCTGCACGGCAATCCCGACGTCTGCATCTTCGAAGGCCAGGACATTGGCAAGCTCAAGAAAGCATACAGCCTCGACGCCTCATTCCTAGCCGCAATCGAGGAGTAAGTCCAGCTATTCCGCCCGACCCCCCCTCTTTTCTCTTCCTCTTTACTCACTTCCTCCCCACCCTCCTCCCACTCCCGCCCTCGTCCCCCCAAAAAAAACCCGGTTGGAAAACGCCGACTAACACCCCTCCTCAGAGACCCCTTCGAGAACCTCTCGGAAACCGCCGACCTCTTCGCCAACAAGCTCTCCCTAACCGCCACGCAGCCCGAACTCGAGCTCTGCCGCCGCCTCGCCGAGCTAATCGGCACGCGCGCCGCCCGCCTCTCCGCCTGCGGCGTCGCCGCCATCTGCAAGAAGAAGGGCTGGGAATCCTGCCACGTCGGCGCCGACGGCTCCGTGTTCAACAAGTACCCGCACTTCAAGGCGCGCGGCGCTGTCGCGCTGAGGGAGATTCTGGGCTGGACGGGAAGGAAGGATCCGATTGAGATTTTGCCCGCGGAGGATGGGAGTGGGGTGGGGGCGGCGCTGATTGCGGCGCTGACGTTGAAGAGGGTGCGGGAGGGGCAGAATGCGGGGATTAGGGACCCTGAGGCGATGTTGAAGGGGTGTGGGGGGAAGTGACGAGGTGGGTTGGCGGAGTGGGGTGGTAGGGGAGGTAGATGGGGTTGGAGGGAAGGAGGGAAGGAGAGGTAGAAGGCCTGTGGACCGGTTCGGAAGTGGTTGATATTCTGGTTCTGGGCAGTGGGAGATTGGGATTGAGTTTGTGTATACAGGCCATGAACATGATTGCTCCATTTGAAAGCGATTAGCTGAGAATCTGAGAGTTGTAGCCTTAACAGAGAATTGTGGGATTGGATTGTGTGACTGGTGTGGGACTGAGAAGGTAGAAAGGTTGGCTAGATGTTGAAGAGCGGATGAAGGTCTTCGCTGCTGCAATTCATGTTTGTGCTAAATGTATTATCTATCTACCTAAATCTCTTGCTCTAAGCGATCCGGCCGCGACTGGTGAGGATATGGTCCCCTTTGCCTTTTCCTACACATTCATTTTCGTAAACTCCGGCGGGTCGATCTGGCTTGCGATGTCTACACGAGACTTTATGTCTCAGGGATAGACTAAGCAAGGCGATGGTCTTGGGCGGGCTGTGTCAACTTCAGTACGTTAGCATCTTCGTGAACTCGGGAGTCCGTCTGCCTGCTTACTGTTCTACTTTATCTTAGAGAATTGCTTAAATATATTATAAGGTTCTATTTTAGGGTCTTAGCTATAGGAGCTTAGAATGGCTGTATAACGGAGAGACACTAAATAAGTATATCTAAATTTACCAATCGGCCTCACGAGGGTTCCTAAACTAAATTAGCGAAATTGCCTTCCGCCCTATGCTCTTAAGAAATTCTCCGCGCACAGACTTCTTATTATCCATATACTGAGGTTTACTTTAAGTTACTACCCTTGCAACGGTACAATTCATTCTATGGTTATCGATAAGATCCAGCCCAATAGAACCAATCGGATTAAGTTGGGATGTCCAATTGTTTTATTTTGCCAGCGCACGGACCAATTGGCTACCGTTGCGTGAGGTACTAGTTCCGTCTCTTCGAAGTGGGAAGACAATTTCACTCAATTAGTGCCAAGGCGGTTACTGATGCCATTTGCAGGCTATTCTGTGGGAAGATAGTTTGAAATGCTGCTTCCGTTGTGATTTGACTTTCATGTATTGCATCCAGCAGCAGCACCTCACGCGGCAGTTGAGGGCGATGCCAAGAATCCTGATTGTGCGCACGGGTCCGGTTGCTGCCACTACGTTGCAGCGCAGTACAAGGGGGTACCACGAACGGGTCGAACGCCCCCCCTGTCAGTGTCGGTGCGCAATACAGAGTATCTGCAGTTGAAAATTCTCACACCACCACAAAAGAGATTTCTACCTTATTTGTATGCAAAACTCTTTATCTTATCCTTGTATACTCGTTCTAAGCGTAATACCTGCTCTTATTCGCGCCAACCGTTATAACGTTAAAATGTTGACCCAAATCGAATATTAAATACACATCTTACCTACCGCGAACGCTGCTATATCTTTTCCTTGCATCTTTAGATCTTAAAACTACACTTAAATTACTTCCTCCTTACAACTTCCATATACAACTATTTGCTCTACTATTATATTATATAGCGAGACTCCTTAAAAGTCTATAGGTAGGCCTTATATACTTAATACTCCTATTTAAAAACGTTTAATTGCGTAAGCCACGATTAATGTATACCACCGTCGTATGGTATTAAAAGAGGTTGCTAAATTAAAGGGAGTATAAGCTTGTAGACGTACACTTATTACTGCATTTAAAAAGGAGTAATATTACCGTCGTATTATAATAGAGAAGCCACTTCTTATAAAGGCATATAAGTAGGATCGTCTTGCGTGGGCCTTAGTACACCGTAACTAGCCCAATTAGATATAGGTACGGATTTTATAGATAGATAAAGCCTCCTTTATAATAGGTGGCTTTAGTAAAGTATACGTAACTTAACAGCTAGAGGAGAAGTATTTAAGCAGCTATTGCTTTCCTAAGTTCCGTGGCTATAGTGCTTAGATAATATATAAAACAATCTCTCTCTATAGAAAGGGCAAATTAGTAGTGTTTAAAAAGGAATAGGGTAAGATCTTAGGAGACGTATATAGAGAGCATATAGTTCCTACAATCTACGTATATAAAAGAGAGGTAGAGTAATATATAGGCAGGGGAAACATAATCTTAATAGAGGACGGAGTACCTTCTTATACGGCTAACGCCACAAAAGCTTTATACGAGTATAACAATATATAGAGGATAAGGTAGCCTGCTAATTTACCAGACTTAAATCCAATTAAGAATGTTTAGCGACTATTAAAGTATTAAGTAGGTAAACGATTTCCTAAAATAGAGGTGGAAGTGCGACAATATATTAAGGAGGAATGGGAGAAATTAGAGTTAAACAACTTTAAAAAGTAATAGATTAAATGCGCAATCGCTGCGAGGCTGTAATTGCTACAAATAGAGGCCATACTAAGTGGTGATCTCGGTAAGAAATTATATAATTAGATCAGGTGTAGATACTCTCTATTGCGCACGGTTTTTAATAGGGGGGGCGTTCGACCCGTATATGGTACCCCCTTATACCAGAGCAAAAGGCTAGGAACTTTTAAAAGAGGAGGATATTCATCTCGGACATTCTTTTAATCAAATCCTGGTCTTTTATTTAGCTAGTTCCCGCTACAAGGCAGCCCCTACGGCCCACTAAACAAAGCCCCAGAGCCCCAATGGCTGCTTCAACCCCTAAACGCGTATTAGTAACACCACCTCTAGACCCACTAGCAGCTCCACCAAGACATATAAGGAAACTAAGCGCGAAGGTACAAGAGGCCTAGTAGTCGCTAAGGACATAAACCGCTCTAAGATTGGTACAGTTTAAACAGCAGACCGCACTATAAACCGGAATATAAGCTACGCAGCATATACTGCCTCCATTCCCTATAGCAAGAGTCTCCACCTCACCCATATATAAAGGAGGAGGTATTAATTATAACGAATTCTATTAACTTATTAAAAGCCTTAAAGAAACTATAGTATAGTAGAGCAATATTATTATAAGCCAGAATAGCATTATTAAGAGTATTAGAAATAAACTAGTAGATATTAAATCGGAACAGTAAAGCCTTAAAAAATAAAATATTAAACTTTAGAAAGCTATCTAGTCATTATAAGCGTAACTAAATACTCCTTTAGCCCTAACATAATTATAGGTATTAGTAGCGGCTAGTAGAGGCACAGCAGGGCCAGAGATAACCTTACTATAAATAATAAGCGCTAGGAACTCTAAGGAACCCAACTAGTAGCTAGTAATAGATATTAGCTAAGCGGGTTTAGAGGTAATAAAGAAGGTAGTTACTACTAAAGTAGTAAAGTAAACCATTATATAAGGTATAAAGGATATTAATAGGCTTATGGGAGCTATACTTAAGGACTTCCGCGTATAGCGAACAAGCGACAGCACGAGCATTATTAGATTCTTAGTGGAAAAAGATAAAGAAGCTGTGTTTAGGTAGACGACTGCTTAATAGCTTAAACCGTATATCCCTAGGGCAAGGCTTGTTAGACCTAAGTGGTATACAATTAAGGTGGACTAGGTTAAAGTACCTTTAGTAATGGACATAGACAGCGGAAAAGTAAGTAAGTTAGCTATAAAGCGCTTTAGGATAGAGAATAGTGTAGAGGTATATATAATAAGATAGCTTAGACAACTAAGGCCGCGCGGCTAGCACATATTAGTAATTATTAAAGTGGCAATAAAGGAGGATATAGAGAAGCTGCTTATATTGGACAACATATTATTTAGGGGAGGTGTGATTATTATATTACTATCTAAGAAGCAACGCACCCCTATAGCATACTATAAATATAAAAGGTTTAGATATAAAGCAAAAGACTATACGCGACCTAATATATGCGAAATGTGTAGGCAGAAAGGCTATCTCTGGTATAAGATGGTTAATCTATACTATATAAACTATTAGGGTCCTTACTAAGCCTTATACCGTAAATGCCCAGCATATAGAAAAGAGATAGATAGGATTTTTGCACGACAGCGCTATAAATAGAGAACTTTAGATTATCTAGGCAAATATAAAGAAGTATAGGGAAGCGCAGTATGCGCTACACAACAACAAGGCGCTGGCGGACATTTACTTCATTCTAGGCCAGGAACCGTACTGCTTTCTCTTAAATAGGGAAGTGGTATTAGTAGGCTTAAACCCCTAGTAGATAAGGTTTATCCTAATAGGCAGAAAGTAGTAGTACCCTTTAGTTAGGTTATATATCTAGGCATTTAAAGAGCTAGCAGCTATACAGCTATAGGTAGATTTAGCAGATATTACGGTAGTAGTAGCGCACGTCAGCTAAATAAGACTTATAATTATATCGGTATATATTCCAGATAAATGCTTAAGAAGAACTAAGAAAGAGAACCTAGAGGAGCTCTTTAGTAGGCTAGAGATAATTAACGGTCTAATCTAGGGTAAACTATTACGCAATTTATATACTAAGGTGGTAATTACAGGCAACTTTAATTAGCATAATCCGCTATAGAAAGGAAGTTATATTAGTACTATATTAACGCAGGAAGAAAGCGCGCTAATTATCGACTTTATAGCGGACTAGTTACTTTATAGCCTACTTCTAGTAGGAGTACCTATATTTAAAAGTAACGCGGGGCAAACATTAATAATTAACCTTATACTTGCAACCCTAGGCCTAGTAAGTAAACTAGTAAAGTGCGCTATTTAGGGGTATAAGTACGGATTAGACTATAGAGCTATTTATACTAGCTTTTAGGTTAATATAAACACGTAGGAGAGCTAGGAGAGGTTACTTATTAAGAATATAAACTAGGATAAGATTTGAGAAAATATAGAGTAATAGAAAGAGATGGGATTTCCTATAGAAGATATAGATAAAATAGTTAACTACCTTAATAGGTAGGTTAACAAAGCCCTTAAAGTACACTGCTAGCGGGCTAAGCCGTTACTATATATAAAAAGATAGTAGAACGAAGATCTTATAACGCTAAGAAAGTTATATATATACTAGAGGAATAGGAATAGTACAATGCGGAGGCAAGAAAGGGACAACCCTAAGCTATGCGATATCGCAGCAAAAGCAAAAAAGCTCTTCTATAGGACTATTTAGCGACACAGGAAGCTCCATTAAGACAAATTCCTTAGTAATAGTAACAATATATAGAAAGCGTTAAAATACCTTAATCCGTAGGCGATATCTACGTTCGCTAGAATACCGCTAATTAAGAAGGCTAGAGGATAGGGAGAGGTCATTATAGAGAACCATAATATTGCAAGAGAACTACTCTAGGTATTCTTTCCGGTCCTACCGCTGTGTAAATAAGAGGAAGATACTATAACTAGCTATAACTAATTACTATAGGAGCCTATCGCCAAATATAAGGTTAAGGCAGCTATATTTAGGGCTAGCCTAGATAAGGCTCTAAGAAGGGACGGCCTACTAGCTAGGGTATAGCGAGAACTGTGGCCCGTACTAAGTAGTAAGATTACTACTCTCTTTATTAAATTACTTAAAACAGGAAAAGTACTACAGAAATAGAAGGTAGTAAAGATTGTGCCGCTGCAGAAGCTAAAGTGGGGGGACTATATGGTAGCAAATAACTATAGGCCAATCTCCCTCCTCCTAACGCTAGGAAAAGCACTTAAATTACTAGTAGCAGAGAGGATAGTATACCTAGTAGAGGAATATAGCCTACTACCTAAGACATACTTTAGAGCTAGGAAGTAAAGGTTAATAATATATACGCTATCGTATCTCTATAAGGACGTATTTAGAGTATAAAGAGGAAAGAAGACGCTGTCCCTAGTATTATTTAATGTTAAGGGTGCGTATAATAATATAGCCATAGAGCTGGAAATTAGGAGATTACGGCAGTAATAGATACCTTAAACGATTATATAATAGGTATAGGACTTCTATATAAACCGTTAAGCCTATATCCTAGTTAATAGATATATATTAGAGGTATAGGCGCTCCTATAGGCGGGTCTTCTATAGGGATTAGCACTAGCCCTAATACTCTTTCTATTCTTTAACGCGGATCTTATACAAAGCGCACCTAGAAATGGCAGCTCCATGGCCTTTATTAATAACTACTCGGTATAGGTTATAGGCCTTATAGCGAAGGAAAACACGTAGATTATCTAGGGCGAGATTATACCGATACTTAAGAAATAGGAGAGGACTAGTGGAGCTTAATTTAAAGCAAAGAAAACGTTATTTATCTACCTTACTAGATATAAAGAAGCGGACAGGGATGCCACCACACTACTCCAATTTAAAGGAAAAGGAATCCCCCCGATATAGGATGTTAAAATCCTTAGGGTAATTCTTAATAAGGAGCTGCGGTTTAAGGCACACCTAGCGGATAAGGTAGGTAAAGCCACTAAGGTAGCGCTAGCGTTGCGTAGATTAAAGGGACTGTAGTCTAAGAGCGTTAAGCAGCTAGCTAAAAGCTTAGTCCTACTAGTTATAGACTATACGTCGCCGATATAGTACCCGCTTACGATATAAGAGTTAATACTACTCCTCTAGTAGGCGCAGAGAATTACGGTATAAGCTATCATTAGGGGGTTCCGTATCGTCGCTCTACTAATAGCGGAGGTAGAAGCTGGCTTGCTCCCTCTTAAGTAAAGGTTATATAACTAGGCCATTACGTTCTAGGTATTAATCTATAAACTAGGCAAATTATATCCTTATTAAATAATTTAAAGATAGAGGCTCTGTAGGTGGCACTAATTGCCGCTTTAGAGGATAGTAGAGATATATAAGGGTGTCTAGGTAAATAGGGTACTAGAGGTTAAACCGTACATATACCCGCCGTAGGTGGCTAAGCCTAATATAGTAATATATAAGAATGAAGAGCATACTTAAGCTATTATTAAAGACTATAAGCTAGGGCAGGTTAATATATACGTTAATATATCGGTTTATAATAGTAGAGCAGGAGTTAGAGTGTATACTATACTATCTAAAGCAACGCTTTTAAAAACAGTAGCAAACTCTAATTAGGCTAACGCCCACCTTATAGAGCTTCTAGTAATTAGCAAGGCAGCTAACTGGCTATAGGACCCTATATACACGGCTGTTAACTAAGCAGGTTTTTCAATACCTGCCTTTAGTATAAGAATATTCTCTAACTTATAATTAGCGTTGCTATTAGTATAGATCTAGAGAGCTAAAGCCTACTAGGAAATAGTTACAGAGATCTTAAAGAAGCTTTAGCTAAACAATATTACGCTATACTAGATCCTAGGCTACTTAGGATTTATAGGAAATAAGAAGGCCAATAAGCTTACTAAAGCAGCAATAAGACTAGAGAGCGAGGAGCTACTATAAAGAGACGGCCTCCTATAGTACCTTGTGACGCAAGCTTTAAGAGAAGCTAAGATAATAATAGGACCGCTTCTAGCGAAAAGATCTAATATGGGCAAATTTATAAGGAAGATTAACGCAGTACTCTACCTTAGAAAGGCTATAGGATTATACCAGTAACTAATTAGCTTTAAAGCTACTATCCTTATACAGCTATAGACCGGTAAGTTATTTCTAAAGGAATATCTCCACAAAATTAATATATTAGAGACGGCGTTATGCGACTATAGGCTTATAGAATTAATATAGTACTTCCTTTTCTCTTATAGGAGGTGGGTATAGTAGAGGATTAAATTAAGAGAGCAATATAGAGATCGATTTAGGGATCTATTATATGCATTAGGAGGCTACTTACGTAGATAAGAAGGAGGTAGGAATATTAACGGCCCAATTAAGCGCTGGAAGCCAGATATTAGCGTAGTTAAAGCTATAATTAAATTTGCAAAGGAGACCGGACGTCTATACTTAAGTATATAAGATATAAAGAGTATAAAAGCCAATATTAATAAGTAAAGACTCTTAAGAATTCCTCCTGTAACCGACTACTGGTGCTCTGCTGAGCCTACCCTTGACTCACTCAACGACTCGCTCACCTTGACTCGTTCACCGACTCGAGCCACCGACTCGACCACTGACTCGGTCGATGACTCGGTCAATT
>Ga0307515_10006760_pt1 | contig 22826 bp, 18 predicted proteins | sample 17_EM_MG_FD_194513 | JGI IMG/M metagenome (GOLD analysis project Ga0307515, IMG submission 194513) | Populus trichocarpa ectomycorrhiza microbial communities from riparian zone in the Pacific Northwest, United States - 17_EM | ecosystem: Host-associated > Plants > Roots > Unclassified | place... | reverse complement strand
AGTCGGAAGGCGGCAGGCCGACGGACAGCGTCGTGATGATGAAGAGCAGCACGACGCCGGAGGCGACCGACGCTGCGCAGTACAGCAGCGTGAGGCGTCGCCGGAGCCGGTTGATCCGCATGTCAGATGCGGTAGCCGGCCCGCGCGACCGTCACGATCAACGGCGGATCGCCGAGCTTGACCCGCAGCCGGTTCATCGTCGTCTTGACGGTCGTGGTGAACGGGTCGGCGGCCTCGTCCCACACCCGGTCGAGCAATTCCTCCGCGGCGACCACCCGGCCCTGGGCGGTGAGCAGGTGCTCGAGGACCGCGAACTCCTTCGGGCTCAGCGCGAGCTGCGTCCCGGCGCGGGTGGCGGTCCGCCGGGACGGGTCGAGCCGCAGGTCGCCGTGCACGAGGACCGTTGGGGTGGCCGGGTGGGAGCGCCGGGCGACCGCGCGGATCCGGGCCACCAGCTCGGCGTACGCGAAGGGTTTGGGCAGGTAGTCGTCGGCGCCTAGGCCGAGGCCCTCGACCCGCTCCGCGACGGTGCCCGAGGCGGTCAGCATCAGCACCCGGCTGGGCGACTCCCGGGCGACCAGCGTGCGGCATACCTGGTCGCCGTGCACGCCGGGCAGGTCGCGGTCGAGCACGACGACGTCGTAGTCGAGCACCTCGGCGCGCTGGAGTGCGGCGGCGCCGTCGTACACCACATCGACCGCCATCCCCTCGTGGCGCAGAGCCCGCGCCACCGAGTCGGCGAGTACCACCTGATCCTCGACCACGAGCACCCTCATCGGGCGAGGCTATCCGCACAACGGTCACGGTGCGGTCACACCCTGACCGTGCCGTGACCGCCGCCTGGCTAGAACTGGCCCCCACATCCATTCGAGATAGGGGATCGCTCCGTGAGCACAGCGACAACGCCGGTCATCGAAACCGGGGGGCTCAGCAAACGGTACGGCCGCACCACCGCCCTGGCCGACTGCACCCTGCACGTACCGGCCGGGCGGATCGTCGGCCTGGTCGGGCCCAACGGCGCGGGCAAGTCCACGCTGCTCGGCCTGACCTGCGGGGTGATCGCGCCTACGACGGGCAGCATCGAGGTGCTCGGCAACCGGCCGGGAGGCAGCGCGGCCCAGTTGGCCAAGGTCGGGTTCGTCGCGCAGGATGCCCCGGTCTACCGCACCCTGTCGGTCGGCGACCACCTGCGACTCGGTGCCCGGCTCAACCCCCGCTGGGACCAGCCGCTGGCCGAGCGCCGGGTGAAGCGGCTAGGCCTCGACCCCGCGCAGAAGGCCAGCGGGCTCTCCGGCGGGCAGCGGGCCCAGCTCGCCCTCACCGTCGCCGCCGCCAAACGCGCCGAACTGCTGATCCTCGACGAGCCGGTCGCCGCGCTCGACCCGCTCGCCCGCCACGCGTTCCTGCGCGACCTGCTCGATTTCGTCGCCGAGCTCGGGGTCAGCGTGGTGCTGTCCTCACATCTGCTCGGTGACCTGGAACAGGTCTGCGACCACCTGATCGTGCTGGCCGCGGGCCGGGTCCAGCTGGCGGGCGACGTGGACGACCTGCTGGCCGTGCACCACCGGGTGGCCGGTACCCTACCGACTGGCGTCGAGCGCATCCATGAGGACGTCGTGCGCTCCGACGCCGTGTTGCCGGGCGCGCAGCCGATCGACCTCGAGGACCTGGGCATGGCGTACATGACTCGGGCCGCGGTCGCGTCGATCGGCGGTGCGGCATGATCTGGCTGACCTGGCGGCAGTTCCGCACCCAGGCCCTGGTCGCCGCCGCTGCCCTGACCGCGATCGCGATCTACCTGGTGTACCTCGGCTCCCGCATCCGCGACGACTACGCCGGCGTCCTGGGCTGCCAACCCAGCGACTGCGTCATCGCCCGGCACACCTTCGACGAGTCGTACACCGGCCCGCTGACCGTCGTCGGCCTGCTGCTCATCGCCGTCCCCGCGGTCATCGGCATCTTCTGGGGCGCGCCGCTGATCACGCGGGAGCTGGAGGAGCGGACCGACCGCCTGGTCTGGAACCAAAGCGTGACCCGCACCCGCTGGCTGACGACCAAGCTGGTGCTCCTCACGCTCGCCAGCGCCGCGGTCACCGGCCTGTTCAGCCTCCTGCTCACCTGGAGCGCAAGCCGCTACGACCAGTTCATCGGCGACCGGTTCGGCGCGGTGAGCTTCGCCTCCCGCAACGTCGTCCCGCTCGGCTACGCCGCCTTCGCGTTCGTCCTCGGCACCGTCATCGGCCTCGTCGCACGCCGCACGCTGGTGGCAATGGCCTTGACCCTGGCGGTGTTCGCCGTCGTCCAGCTGCTCGTGCCCACCGTGCTACGCGAGCACCTCATGGCGCCCGTCACGACCACCGTGGCATTCGACGAGGACGCGATGAGCCGATCGGACACCCTCGGCATCAACGACCACGGCGCCACGATCATGGGCTACGCCATGGCCGGCACCTGGTCCCTGACGGATGACGCCAAGGTGCTCAACGCCGACGGCACCCCGTACACCCTCCAGCAGGCAAAGGCGTGCGAGAAGAGCTCGCAGGTGGAGAACATGGCCTGCATGGCCGGCCAGAACCTGCACTTCAGCTACACATACCAGCCGGCGAGCCGCTACTGGCCGTTCCAGTTGATCGAGCTCTCCGCATATCTCGGAGTCACCCTCCTGCTGACCGCCTTCGGCTTCTGGTGGATCCGGCACCGCTCCAGCTGACGTGTCCGCGCCCGCTCTGTCTCCCGGGGCGGGCACAGGACCCGATCTCAACCCGCCGCGATCAGGGCGTCCAAGACCTATCGACCATCGGTTCTTGGTTCGTTTCACGACTGCCCGAGGACAAGATTGCCAAGAATCGGGTCCACGTCGATGTCCGTGCGGCTCCCGGATTGCAGGGAGCCGCACGAATGGCGGCGCTGGAGGCCCGGCACACCATGCGGGATCAGGTCGTCGGGGGTTGTTGCTGGGGCGGAACCGGCGGAACGGCTTGAGCCGGAACCAGGCGGCGACCCTTTTGTCGGTAGATCTCCTGCGTGGCGGGGTCCCACGGGATGCACCAGTGTCCGCTGGGACCGCGCCGCGCGGGTACCTGCCCGAGGCGCAGCCAGTTGTAGACCGCGTCGGCGGGAATGCCGAGTTCGGCGGCGGCCTGCTTGACGCTGACCTCACCATCCCGGACCGCAACGGTGCGCGGCCCGAAGATCTTGTAGGCGTCGCGGACCCGGGCGACGCCGCCGGCGGTGAACGGCTTGCCCTTGCCGGTCGTTCAGCAACCTCCCTCCGGGGTGGCGCGGGCGGCCGGGGCGGCAGGACCGCAGGGGTGGGTTCTCGGTCAGCCGGCGCGGCGGCGTTCGAGGCCGTCGAGCAGGAGGTCCAGGGCGAAGGCGAACTCGGTGTCGTCGTCGCAGCCGCCCAAGGCGCCGGTGTGGGACACCGCGCCGGCCAGTTCGGCGATGTGGGGCATCGTGGCGGCCCAGGCTTTCGTCAGTTCCTCGGGCGGCGGCGGGGCATCGGCCGAGTCGTCGAACAGGTCCTGGCTGAAGCCGAGGAGGCGGCTGCCGAACAGGTGGATCGCGTGGTGGCACAAATCGACCGAGCAGCCGCCGTCGCGCAGTACGGCGAGCACCCGTTCCAGGTGTAGCAGGACAGCCGGGGTCGGCGTGTCGCGTGCCTCGAGGACGCGGGCCGCCCACGGGTGCCGGAGCATCGTGCGGCGGGCCTGCATGATCAGGACGCGCAGCCGCTCGGTCCATGGGCCGGACGACGGGTCCTCGTGCCCGGCCACGATTTCGGCGACGACCGCGTCCGCCATCGCGGCGAGCAGGGTGTCCTTGTCACGCAGGTGGTAGTAGATCGACATCGCGTCGACGCCGAGGTGCTCGGCCAGGCGCCGCATGGTCAGCCCGGACAGGCCGTCCCGGTCGGCGAGCGCCACAGCCGCGGCGACGATGCCCTCCCGGCTCAGGCGCGGGTTCGCGCGGGTCGTCGAACGATCGTCGGCACGTCGAGGCACGGGTCGGATCCTACTTGTTGCCCTACGCGGTAGAGTCTATTCTACGTTGTAGGTCTACGCCGTAGGGGGAACCATGACCAAGCGCCCCAAGCTCCCGCCACGATGGTTCATCCGCAGCACCTGGGTGGCACACCGAGGCCTGCTCCGCCTCACCGGCGATCGCGTCGGCATGTCAGTTCCCCAACGCGGGGGCCGCTTCGGCATGCTGCGGCTGCACACGATCGGCCGCCGCTCCGGCCGCCGTCGGGCCGTCGTGCTCGGCTACATCGAGGACGGAAACTGCCTGGTCACGCTCGCGATGAACGGTTGGGACCCGGCCGACCCGGCATGGTGGCTCAACCTCCAGGCCCATCCCGAGGCCACCGCCGACCTGGTCGGCGGCTCCCGCCGGGTCACCGCCCACCAGGCGACCGGCCCGGAGCGCGACCGCCTGTGGACGGCCCTGCACGACTACGCCGGCTACGGCGACCTCGACGGCTTCGCCGCCCGCCGAGGCCGCGAACCCGCCGTCGTCGTCCTCACGCCGACCGCCGACTAACGGACCGACGCGGCCGACCCGAGGTCCGAGCAGGGAATTCTGCTGGTGGGTGCGTTGGCCACCCCGGCACCGCTGGTCCCAGCGCATCCTGAAACGGCCCCGGCAGCGTTGCCGGGGCCGTTCGGATTGGGGGTGGCGCCGTTAGGCGCGATAACTACCGGCGATCGCGCTCATCGCGCGCTGGCGTTCGAAGTCCTGCTGGTTCAGGATGGCGCGGATTTGCCGCGTCTCCTCGTAGCCGTGGCGGCCGATCATCATGTCGAGTTCGGCGCGCTCGGCCGGCGTTTTGAACGCGGCGAGCTCCTCGCTCAGGCGGCGGTGGGCGGCGCGCTCGATGCGACGGCTCGCCAGGTTGACCCGCACGTCGCGGATCTTGGTCTTGAGCTGCATGGTCATTCCCTTCACGGAACGTAATGGCGAAAGCCTCGTCGCTTCCTGCAACAACCATCCGGGATCAGGGCTTCCCCAACAAACCAAGCAGGTAAAACTCTGGGTGTGGAAGTGATCGGGACCACCGGATTGATGTCACGCACGTCACCGTCCGTTGTCGAAGTCCTGGTCAGAGCCGCCCGCGTGCGGTCCGTGTTCCCGGACACAACACAGGCCCGCGGCGAGCGCCGCGGGCCTGCGAAGGGGGGTCAGAGGGTCAGGGTCCAGGTGTTGATGTAGCCGGTGTCCGCGCTGTACACATCGCGGACCTGCAGCCGCCAGGCGCCGTTGCCGGCCTCCGTGGACAGGTTCGCCGTGTACGTCGTGTTGACGTTGTCCGTGCTGTCCGTGCTGCTGCTGTTCTTCAGCCGGTACGCCGTGCCGTCCGGGGCGAGCAGGTCGACGACCAGGTCACCGCGGTAGGTGTGCACGATGTTCACCGCGACCGTCGAGGTCGCGGACGCGTTGCGGGCGCAGCCGCTGATCGTGATCGTGCTGGTGACGGCCGCGCCGGCGTCCGGAATGGACACGTCGGTGCCGTTGGTGCCGGTGCAGCTGCCGCCGGTGCCGCCGGTGACCGTCAGCGTGTAGGTGGCGGTGTGGGTGGCCGAGCCGGTGCCGGTGACCGTCACCGGGTAGGTGCCCGAGGGGGTCGCCGCCGTGGTGGCGATCGTCAGGGTCGACGACGCGCCGGAGGTCACCGAGGCCGGGCTGAACGAGGCCGTCGCCCCGCTCGGCAGGCCGGAGGCGGTCAGGGCGACCGTCTGCGCCGAGCCCGCGGTGGTGGCCGTGGCGATCGTGGTGGTGGCCGAGGAGCCCGCCGCGACGCTGCCCGAGGTCGGCGATGCCGCGATCGAGAAGTCGTTGGTGGGCGTGCCGATGGTGCAGGTCGCCTCGCCGGTCTGGGCCGGGACGTTGATCGCGGTCCAGGCCGCCTTCACCGTGTTGAACTCGGCGCAGCCGTTCGGGTAGAGGTTCTTCGCCGCGGTCAGCGTCGCCGTGCGGATGTTGACGTAGCGCCAGGTCGAGGTCTTCGACTGCATGGCGTTGTAGTAGATCTCGCCGGCCTTGCGGATGGAGATGCCGGTGACCGAGGTCGAGTTGCAGGTCGGGCTGGTCGGCTGGCCGTTGGTCGGCGCGGTGCCCTCGGCGACCAGGTAGAACCAGTGGTTCAGCGGGCCGGCCGCGGCGTGCACCTCGGTCGACGGGATCGCGCTGGAGTAGCAGTTCGGGTCGCCCGCGAGCGACGGGTTGTACATGTACCGGATCGGGCCGTCCCCGACCAGGTCGACCTCCTCGCCCACCTGGTAGTCCGGCGGGTCCAGCGGGCTGTTCGCGTACGCCTCGGTCAGCGCGCCGAAGATGTCGCCGGTGGATTCGTTGATGCCGCCGTTCTCGTTGCCGCTGCCGGCACCGCCCGGCGTGGTCTGGAAGACCGCGTGGCCCATCTCGTGGCCGACCACGTCGATGGGCGTGGCCTGGCGGGTGTTCGCCTGGTTGTGGCCGAAGTTGACGTACGAGCCGTTCCAGTACGCGTTCACGTCGGCGAGCCCGACCCGGATCGGCGGGTTGTTGCCGTTGCCGAGGATGCCGTTGCGGTTGAACCACGAGGAGAACATGTCGATCTCGCGCTGCGAACCCCACAGGGCGTCGACGCAGGCCGTCTCCAGGTTGGTGCCCGAGCCGTTGCCCCACGCGTCGTCCGTACCGGTGTAGGCCGTGCCGGTCTGGCCACCGCACCTGAGGCCCGGGCGGGTGGTGTCGGTCATGGAGTAGGAGGTGCCGGAGCCCGACGTGTTGATCGTGACGTTGCCGTAGTAGTAGCCGTTGCCGGTGCCCTCGCGCACGTAGTCGACCTGGTCGACGACGGCGCCGGTGGTGGCGTCGACGAAGATGTGCTGGTTGCTGGGCTTGCCCTGGGCGGTGCGGCCCGCGACGACCGCGTCGTAGACCAGCTTCGGGGTGCCCCAGGCGAGCACCTTCAGGATGGGCGTGGACGCGCTGTCCACCACGGCCAACCGCGCCTTGGCGGTCTTGGCGGCCTGCCCGGCGGTGATCGTCGCCGTGGTGCCCACCGAGATCGCGGCGGTCTGCGCGACCGCGGTGTCCTTGACCGTGCCGGCCGCGTCGGTCGTGACGACGACGTCGCCGCCGACCACGGGCAGGCCCTTGAAGGACCGCGCGTACGTGACGTACTGCAGGCCACGGGTGCCCTGCACGACACCGGTACGGCTGAGCGTGTCACCGGTGGTGCGACGTAACAGGCCGGCCGTGCCCGCGCTGCCTACTAGTCGGTCGGCCGACGAGGCGGCCAGGGTCTCGGGGGCGGGTCCGGGCGGCGGGGCCTGCTGCGGACCCGCGGTGGCCGGCGGGGCCGCCAGCACCAACGCGGCCCCGGCGGCCAGGGCGATCGAGGTTGCTATGAGTTTCCTGTGTCCCATGCCGGTGACGCTATGCATCGATGACTGTCACCGAATCAGGGAAAACCCTTGTCGCCGCGGGATCAACGGCGGGCAGCCGGGAGGAGAGCTGGGTTCGGGAGCGTACGCCGAGCTTGCGATAGACCCGGGTGAGGGTCGCCTCGACCGTCTTGACGCTCAGGTAGAGCCGGTTGGCGATCTCCCGATTGCTGGCGCCGTCGCGGACCAGCCCGGCGATGCGCGCCTCGGTCGAGGTGAGCCCGAAGTCGGTCGGCGGCGTGGACGTGCCCTCCGTGCGGGCCAGCGCCCGCTCGGTCTGCTCGGTCCACGGCTTCGCATCGGCGGCCAGGAAGATCGCCAGGGCCGCGCCGATGGCCACCCGGGCGGCCGCGTACCGGCGCCGGCGACGCTCGGCACCGCCCTGCACGAGCAGGGCATGCGCCTGTTCGATCGGCTGGTGTAACTGGGCGAAGTGCTGCGCGGCCGCGGCCGAGAGCAGTACGGCGGATTCGGCATGCCCGCTCTCCGAAAGCACTATCGCCGTCGCCCGGTCCAGATAGCCGGTGAATCCGGGATTCGCGCCCAGCCGCCCCGCCGCCGCCCGTGCCTCGGCCAGTGTCTCGGCCGCCTCCGCATGCTCGCCGAGCGCGGCCAGCCCGCCGGCCAGGTCGCCCTGCCAGCGCACGATCATCGGGTCGTTCGCCCCGCACTCCAGGTCGCGCAGCCGGCGCAGGGCGGCCACCCCGGTGCGGGCGTCGCCGGCGCGCAACTCGGCCTGGCCCAGCGCGTGCAGGTTGCGGCACAGGTAGAGGCTGTCGCCCTCCTGCTCGGAGGCGCGTACGCCGCGGCGGGCGTACCCGGCCGCGGCGGCCAGGCTGCCGCCGGTCAGCTCGGCGACGGCGGCCGTGTACCAGGTCGGCCCGGGGCTCAGGCCGACCTGCTGGGCGGCGGCCACCGCCCGGTGCGCGTACCGCAGGGCATCGCGGCACCGCCCGGCCCGGGTCGCCACCTCCGACAGGCTGCGCAGCACCTCGACCAGTGCCTCGCCGGTGCGGTCGTGCTCGGCGACGGCGAGCAGGGTCAGCAACTCGCCGCGGGCCTCGTCCAGCCGGTCGTCCATCATGGCGAAGCGCGCGGCGAGATATCGCGGGCTCAGGTGCAGCCAGCCGGGCACCTGCGGCGCGGGCAGCGCCAGGGCCCGATCGAGGGTTCGGGCCCACTGCGGCTCGCCGCGCAACCGCTGCACCTGGGCCAGCGCGCTGAGCGCCATCGCCTCGGTGGTGGGATCGCCGGCCCGCAGCGCGGCCGCCGCGGACTCGGCCGCGCAGGCCGCGGCGGTGTCCGGATCCCCGGCCAGCATCGCGGCCCAGGTCAGCCGCAGCCGTACGGGCGCGACCAGCGTGACGTCGTCGCCGGCCTCGTTGAGCGCGGCGGCGAACGTCTCGCCCATGTCGGCGAGCGCCTGCCCGGCCAGGTCGATCAGGACCAGCCGGGCGGTGACCCGATGGCGGGCCGGGGAGTCCGCGGCGGCCAGCACCGCCTCGGCGGCCCGCCCGGCGAGCGCGGGCGCCCCGGCGGTGGCGGCTGTCCTGGCGGCCGCGATGAGCCAGTCGAAGCGCTCGGCCGCCAGGCTGCGCGGGCAGCGGTCGGCCGCCAGCAGATACAGCTCGGCCGCCGGCCGCCCGTCGCCGCGACCCAGCGCCCGCTCGGCCGCGGCGACCAGATCCCGGGCCACGTCGGCGTCAGGCCGCCCGCTGCGCAGCGCGCGGTGCCGAACGTTGTCGGACTCGTCGAGCGCGGCGTTGGCGAGCGCGTCGTGCACACCCGCGCGCCGCGCGGCGCCGGCGTCCTCGGCCAGCACCGCCGCCAGCGCCGGCGGCGTGAAGCGCACGGTCTCGCCGTCCACCTCGGCCACCCCCGCGGCAACGGCGGCCCGCAGATCCCGGTCGGCGTCCTCGTGCCCGGCCCGGACCAGCACGGTCACGGTGGGCTCGGTGGCCAGGGCGGCGACCAGCAGGGTGCCGGCAACCGCCGGCGGCAGCGCGTCGATGCGGCGGCGCAGCAGGGCACGGGCGGGCTCGGGCAGCAGCGCGGGCCGCCAGGCGGGACCGGGCGCGACCGCGCGGCCCAACTCCAGCGCCAGGAACGGATTGCCGCCGCTGGCCTCGTGCAGCCGGCTGGCCGTGCGGCAGGGCAGCCCGCGCGCCTCCAGCAGCTCGGTAAGATCGTCGACCGCCAGCGGCGGCACCAGCAGATCGGCGACGGGCGCCGGACACAGCCGGGCGGCGCGATGCCTGCCGGCGGCATCGGGAAAGCGCTGGGCGGCCACGACCCGGACCCGTGGCCCCGGGCGGCGACGCATGGTGAAGCCGATCAGCTCGGCGGACTCGGCGTCGAGCCACTGCACATCATCGAGCACGAGCAGCACGGCCTGGCTGCGGGCGCAGTGGGCGAACAGGCTGGGCAGCACCAGCCGGCGGGCCAGGGCCGGGGCGCCGGCGCGCGGGGCGGCGCCCTGGCGCAGCACGGCGAGAGCGGCACGGTGCGCGGGCGGCATGCCGGCGAGCGCCGCCGGCGGCAACTGGGCCACCAGGTCGGCGATGCCCGCGTACGGCAGGCGGCTCTCCGCGTACGCGGGGCGCAGCCGCACCACCAGCTCGCCCCGCCCGGTGGCGGCGGCCGCCACGGCGTCGAGCAGGGCGGTCTTGCCGATGCCCTCGGGCCCGTACAGGGCGACCCCACCGCCGGCGGCCAACCGCGCCTCGACAGCCGCAAGCAGCGACGCCCTGCCGAACAGGGTGCTCGCGTCGGAAGGCACGCGGATATCCAGGGCCGCTCCCCAGCTAGGCCATAGTGATCGGCCTCAGCCTAGGAAGGTGGCGACCCACCATCAATGCTTGCGCATATATCAGTTTTCCAATAACTTCGCCACCGGTACTGCGGAGAGTCTGTCAGCCCTTACCCTTGGTGACGGTCGTCGCGGTTACCGTGCCCTCGGCGTCGGCCGCGCCCTGGACGCTGACCGTGTCGCCGGCCTTGACGTCCTTGAGCTTGCCCGCGGTGGCCGTCTGCACCGAGGTGTCGCCGCTGGTGCGTACGGTGACGACCGTGCCGTCGGCGGTCTCGACGTAGATGGTGGTGCCGTCCACCAGCTTGACCTTGCCGGTGGTCGGACCCGCCGCCGCCGTTGCGGCCGCGCTCGGGGCGGCCCCGCCGGGGAACGCGCCCGTGCCGCCACCGTTGAAGTTGCCATAGCCGCCGGCCGCCCGACCCGCGCCGCCGGTGCCCCCGCCCGGTCGAGCCGTCGTGGCCGTGGCGCTGGTGCCGTAGTTCTTCTGCACCTGCAGGCCGCCGACGAACCCGCCGAGCAGCAGCGCGACCGCGCCCAGGATCAGCGTGCCGCGGTTCCACCAGCGGCGCGGGGCGGCCTTCGCGAGCTCGGTGGCCAGGCTGTCCTCGCGGAGCTCGCCGGACTGCGGGTCGGCCGGGGCGGCGGGCACCGGCGTCAGGACGGCGGTGTCGTCGGGGGAAGGAGTCACAGCGTTCCTCACTCGTAGCGCAACGCGTCGATGGGGCGCAGCCGGGCGGCACGGCTGGCGGGCAGGCCGCCGAAGAACAGCCCGATGGCGATGGACACGCCGAGGGCGAGTCCGATGGAACTGGGCACGATGACCGGTTTCACCCCGACGATCTCGAAGCTGCTGCCGATCAGCGCGGCCGCCACCCCGAGCGCCCCGCCGAGCACGCTGAGCAGCGTGGCCTCGATCAGGAACTGGGTCAGGATCACCCGCCGGGGCGCGCCGAGCGCCTTGCGGATGCCGATCTCGCGGGTCCGCTCGGTGACCGTCACCAGCATGATGTTGGTGATGCCGATGCCGCCGACCAGCAGGCTGATCGCGGCCACGGCGCCGAGCAGCGTGGTGAAGGTGTCCGCCGTCTCCGTCTGGGTGGCGAGCAGCTGGGAAGCGTTCTGGATCCGGTACGGCGTGGTCGTGGAGCCGGTGGCCACGTCCAGGCGTTGGTTGAGGATCGTCGCCACCTCGGACTGGACCGCGTTCACCTTGTCCGGGCTCTCCGCCTCGACCAGGATCGAGTTCAGCGCGCCGTACCCGGTCAGCACCTGGCGCACCGCGGAGAGCGGGGCGATCGCCGTGTCGTTGCTGTCCTGGAATCCGGTCGAGCTCTTCTCGGCCAGCACGCCGATCACGGTGAAGAGGGCGCCGCCGACGGTGACCTGCTTGTCGATCGGGTCGGTGCCCGGGAAGAGCTCCTCGGCGACGGTCTGGCCGAGGACGACGACCCGGCGGCCCTGCGCCTCGTCGTCGGCGGTGAAGGTGGCGCCGGTGCCGACCGGGGTGTTGGACGCCGCGAACCAGCTCGGCGTGGTCCCGACGAACGAGCTGACCTCGTGATCGGTGCCCTCGAAGGTCACTGTCGCCGAGGCGCTGACCACCGGGGACACCGAGGCGACGTCGGGTGCGAGCTCCTGGTCGACCAGCGCGGCGGCGATCTCGGTGGTCAGCGCGGTGCTGGTGGAGCCGCCGCGGCCGGTGCTCATCACCGTGATGGTGTTCGTGCCGAGCGCCTCGATGCGGTCGCTGATCGCCTTCGCGGAGCCGTTGCCGACCGCGACGAGCAGGATCACGGCGGCCACGCCGATCAGGATGCCGAGCATGGTCAGGGCGGAGCGCAGCTTGTTCGCGGACAGCCCCCGCAGGGCAAACCGAACAACCTCATAGAAGCTCATTGTCGTGCCCACTTTCCGGCGCCGTCGTGGCTCTCGCTGCGCCCGCCCATGCTCATGGCGCTGTGCCGTCCCTGAAGGGCGCCGACCGGGATGCGATCCAGCGGCGACTGGCGGACGTCGGTGACGATGTTGCCGTCGACGAGGCGCACCAGCCGCTTGGTGCGGTCGCCCACCTCGGGCTCGTGGGTGATCAGCACGATCGTCCGGCCCGCGCCGCTGAGCTGGTCGAAGACCTCCAGCACGTCGGCGGTCGAGCGGGTGTCGAGGTTGCCGGTGGGCTCGTCGGCGAGCAGCAGGGCCGGCTCGGTGACCAGGGCCCGGGCCACGGCGACGCGCTGCTGCTGGCCGCCGGAGAGCTGGTTGGGCTCGTGCCGGGCCCGGTCGGCGAGGCCGACGACCTCCAGCGCGGCCATCGCCCGCTCGCGCCGCTGCCGGGCCTTCACCCCGGCGTACGCCAGCGGCAGCTCCACGTTGGCCAGCGCGGTGGTCCGCGGGATCAGGTTGAACGCCTGGAAGATGAAGCCGATCAGCCGGTTCCGGGCCAGCGCCAGCTGCCGGTCCGCGAGCCGGCTGACGTCGACGCCGTCCAGGTGGTAGGTCCCGGCGCTGGGCACGTCGAGCGCGCCCAGGATGTTCATCAGGGTCGACTTGCCCGAGCCGGACGAGCCCATGATGGCCACGTAGTCGCCGCGCTCGACGGTCAGCGAGACGCCGCGCAGGGCGTGCACGGTCGCTTCGCCCGTGCCGTACACCTTGGTCAGGTCGCGGACGTCGAGGACCGGGCGGGTCACCGGGTGCCTCGGCCCGTACCGCCGCCGCCGGTGAAGCCGCCGCCCGGGGGCGCCCCGCCGCCGGTGAGGCCGCCCAGCCCGCCGCCGTTCTGGGTGTTGCTGCCGGTGGTGGTGCTCGCGGTGGTGATGACGACCTGCTCGCCGGCGGTCAGCCCGGAGGTGATCTGGGTGGCCTGGTCGCCCTCCAGCCCGATCTCGACGGACCGGGTCTCCTGGACGCCGTTGGCCAGCACGGTCACGGTGTGCCGGTTGCCGACCGTGGTCAGCGCGGCGGCATTGACGTAGACCGCGTCGGCGACCTCGCCGGTGACCACCGAGACGGAGACGGTCTGGCCCGGCTTCGCGCCGGTGGGCACCTTGTCCAGGCTCAGCGTGACGCCGTAGGTGACCACGTTGTTGCTCGTGGTGGCCTGCGGGTCGACGGCGACGACCTTGGCGCTCTGCTCGGTGCCGCTGAGCGCGTTCCAGGTGACGGTCGCGGTCTGCTTCTCCTTGAGCTTGGTCGCGTCGGCCTCGGCGAAGGCGGCGGTGACCTGCAGCTTGGTCAGGTCGGCGAGGTCGATGAAGCCGCTCGACGAGGAGGACGACGAGGACGTGGAGGAACTGCTCGACGACGAGCCGCCGCCGCTGGACGCGCCGCCGGACGACGAGGACGAGGACCCGGAGGACGAGCTGCCGAGCGTCCCGTTGACCGCGACCACCGTGCCCGCCATCGGCGCCTTCAGGGTCGTCCCGGCCACCGCCGCCTCGGCCTCGTCCACCGCCAACTCGGCCTCGGTGACCTGGTTCTCCGCGGTGGAGGTGTCCGAGCCGGCGTCCTCGGCGCGGGTGACCGAGTCCTGGGCGGCGTCCAGGTCGGCCTCGGCGGCCGCAAGGGTGCGCTGCGCCTCGGCCGGATCCACCTTGGCGAGCACCTGACCCTTCTTGACCTTGTCGCCGACCTTCACGGAGATCGAGGTGACGGTGCCGCCGGTGACGAAGCTGGCGTTGGCGGAGCTGGCGCTCTCCAGCGAGCCGTCGGCGGACACGGAAGCGGTAACGGTGCCCTGCTGGACGGTCACGGCCCGGACGGACGCGGCGGCCGCGTTACCGGTATCCGGACCGGACAGTGTCTCGTACGCCCAGAAGGAACCGGCGACGAGCGCCAGCCCGAGGACGGCGTTGACCGCCACCGAAGGACGGCGCAGGGAACCCAGACGGGGCGCAGGCATGTCGACAACTCTGGCCGTACCCGCTCGGAGGATCTTCGTTTTTTGCTGGGAGCCACCTCGGAACCTCACCCCAACGAACTTGCATGGGTTTTCCGCCGCGGGTGGGCTCAGCCGTCGCCGTCATCTGTCGGCAGCAGCACGCGGAACGTGGCGCCGTGGCCGGTGTATGGGTCCAGTTCCACCCAGCCGCCATGGCCGTGCACGATCGCCGCGACGATGGACAGGCCGAGGCCGGACCCGCCGCCGCGCCCGCGGGAACGGCTGGAGTCGGCCCGGTAGAGGCGTTCGAAGACGCGCGGCGCGTGCACCGCGGGCACGCCCGGGCCGTCGTCGCTGACCTCCAGGACCGCCAGCGGTACGCCCGCGGTGGCCGTCCCGGACTGGATCGCCCCGACCGGCGGCCGGTAGCCCGCCACCCGGCCCACCCGTACGGTGATCTGTGCCCCGGCCGTGGTGTGCGTCAACGCGTTGACCACCAGGTTGGTGGCGACCTGGCGCAGGCCGTGCTCGTCGCCGAGGACCGTGGGCGGCACGAACGTGTCGGAGTCGTCGTCGAGCGCGGCCAGCCGCACCGGCCGGTTCGGCATCCGGGCGTACGCGTCGCGGATGGTGTCGGCGGCGATCTCCAGCAGGTCCACCGGCCGCAGCACCGGCGGCCGCTGCAGGTCCAGCCGGGCGAGCAGCAGCAGGTCCTCGACCAGCACACCCATCCGCCCGGCCTCGCCCTCGATGCGGCTCATCGTCTCGTCCAGTTGCGGCCCGGGCGGGGCGCCGCCGCGCCGATACAGCTCGGCGAAGCCGCGGATCGAGGTCAGCGGGGTACGCAACTCGTGCGAGGCGTCCGCGACGAACTGCCGCAGCCGCTGCTCGGAGGCGGTACGGGCGGACACCTCGGCCTCGATGCGGGACAGCATCAGGTTGAGCGCCCCGCCGAGGCGACCGGGCTCGGTGTGCGAGTCGGTGTCGGCGACCCGGCCGGAGAGGTTGCCGGCGGAGATGTCGGCGGCGAGCTTTTCCATCTCGGTCAGCGGGCGCAGCCCGAGCCGCACCACGAACGCCGCGCCCACGCCGAGCACCAGCAGGACCAGGACGGTGACGGCGACGTCGATGCGCAGCAGCCGGTCGCCGGTCTGCTCGACCTCGACCAGGGACGAGCCGAGGACGGCCACCCCGCCGTCGGTGCCGACCGGCACCGCGAGCAGCCGCCAGTCGGTGCTGCCGTCGGTCGCCGCCACCGTGTAGGGCCGGCCCACCTGCGCGCGCTCCTGCACCTCGGCGAGCGGCACCACCGGGGGCCGCGACGCATCCGCCGTCGAGCTTCGGTCGGCCTCGAGCGTTCCGGCCGCGGTATAGACGTAGACGACCTGGTCGGCGCCGACGCGGAACGGGCGGTAACGCGGCGCGCCGCCACCGCCGGCCGGGTCCGGCAGGTCCCGCTGAGCGTTCGCGAACGGCCGGGACATGCCGAGGAGTTGCTCGTCGATCCGGTCACGCAGGTAGCTGCGGATCAGCAGCAGGCCCGCCACGTTCGCGACGATCAGCGCGACCGCGGCGAGCGCACCGACGACGAGGACGAGGCGCGAGCGCAGGGTCCAGTGGCCCCAGCGCCGAGGCCGCCAGCGCAGGCGAGGGCTAGTCGCACGCCTGCGTGCGCCAGCCATGTCGCTCCCTTGTCATTCGTTTGTCATTCGTCGCCGCCGCGCGGCAGGCGTAGGGCGTAGCCGACCCCCCGGACGGTGTGGATCAGGGGCGGGTCGGTCTTGTCGATCTTACGGCGCAGGTAGTACACGTAGGACTCGACGATCCGGCCGTCGCCGCCGAAGTCGTACTTCCACACCCGGTCCAGGATCTGCGCCTTGCTGACCACCCGGCCCGCGTTGATCAACAGATACTTCAGCAGGTTGAACTCGGTCGGCGACAGGTCGATGAGCCGGCCGGCCCGGCGCACCTCGTGGGCATCCTCGTCCAACTCCAGGTCCGCGTAGCGCAACACCCCGGCGTCACCGGCGACGTCCAGCTCGGGCCGGCTGCGCCGCAGGATCGCCCGGATCCGCAGCACCACCTCCTCCAGGCTGAACGGCTTCGTGACGTAGTCGTCCGCGCCCGCGGTCAGCCCGGCGACCCGGTCCTCGACCGCGTCGCGCGCCGTCAGGAACAGCACCGGCGTCGTCCGGCCGGACGCGCGCAGCCGCCGGGCCACCTCGAAGCCGTCCAGGTCGGGCAGCATCACATCGAGGACGACCAGGTCGGGATCGAAATCCTCGACCGCGACCAGGGCGCCGTGCCCGCAGTCGGCGACCCGGACGTCGAAGGTGACCAGGCGCAGCGTCGCGGAGAGCAGCGCGGAGATATTGGGCTCATCGTCGACCACCAGGACCCGGGTCGGCCGGGCGGCCGGGGGCTCACTGAGGGCGGTGGAACCACGCGTATCGGAATGCACCCGGAAGAAATATCAGCGCAGCCTTTGAATTTCATAGGAATCCCCTAGGAGCGAGCTGTGCCGGCTCACCACGATCGGACCACGGCGGCCCCCTCCACCAGCCCGGAGGTGATCTCCGTGTACTGATCGCCGCGTAGCCCGACACCCACGGTGATCCGGGTTCCCGAGCGCAACACGGTGCCCGTGTCGCCCGCGATGTCGTGCACCGCGGTGCTCGGCACCCGCAGCACATTCTCGGCCGAGCCGGTGGTGACCCGCACCGCCGCGGTCTGGCCGACCAACAGGTCCTCGGGCGCGTCGTCGAACGACAGCAGCACACCGTAGCGGACCATCGTGCCATCGTTGGTGCCGACCGGGTCGACCTGCACGACGGTAGCGCCGAAGTCCTTGCCCGCCCGGTCGGCGAGGGTGGCCGTGGCCTTCTGCCGGACGGCCAGCCGGTCGGCGTCGGCCTCCGGGAAGTTCGCGCTGATCTGCATGTCGAACACGTCGGCCAGGGTGACGAAGGTGGAGCCGGAGCTCACCTGGCTGCCGACCTTGCCGGACACCGAGAGGATCCGGCCGGCGATCGGCGCCGTGATGGTGGCGCCCTCGAGCTGATCCTCCGCGTTCTCCAGGGCCACCTCGGCCTGGTTGACCCGCTGCTGGGCGCTGAGCACGGAGTCGCTGCCCGAGCTCTGCCCCTGCCCCTGGCCGCTGCCGGAGCCACTGCCGGAGCTGGTGGTGCAGGTGGACTTCGGGGTGGAACTGCCGCGGGTCGGCGAGGTGGTCCTGGTGGGCGAGGTGGTCTTGGTCTTGGTGGGCGACGCGGTAGCGGTGGGCGACGTGGTCGCGGCGGGCGAGGTAGTCGCGGTCGCGCTCGGGGTCGGGGTCGGGGTCGGGGTGGTCGTGGCCGAGGCGCTGCTGTACGCGGCCGGCACCACCCCGCACGAGCTCGAGGAATCCGACGAGGCGCTGTCCTGCGCGTCGGCGAGGGCGTCCTGCGCATCGGCGAGGGTCTCCTGGGCGGAGTCGACCGCGGCGGCCGCGTCGGTGTCATCGATCTTGGCGAGCGTCTGCCCCGAGGTCACCACCGTGCCCGCGCGGACCTGCACGCTCTCCACCGTGCCGGCGACGGCGAACGAGAGGCTGCGCGTCTGCGCCGGCTCCAACGTGCCGGTCGTCGCCACCTCGGTCGTCACCGTGCCCCGGTCCACCGTCACGATGGCGGCCGCTGCCGGCTTCTCGTCCGCGCCGGCGGTCAGCGCACGCACCGCGCCGCCGGCCAGCAGCAGGACCACCACGACCCCGGCAGCCAGCCACGCCCACCGCCGGTGTCCCCCGCGCCAGGCGGTCAAGCCGATACCCATAGTCGGGAAGTGTGGTCGAGCCTCCTCGCCATCGGCTCGGTCCCACCTCGGAGTTGCCTCGGAGCCACCCGCCGCTCTCATAGCTGATTCCGAGCATTCCTCGACGGTGCGGCGAGGTGCGGGGGTTTCCCTGGACCGTCGGGTCCGCAACCTTGAGGAGAGACCGTGCCGCAGCTTGGAAACACGTCACCCCGCCGCATCGCGGGGCTGGTCATCGCGTCCGCGGCACTGCTGGTCGCCGCCGCAGCGTGCGGCAGCAGCGACGACACCACCGCCACGAACGCCGACAGCCCGAACGGCGGGGGCATGAACAGCGCGTTCACCGCGTACACGGATTGCCTGAAGCAAAACGGCGTCACGGTCACCATGCCCTCCGGCGGGGCCCGGGTCCGGCCCTCGGGCGGACCGTCCGGCGCACCCGGCGGCGGCCCCGGCGGCGCGATGCCGTCCGGCCAGCCGCGCCCCTCGGGCAGCGCCCGGGCCGGCGGCGGCGGCTTCCCGGGCGGCGGCGGCTTCACCAAGCCCGAGGGTGTCGACGACGCGACGTGGGAAAAGGCCCAGTCGGCCTGCGCGACGCTGCGGCCCAGCGGCCGCGCGGGCAACGGCAACGGCAACGGCCGGGGCAACGGGATGAACGCGGCGTACCGCACCTGCCTGCAGGATCACGGCGTGACCATGGGCAACGGCGGCCTGGCCACCAGCGACCCGACGGTGCAGAAGGCGGTCGAGGCCTGCAAGGCCCTGGCGCCGAGCGTGGCTCCCTCGTCGTGATCCCGCACTGATCACCGGCCCGGCGCCGCCGTCCCTGCCCCCCTCGGCGGCGCCGGCCCGGCTCTCAGCATCGACCCGGGTCCAGTACACCGGGTCCGGTGAGACGCCCCCGGTCAGAAGCCGGGAAGGGCGTCCTGCAAGTTGTGCCAACGCTCGGCGAGCTGGCGACGCCGGCAAGCGACGAGGTGGCTGGCCAGGATCGCGGGCTGCCCGCCACGGACGCAAACATCCGCCCCGGCGGTGAGTACGGCGGCCACCAATTCGGCCGGCGCGAACTCATCGACCAGTGCCACGATCCGGGTACGGGCGGACAGCACCGCACGTGCGGTGCCGACGGTATGCTCGGACGCCCCGGTGACCAGCGCGATCTCGTCGGCTCGGACATCGTCCAGATCACGCGGGTAGCGCATGGTCCAGCCGGCCGGCAGGTGCGCCGGGAGCGCGACGACGCGGCTCGGATGGCCGAGGACGGCAACGACCGGGCTGGTCCGCTGCAAGTTGAAATCGGGCCGCCGCGAGTTCAGATCGGGCAGCCGCACCGGCAGAGCGGTGGAGTTCGGCGCGAACGTACGGTTGGTCTCGTTACGGTTCAGCTGCACAAGCATCTCTGCGTCCCCCTCGGCTGATCTCTCGGCTATGCCCTTCACGATTCGCCCCCGGGCTGGGACCGCCATGTGCTGCACCTGTACGTCTGTTGTCAGTCCCGGCGCCTGCCCTGCTTGCGTTCGCTGGAGCCAGGGGTTGGGTAAGGCGTTGACTTCCCATCGGGGCCCGCTAGGTTGACTCGCGGGTGAGTACCCGGACTACCTCGCCGCCGTTGTGTGGGGGTTCGGTGGTGCCGTTGATCGCCGCGACGATGGTTGCTGCCAGGTGTTTTGCGACCGCGGCCTGGTCGGTTGTCACCGTGGTGAGCGCCGGCGTGGCCAGCCGCGCCGCCGGGATGTCGTCGACGCCTATCACCGCGAGGTCGGCCGGCGCGGTCAGGCTGAGGCTGCGCAGCCCGGCGAGCACCGCCAGAGCCACCTCGTCGTTGTAGGCACACACCCCCGTCACCCCGACAGCCCGCCAGCCCAGCACCGCTTCGGCCGCCGCGGCCTGTTCCAGTGGCACCTCGCGCACGTCCGGCGCCGCAAGGCCCTGCGCCGCGCAGGTCTCCTGGGCGCCTTCCAGTCTCGGGTCCGCGAAGATGCGTACCCGTTCGTCGTCCGGGTAGGCGTACCCGATCCGGGTGTGGCCCGCCGCCGCGAGGTGCTCCGCCTGCAGGCGGCCCACCAGGTGTTGCGATACCTCTAGCTCGCGGCGGCCCTGCCGGCCGCGGCCGAGCAGCGCGACGACCAGGGCGACCCCGGCCGCTCGCATGGCGCCGATCTCGGTTTCGGTGAAGTCCAGGAACGCGAGCACCGCCGCCGGTGTGATCGCCTTCCATAGTTCGGCGCTGGGCCGGTCCGCGTGGCTGCCCGGGTGGGCGACGAAGGTCAGCCCGGAGCGGGCCAGCTCGGTGGACAGGTTGCCCAGCATCGCGCCCAGTTCTTGCCCGATCGGCCAGTCGGGCAGCAGGCAGAGCACCACCTCGGAGCGGCCCGTGCGCAGTGCCCGGGCCGCCGCCGAGGGGGCGTAGCCGAGGTTGGCCGCGGCGTCGAGCACCCGGGTGCGGGTGCCGGCGGAGATCGTCTGGTGCGGGGTGTCGTTGAGGACGTAGCTGACCGTCGCCCGGGAGACGCCCGCCACGCGCGCGACGTCGGCGCTGGTGACCCGCCGGGTCGCCGATTCGGTCATGGTGTGCACCTCCCGGGAAGGGCTTGCCGTCGCAGGGTCGCTCGGCCTACGTTACTGAAACGAGCAAGTTACACGTGTCAGTAATAGTATGGCGGAGGCCTCCATGACGACAGCACCCGAGTCCGATCACGCGGCGCTTATCAAGTCGCTCGATCTTTCCGCCAAGGTCACGCTGCTCACCGGGGCCACGACGTTCACGCTGGCGCCCGAGGAGTCGATCGGGCTCGGCGAGGTTCGGCTCTCCGACGGGCCGACCGGCGTCCGCGGCCTGAAGTTTACCGGCGGCCGGATCGTCGCGCTCTTCCCGAACGCGACGCTGCTTGCCTCCTCCTGGAACGAGGAGAGCCTGCGCGAGGTCGGCCGGCTGCTCGCCGAGGAGGCGTTGGCCCAGCAGATCCACGTGGTGCTCGGACCGACCATCAACCTGCACCGGACCCCGCTCGGCGGCCGGCTCTTCGAGGCGTACTCCGAGGACCCGCTGCTCACCGGCAAGCTGGCGGCCGCGTACGTGCGCGGCATGCAGGAGCTTGGCGTCGGCGCCACGCTCAAGCACCTGGTCGCCAACGAGAGCGAGACCGAGCGCAACACCATGGACAGCGTCGTCGACGAGGCGACCCTGCGCGAGGTGTACCTGCTGCCCTTCGAGATCGCCATCGCGGACGCCGACGCGTGGACGATCATGGCGGCGTACAACGACGTGAACGGCGTCGCGGCGACCGAGCACGGGCACGTCAACAACGAGGTGGTCAAGGGCGAGTGGGGCTACCGCGGCCTGATCATGAGCGACTGGTTCGCCACCCGGACCGCCGGCCCGGCCGCCAACGGCGGCCTCGACCTGGTCATGCCCGGCCCGCAGGGCCCGTGGGGCGACGCGCTGGTCGCGGCCGTACGCGCCGGCGAGGTCGACGAGGCCGTGATCGACGACCACCTGGCGCGGCTGCTGCTGCTCGCCGCACGGGTCGGCGCCCTGGGCACGCCCCGCGACTATCCGGCCGACCTGCCGGCACCGGGCAGCGCCACCCGGCGCGAGCAACTGACCCGGCTCGCCGCGCAGGGGATGACCGTGCTGACCAACAACGATCAGAGCCTGCCGCTGGGCCGCGGGCAGACCGTCGCGCTGATCGGCCGGCACGCGGTCGAGACCATCGACATGGGCGGCGGCTCGGCGCAGGTCAACCCGCCGTACCAGGTGAGCGTGGCCGAGGGCCTGACCACCCGGCTCGGCGACCAGGTCACCGTGGTCGACGGCGTCGAGGTACGCACCCGCCCGGTGCCCGCCCGCGGCGGCTTCCTCACCGATCCTGAGACGGGCGAGCCCGGCATCCGGGTCACCCTGCTCGACGCGGACGGCACCGAGTTGGAGCAGCGGCACGCCGCCAACGCCACCACGATGATCGGCATGGACGACGACTTCGCGGGCACCGTCGCCACCGCCGTGCTGCGGGGCAGGATCGGTCAGGCGGGCGCGGTCGAGTTGGGCGTGCTCGGCGCCGGCGACTGGACGGTCCGGGTCGGCGGACGCGAGTACGCGCACGAGTTGCGCACCTCCGGCGCCGGCTTCGGCGAGGAGGTGCTCACCCCGCCGCTGGTGACGCAAAGTTACCAGGTCGAGGAGGGCGAACTGCTCGACGCGACGGTGCGGCTGACCGGCGACATGGGCCTTTTCGGGCTGGTCGGCCACCGGGCGGCGCGGCCGGCGGTCGAGGTCATCGACGAGGCTGTGCGCGCCGCCGGCACCACCGACGTGGCGGTCGTCGTGGTGGGCCTGACCGAGGAGCAGGAGACCGAGGCCGTCGACAAGAGCACCCTGCGGCTGCCCGGCGCGCAGGACGCGCTGGTCGAGGCCGTGGCCGGGGCTGCCCGCCGCACGGTCGTGGTGGTCAACGCGGCCACGCCGGTGATCATGCCCTGGCTGGACCGGGTCGACGCCGTGCTTTGGGTCGGCCTGCCCGGGCAGGAGGGCGGGCACGCGGTCGCGGCCGCGCTGCTCGGCGACATCGAGCCGGCGGGCCGGCTGGTCACCACCTTCCCGGCCGCCGACGACCGGTCGCCGGCCTGGTCCGTCACGCCGGTCGACGGCAAGCTCGCGTACGCCGAGGGCCTGTTCATCGGCTACCGCGGCCACTTCGCGGGCAAGGCGGCGGACCCGGCGTTCTGGCTGGGTCACGGCCTGGGGTACGGCACCTGGGAGTACTCGGACGCCCGCCTGGTCACCGGGAACTCGCCCGGGATCACCGTGACAGTCAGAAACACGGGCACCCGGGCCAGCCGCGAGGTTGTCCAGGTCTACTTCCAGCCCGCCGCGGCCGACGAGGCGATCCGGCTCGTCGGCTGGCGTGGCGTCGAGGTC
>Ga0307515_10006759_pt1 | contig 22831 bp, 5 predicted proteins | sample 17_EM_MG_FD_194513 | JGI IMG/M metagenome (GOLD analysis project Ga0307515, IMG submission 194513) | Populus trichocarpa ectomycorrhiza microbial communities from riparian zone in the Pacific Northwest, United States - 17_EM | ecosystem: Host-associated > Plants > Roots > Unclassified | place... | reverse complement strand
TCATATTTTACAAGGATGATACATTCTTGGATTGCAAAAATATTTTTTAGCTCTCAATCGATATATGATGAAAAATTTTATAGTGGTAAAACTATAACTAATAGGTACCTGTAATATAAGAGAGAACAAATTATATTTAGTTTTATAAAAAAAAAAACTCTTTCTATTAATTTTTTTTATTTTTTATCATTTTATTGCTATAAATATTCAATAATTACAGCTTTATCCCCGTAAATGTTTTTTGCACAAAACAACACTGTAGCATGCACCCGAGATTCGTGCATTGAACGTGATCAATTAATTGCTCGTGATTAAGGTTAAGGTTTTCTCGACAACAAGCATGGTGCCACGTACCGTTGCTTAATTATGGGTCAAGGCCAGTGTTGAAGGTTTCGATGATGACATCTAATGCCACGTATCATTTACTCCCGTGTTTAAAAACTTGAATGGTCGAGGAGAATGATTAGCTTAATAATTAGCACTGATTTTTGTGCAATAATTTGAGACTGATGTATCAAGCTTTCAGTCACACATTTGCCACGTACACAAATTTAAAAGAAACCAATGTCATTATCTCCACCGGGCGCGGTGGTTTCCAGACGGTAAACACCTGAATGCCCTTCAAAAACATTATAGTAGTTGTAAAACCAGGCTAACACGATAGATTGACTTGTAATCAGCTGATTGGATACCTGAATTGGTTTAGTTAAAGATCAACTAGAAGAAGGAAAAAACTCACTCCACATGTTGAAAGACTTGAGTTGATTCATTAACATGGTTGATCTAATTTGCCTATTTTAAAATTCAACTTTTAATTTATTTTTTTTAAAAAAATATTATCATTTTAATTAAAAAAACATTTTATATTAGTTAGTTTGTTTATATATATATATATATAAAGATTTGTTCAAGGCCCGCTAAAAGAGAGACTAATTCGTCCTGATGCATATAAACCAGTGAAAAAATATACTACGTAGTTATTAGATAGATAGGCGATAGTTTTTAATATTATAATAGTTATTAATTTAAACCATGTAATTAGATTAGATAAAGGGTTAAGACTTTTCAAACTGCAATATGCTGGTTACATGGATTATATATATATATATATATATATATATATATATAAAATACAAACTTCAAATTTTTAAAAACAACAGCGAACGTGGATAGGAGTGAGCATTGATTCAAATAATATGGATTGAACCGAATCAAATTGAAATAATATCTGATTAATTGATTTGGTTTTATATTTGTTAAAATTAAATAAGTCAAGAAGAGTTTTTTTTAAACCTTTTTCATTAAAGTTTTGATTATATTTTAGATAAAAAAATGAGTTGTTTGATTCAATTTGATTATAAATATTCTCTGTTTTTTAGTTTGTTTTCTCAACTTAATTTATTGGTTTTAAATACTATTTTTAAAAATATAATTGATTTTTAAAAATTCATTTTAAATCAGTTTTAACGAATATCTTAGATATTTTAGTTATTTTTCTCTCCAACCATGAAAATACTATACAATGTACTTAAATATTACTACAAAATACGGTGAGTATCCTGCTATTATCACGTGACTAACATTTCCACGTATGTTCAATCCGCTTTGGCTTGGATTTACTAGATCTTACCCTCCACATCATGTACTCGTAGTCTGTATAAAATTTTCAGGCACGAAAATCTATCCTTTAACATTCAAGGATACCTATCAAATTCATTTTATTTTATTTTTTTGGTTTAGGGATAAGCATGAAGCCATTTTCTCCAATTTTGCAATTTACGTGACAGATTGTCAAAGATATTTTTTTAATACCAGTCTAATCTATCCACGTCATCCTGGCCTAAATCCTGACCCAGTCTGCCCGCCGACCGCACACGTGTCAAGCATAAAAGATTTAAGACAAACTCGGTGACAGGGGATGGGCTTTGACTTGTCTCCAAATGAGAGAGAGCTATGATCACATCACGCTAAGGTCTATCCTTGTCTCACACGCCGACCGTTGATTTCACTTCACAAGATGATCATACCTTTCTCTTCTCCGAAAAGGACCTATTTTACACGTGACCGCCTTATCTGTTCGGAGAAAACTTCTATGGAGCATGCTCACTGTAAGTACCGTAGCCTTCTTCATTTAGAGTTGGTTTAATTTTTTTCAAAAATTTTTAATTTGAAAATATATTAAAATAAATTATTTTTATTTTAAAAATTTTATTTTTAATATTAATATATTAAAATAATTTAAAATCACAAAATAAAAATTTTAAAAATATTTTTTTTTAAAAAAAACAGGCTTTTAATAATCGTGTAACGATGATTGGCATGTTTTTGAAAATAGTATTAGAGGGTTCGTTATTGAAATCCAATCTTATATTTATTACTAATACATGAACTAACAACTCACAAACCATTAATTTGTTGCCATCTCACAAAATCCACAATCATTATTAGCAATGAATGACATTTAAACGAAGGTCCTTTTCCTAATAATTCAAATAAACTATTAAAAAGATTCATCATAATTACGTAGTTGTAAGGTATAACCATAAAATAAAATCAATATCCTTTTGTTCGACTCAACAATTTTATTTACCTATATATATATGTACATTTAAAAAATATTTTTTATTTTAAAATATATTAAAATATTTTATTTATTTATAACATTAATATATCGAAACCTTCAAAAAATACTATAAAAAATATATTTTTAAAATGCACCAAGATAAAAAGCTAACGCCCTCCCAGCAAAATAATGCTATTAAAGAAATCCCTTGATGATGATTTACTCATTTATTAAGTTCTTTTGTTATCACAATATAATTGACTTTTTGAATTTATTTTGTTTTAAATTAAAATTTTAATATATTTTGATCGTTTTGATATTAAAATTAAAATTATTAAAATTAAAAAAATATTATTTTAATATATTTTTTATGCTTTTCCATACAGCCCTAAATATCAAATCCAAATGTCCATAAACATATTTGTTTTCTTAATTTTTTATCAGCACAGGTCAATAATGATTACTGATGATCCCATAGATAAAGTCAAAAATGATCAAGGCGAGCAAGGAGCAAGCAATATATTTCCGTAGATGCAGTTGTACCATAACCCAGCCACTTTGTCAGATCAAAAAATGCAAGATATTTTAGCGTATCAAGGGTTGTTTACGTAATTTTCTGCCCTTACCTGTCAACAGTCAATAAAAGAAGAACCAGAGGGACACAGCTTTCACTTTCAAAAAATTTCGAACTCTCTCGAATCTCTCCTCTCTCATAACCCGAATTTCTCGCCCTATAAAAACCAGACTCCGATTCAAATCTCCCTCATATTCTCTCCCCATCGCGCACACTCTCTAAGAAATAACACGAGATTTAAGGAGATTTTTGAACGGAGCTCCGAGAACAACAATCGGATCTTACCGTTAAAACCACCGAAACTTCGGATCGGCGGTGAAAGTTCGTTTTTCTGATTAAAAATTTCACTCAATTTGATAATATTCTCTTTTAATTCTGTTTGTTTATATCGTAGCTTAATTTTTGTGAGGTACGTGCTAAAATAATCATATAGACGTACTTTAAGTTTTGTCTGGTTTCTAAGAAAATTGAGTGCAAGAAACGGAAAATGTGATTACGTTTAATGTTTGAGGTTACCGGGAAACGTGAGGTTTTAATGTTAGAATTTGTTTTTCATTTTTTTTTGTCTGTGTATTGTGACGTGTCCTTATGTGATGTTAATCGCGTAATAACGTAGAAAATTTTTGTGATTTTATTTCTTGTCTATTATTTTGCTTAATTGATGCATAGTGATGTTTGTTGTTTGTCTTTTTTATGTGAAATGTATTTTTGGCTTGAGGATGTTGGTGGTTGGCTAGGTGTAGTTGTCTATTGAATTTTGAGAAAGGAAGTGCTTGTGGAATTTTATGTTTTTTTCGTTAGGGAGACCTTGAATCCACAGAAGTGGATGTTAAAAATCGGCGGAAATTTATTGTTTTTCCGTGGATTATTCGTCAACTGTTCTGCGGATTTCAGAGCTCCCTTTGAATTAACGTGAAATGAACTTTCCGATGAGCTGTTTGTGATTACTAATGTTACACGTACAAAACTAAAGATTCTCAAGGTGGAAGTCCCGGGGAGAGTTTCTAACTTAGAGAGGTTCTGTATGGGGTATGTGGCACTCTTATTTAACTGTTTTCAAGGTAGTTTAGGTCTATAGTTTGGTGGTAGATTGAGGTTGCCGTGAACTGATTCAAATTTTGATGGAAAAGAAAAGAAATGGATTTTTCATATCATGTTCTCCCTTTTTTGGAAGATATCTAACTAAACATAGGACTAACTTTCCAAGATTTTGTTGGAGGAATGTAGCTTAGAACAGTGCTGGCTCTTTTGTAATTTCTGCTATTTTTTAGCATTTTGTTACTCGGGAGTTTTACAGGAATGATGTGAGTGGAGTTCAGAAATCTTGTGGGTGGAGAAGTCGGTGTAGTTAGGGTCCTTTCTGTAATCCTGAAGTTGTGCAGTGAAGGGTTGGGGTAAGCATTATATTTAGGGATTTTCTGCAGGATATGCCCTAAATTGCAGGTGTTCATGTGCTCAAGTTTGGTAGGTGCCTGCATAAAGTTAGGTTTCTCGTGTTCTTCGTGGACAATGCCATCTTGACCAGCGTTGGGGGTGTAAGCTAAGCACAAAGAGCTACTTGTTTGTTTCTCGTGTTTCTAAACATAAACATACAATGAAGCAGGGGGTTGAAACACCTAATAACTGAAATAATGATTATGGCTTCACCAGTGAATCTTCCTTCCACAGTTAGAGCTAGGTCTGTTATATCATCCTTTCACCAGCCACCATGCTCAGAACTTCCACATCTACTCTCTTTTCATCCAACAGAATTCGAGATTGTTTACAGAAGAAGTTAGTGATTGTTTCCCTGTGTCATTTATTATCGATGGAAACATGGGCAATAGGAATTGATAGTTTGTTTCTCCTTTTTTTCAACCTTGTTTGTACCTTGAACCTGGGAGTGTCAGTGTCCTTAGTCTGGAGAAAGGTGTGCTATTTTGTCTGGGGAAATTGGTAATTAGAGGAGCAAGTTTCCTTCATGGTTTGTCCCATAAAGTTATAATTCTCCTGGTCATGATTTAGATAGAGAGGGAGCGGCTGAGATTCAAATGGGCTGTCTTTGACAAGAGGGAAACCTCTGATGTGCTGATGATAGAATTTCTTTTTAAGTTTTGGTAAGTTCAATTCTCAGAGGAGACTGGGTTTCAGAGTTGCTATTTGAGGTAGGCCTGTCCTTGATGGACAATCAAAATAACCCATTTCTTCACTCTCTCACTGTTTCCCCGTCTTTTTTTTCCTTTTCAGAACACGTTTGATTGTGTGATGTATTGCTTTTACCATAGGTTGCCATGTCCAGAGTAACTGGACTTTGGTTCTGGGACTTCTTCAAGGAATCGAGTGATCATGCAATGCTATTCTTACTAATGGCTGAAGGCTCTGGAGTTCCTGAATGCTGCATTGTAGTTGTACTTATATATCTTCTTGTTTTGATGATTCTTCTCTTGGAGTATTGGTGATTGGACTTTGGAGCTGTTCAGCGTTAGTTGGATTATGTTGTTGCTGATTTCAATTGATCTGCAGACGTGTACAAGAAAGCTCATGGGGTGTTTGGTGGCTTGATCGGGTGCTAAATATGCCTTCTGAAGTTTTAGAATCTTTTCTAAATTTGTTTCAATGCGCAGGTGTTCCAGGTTTATTTGTCAACTTCTCAATAGTTATTATTGCCTGAAGATATTGCCATGGCAGAAGTAGATATTAAGAGTTTTGATCCTCAAGAATTCAGACTATTTCAACAAATGGGCTCATGCTCACAGCATTTTAATGAAGATTTCATCTTCTCAGAAGAATCAATGAATGTGGAAACTCCTCAAATACTAGATAAAGGATTAATGGAATATGGGTATGGGTCTGTTCCTGTTTGCCTAGCAAAGTTCAATAGTTTTTTGCCATTATACTTGCTTAATATGACGTGCTCTGTCATCAGATGCCTGCACTATCGGAGAAGGTGCCGCATCAGAGCACCTTGCTGTAATGAAGTATTTGATTGCCGTCATTGTCATAACGAGGCGAAGGTGAGTTTTTTTATTTAAAATTGCTTTATGTATTTGATCATGTTGCTCGAGCTGATAATTTGCTCAATATGTTTTGGTGATTTTGAATACGTGCTGATCTGTTATATTTGGTGGGCAGAACAATATCAATGTTGATCAGAAGCATAGACATGACATGCCACGCCATGAAGTCAAACAGGTAGCCATGTTCCTTTCTCTTTGATCATGCCTTTGTGACTTCTTGCAGTAAATCTTCATTGTTATATTACCATTTAATCTGCTAAAGCGCTCCTTTTGTGTTTGTTCAGGTGATATGCTCGCTTTGTGGCACTGAACAAGAGGTGAGTTAAGTTCTTATATTATTGGTGTTGCATCAAGTTTTTCTCATTAGCAGACCAATTCTGACCTCTGATCCCAAGCTTACAACTTGTAAATGTCACTGTTAAATTGAGAACATCTAGGAAGAGGAACAAAGGCTGATGATAGGAAACCTTAGAAGTCAAAATTGGATAGTCATGCTTTATGTTATTGCTATAGTAGTTAATAGATAAAAAATTTCCCTAAACCTGAAGTTAAGGCAGTTCTTTTTATTCTATGTTTTCATCCTGTGCTATTAATTAGCATTTGGCTACTCAACTCATGTTTCACTTGTTATCTGTGATGGCTAGGTTCAACAAGTTTGTATCAACTGTGGTGTGTGCATGGGAAAGTACTTCTGTGAGACTTGCAAGCTGTTTGATGATGATGTAAGTGGTTAACGTCACATCCTTAGTAGCTTGGTTAACCATGAAATGAAGGGATTAATTTGGCAGCATCCAGCTTTCAGTATAGTGTGCTATAATGAGATTGTGCTTGTTATAGGATTCTGCATATCTTTTCTGTCTCGTAAGTTGTTGAGATGAACTTGCTAACTCAAATCAAATTTTTTTGCTTCTGTTGCAGACATCTAAGAAACAGTATCATTGTGATGGCTGTGGGATTTGCAGGTATCCTTGTTTATGCTGTTTGGTTTTCCTTTTGAACATATTGATGAGATAATAATGCTGGGAGCTTCTGACCAAGTTTATTTCACTAAACTATTGATTAACTTATCGAACTTCATTGAGGACTTTCCTTGATAATAAAAGGAAAAGGTCCATGTCACCTGAAAGCTCAGTAATTTTCAGATAGTCATATCCTTCACACATCTTTTCATTCTTTCACTAACCTCACTTATGTAACTATGCTTCTCTGCTTGTACATTTTTGCCTCTCTCTCTAGCTCGATGTAATTATGTTTATCTGACTGGCATGTACTGTGTGCTTTGGCAGAATTGGAGGACCTGAGAATTTCTTCCATTGTTACAAATGTGGTAAAGCTACAATTCTCCTGTCATTACTAGTTCTAGTTTTAGTTTGGAATTGTATGGGTGCTTACAACATAACTAACTTGATGACGTTTTCCTGTATTCCTGGTGTACTATCAACCATGAAGGCTGCTGCTACTCGAATCTTCTGAAGAATAGCCACCCCTGTGTAGAGGGCGCGATGCATCATGACTGCCCTGTCTGCTTTGAGGTTTGGATATAGATTATAACTTTTATTCTGTGTTATGGTTTGTTCCTTATGATTGAGAATAATTGTTTTTGGTCTATAGTGACGGGCCTAACTGATGTTGTATTTCAAATGGTTTGCAGTTTTTATTTGAGTCGAGATATGATGTGACTGTCTTGCCATGTGGACACACCATTCACGAGAGCTGCTTGAAGGAAATGAGGGATCATTATCAGTGAGTTTCCTTCCAGCAGCCTTTTCCAGTGGTATCTATTGTGTTTCTTTAACCGTTTGGAAATTCACACAATATTTTTACTTGTTACTGTTACAGATATGCTTGCCCTCTTTGCTCCAAGTCAGTTTGTGATATGTCTAAGGTATGGGAGAAATTCGACATGGAAATTGCAGCCACACCAATGCCAGAACCTTACCTGAATAAAATGGTTAGTAGAACCCATTAAAATCATGTGCTGAGATCTGAGGCTTTGATTGTCAGATTTTCCTAAGGTGACTCCCCGGCTTACTGTTTGCTAAATATACTAATACTGGTGATGTTACTGTTCTGCAGGTTTGGATCCTTTGCAATGATTGTGGAAAGTCCTCAGAAGTGCAATTCCATGTAGTAGCTCAGAAATGCATGAACTGCAAGTCCTATAATACTCGTCAAACAAGAAGCTGAGAAGTGGCTGCAAGGACAACGCAGCTAGAAAAACAAACAACGGTGATGATGAAGACTTCTATGCTGAAAGCAATAAAATTGCATCTCGATCCATGTATATGTATATATATCCATGGATGTGGAAGGATCTGAGATCCTGTGGAGGGCTTGTGTTTTCGCTTTTCTTTCCCCGTTCGCTTTCCTGATCATTTTGTCTTCCTTTTATCCTCCCCCAATTGAATGACGTACTCAAGAAACCTCCAGTCAAAGTGGTGGTCATGCGAATAAAGTGTCCTCTTCCTTGTATTTTGTTAGCAGATGTTTATAGGGAAAATGAAAGTGTCGTAGTTATGTCCGTGTCGGAAGGTGGTGTAGATCATCATGGTTCGGTGCAGCAAGCAGATAGTAGATAGGTGTGCATCAAAGTTCCAGCTATCTTGTGTGGATTGTTGTGATGGTGTGTGAGTGTTGCGCCTGAAAGTATCGTGTGCACAGCTGAAATAGGCTCCGGTGATCATCTTCTGCTTCCAACTTGCATGAAAATGGAAAGCGGTTTGCCTGTGATTTTCATTGCCATTTTCACTGAGAGGTTTCATCTATTTATCAGAGATATTTTATGTGGTATCCTGCAAATTACTGTTTTGTTTCATTAACTAGCATGCCACGTCATCGCGCTATATCATCGCCTCATAGCTCATGTTCGGATATGTTTTTTTTTTTTTTTTGAAAAATTGAGAGATTCCAAGAAGAGAAGAGAGAGACAAAATAAAATTAGTGATTTCTTATAGTTGTTTAAGTGAAGGGTAGAATGATGATATAATTGGGCGTGATGTATTAATTAATAAAATCTAGTTATAATTTATAGGATGTCACGGGTTATGTCTTGAATATAATAAGATTTTTCCATTTATTTATTCATCTAGTCTTGGAAATTAAAAATAATAGATCCTGTCTGAAACTCACATAATGCTAAAGATACCATTTTATAAAATAATAATAACAACAAATTAAACGTTATAGCCCAGCGTAATTATGAGAGCCCAGACCTATTATTATGGGCTTGGTGCTCTTTGCTTCACACTTAAATGGGCCATAACTGTAAATTCAATAGCACAATCCAATGTCAGCAATATCGTTAAAAAAAAGGAGGGAAGCAACGTCTACCATCAAACCATGGCCACGCTAACTCTTCCTAATATCTTCTTCTCATCTCTCTCTCCCTCTATACACAAGCCACCAACGCTAAATCCCAAAACATCCCACTCAGTTTTAAGACCACATTGGATCATAGACTTGTTAAAATCTTGTTCAAATATTAGAGAATTTTCACCAATTCATGCCCATTTGATCACCGCAAATCTCATCCATGACCCTGAAATAACGAGTCAAGTTCTTGCCTTTTTACTCTCTGTCAATAATCTTGATTGTGCGCATCAGATTTTAAGCTATTCCCATGAACCAGAATCCATAATTTGGAATACCCTTTTGGAAAACAAGCTTAAAGAAGGTTGTCCACAAGAAGTTTTGGAGTGTTATTATCACATGGTAACTCAAGGTGTGTTGTTAGATATTTCCACTTTTCACTTCTTGATTCATGCTTGTTGTAAGAATTTCGATGTTAAATTGGGAAGTGAAGTTCATGGGAGAATTTTGAAATGTGGGTTTGGAAGAAATAAGTCTTTGAACAACAATTTGATGGGTTTGTACTCAAAGTGTGGGAAATTGAAGGAAGTATGCCAGCTGTTTGAGAAAATGACCCACAGAGATGTTATTAGTTGGAATACCATGATTTCTTGTTATGTTTTGAAGGGAATGTATAGGGAAGCGTTGGATTTATTTGATGAAATGTTGGTTAGTGGGGTTTTACCAGATGAGATAACAATGGTTAGCTTGGTTTCAACATGTGCTAAATTGAAGGATTTGGAAATGGGAAAAAGATTGCATCTTTACATTGTTGATAATAAGCTATGGATTAGAGGGAGTTTGCTGAATTGTTTAGTAGACATGTATTCTAAGTGTGGGAAAATGGACGAAGCGCATGGTCTTTTGAGTAGATGTGATGAATCCGAGGTTGATGTTGTTCTGTGGACTACTTTGGTTAGTGGGTATGTGAAGTCTAATAAGATAGATAAGGCTAGGCAACTGTTTGACAAGATGAATGAGAGAAGCTTGGTATCGTGGACCACGATGATGTCTGGTTATGTTCAAGGTGGGTATTATTGTGAAAGTTTAGAGTTGTTTCAACAAATGAGGTTTGAAAATGTGATCCCGGATGAGGTTGCTCTTGTGACAGTACTTTCAGCCTGTGTTCATTTAGAAGACTTTGATTTAGGAAGATCTGTCCATGCCTTTATCGTGACATATGGAATGCTTGTGGATGGGTTTCTTGGGAATGCCCTGTTGGACTTGTATGCAAAATGTGGGAAACTTGATGAAGCTCTCAGAACATTTGAGCAGTTGCCTTGTAAAAGTGCAGCATCATGGAATTCAATGTTGGATGGCTTTTGCCGAAGTGGAGGTGTTGATAAGGCAAGAGACTTCTTCAATAAGATTCCAGAGAAGGATATAGTTTCTTGGAACACTATGGTCAATGCTTATGTAAAACATGATCTGTTTAATGAATCATTTGAGATTTTCTGCAAGATGCAGAGTTCAAATGTAAAACCTGACAAGACAACTTTGATCAGTTTGCTTTCATCCTGTGCTAAAGTTGGAGCCCTGAATCATGGCATCTGGGTTAATGTGTACATAGAGAAGAATGAAATTGGTATAGATGCTATGTTGGGAACTGCCTTGATTGACATGTATGGGAAATGTGGGTGTGTTGAAATGGCCTATGAGATCTTTACTCAAATAATTGAGAAGAACGTATTTGTTTGGACTGCAATGATGGCAGCATATGCCATGGAGGGGCAAGCCCTGGAAGCAATAGATCTATACTTGGAAATGGAGGAAAGAGGAGTAAAACCAGATCATGTCACTTTCATAGCTCTTCTAGCTGCTTGTAGCCATGGAGGTTTAGTTGATGAAGGCTACAAATATTTCAACAAATTGAGAAGTTTCTATAATATCATTCCAACGATTCATCATTATGGCTGTATGGTTGATCTCCTGGGTCGAGTTGGACACTTGGAAGAAACAGTCAAGTTCATTGAAAGAATGCCAATAGAACCAGATGTCTCTATATGGAGTTCCTTAATGAGAGCATGCAGAAGTCACCACAATGTGGAATTAGCAGAGCAGGCATTTAAACAGCTCATAGAGATAGACCCTACAAATAATGGTGCTCATGTACTTCTTTCGAATATATATGCAGATGCGGGCAGATGGGATGATGTGAGCAAGGTGAGAACAAAGCTACATGAGACGGGAGCACCGAAGCAACCAGGTTTCACTGTGATAGAACAAAATGGAGTTGTTCATGAATTTGTCGCCTCAAACCTTGTATCTGCAGACATTCTCTGCATGTTACAAGACATAGAGAGAAGATTACTCGTGAAACAGGAACTATCAGATACCACATCTCAACATAGCGAAAGATTGGCCGTCGCATTTGGTCTTATAAACAACCAAGAAAACTCTCCAATCCGGGTTGTGAATAGTGTTCGAATGTGTAGAGATTGTCACTCAGTTATGAAACTCATATCCCAGGCCTATGATAGAGAAATAGTTATTAGGGATAATTATAGATTTCATAGATTCACGGATGGACATTGCTCCTGTAAAGATTACTGGTGACAGGAAGTCTGTGATCTATTGTAAATTATAAACACAAATTGCACACTCGTAATTTCAGAAAGATCTAGAATTGAATTATACTTCGTTACAAAAAAAAAAGAGAGGATTGAAGCATGCTCGGTAGTTAAAAATGACAGGTTTGAGGTAGAGAGAGAGTCTGCTTGCTCGCCATTCAACTGAATCAAAATTGACAAGAGACGGGGGAATTTAAGAGATGTTGCTTTTCTAAAGCTCAAAAAAGTAGAGATCGTCTGGGTAGGAGCCGTGCCATTATCGAGTTAAGACGCTTTCTTGTACTTTCTGATACCATAATACATCGGAGGCAGTAGAGAAAAGACATGTCTTTTTATCTCTGATAAGGTGTTAAAGTTCATGCAAAAATATTCTAACTCTACTAAATTTCTACATCATGGAGTTCATGAGTTTGCCAAAGAATTCCTAAAACCTTGAACTCGGAGAAGACAAGGCATTGCCTGATGAAGCAGAGGACTTGATTATACATGGTAAAGATTACTTATCGTTTGTGGGGAATTTGGTAGTTTCAGTGATTGTGCAGCATTTGCAGAAAGCTCTAAAATCAGAATGTAGCTCCCTTCTTCCCCAAGTATTACAAGACCCGCAGCCATGTGACTGCGGTCAAAGTTACATAGAAGTAGGAAAAAATAATAAACGAAGCGTTGGGAGCTGCCCGACTCGACATTGTATGGAAAGTGAGGAATCGCCGAAAGGAAATCCTGTAGATTGTCTTCTGTAGTTGTCTTGGTGGACCACAGTAATAGCAGCACATGGAAGTAAGGGCTTCCTCATAGAACATTTAATCTTTTACTATGTCACTGTCAGCTCTATTCTCCCTTCTTTTGCAGCAATGAAGGGTTAGGTGATGGAGCTTACACTGTCCACAATTCCAGCACCATTGCATTTGGATGCCTGGAATTGCTTGTTTGTTTGTTAGAAAGTTTTTTTTTTTCCTGGTTTTTTCCTGTTTGGTGCTATACCGTTGAAAATTTGTCCGGGAGATTCACTTTCTAGTAAAAAAAAAACATAAGCTTTAAATAAAGAAAACTGTTTTCGGTTTAAGAAATTAAAACACACTTTCCATGAAAAAACAAAAAATTAAAATGATACAATACTTCATTATTCTTGTATATATATAAACAATAATATTAATAAAATACTTTAAAATATAATATTATTAAAAAAATAATAAATTACTAATATATTTATATGGGAAATAATATATCACGATATGTTAATATATAATGTAAAAGTATATTAATATTAGTATTTTTAATTTAAATAATATTAATAAAAAAATTCATTCAAATATAAAATAATTTTTATAAATAAAAAAATAAAAATATCACACTCCCACTCCCACTCCCACTCCCACTCCCACTCCCACTCCCACTCCCAGCTCAAGTTCGCGAGGGTGTTTAATTAAATTTTAATTTTTTTAATTTTAAAATTAAATTTTTTATTTTATATATATTAATTTAAAAATATCTCTTCAAAAAACAAACACTACTACCCATAAGGGCCATAACCCACTCAAACCTCTCGAATCTCGATCGTAGTCCACGTCTCCAACCTTCAATTTCAAGATAAAATTCCATGCTAAATAAAACCATGGGAGCCCCACAGGAATCACGAGAAACATCTCGTAACAGTGAGAGGTCCCCCCCATTGCTTTTGGACATAACTAGTAGCCAAGCAAGAACTATTCAAAATGAACTTCATATTTGTGGAGAACGTCAAATCACATAGCCATGAGAGCTTACATCAGAAGCCTGGGGAAACTTTTGTAATATGGGATCACAACAGATCTAGTACCCCATCTGTTACAAGGTGGGCACTCCTCTTGTGAAGAGTACTGGCGAATCTTGATGCGCACTTCCACGGTGCAATTGGCATTAGTGTCCTCCCATCAAAAGATCTGAGATGGAGCCTCTCCTTCATAACCAAACAGCAGTAATGCTAAATAGTGTCTGCAATCGACTATGGAAATAACATGCAGTATATAATACGTAGAATCTTATATATTCAGTCAAAAACTTGTTGAGCTTGCAGGCTTAGGACGATAACTTGTGCTGCAATGGAGGTTAAAGAAGGAAGAATCAAATCGAGCAGGCTATAAAAATCAGCTGCAACAGTTTTACATGAATTGTAAGGCAATACAAGCCTGGATTATGGAAAGCAACAACTAGCCAAATGAGAGCCCATTGGTTATGGCCATGAATGGTGAAACACAAACATCGAAGGGAACAATGTACAAAACGATCATCCATGGCTGCTAAGAGATGCACATAAACAGCTCTTTGAAAACAGATGATCAGGGGCGTCTACCTCCGCATTAGTTTCACTGATCATGGGCATCATGGAGCATCAATGATGCCAGTTTCGAAAAGCCCCTCCCCTTCGCCTGACATGGGAACACACTCGGAAGATTTATGGGTGGTATTCTCCAACTCTTCATCAATCATGATCTCCTCTGAACGGCAACTCAAACTGCAGAATGCTTTCTCGCCTCTGCATGAAATTAATTCGACCCAATCAACATCCTTCAGTGATTAGAAATGGCAGAATAAAAAAGGCTTACAGATAACTGGCACAAACCTGTATATGTAAATATCTTTTCCCTCATCCAATTTCTTGTTGCAATAGTAACAGAAGCTCAAGAAAACTTTAGAGGGAAATGAACCTGGGATTTTTGAGCAAGTAACAGCCTGGGGCAATCCAATCTCCTTTGCTTCGTTCTTGCCAAAATTACTCAAGTCATTAGATTGACATTCCAAAATGCAGTCACCGTAAATATGAGTTGTTTTGGGGTTGGGACCATGTGAAATCACACATGTATAATCCTCAGAAAGCTCAATCTCACTTGCAGAGAGAGAACCGATGAATCCGTTGCCAGAGCTAACCGACATTGGGGTAAAAGTCAAATTTGTGTTTGAAAAGTTGTTTGAATTTGGGCTTCCTCCAAATAATTGAGGACATTCGCCTCGGGTAGTTACGTTATCCAAGCAAAAATTCCCAGAACTTGCTTTCGAGTTCTGGCCAGCCAACCGAGACAGGGATGAAAATGACCTGCAAGAGTCCAATGAACATGACCGGATCTTTCCAAAGGGCTCTGAATCTGATGGATCTTCTCCTATTTCAAAAAGAACATCAGAGCTGCCCTTTAGAAGGGGAGATTTGGTAAGGGTACGAGGGAAAATTGCAAAATTTCTTGGCAAAGACTTCGGTGCTTGAAAAGAATCAGTACGGGATTGAAAGTTAGGGGTTTTACTTCGTACTCGGGGTCCAAAAAGAATGTTCTTACTCTCCGATGATCGGAGGACCTTGCCGGATCCTTTCCCATCATCATCAAGTGAATCTACAATGCTTAAACCTACTTTATTACAATCCCAGCTCTTCCGTTGCCCGCCATGAGATGACCTGGGGGACTTACTGGGATTTCCTATATTCGAAAACATCCTAAAATCTAGAGGAGATGTTGGACTCCTAACAGAATCACAATCTGATAAACCCTTAAGACTTGACCCAACAAACAGGCCAGGGACAGTGAAAAAGGAGTTAGCTTTGTGATTGTGCCCCATGTTATCAGACTGGAAATGTGACTCGGAACCAGAATCAGACATTGTCAACTGACCCATTTGTTGATCTTTCTGGAGCGACCTGGTTCTCTTCCTCAACATCACCACAAAACCCTTCTTGGAAACACCGAAATCCCCACTTTATCTGCACCAAGAAAAACAGATTTCTAGCAATTACGACTATATTCACAACCAAATTACAATCAACATGAAATTTATTATGCAATTGAATCAACAAGAATAAGCTGCATTGAGGGTGGAAAGGGAAAAAAAAAAAACTTTCTTGGACATCAAAGGAAAGATCTTTCTAGTAAATGAAACCTCAAAAATCCCAAAATAACCACATCAACAATTGCCAAAACAGAAGACTAAGAATAACAAAATCCCACATTGAAGATTATACAGCATATTCTAAGCAAAACTCTGCTCCCACGATCAGAATCACTCAAAAAACGGGAACCCAGATGGAAAAAACCTCATTAACGCGTTAAAAACCTCCCAGCAGTGCATAAGGACATGATCAAGAAATCAACTTTGTCCAAATGAACATTAAAACTTAAACAAGAAAAGGAAAACACAACGCATCAGCATCATGTTCAAAGCCCTGAAGAGAAAGCACACCTGAGCTCTCCTTTTCTTCCTCTATAAACCAGAGACAGGTGATGTTTTAAAGAAAAGACACAGAGCGGTGAACAGAAAAATATGGGTTTTTGTCAATTTCTAGGGGTGTTCATTTGTATACTATTGAAACTTGCACAACACTCCTTTATCTCTCTCTCTCTCTCTCTCTCTCTCAGGCCTCAAAATCAGCAAAGCTGAGTGAGCTTCTAAAATACTCCATTCCACTTATTTATGCAGTGTTTTTTCCGTTACAACCGTGTTTTTTTAGAAAAAAATATTTTAAATTAATTTTTCATATTTTAATACATTGATATTAAAAAAATAAAAAATATTAGTTTAAAATAAAAAATATTTTAAAAAAACAATCTCCATACTCCAATCAAATACTTTCGTACACGATTACATTCTCTCTAAAAAAAATATATATATATTATTTTCTCTCTCTTCCATATGTATGCAAATACTGTATTAGCCCCCAGATTTCTTTCTCTCTGCCTTCCTCTGGCTCTCCTACCCTACCAACTGCTTTTGCAGTTCGTAGTTATACACTTTTTTTTTTTTTCTTTTTTTTTACCTGTCATATTTTGCCACTTCTAGACCATTTTTACCCCATTTTGTTTCCTTTTTTCGTGTCACTATGAATGCCTCGTTGAATAAATTAATACCTTTTTCTCACTGTAATGATGCCATGAATTGATTTGTGATTAAGCTTTTGACAGTCTTTGACTTTAAAAAAGTAGGAGTAATTAGTGTAGTGAACGGGCATTCGTATTCGTTTTGGTTAATGATTCAAAAACTTTTAAGTATATTTATAAAACCCAGATTGATACGATAATCTCTGGTTCAGAATCTAATTATACAAGATTTTAATAAGTTTAATTCGAAAAAAAAAACGGTTTATTGAGTTAAAAATAAATTTGAGTGGATGTATTAACTTGGTTAAGGGTTCATTTCAAAATATATTAAAGTTGTTTTTTAAAATATTTTTTATTCAGAAATATATTAAAATAATATTTTTTTTATTTTTAAAAAATTATTTTTGATATTAACGCATCAAAATTATCTATATATATCAATTTGAAGCAAATAAAAAAATAAAATATTTTTAAATTTTTTTAAAAATATTTTTAAAATATAAAAATAAATAGAGTTTAATTCGGATCAGACTTGTCTAGCTCTCAATCCATTGTTTTTATTATTATTAAAATAACAATGTTTTAATATTTTTTATAAAAAAAATAAATTAAGTGCACGATAGAGTCATGTTTTACAACCATTAACTATTCTTGACTTTATGAAAAGATGGATCACACACTTCTAGTTCCTTGATATAAATTTGGGATTGAATCTAATACGTATATATATATTCCTTTTCTTTTCAAGGAAAGAAAGAAAGCAAGCATATGACAACGTGAAAAATAATTCTATGAAATATAGTTTAGATAATTATATTTTTTATAAATATAATATATTCATGTTTGATTAACTTATTTATAAAAAGTATTTTAAATTTTGTTGTCACTGATTCTATAGATATATACAGGATAAAATATATAATATTTTATATTAAGTATATATAATTCTATTATATATTAAAAAAAAACACATGTAAGCTTCTAGGAGAAGAAATTGATTGAAGTGAGGCAGGAAATATAAACAAGGAAAGGTGATGGTTAAATGTTTTTTTTACTGTGGTGATCAGGCGTGGGTAGATCATGAGGGTGCCCTGAGTATCGTTGGAAGGAAGCTATTGGAGGGAATATATGCTGAAGTAAGCACAAGAAGGAGACATTGCAAAGGAAAATAGTTCAGTTACATGTTTACCCTTCTTGGGCAACTCGTCACTAGACGACAAGGCTGACTTGTTATCTTTATGAAAACTGACAGACGGTCACGGCAACTAACTGCGGTTAGTTGGGCTGAGTTAACTAGGCAGTATAGGTGTGGAAATGGTACAATAGTTGAAATCTCGTGACTGATCTACCCTCCGAATCTTGTTGTTGATAGAAGAATAACACTTGTCTTCGACGAGTGGACAAGACTTGTTTTTCACTATGCATATTTTGAATAATAGAATGATAATAATTAAGCTTTGGTCAACTCAACTCAATATTGACACCTTTGTCACTTAATTTAAATTGTTTTTTTCTCTTCCAGGGATTTTTATCCAAATTATTGTATTTATTTTGTTAAGATAAATTTTTTGGTAAGATTTATGACCTGTGAAATTATATTGTTTTTTTAATATAAAGTGTGATTTTATATTGAAAAAATATGTTTTAAAATATGTTTTTCCTTGTGCAATAACATAACCTTTCGAGACCAGTCAAATTTATTTATTTCTCTATTTATATATAGTTTCGAGTAAATTATATCATATTAATTCATGTTGTTATAAAATTTTAGACTAATTTGACATAATTTATTATCATGTCCTGTCAAGTATGATACATGTTTTAAAACTCATATCATAACTTGTCTAATTTAAACCTTTGTTATGTATTGTTTTCATATATTAAAAGGAAAAGGCAAAACATGTGGGAAAAAAAAACATTGAATATATGCTTTGATTTACCATGGGTTATAATAATGAATTGATGATTTTGCTCTAAAAAATCATAATAAATTGTTTTTTAAAGGGTAAAATGATATTTTCACTTGCTCTATTTGTTAATCTATAATTGTTTATGATCATATCAATCTTTTTATTATTATTTTTATACAGTAAAATCACTTCATTGCCCTTGAAAACAAAATAAAAAACAATTATGGTCTAAGGTTTTTTTAATATTTGATGTTTTTTGTTGCACTATAATGACTCTCTTATCAGTATAATTAATTTTTCAAAAGCTTGATCAAAGGGGCTCATTCGTCATTCTACAATGGTTTTTTATCATAATCTTTTGATTCTTGAGGCAATGTGGTATTTTCATAAAAAATAAAAATAAAAAAGCTTTCAGACGATAAATGTGACTAACTTCAATGGTCAAAACTATCACTCCACTATGTCATTTAATTTGTTTTGGCCTCCTTTTCCTCCCCGTGTGGCGCATGCGACTAACAGACCTCCGGTACGGTGTTGGTGGTCTTTTATTTCTCCCTTTTTTTTTCTCTTTACTCCTGAAAATTCGCGCCTGACCCTCCAAATTTAAAGATCATTTATTTAAGTTATTTTTCTTTTGATTTCATCCCTCTTTTTTAACATGTTTGTTTTTGTTTTAGTCAACTTCTCATGTTTGATTTTGTTTTCAATTATATCCTCATTTAATTTTTCAGTATGTTGGATTTAATCTCTGTTATTTTAATTTTAATTTTTTATTTAAGATAGTTTTTAAATTTGTTTTATTTTTTAATTTCAACCCCTTCATTTTTTTATTCTTTCATGTTTTACGCTAGTTTTTTTATTACTGTTTTTTTTTTTGTTTTGGTAAGTTTTTTTAACTTGGGATTTTTTCTTCTAATTTCATCATTTGACATTAAATTAGTTGAGAATTGAACTTTTTAATTCAACCAGGGTCTGTAATTTTATAAGTTGCAAATTTGAAATTTTAACACAGATTCAGAAAATTCGCTCATATCAATTACTATGGATTGAAACAGTAAATTTATTGTTTTTTCCTGCAGAAACTTTTATACATGCCATCATTTGATTGTTGTGGATTAGCCATTTTTTAATTGATAGAGGTTACTGCTATCTTTTTATATATTTTTGAAAAATTAATTACTATAATGCCCTTGAAAGTAAAACAACACTTAATTTGGATATGAGGTTTTTTTTTTTATTTAACTCTTAAAGCTTGACTTAAAGGGCTCAATTGTTATACCATATCACTTTGTTTTTTTAATTAATATTGATAATAATTTAAAATTTTATTTTATTTTATTTTTTCAATTTCATCATTCAATATTTGATTGATTAATATATAAACTTTATAAGTTATTTTTTATGCTTTGTATAAGGTTATCACAGTTTTGAATAAACGTTTATTTCTACTCAAAACCATGAACATTTATTTCTGTTATCATGTGGTTAAATAAAAATTGTTTTTTTTTTAAAAGTCAGTCAACCCAATTGATTTCATGAACCAAGTCCCGGGATGACAAAGGCCATCCAACATGTCTCTGTCTCAATACCTAAAAAAATAGATCCATCTTGATGTTTTTTTTATATAAGCTAAGTCATGCTTTTATCAGCCGTTCAAGTTACTTTTAAATCCGTAAAGTCAACTTATTCATATTGATTAGCTATAAGCCTATAACGTGATCTAATTAGAGACTCGATCGAAGCAAGTGGTCGAGCCAAATGGTTTCAAGATTTACATATTTTCTCATGTTCAATCAAACTATCAAACAATTATAACACTCTTAATATTATTTCTCATATCTAAAAAATTGGGATCAAAACTACGAAGTAGTGTAAACCAATTAACTAGTTCATTAACTATGTAAATTCTTGTATAAAACATGTAATATTCCATATCGGCGGGTGAGGACTTGGGGAGGGTCTTATATGAGCATGCTCCCATTGACTAGTAAGACGCGTTTTAGGGCCATACATGGCTGCCAATAACAAATCTGTGAGGCCCGTCGGTCAAAGCGGGCAATATCTTGCTAGTGAGGCGAGGTGTTACATTTGGTATTAGAGTCCGGCTCACTGGTTGTCCGATGGTGCTGACGGGGTTGTCGGGCTCCTTAAGGGGGGTGGATTGTAATATCCCACATCGGCGGGTGAGGACTTGGGGGCGAGCCTTATATGAGCATGCTCACCTTGACTAGTAAGACGTGTTTTAAGGCAATGCGTGGCTGCCAAGAACAAATCTGTGAGGCTCATGGGTCAAAACGGACAATATCTTGCTAGTGGGGCGAGGTGTTACAAAATAGATAGACATGAATTGTATAATTGCATCAAATGATTTTGTTTTTATTTTATAAATAATCTTGATTTTCTTATCAAGTTTTTTTGGAGATAGTATGCTTTGTTCACCAACCATCACGAGCTATTATATATTAAAATTAAAAAATAATTACCAAGTTATAGAATTTACGTTTCTAACAATCAAAATCAAATTATTAATAAATTATTTTACAGGATCCAATATTTTTTTTTTAAAATCACCGAAGAGTCAACGATGCTGGAACTCTACTAAGAAAAGATCTAATTGGTGATTTGTGTTAAATGATTGGTATGTGTTTTCGTTGACCTGAACAAATACTAAATTTTTGTCAATTAAGTTTTGTTCATTAATCACTATTAAATTGAGAAACTACATTTCATACTCCACAGCACATCCATAAATTAATAATCTATAAAAAAACAATGCGACAAGAATTAGATACAACCAATTTAGTTCGTTTTCCATCACTTTCCTCTAATTTTTTTATCCAGCAAAAGTCCATGACTTGTCTATCAATATTTAGCATTTATAGCACCGAAAGGTAGACATCAATGCAGGGCAGTTTAGTCAACTGGGTTCAACAGACGGACAAGAAGCGTCCCGCTCGCCGAGCAAAACAATCCGCTGAACCAGGACGCTGGACAGTTAACCCCGTCAGCTAGCTGCAACAACATAATTGGTTGGTCCCTTTCGAGTGCCACGTCATCAAAGTTGATTAACTTAACTAGAGTTAAAACATAACTAGTAGTGTAAGGTCCAAACCAAACCCGCCGTCCAGCAAGCGAGTTCTAATTTCATCGAAAATGATTGCTTTATTATTCAACTAGAGAACAATACCAAAATTATTCCTTGAAATATCTGATACATGTGATACGTGTTGACGACTCCAGCCCGATTTATTACCCGATTCAAGTCATATGATATGATATTATTTACAAAATTATATATAATTATAATTTAAATTAGTTTTCATTTAAATTGGACCGATCTTTAGAGTCTATTGGATTTAATTAGATTAATTTTCAATTTAGTTTGATATAAAACTTGATATAGACTAATGAATCATAAACCGAGATTAATTAAACTTATTTATAAAACTTTTTATTTAGAAGATAATAAAGTATTCAAAATAATGGTGAATTAGTTATGTTGTCCAAAAATGGTGCGTGCAAATATTTTACCATTTATCAATATTAAAAATGAGGGAGAGCTATTTTTTAATAAAACTAGAATTATTATTATTTTTTATTAATACGGGTGTCCGAGCCAGCTTGCATGCACCTTGACTAATTTCATGGGTCCTAAAATTAACGACCATATAAATCTCCAGTAACTATCATATTAACAACCACAAACAAATCTTTTAATTCTAATTTAAAATTACTACTAGATGAGTTAGTAGATAGTTAGAATTACTCATTTCTTGTTTCTTATTTTAAAACAAAGGTTACTGTCAATTCCATCAAGTAGAGATTGGTAATTTTACTTTTTTTTTTTTTTTTTACTGTTAGTCATGGGTGATGGTCGCCGAGTCCATTTTGGACCGTGAGCATGAGCGCAGAGGAGCTTGGTATGGGTATCTTCCCTGCCACACCATCAAGATTAGTTAACTTAACCAGAGTTAAAATCTAACTAGAAGTTATCATTTGATGCATTTCCCTTAACCCTTTTAAACTTTTAGGCAC
>Ga0307515_10006758_pt1 | contig 22834 bp, 22 predicted proteins | sample 17_EM_MG_FD_194513 | JGI IMG/M metagenome (GOLD analysis project Ga0307515, IMG submission 194513) | Populus trichocarpa ectomycorrhiza microbial communities from riparian zone in the Pacific Northwest, United States - 17_EM | ecosystem: Host-associated > Plants > Roots > Unclassified | place... | reverse complement strand
CGGTGCCCCAGACGATGCACGGGAACGCGTCGGCGTCGCCGAACAGCGCGGTGCGCGCCAGGTCGACCACGCCCTCGACGCTGTGCTGGGCGGCGAGGTGGCCGCGCAGCGCCCGGCCGTAGGCCGCGGTCAGCCACTTGTTCGGCGTGATCAAGCAGAACCGACCACCCGGCCGCGCGAGCCGGTGGGCGAGCTCGACGAAGTAGACGTAGAGATCGGCGGCGCCGTCGTAGCTCGCGAACCCGCGCAGCAGCGGCTTGTGGGCCGCGAGGTGCTCCTGCCGCACGTAGGGCGGGTTGCCGATCACCGCGTCGAACCCGCCGCGCGCGAACACGTCGGGGAACGCGCCCGGCCAGTCGAGCGCGAGCGCATCGCCGACCTGGAGCTGCTCGGCGCCGGCCCCGAGCGCTGTGCGCGCCGCGGCGACCGCGCGCGGATCGACGTCCACGCCGTGGACGCAGCGCACCGCGCCGGCGTGGGCGTCTTCGGGCGACAGCCCCCCGGCGACGAGGTGCTCGGCGATCACCGCCGCTGCGGCGAGCAGGAACGCACCCTCGCCGATCGCCGGATCGCACACCCGCAGCGCGGCGATCTCGTCGAGCGGCCGGCCGCGCAGCAGCGGCTCGAGCGCGACCCGCACCATCGGCTCGGTCACCTGCGGTGGCGTGTACACCACGCCCAGGGACCGGAGATCGCCGTGGATCGCTTGCACGGCGCCCAGACTACCGCGGCGTGAACACCGGGGCCTGATTCTGGGCCGGCGCCGGATGCGGCGCGGCGTGCGCGCATCACCTGAGACGCGCGCCGCCACGGCGGGTGCGTGCGGCGACATGTTGCGTGGCGCGACCGCCGCGCGGACCACCGCGCGGCGGCGCGTGACCGACGAGCGCGCCACGCGCGGGCCGAGCGCCGGCACCGGCCATCCTCGCAGATCCGGCGCGATACCGCCGCCGAGGCGCTTGCCTTGCGCGATCTCTCCACCGGGTCTCCACCGAGGCGCCCCCGCCTGCATCGGCTCGGTTCGTGAATCGGACGGGGGTATGAACCTCCCCAAGACCATCCTGGTGGCGACCGACTTCAGCGAGTCCGCCGGGCGCGCGTTCGACTACGCGGCCGCGCTCGCCGAGAAGCTCGGCGCGAAGCTCCACCTGCTCCACGTGATCAGCGTCCCGATGATCGGCGTCCCCGAGATCGGTGTCGCGGTGATCGCGTCGACGATGGAGTCGACGGTCCAGACCAGCCAGGCCGAGCTCGACCGGCTCGCGGCGCCGTGCGGACCGGCCAGGGTCGAGACCCTGCTGCGGACCGGCGACGCGCGCGACGTGATCGTCGACGTGGCGAAGGAACTCGGCATCGAGCTGATCGTGATGGGCACGCACGGCCGCCGCGGCGTGCGTCGCGCGCTGATCGGCAGCATCGCCGAGGGCGTGCTGCGGACCGCGCCGTGTCCGGTGCTGACCATCCGCGACGTCGGCCCGGCCAACCACGCCTGAGGCGCGTGAGGCGGCGCCGAGCCCGCACCCCGACGCACGGCCCGACGGCGCTCGCGCACGGCGTGCGCGTGTGGCTCCCCCGCGGCCGGGATCGAGCGCGGTCGCACAGGGAAATGGCTGGATCACCGCTTGCACCATCTCGACGCATGCGCACCGTCAGCCGGACCGGAATCATCACGATCGCGATCGTCGTCGCACTGTTCCTGCTCGGAGGATCGTGCGTCGCCGGCTACAACCGGCTGGTCCGGCTCGACCAGGCAGCGCAGGCGCAGTGGGCGCAGGTCGAGAACACGTACCAGCGCCGTGCCGATCTGATCCCGAACCTCGTCGAGACCGTCAAGGGCGCCGCCAAGTTCGAGCACGACACCATCGTCGCCGTGACCGAGGCGCGCAGCCGCGTCGGTCAGCTCGCCCCGGCGAAGAACGTCACCTCGAACGCCGAGCAGTTCCAGGAGTTCCAGCAGGCGCAGGATCAGCTGGGCGGCGCGCTATCTCGCCTGCTGGTCGTCGTCGAGTCCTACCCGAACCTGACCGCGACGCAGGGGTTCCGCGATCTCCAGGCCCAGCTCGAGGGCACCGAGAACCGGATCTCCGTCGAGCGCATGCGTTACAACGAGGCCGCGAGGGAGTTCGACACCGCCCGCGCGACGCTGCCGACGTCGATCATCGCGGGCGTGTTCGGCGGTCGGTTCGCCGAGAAGCGCTACTTCGCGGCGAAGGCCGGCAGCGACGAGCCGCCGAAGGTGAAGTTCTGATGTCGGCCGGTGCGCTCGCGATCCTGGCCGCGCTCGCCACCGCGCCGGCGCCACCGGCACCGACGCGCTGGGTCGAGGACCACGCCGGATTGATCTCGCCGGCGACCCGCGACGCGCTCGATTCCCGGCTCGCGGGCTACGAGCACGCGACCGGGCACCAGGTGGTGGTGTGGATCGGCAAGACACTCGACGGCGCGCCGCTCGCCGACTGGGCGGTGCGCACGTTCGCCGCGTGGCGGCTCGGCCGCAAGGGCGTCGATGACGGCGTTGCCGTGTTCGTCCTCGCCGACGATCGCACGATCGACATCGAGGTCGGCTACGGACTCGAGGACCGCATCCCCGACGCGGTGGCGGCGCGGATCATCCGCGAGGTGATGGCGCCGCGGCTCGCCGCGGGGGACCGCGACGGCGCCGTGACCGCCGGTGGCGACGCGGTCCTCGCGGCGATCGAAGGCCGGCCGTGGACCGGCAGAACCGGCGTGACCAGCGGGAGCACGGCGTCGCGCGACGAACCGCCGTCCACGCTCACCCTCATCCTCGGCGGACTCGGTGGGCTCGCCCTGCTGATCTTCCTGATCACCCATCCGCGGCTCGCGATCTGGGTGCTGTGGTCGATCTTCGCGAGCGGCCGGCGCGGCGGCGGCGGGTTCGGTGGCGGCGGGTTCGGCGGCGGCTCGGGCGGCGGCTTCAGCGGCGGCGGTGGCAGCTCGGGCGGCGGCGGTGCGCGCGGCGGCTGGTAGCGACGACGACCGCGGCTCGGCTGCGCGACGCAGCGATCACAGCGCGGCGTGCGCGGTGCAGCGATCGGCCCACGGCATCTCGCCGAGCGCCATCGCACCCAGGTCGAGCCCGCAGGTGTCGCACCGGCCGTAGCGGTCATCCCCGGCGTCGATCAGCTTCCGGCGCGCCTCGATCTGATCGAGCGCGAGCCGCAGAACTTCCTCCGGCCGCGCACCGGGCTTCTGCGCGAGCAGCGCCGCCAGCGCCGGGGGTCGCTTTCCCGCCAGCACCTGGGCGAGCAGCGTGGCCAGAGTTTTGCCACGCTGCATGAGATCGCGGCGCAGCCGGACGAGCGTGATCGAGTCGAAGCGCACCGCTGCGAGCTTACTCCGGCGACCGCCCGCGCGCCGGGCCCCACCACCACCCACCGTCCGCCGAAAATGACGAGAGCTCGAACCGTTACCGATTCGAGCTCTTGCGGTGGAGCCAAGGGGGATCGAACCCCTGACCTCTAGAGTGCGATTCTAGCGCTCTCCCAGCTGAGCTATGACCCCAGGCAGGCGGTATGGGTATCAGCGAGGCCAGGGTCTGTCAAGGCGCGCTGATGCGCGGCGATGCCGGCCGCGGACGCCCGTCAATGCGCGCGCTTACCTGCCGTCGGCCAGCAGGCGATCGACCTCACGGACCAGCTCGGAGACCGGCGCCGCGATGCCGTGGCCGGCGAACGCGACGACCTCGTCGATCACCGCGGCGTCGCGCAGGATCCGGCGGTGGCCCAGGCCCCGTGTCGCGTGCAGCGTGGCGTTGCGCCAGACCGCGGCCAGCCGCTCGCCGTGGACGAACGGGACTTCCCGGTCGTCGCGGTCGTGGACGACGAGCAGCGCGGCGTCGCGACGGCCGACCAGCTGCTCGATGCCGAGCGCGTCGAGCGCCACCCCGTTGTGGCTGGCGAGCTGGAGCTCGAACTGCGCGCGGTCGGCGTCGTCGAGCCCCACGCGGCGGGCGAACTGCGCGACCACATCGCCGATCAGCGCGTTGGGCGCGATCATCACGTTGCGCCGGGCATCGACGAGCCCGGCTTTGCCGGGCGAGGCAGCACTCCCGAATGGGTGTGCTGTGGGGTCGACGAGCCCGGCTTTGCCGGACGAGGCAGCACTCCCGAATGCGGTGGGATCGACCGCACCGCGCCGGTGCGCCAGCAGCGTCGCCGCCGCGCCGAACGAGTGCGCGACGATCGCGTGCAGCGGCCCGACCGCGCGCGCGATGTCGGCCACGCAGTCGGCCATGTCCGCCAGGTACAGGCGGTGGCCCGGCGAGTCGCCGTGGCCTGGAGCGTCGAACGCCACGACCGACATCCCGGCCCGCACCAGCGGCTCGACGAACGCGCCGAGCTGCGAGCCCCGGCCCTCCCAGCCGTGCACCAGCAGCACCGTCGGCCCGTGGCCCCAGCGCCAGGCCGCGATCCGGCGCCGCTCGCCGCGCCACCGGGGCGAGCGCAGCTCGACGTCGATCGAGAACGGCCGTCCGGTCGCCAGCACCGCTCGCTCGCGGTCGGGGCGGCGGTGCCGGCGCGGCGAAGTAAACAGCCGTTCGGCCAGGCTGGTTCCCAGGTCTTCGGAGAAGACGTAGGCCGCCTGCAGCGCGACCCGGGCCAGACGGACCGCAGTTTGTGAACGAACGACCGTGCTATTATTTCGGTGTAGCATTGTACAGATCTCCTCGAATGACCCCGCTACCTCGATCGGGCGGCCGGCGCGCGTGCGCTCACCAGCAGCCGCTCCAGCGACCCACGCGCGCGCGCCAGCGAATCCGGCGCGCGCAGGAACTTCTGGTAGGTGTGAAACCCCAGCATGATGCTGTAGACGTCGAACGCGAACTGCTCCGGCTCGAGATCGGCGCGGAAGTGGCCCTCGGTCACCGTGATCCGCGCCGCGGTCGCGAGCGCGTCGAGCCAGTCCTTGCAGGCCTGGACCAGCGCGTCGCGCGGCGGCCCCGGCCGATCATCGAGCTCGGCGCTCGCACCGACGAAGAAGCAGCCACCCGGCCGCTGGCCCCACTCGACCCAGCGATCGAACAGCGCGCGGACCCGCGGCTCGCCGCGCGGCTGTTGCAGCGCCGGCACCATCACGAACGCCACGAACTGCCGCGACGCCTCCTCGACCACCGCGACCTCGAGCGCCTCCTTCGAGCCGAAGTGCGCGAACAGCCCGCTCTTGGACAGCCCGCTGTCCTCCGCGAGCCGGCCGATCGACAGCCCCGACAGCCCGACCGTCTTGGCGAGCTCGAACGCTCGAGCGAGGATCGCCTGACGGGTCTGCTCGCCTTTGGCCATGAGATCAGAATAGAACGACCGTGCGATATGTCAAGTCACCGACGAGCCGCTGGTCGAGCACCGGCCATCCCTGGTAGTCCTTGCCTGGCATGGCGCGGGAACGCCTCGACAAGCTGCTGCACGACCGCGGCCTGGCGCAGAGCCGCGAGCGGGCGCGCGCCCTGATCATGGCCGGCGACGTGCTGGTCCGCGGTCAGCCCGCGACCAAGCCCGGCACGCTGATCGACACCGAGGCCGACATCGCGCTGCGCGTCGCGGATCATCCGTACGTGTCGCGCGGCGCGCTCAAGCTGGTCCACGGCCTCGACCACTTCGCGATCGATCCGGCCGGCGCGGTCGCGCTCGACGTCGGCGCCTCGACCGGCGGGTTCAGCGACGTGCTGCTCCGGCGCGGCGCCGCGCGGATCTACGCGATCGACGTCGGCTACGGCCAGCTCGCGTGGTCGATCCGCCAGGACCCGCGCGTGGTCGTGCTCGAGCGCCACAACGCGCGGACGATCGATCCGGCGCTGGTCCCCGAGCCCTGCGACCTCGCGGTGATCGACGTGTCGTTCATCTCGCTCACCCTGGTCCTGCCGCGGGTCCGCGAGCTGCTGCAGCCGCCCGCCGGCAAGCCGATCGTCGCGCTGGTCAAGCCGCAGTTCGAGGTCGGCCGTGCCCTGGTCGGCAAGGGCGGCGTGGTCCGCGATCCGGCGGCGCGGCGCGGCGCGGTCGACAAGGTCCGCGCGTGGGCCGGAGCGCACGGCTTCGCCGCCGGCGACGACGTCGAGTCGCCGATCACCGGCCCGGCCGGCAACGTCGAGTACCTGCTGCTGCTCCGCACCGCCGCGTGACGCGTCATCGCCGCGCCGGGCGGATGCGCCGCGACGCGCGCCGCGGTAGAACCGCCCGTGCTGTCCGATCCAGGCGCTCGGGCGCCCCGGCTGATGTGCGGGCGCTGCCGGCGGCCGGCGAGCGTGTGTTACTGCCGCGCGCTGCCGCGGATCGAGACCGCGACCCGCGTCGTGATCCTGCAGCACCCGCGCGAGCGCGACATGCCGATCGGCACCGCGCGCATGGCGAGCCTGTGCCTGCCCCGCGCCGAGCTCCACGTCGGCGTGTGCTGGGACGGCGAGCCGCTCGCACAGGCGCTCCGCGATCCCTCGCGCCCGCCCATCCTGCTCTACCCCGGCCGCGGCGCGCGCGACATCCTGCGCGACCCGCCGCCCGGACCGGTCACCCTGGTCGTCGTCGACGGCACGTGGTCGCAGGCCCGGACCGTGGTGCGCGATAACCCGGTGCTGCAGGCCCTGCCGCGCTACGCGTTCGCGACCCCCGAGCCGTCGCAGTACCGGATCCGCCGCGAGCCGTGCGCCGAGTACGTCTCGACGATCGAGGCGCTGATGCATGTGCTCGGCGCGCTCGAGGGCGATCCGGCGCGGTTCCGCAGCCTGCTCGATCCACTGCGCGCGATGGTCGATGCCCAGCTCGCGTGCCAGGCGGGCGCCCCCCGCCGCGGGAGCCGGCATCCCCGGCAGCCGCGCCCGCCCAGGCGCGTGGTTCCCGACGTCGTCACCGATCGGTTCGACGATCTGGTGTGCGTGGTCGGCGAGGCCAACGCGTGGCCGTACCGCGCCGGGGTCCGGCCCGGCGAACCCGAAGAGCTGGTCCACTGGGTCGCCCACCGCGTCGCCACCGGCGAGACCTTCGATCGGATCGTCGCGCCCGCTCACCCGCTGTCACCGAGCACGCCGTTCCACGTCGAGCTCGCCGAGGACGAGCTCCGGCGCGGCGCGCCGCGGAGCGAGCTGCCCGTGGAGTTCGCCGGGTTCGCGCGCCCCGGCGACGTGTGGTGCGCATGGGGCCACCACGGGCTCGATCTCGCGATCGCCGGCGGCGTCGCCCCGGCCGAGCGCCTCGACCTGCGCGCCTGCGCCCACCGCGTCGCCAACCGCAAGCTGGGCAGCCTGGAAGCCTACGCCCGGACCATCGCTCCGCCGCCTCCGCCGCTGGCCCCTGGTCGGGCCGGTCGCCGGTTGGCCCTGCTGGTGCAAATCGTCCGTGCCTGGCGTGCTGGCACGCACATGCTCGGGAACTCCGCGGAGCAGTGAGAATCCGATTTTCATGTTTTGTTATGTTGAGTTACGGGGTACCGCTTGCCAATAATTGTGACGACTTGTCACACTCGCCTGCGTGCAGGCACCGTGGTGGTCCGGCCTCGATTTACGTGTGCTCCGACACGTAAAGGGAGTGCTGCGTCGCCGCGAGCTGGAGCTCGAGCTGGTCGCGCTCCAGCCCGAGGATGCGGCGGCGTTCGCGCCGATCTCGATCGACGATCCGCACGGCGCGGGGCTGGCGGTGTTCGCGCCGGCCGTGTCGCCGGCCGCGCTCGACTGGATCAAGGAGATGCTGAACGAGGCCGCGCTCGACGTGGCGGTCGCGCTGCGCGATCGCCACCACGAGCCCGCCGAGCCCGAGCCCCAGCCCCAGCCCGCCGCTCCGCACGAGTCCGCCTCGGAGCACCGCTCCGGCTACCACGGCATCATCGGCGCGTCGCAGACGATGCAGGAGCTCTACCAGCTGCTCGAGCGGATCTCGCCGTCGGACGCGACCGTGCTGGTCCAGGGCGAGAACGGCACCGGCAAGGAGCTGGTCGCCCGCGCGATCCACGTCGGATCGGATCGCCGCGACCGCACGTTCGTCGTCACCAACTGCTCGGCGTTCAACGATAACCTGCTCGACTCCGAGCTGTTCGGCCACAAGCGCGGCGCGTTCACCGGCGCGGTCGTCGACAAGCCGGGGCTGTTCGAGGTCGCCGACACCGGGACGTTCTTCCTCGACGAGATCGGCGACATGTCGCCGTCGCTGCAGGTCAAGGTGCTGCGCGTCCTGCAGGAGGGCACGTTCAGCCGCGTCGGCGACACCGAGACCCGCAAGGTCGACGTCCGGATCATCGCCGCGACCAACCGCGACCTCGCCGCGATGGTCGCCGCGGGGCGGTTCCGCGAGGACCTGTACTACCGGGTCCACGTGCTCAGCGTGGTGCTGCCGGCGCTCCGCGACCGCCGCGACGACGTGCCGCTGCTGATCGACCACTTCCTGGCGCGCCACCGCCGCCAGGGGCCGAAGCGGCTGGCGCCCGAGTGCGCGGCGCGCCTGTACGCCTATCCCTGGCCAGGCAACGTCCGCGAGCTCGAGAACGAGATCGAGCGGCTCGTGGTGCTCGCCGGCGACTCGGCGACGATCGGCCCAGAGCTGCTGTCGCCCCGGATCCGGCAGTGGGAACCGTCGGCGGAGGCCGAGCGCAGCCTCGATCCGAGCTCGCTGCCGGCCGCGGTCGAGGCGCTCGAGCGACGCATGATCGGCGCCGCGATGCGCCGCCACGGCGGCAACAAGACCCGCGCCGCCGAGGAGCTCAAGGTCTCGCGCCGGAACCTGATCCGCCTGGTCCAGAAGTACGAGCTCGAATAGCCCCGCCGGATCACGAGCAGTGCGCCAGCGCCCCGGCGAGGTCCGGATAGGTCCAGGTGAAGCCGAGCTCCTGCAGGCGCCTCGGCACCACGCGCCGGCCGTGCAGCGCGTACTCCGCGAACTCGCCGAGCGCGGCGCGCAGCGCGAACGCGGGCACCGGCAGCCAGCTCGGACGACCGAGCGCCGCGCCCAGCGCGCGGGCGAACTCGGCGTTGCGGATCGAGTCGGTCACCAGGTTGATCGGCCCGGTGTAGCGCTCATCGGCGATCGCGGCGGTGCAGGCGCGGACCGCGTCGTCGCGATGGAGCCACGGCACCCACTGCCAGCCGCTTCCGATCGGCCCGCCGACGAACAGCCGGAACGGTGTGGTCAGCTTGGCGAGCGCGCCGCCGGGGCCGAGCACCATGCCGGTCCGCATCCGGACCACGCGGAGCCCGAGCGGCTCGGCGGCGATGGCCTCGGCCTCCCAGTCGCGGCACAGCCGGGCGAGGAACGAATCGCCCGGCGCCGCTGCCTCGGTGATCTCGTCGTCGTCGAACTCGGTGCCGCGGCCGTCGGGCGCGAACGGATAGTAGTCGGTGCCCGACGCCGAGATCAGCGCGCCCGGCCGCGCCGCCGCCGGCAGCGCCGCGATCGCCTCGACCAGGGTGCGGGTCGCCTCGACCCGGCTGTCGCGCAACCGCTGCTTCTGGCGGGCGTCCCAGCGCCGCGCGGCGACCGGCTCACCGGCGAGGTGGACGATCGCCGCGGCGCCGGCGAGCGACGCGGTCCACGCCCCGAGGTGCTGCAGGTCGCAGGTCACCACGGTGACGTCGCCGAGCGCGGCCCGCGCCCGATCGGCGTCGCGCGACAGCGCGATCACCTCGTCGCCCGCGGCGCGCAGCGCGGCGACCAGCGCGCTGCCGATGAACCCGGTCGCACCGGTGACGATGATCTTGCGTGCCATGGTCACACGATAGCCGGCGCGCCGCGCCCCGGCCGCACCGGCGCGGCGATCCGCGCCGCCACGAAGTCCTTGGCCGCGCGACAGGCGTCGATCAGCTCGAGGCCGCGGGCGAGGTGGGCGGCGATCGCCGACGACAGCGCGCAGCCCGTGCCATGAACGTGCTCGCCGCCGGGAGTCCTGGGGCCGCGCAGCTCCTCGACCCGCCCGGCGTGGCACAGCACGTCGACCGACTCGCCGCCGCCGAGGTGGCCGCCCTTGACCAGCACCGCGAGCCCCAGCCGCGCAGCCAGCGCCTGGCCGACCAGGGCCGCGTCTTCGAGGCTGCCGATCGCCATCCCGGTCATGAACGCCAGCTCGCCGGCGTTGGGCGTCAGCACCGTCACGTGGGGCGCCAGCGCCGCCACCGCGAGGCCGAACTGGCTGTCGACGAACCGGACGTCGCCGCGCGACGGGTGGGTGATCGGATCCCACACCACCGGCGCGCGGGTCAGGGCCAGCGCGCCCGCGATCCCCTCGGCGATCGGGCTCGAGCCGATCATCCCGATCTTGACCGCGCGGACCTCGACGTCGGACAGCAGGAACTCGAGCTGCTCGCGCACCCGCTCGGCCGACATCGCCTCGGTGTCGATCACCGCGGTGGTGTTCTGCACGGTCAGCGCGGTCACCACGCCGACCGGGCGGCAGCCCAGCGCGGTCACCACGCGGACGTCGGCGATCAGGCCCGCCCCGCCGGACGGATCGAGCCCGGCGCAGATCAGCACGTCGGGCGCGCCGCCGGGCTCAGCCTCGCGGAACGGGTGGCCGGTCACGAGTCGAACGCCGCCAGCCCCGTCACGTCCTGACCGACGATCAGCGTGTGGATGTCGTGCGTGCCCTCGTAGGTGTAGACCGACTCGAGGTTCAGCATGTGCCGGCCGCACTGGTAGTCGTCGGTGACGCCGTTGGCGCCGAGGATGTCGCGCGCGTCGCGGGCGATGTCGCGCGCCATCGCGACGTTGTTGCGCTTGGCCAGCGAGATCTGCCCTGCGGTGATCGTGCCCGCCTCCTTGAGCCGGCCGAGCCGCCAGCACACCAGCTGCGCCTTGGTGATCTCGGAGACCATGTCGACGAGCTTCTTCTGGACCAGCTGGTAGCCGGCGATCGGCTTCTTGAACTGCACGCGATCCTGCGCGTAGCGCAGCGCCTCGTCGTAGCACGCCATCGCAGCGCCGACGGCGCCGTAGCAGATCCCGAACCGGGCCTGCGACAGGCACGACAGCGGGCCGCGCATCCCGCTGACCCCGGGCAGGAGCGCGTCCTCGCCGACCTCGCAGTCCTCGAGCACCAGCTCGCTGGTCACGCTCGCGCGCAGCGACCACTTGCCGTGGATGTCGCGCGCGGTGAATCCCGGCGTGTCGGTCGGCACCAGGAAGCCGTGGATCTTGCCGTCGAGCTTGGCCCAGACCAGCGCGACCTGGGCGATCGAGCCGTTGGTGATCCAGCGCTTGGTGCCGGTCAGCCGGTAACCCGAGCCGGTCCGGGTCGCCGTGGCCAGCATCCCCGACGGGTTCGACCCGAAGTCGGGCTCGGTCAGGCCGAAGCAGCCGATCACCCGGCCGGCGGCCATCTCGGGCAGGTAGCGCTGCTTCTGGGCCTCGGAGCCGAACTCCCAGATCGGATACATCACCAGCGAGCTCTGCACCGAGGCAAACGAGCGGATGCCCGAGTCGCCGCGCTCGAGCTCCTGGCAGACCAGGCCGTAGGCCGACGGCGAGATCCCGGCGCAGCCATAGCCGGTCAGCGACGGGCCGAGCAGCCCGAGCGCGCCGAGCTCGGCGATCAGCTCGCGCGGGAACTTGCCCTGGGCCCAGTGCGAGCCGATCGTGGGCATCACCCGCGACGTGACCAGCTCGCGCACGGTGTCGCGCACCATGCGCTCCTCGTGGCTGAACAGCTCGTCGATCGCGTAGTAGTCGAGTGCGGCGTACGCCATGACAGTCTCCACGGCAAAGGAAGTGGCCGGTTCCGGCGGTATACTTCGGCGATGGTGCGCGCGGCAACGATCGCCGTCCTGATCGCGGGGGCCGCGGCGCTCGTCGCGCCCGCCCAGGCCCAGGCCCAGGCCCAAGACGCGCTGCACGACCTCGGCGACGCCTACCGCGCCTACGACGCCGGGCGGCTGGCCGAGGCCCGGGACAAGCTGGCCAGCCTCGACGACCGCGGCCTGGCGGTCCGCGACTACGCGCTGTGGCTGCGCGGCATGATCGCGTTGCGCGGCGGCGAGCCCGGCCGCGCAGAGGTCGCGTTCCGCCAGCTAGCCAAGGTCGCCGGCTCGCCGTTCGCACGCCAGGTCCCGTGGCGGCTCGCCGACTGCGCCTGGGATCGCGGCGATCGCAGGGCCGCCGCGAAGGCCTACCAGAAGCTGATCGCCTCCCGGGACGCGCTCGAGGTCGGCGACGTCGGCACGGCGATGTACCGGATCGCTGTGACCGCGGTGACGGTGGCGGCCGCCGAGCCTGGCGGCGGCCGGGCGGCGGCCGCGTTCCGCGCCCTGGCGATCGAGCACCCCGCGCATCCGCTCGCGAGCCGCGCCGAGGCCAGGCTGGTCGAGCTCGGCGCGCCGGCGCTCAGCGCCACCGAGCGCATCACCCGCGCGCAGCACCTGGGCGACGCCCATCTGTGGGACGAGGCCGTCGCCGAGCTATCGCTGATCGGCGACGGTGTCCCGGCCGACGTCGCGCGCGACCGCGACTACTGGCTTGGCATCACGCTGTACAAGATGCGGCGGCGCTACGCCGACGCCGGCGCGCTGCTGCTCGGCGTGGCCTCCCGTCCCGGGGCGCTCGGCGGCCGCGGCGCCGAGGCGATGTTCCACGGTGCCCGGGCGCTGTCGCGCGCCGATCGCGACGATGACGCGATCGCCTGGTACGGCAAGGTCGTCGCGGCCTACCCGAGCACCGCCTACGCCCAGGAGGCCCAGTTCCTGTCGGGGTGGCTCGAGTTCAACCGCGGCCGCTACCCGCAGGCGCTCGCGCCGCTCGAGGCCTCGCTCAAGCGCTATCCGCGCTCGAAGTGGGTCGACGATTCGCTGTGGTTCCTGGGCATGGCTCACTACTTCCTCGGCCACTGGGATCAGGCGCGGCTCCGGCTGGACGAGCTCGCCCGGCGCGGCGGAGCGCTCGAGGGCGGCAAGGGCAGCTACTGGCTCGCCCGCATCGACGAGCGCCTCGGCGACAAGCCGGCCGCGATCGCCGGCTACACCCGGACCGTCACCCGGTTCCCGTTCTCGTGGTACGCGCTGCTCGGCCGCGCCCGGCTCGCCGCGCTCGGCAGCGTCGTGCCGCCGTTCGGCGTCGCCGATCCGGCCCCGCGCGGGCCCAGGCTAGCGGCCGACGTCGACGAGGCGCTCGCCACCGACCCGCTGATCTCGCGGGTCGATCAGCTGCTCGCCGCGGGCCTGGGCAGCGAGGCCGGCGACGAGCTGGCGCGCAGCGAGCGCGCGTTCCTGGGCCGCCACGACCGCGCCCGCGGGTTCGCGATGCTGCTCGATCGCTACCGCAAGGCCGGCAACTACTTCCGGCCGTGGATGCTCGCGGTCAGCTACAGCGGCAGCGCGCTCGACGGTCCGCCCGAGGCCGACGCCCGGCGCTGGTGGGAGAACGCCTATCCGCGGGCCTACCGCGAGCTGATCGAGCAGTACCAGGCGCTCGGCGACAACCCCGAGGGCTACCTGTACTCGATCATGCGCAAGGAGAGCGGCTTCAACCCGCACGACCTGTCGTACGCCGATGCCCAGGGCCTGCTCCAGATGATCCCGCCGACCACGCTGCGCGTCGCCAGGGAGCTCAAGATCCCCTACGACCCCGGCCGGCTCTACGAGCCCGCCTACAACATCCAGACCGGCAGCTGGTACATCGGCCACCTGCTGCAGAAGTTCCGGCGCCAGGTCCCGATCGGCGCCGGCTCGTTCAACTGCGGACCGCGCCCGGTGATGAAGTGGCTCGATCAGTACGGCGCTCGCGAGATCGACGAGCTCGTCGAGCTCGTGCCGTACACCCAGACCCGCGAGTACATGAAGAAGGTGACCGAGAACTTCGCGCGCTACCAGTACCTCTACGAGGGCAAGATCTACGAGCAGCCGCTCACCGTCGACAAGCGCTACCTCGACGATCGCCTCACCTACTGAGCCGGGCGCAACCGCCCGAAACCGCACGACGCGGCCGATCCGGCGCCCCGGCTGCATGGCCGGTCGACCGAGGAGCGGCTATCGTCTGGAGGATGAAGATCAAAGGCACGATCCGCCGCAGCGACCTCGAGGGCGGACACTGGGTGCTCGAGACCGCGAGCGGCGAGCGCTATCAGCTCACCGGCGAGCTTGGCGGCTGCAAGGACGGCCTGGCCGCCGAGGTCGAGGGCAAGGTCGACAAGAACGCGATGGGCATCGGGATGACCGGCCCGCAGCTCAGCGTCCAGAAGATCACCGCGGGCTGACCGCGAGCCGAGCCTCCGGAGCATGCGCGCACTGCCTCCCCCGGCAGGCGCACACCCGTGCACCGCTCAAGGTGCGGAGGAGCCGGCCGACGAACCGGGGCCGGGCGCACCGGCGGATCCGGGCAACGGCGACAGCGTCTCGGACGACGGTGGTGTTCCCGTGGGCGCCAGCGTCGGAGGCGCCGGCGCCTCGGGCGACGTGGTCAGCGGCGCGTTCAGCGTGACGTCGACGCCGTCGGTGAGCGCCGGCTCCGCCGGACAGGTCACCTTGACGCCGTCGGGCTGGACATCGGCGATCGTGCAGGTCGCGCGCTGCTCGCCCTTGCCGATCGCGACCTCGACGCTGGCGTTGGCGGCGAACGGGCGAGTATTGGCGACCTTGAAGATCGCCGTCGGGATCGCGTCGCGCTGGACCTTCGCGACCACGGCGTCGGCCGCCACCTTCTGACCCGGCTTGACGCCGGGTGAGAACACGCCGCTGGCGGGGGCGTGGATCAGGAAGTTGTCGAGGTCCGAGGTCTTCTTGGCGAGCAGGCCTTCCTTCACAGCCAGCGTCTTCTGCCGGTCGCCGATCTCGGTCGTCGCCGCGGCCTCGGCGGCCTTGTTGCCCGCCGCGCTCGCGGCATCGCGCCGCTTGGTCGCCGCCTCGATCAGATCCTTCAGCCGCTTCTGGTCGCGGCCGAGCGCGCCGAGCTCGGCCTCGATCGGCTTGTCGCCGACCAGCCGCATGATGATGTCGCCTTCCTTCACCACGGTCTTGTCGGCCAGGATGTTCTCGACCACGCCGGCGCGCGTGAGCTTGACGTCGTCGGGCGACGGCGTCTCCAGTGCGATCTTGGCAGCCGGCGCCGGCGGCGGTGGCGGCGGTGGCGCCGGCTTGACCGGCGGCGGCGTGGGCGAGGTGCTGACGTCGGCGTCGGTCGCCGGCTTCTGCAACAGCTTCTTCCACACCAGGAATGCGCCCGCGCCGAGGACGGCCAGCACCAGGAGCACGATCAACACCGGGCTCACGCCCTTGCCGGTCGCCGGCGGCAACAGCGGCTTGTCGACCGGGCCCAGCGCCGGAGCCGGCGGGAGCTCGACCGGCGGGCGGTTCGGAGCTTGCCGGCTGGGCGGAGACTTCCCGACCCGGATCTCCGGCCGGGTGTCGTGAACCCGCGCCGGGTCCGACGACCGGCCGACCTCGGGTGCCCACCCGGGGTCCGAGCGTCGCCCGCTCTCGGTCTGCGCGAACGCCTGCTCCAGGATCGCGGACTTCGAGGTCGGCGGCTCGTCGAGCGAGTCGAGCAGGTCCTGCGGGACATCGACGGACATCACCCTGGAGGCGCGCACCGCCTCCTTGACGTCGTCGGGACGGACCGCGATGTGATCGCTCAGGTCGATCGAGACCTCGGACGATCCCTCCGACGCTGCCTCGAACGCGGCGGCGGCCGAAGCCTCGGCCGATCCCAGCGGCGCGCTCGGCGTGGGCCGCGCCGACCGCGCACCGGGCGCGCCCAGCACCACGTCGGTGGGCGGCGCCGGGGTCGGCCTGGTGCTGCGCTGCGTGCCCGCCGCACCGAGCATCATGTCGGGTGCCGGCGGCAGCGGAGCGCCGGCCGGCGCACCGCCACCGGCGCCGCCGAGCTCGAGCCCGGGCGACGGCTGCGGCCTGGCCGGCGGCGAGACCACCACGCCGGCAGCCAGCTCGGTGACCGGCGCCTCGGCCTCGGCATCGATGAACCCGAGGTCGCCGAGCGTGGCGATCACCGCGCGCACCTCTTGCTGCGACGGCGTCAACCCGAGCTCGTCCTGCGCCCAGCGCACGATTCCGGCGACGTCGCGCTCGCCGTCCATCCCGCACGCCAGGGAGTACTCGACCTCGTAGAACCGGTAAAGGTTGCCGCTATCCGGCGCCATCACGTCGATGAACCGCGCGCCCGGAGCCTCGATCAGCTCGGCGACCAGATCCTGGCGAAACCTCGGACGCTCGCGCCCGGAGCCCCCACCAGAGCTCCCGATGGCCGCCGGATGCATCACCCGCCCTTTCGCAGCTCGGTCAGCACGAGCTTGGCGACCGCCTTCAGGGTATCGAACACGCCGATCCCCTTGGGTGCGACCGCCTCGAAGCTCGGCACCTTCGTCGGGTTGAGCGTCTCCTCGAGCTCGCTCATCTGGATCGCGTTGGGCAGGTCGCGCTTGTTGTACTGGACGACGTACGGCAGCTTGTCGAGGTCGTAGCCCTGCTCCTGCAGGTTGGAGCGCAGGTTGTCGAGCGACTCGATGTTCGCCTCCATGCGCTCCATCTGCGAGTCGCCGACGTAGACCACGCCGTCGACGCCCTTGAGGATCAGCTTGCGGCTGGCGTCGTAGAACACCTGGCCCGGCACCGTGTACAGGTGGAACCGGGTCTTGAAGCCGCGGATCTCGCCCAGCGACAGCGGCAGGAAGTCGAAGAACAAGGTCCGCTCGGTCTCGGTGGCGAGCGAGATCATCTTGCCCTTCGCCTCGGGGTTGGTCTTGTTGTAGATGTACTGAAGATTCGTCGTCTTCCCGCACAGACCGGGGCCGTAGTAGACGATCTTGCAGTTGATCTCGCGCGACGAGTAGTTGATGAAGCTCATGGGGTGCTCGGCGCGCTAGTCGTTGAAGAGATTGTCGATGTCGTCATCGGTGATCTCGGAGAACACGGACGGCTGGCCCGCGCCGCTCGCGCTCTTCTTGACCATCACCTCGAGGACGATGGTCAGCTCGGCGGCCGCCTTGCGCACCCTCAGGCGGACCAGCCCCAGCGAGCTGCGCTCGTCGAACAGCACCACGAGGATCACCCGCTGGCCGACGATCGAGATGTGGACGTTGGTCTTCTCGCCCTCGTGGAACTGTCCGGCGAACTCGCGTTCGGCCAGGAGCTGGGCGATCCCACCGGTCGCGGCGACGTTGCCGGCCGTCAGCGAGGACAGTGATGTCACGTCCAGCTGCTGGGTGTCGCCCGCCTGGGCGATCGCCTGGCCGTTCTTGTCGATGACCAGGACGGCCTTCGCATTCGAGTCTCGATGAAGGATCTCGCAGATACTATTGATCTGCTGCAGCTCTTCCTCGTACATGACGAGCTGTTGGATCATCGCGCCTTGGCTCCCTAGAAACTCGAAAAGTGGCCGGTTCGCCCCGGAACGCTGAGGCGTCTCGCCGACGAGTCACGGTAGCAACCCACCAAAATTCATTCAACGTTTTGGCCCCTCTATCCACCCGGGCTACCCCAGCGGCTCGTCCAGCCCCAACAAATTTGTAGCCTACATGGTCGCCCGACCTGCCAGGGCCCGCGCGATCGTGGCCTGATCGGAGTATTCGAGCTCGCCACCGACCGGGAGCCCGGTCGCGATCCGAGATACCTGGACACCGAGCGGCTTGATTGTGCGGGCGATGTACATCGCCGTGGCCTCGCCATCGACCGAAGGGCTCGTCGCGATGATGACCTCGCGAACTCCGCCGGGCTCCGCGGCGCCGCCGAGCCGCCGCACCAGCTCCGCCAGACGGATGTCGTCCGGGCCGATGCCCTCGAGCGGTGACAGCAGGCCGTGCAGGACGTGGTAGCGGCCCCGGAAATGTCCGCCGCGGTCGATCGCGATCAGATCCGACGGGGTGGCGACCACACAGATCGTGTCGGTGTCACGCCGCGGATCCGTACACATCCCGCAGGGATCAGCCTCGGTCATGTTCATGCAGACCGAGCACAGCCGGATCCGGTCGGTGGCATCGAGCAGGGCCTGCGCCAGATCGCGGATCTGCTGGCGGCTCGAGCGGATCAGGTGAAACGCCAAGCGTGTCGCGGTCTTCTCGCCGATGCCGGGAAGGCGAGCGAGCTCCTGCACCAGCCGCCGGATCGGATCAGCCATCGATGCAATCCCGGGCGCTAGAAGCCTGGCATGCCCGGGAGTCCGGCCATCGGCCCCATGACCGTGGCCATCTTCTCCTTCGTGGTCTCGCGCACCTTGGTCGCGGCGGCGTTGATCGCCGCGGTGACCAGGTCCTCGAGCATCCCGACGTCATCGGGATCGACGACCGACTTGTCGATCTTCACCCGCACCACCTCGAACTGACCGTTCACGGTGGCGGTCACGAGCCCGCCGCCGGACGTTCCGTCGCACGTCATCTTGGCGAGCTCCTCCTGGGCGCGCTGAACGTCGCCCTGGAGCTTCTGGGCCTGCTTCATCAGAGCGTTGAGATCGGGCATCTTTCCGTTAGACATCGGTCTTGATCTCCTTGATCTGGGCGCCAAACGTCCGCAGGACGTGCTTGGTGATCGGATGCTCGCGGGCCTCGACCTCGCGCTTCTCGCGCTCGGCGGACGTCCGCTCGCGGGTGGTCTCCAGCACCGAGCGCGCGCCCGCGGTCTTCGACTCGCTGGCGTCGAGCAAACGGACCGCGACCCGGACGGCCTTCTGCGCGGGCCCCATGCCCCGGACGATCGTGCGGAGCTCGTCGGTGCTGTCCCGCGCCATCTCGCCCATGCTGTGGACGTCGATCGGGAACCCGAGCTCGAGCAACTCCTCGGTCCAGGTCAGCACGCGCGCGTGCTGGAACGGCCCGAGCAGCGAGAACTTGCGCAGCGCCTCCAGCTCGGCGAGCACCTCGTTCCATGCCCGCAGCGCCTCACCAGCATCGGCGGGAATGGCGAGGCGAGGCGGCCCCGGAGCTCCCGCCGAAGTTTCCGCGGAAGCGTTCGCCGCGTTCCATGGCCGTTCCGGAGCGGCCGGACCGCCCGGAGCTGCGGCAGCTGCCCGCTCTGCGTGATCGTGCGGCCCGGATCCGGACGCGACGGCATCGGGCCGCGGCACCGGCCCCGAGGGTTGCATCGACACCGGCGAGGACACGGTAGACCGCACCTCGGCAGGCGCCGCGACCTCGCCGCCGCCCGGCGAGGCTGCTCCCGCACGCCCCGGCGCGACCTCGCCGGGGCTCACCGTCGACGATGCAGCTCCGACGGGCCCAGGCCCAACCTCGCCGCGCGGCCGAGGCGGCGCTCCGCTGGGCGCCGAGGCCAGCTCGACCGGCGGGCCTCCATGTTCGGTCCCGAGTTCGGTCCCGAGTTCGGTTCCAAGGCCGGGCGCTACCGAGAGTCCGCCCGGCGGTCCTCCGGCTCTCACCCCGGCGGCCGCTTCGACCGATCGCGACGTCCCCGGAGAGGGGTCGAGGCGCGGGCCCTGCGCTGCATTCGCGGATCCCACCGCCGGTCCGCTCGACACGGGCGGCGAGGTGCGCAGCGGAGGCCCCGGGCGTGGTGCCGGCCCACTCGACGCGGGGGCGCCCGGGCGGGGCCGATCCTTGGAGCCGCCGCCACCGCCGGCCCGCGCCGGCTTGCCCGCGAGCCGCGCCTCGAGATCGCCCAGCCGCTCCAGCAGATCGCCGAGCGGGACCAGCGGCTCGATCGTGGCGACGTCGATCAGCGCGCAATCGAGCACCAGCCGCGGCTGCAGCGTCTTGCCGAGCTCGTCGCAGCACCGCAGCATGCGCTCGAACATCTGGGTGACCCGCGAGCGCTCGAGCGCGGCCGCCTCTGCCGCGAGCTCCTCGAGCTCCTCGTCGGTGGCGTCGACCAGACCGCGGCGGCCCGGCGCGACCTGCAGCACCGACAGATCGCGCAGGTAGCGGACGATCGCGCGCGCGAGCTGGACCTCGTCAACGCCGCGCTCGATCGCCGACTCGACCGCGGCGAGCGCGGCGCCGGCGTCGCCCGACGACAGCGCCCGGACCAGCGTGCGGGTCAGCGAGCGATCGGCGACGCCCAGGACCTCGGCGACGTGGCGCTCGGTCATCGTGGCCTCGCCGACGTACGAGATCAGCTGGTCGCTCAGCGACAGCGCGTCGCGCACGCTGCCACCGGACTCGCGGACCACCAGGCTGACCGCGCCGGGCTCGATCGACAGCTGCTCCTTGGCGAAGATACTGCTCAGATGCTGGGCGAGCCGCGACGCGGGCACCAGCTTGAAGTCGTAGCGCTGGCAGCGCGACAGGATCGTGTTGGGCAGCTTGTGCGGCTCGGTGGTCGCCAGCACGAACGTGACGTGCGGCGGCGGCTCCTCGAGCGTCTTGAGCAGCGCGTTGAACGCCTCGGTCGTCAGCATGTGGACTTCGTCGATGACGTAGACCTTCTTGCGCAGGACCGCCGGCTGGTAGCGCACCGCCTCGGTGAGCTCGCGGATCGCGTCGATGCCGCGGTTCGACGCGCCGTCCATCTCCTGGTAGTCCACCGCGCTGCCGTTGTTGATCGACGTGCACGCGGCGCACACCCCGCACGGCTCGGCGGTGGTGCGACCCTCGCCCTGACAGTTCAGCGCCTTGCCGACGATGCGCGCGAGCGTGGTCTTGCCGCAGCCGCGCGGTCCGCAGAACAGGAACGCGTGGTGGACCCGGCCGCTCGCGAACGCGTTCCCGAGGGTGCGCGTGACGTGCTCCTGGCCGACGACCTCGGCGAACGTCGACGGGCGATACTTGCGGGCGAGGACCAGGTAAGACATGCGAGTGCGTGCGCACTATACCCGCTGCCTCCGACGCTACAACGCCAGGGTCTCGCAGATCTGCTTGGCCTGGATCAGCGTCTGATCGCGATCGTCGCCGAGCCGGTTGGAATCGGCGTCCTTGTACAGCGAGCCGTAGCAGATCAACCGCTTGCCGCCGTACAGCACGACGTAGCGAAACGCCGGCGTCCCCGACGCGTCGCTGCCTTCGAGGAACCACGCGGCGCCGCGCTGCCGGTCCTTGATCTCGCCGGTCAGCGCCCGGGTATCTTGTAGATACTTCTTGTACTGGTCGCGATCCGCCGGTGCCTTGGGATCCTCGTAGCCGTAGCGGAACGAGAACGTCTTGGTGGCCTGCGTGCCCTTGATCCGCACCACGTACTGAAACGTGCCGGCCTCGTCGACATCGCGATCCCAGTTCGGGAGCAGCGACAGCTTGATCGCGGCCAGATCGCCCGGGACCTTGACCGACCGCGATACCGGCGCCGCGATCCTGGGCTCGGCCGCGGGAGCGGCTGGCTTCGTGGTCGCGTTGCTCCCGGCCTTCGCATCGCCAGCCTTCGCGTCGCCAGCCTTCGCGTCGCCAGCCTTCGCGTCGCCAGCCTTCGCGTCGCCAGCCTTCGCGTCCCCGGCCTTCGCGTCGCCGGCCTTCGCGTCGCCGGCCTTCGCGTCGCCAGCCTTCGCGTCGCCAGCCTTCGCGTCGCCAGCCTTCGCGTCGCCAGCCTTCGCGTCGCCAGCCTTCGCGTCACCGGCCTTCGCGTCGCCGACTTTCGCGTCGCCAGCTTTCGGCTGGCCCGGCTTTGCGGCGCTGCCACCGGCGGGCGAGCTCCCTGCCTTGGGCTCACCGGCCTTCATCGCGGCGCCCGCCTTCGCATCGCCGCCGCTCCCTGACTTCAGATCGGCGGCCGTGGACGGTTCACCAGTCTTGCCACCGGCGCCGCCGGGCGGAACGCCAAGCTCCTTGGCAAGGTCCGCGCTGAAGCTGCCCCCGGAGCCGGTCGGCTTGGTGTTGCTACCGGCCGTCGCGGCGACCGCGGTACCCGCGGTCTCGACGTCCTCCGTGCGGTTGCAGGAAGCCGAAACAATCAGGGCACCTGCGAGGGCGACGCTGCGCAACATCTCGATCTCTATAACACCCGAAAAGGCTGCGAGCGACGACTCATCACGAATCGTCGCTCACAAGAAAGGTGGCCCCAGGCACCCGCTATTTCCGCTACCGTTGCTTCCTTCCGGACCTGGCGGGGTTCACAGCCGTTGCGTCACCCGGGACCATAAACTCGTCACGCAGTGGTGGGCGGTGCCGCGGAGGGAGAGGGATTCGAACCCTCGGTACCTTTCAGTACACACGATTTCCAATCGTGCACCTTCGGCCACTCGGTCATCCCTCCTCGCGAGGGTCAGCAGAAATTGGCGGAGGGGGAGGGATTTGAACCCCCGGTGCTTTCGCACATCTGATTTCGAATCAGACACCATAGGCCACTCGGACACCCCTCCAAAAACATCATCTTACCTGAGGTTTTCCTCAAGTTTTCCTCAGGAGGCTCGGCGGACCAGTCCTCGGCGTTCAGCCGGACGGATAGCTCGGCCCGCGCCGGAGCTCTGCGAAGAATTCCTGCAGCACCGCGGCGCACTCATCGGCGCGGATGCCGGCGGTGATCGCGACGCGATGGTTGAGCCGCGGGTCGGAGACGATCTGGTACAGCGTCGTCACCGCGCCGGCCTTGGGGTTCGGACATCCGTACACCAGCCTCGCCACCCTGGCGTTGACCAAGGCGCCGGCGCACATCGGACACGGCTCCTGTGTGACCACCAGCGTACCTTCCACGCGCCACTGCCCGAGCGCCGCAGCCGCTTCGCGCAAGGCGATGACCTCGGCATGTGCCGTGGGATCGCGATCGAGCTCGCGGCGGTTGCGGCCGCGGGCCACGATGCGCTCGCCGATCACGACCACGGCGCCAACCGGGACGTCGCCCGATGCCGCGGCCGCGCGCGCTTCCTCGAGAGCGGCACCCATCCAGTGATCGTCGGTCATGCTGTATCGCTCCTACCTGCGGCGGATCCGAGAGGGGTCGAACCTCTAACCCCCGGTTCCGTAGACCGGTGCTCTATCCATTGAGCTACGGATCCTCATCATGATCATCAGGCGCGTGCAGCAGACCGGCGCCCGCTGGCGC
>Ga0307515_10006757_pt1 | contig 22836 bp, 4 predicted proteins | sample 17_EM_MG_FD_194513 | JGI IMG/M metagenome (GOLD analysis project Ga0307515, IMG submission 194513) | Populus trichocarpa ectomycorrhiza microbial communities from riparian zone in the Pacific Northwest, United States - 17_EM | ecosystem: Host-associated > Plants > Roots > Unclassified | place... | reverse complement strand
TACAGTGATGTGCACGACCAGCTTCACCCCCCCCTTTAGCGAGTTGCAGATTCGGTACACGCATCTAATTTCGCCTGGTTGCCACCAGCTGTACATAGTAATTGTAGCGAAGCCGTATGCTTGGCTACAAGAACATTACTTCTGGTGGCCTTCCTCCGTAGTGTCGTGATCTTTATCAAATATCGTGAGGCTTCCACCCGTACGATATTGCCAAATTTCGTCAACCTCTCTGTAGAGACAGCGTTGTATTCGCGTTTTGGCGGGCATAATGGAGGCATAGTTAAGGGGGAGAAAAGGAAGCGTCGTCTTTAATTTGGTTCTCCTGGCCAACTAAGGCGATTCTCCAGGGCAACTAAAAAGGTCCTTGCGTGCAGCCACAGCCGTTTGCTACAATTACGATGTACAGCTGGTGGCAACCAGGCGAAATTGGATGCGCGTACCGAATCTGCAACTCGCTAAAGGGGGGGGGGTGAAGCTGGTCGTGCACATTACTGTAGTATATTGTAGTTTGCAAAAGTGTTACGAAAATTAAATTAAGCGAGCCACGCACACGTAACATCGACTTTTAGTAAGTGTGCTTCTATAACCACTAAAAATAAGTCTTATTTTATAAAACTAGTAGATAAAACTATAAAATAGATACTGCTTTATAATTTTAAATATATAGCGGCTTAGTAGATAGTGTGGTTATAGAATTTTAGGGGGTAGAGCGTTAGGCTAAGTACCTCCCCCTTACTAAAATAATATACCCCATTGTTGGGAATAAAGGTATATAAGGCATATTGCCATCACATATGGCAAGTTGCCGTTACGTACAGTAAGTTGCCGTTACGTGCCGCCGCGGCACTAGCGTGGTAAGGAACCTTAAGTTCCTCACCCCTTTCTTTAAAAAGAAAACATAGAACAATTATTATACTATCTACGAACCGTAGCTACGTAATATCCCCTTATATAACCAACACTAATTAGTAGTTAACTTTACAGTTATACTATAGAACAGCTAGGTATTACTAAAAAGAGACGAGCTACTATAGTGCTACTCGTGCTAAAGGAAGCTGTCTTTTAAGGTTAGAACTGGTCCTAAACCTTAAATAGAACTCTTCCACAAATCTAAGGATTTAAAAGGCCAGAACTGGTCCTAAGCCTTTCTAAGATTACGGATTCTTACGTCTATTATATAAAACAATACGCTTTATAAATCTTCGCGATTTAAGGCTAAAACTGGTTCTAAGCTCTATAATCGTAAATATACATCTAAACGCGTACTAAACAACAAACGCGTACTAAACGATAAATATACATTACAAACGCGTACTAAATGACAATCCCTATACTAATAATACTTCCCTCCCTCCGAAAATATAGCTACGCCTACTTTAAATAACTAGAAAGACTCTTTACTACTAGAGGTAGCTAAGCACGTAAAACTTATTAATAAAGATTAGGACGAATTCGCCTTTAATATAATAACTTATACCGTAAAATAAGTTAATGGCTTTCTCCTATATTATATTATATTCTACTAAAATAGATGCTACGCCAATTTATAACTATAGGAGTATTTTAGAGAGGATTTTATAGGATAGACTGCTGATACCTAGGCACTTAGCAACGTTTATATTATTTAGAATTTTTAAGACTTCCTCCGTAGGAATAGGGTATACGTTACTAAAAACGGTAACCCAATTACTAGTAATATTTAGGCCGTTATTGCTAATATAGAAAAACTAATATAAACGGAAGCTAAGATTATATATTAACTACGGAAACCTAAAAACAACCTATATTCTTTAGAAGGCAACTTTAATTTATATTAAAACCCCTAGAACGCTAACCCCCTACCTAAAGCTACTCTCCTACCTAGAGGTACTCTCCTACTTAGAGTTACTTCGCCTCTACCTCCTTTACTCTAGCTAACCGGTAAGCCTTTACTATAAGAAGTTACAAATCTAATAAAGGTATATTCGGATAAAGAGAAGAAGTTTAAAGGAGAACTATACAATATGCTTAGAGCAAAACTATAGGTCTTTTATAACTGTTATAATAAGGTTGGAATTTAACGCTACTAGTACTACTATACTTTCTCTATTATATTAAAGGGACGGGCAGTAATATTCTATTACGACTATATTACGGGTAAAAACTATAGCTTTAATATAATGCTTTAGCTTACTAGAGCCCACTTTAAGACTAATAAGAATCGCCAGCTTTATATATCTAAATAGCGGAAGACTATATTCTAAAGAGTTATCGCTTCTAACCCAATAAAGACTTATTTAGAGTGCCTTTAACTACTCTTTAATAAACTCTAGAAAATCCAATGTGGCCTTACCGAAACTTACTAAAATGAGAATAGCCTAAGGGACCAGGTTATCTTAGCATGCTATAGCATTCCTAAGTGCAACTTAGCGCTATATAAACCTATAGATATGTTTAAAGGAGTATATACTAAGCTACGCTCCGCTATAGGTACTGCAATGCGAATATAAGAATCTTAACAGTTCTATACTAAAAACCCTACCTAACTAAGTATTCCTAACTAATATAATTATAACTAGACTAATTAAATATATAGTGGCCGTAGTAGGGAATACGGAAGAAGGTATAATTAATGTTAACTATAAGGCAACCGTGGAGGTTCTGGGGGAGGTTTATTTCGAAATAATTGCTAAAAGAAGTACTACGTTTATAAGAAACTAAATTGCTAGTTAACTAGATACTCCCTTAATAAGCGAAAAGAGGTATATAATAAGTTCCGTTAGAGTATAAAAAATATTAAAAATTATAAGGTTACTACGGCCTACTTCTAAAGCTTTATAGTTTAATATAAAGGTGTAAAAGACCTTAAGGGTAAGGTTAATAAGACTAAACAGCTCCTTATAGATATAGAAATTAAGGACTACTTACCTAACCAATACTTTACTAAGTATAGTAAGGTAAATGGTATATAAACTGTTGCTGTTCTTAATAACCAATCTACGCTCTATTTTATTACAAAGTTAGATATCTTTAACGAGCTAAAGGAGAGCTTTACGTTTTCCTTTAATAATAAATACTCGGTAAACGTCTTCTATAGTATTATACTGGATACTAAAGCCGTAGGAGTATCTACAGTAGGAGAACCTTAAGTTTAAGCCCTTTAGCAGCTTAATAGCTTTATTTAGATTAACTATTTAACGGCAGGCCAATATATAATACGTTTTAGTAAGGGTACCGCGATCTCTCTTGGTATAATTAGGGTTTAAACCCCCTTAGGATATATTACGTTCCACGTTATTTCTATAAATACTCCGTTTTTATTCTGCATTAGGGATATAAATAAATTAAGTGTTAAGCTTAATAACCTTAAGAATATACTCATGCAGGGAGATAATTGGGTGCCTATTGTACGTAAGTAGGGTTACCTATAACTACTCCTTTAATAACTAAAAAAGAGTATTACTTAGAGCCATTTAACTAAGTTAGAGTTACGTTAACTACACCGTTATTTTAGCCACCTATCTATTTATTAATTGCTTAGGGTTTTTTAACGAGTAGGCTATAAAGTTAAGGTTAAGGCAATTAAGCATCTTATAAAGTACTACTATTACTACCAAATAAACCAGAAGTCCCCTAGCCGATTTAAGTTTACCCTTAAAAATAACTATAACTTTAACTTCTGTATTATTATCGACGTTATATATCTTAGCGGTAAGCTAATACTTTAAGTTGTTAACTTCTTAACCTCCTTCTAAGCCGCATAATTCTTAAAGGATATGTTAGCTAGGAACGCATAGGATACCCTTTAATTATACTAGATTAATATCTACCTAGGACCCCCTAATTAAATCGTCTATAATATAGGAAAGAATTTCTTATCTATAGAGTTCCGATAATAGATAAAGGTAATAGCAATTAAGGTTAAGGAAGTCCCCGTTAAGGCATATAATAGTATTAGAAAAGTAGAGCAATATTACACACCATTACGCCGCGTATATAAGATTATCTCTTTAAAACTAAAGGACGCTAGCGAAGAACTTACCTTATAAATAGCTGTTAAAGCTATTAACAATTTCGCTGGCCTAGATAGACTTATACCTACGTTGCTAGTCTTTAGCGCCTACCCTTAAATGACTAATAATTCTTTACTATCTCCCTCTATTATATAATAAGCTAAGGCTATTCGCAAGGCAATAAAGGAGGTACGACGTCTCTACGCTACACGCTAGGTTAATAACGCATTAAGAATAAGAAATGGCCCAAATACCTTAACTACGCTTAATTTGCTACTCTAGTCTAAAGTACGCGTATAGCGTAAAAAGGGAGGATAGTTAGGCCTACACCAACTTATTATAATTAATAGTTAAACTTATACTATTTAGATGCCTTACGAACCTACTTAATTCTGTTTAATTGTTATTAAGTTTTACTATAAAGATAACAATTCCGAGCCTTTATAAGATGCCCTAGAAGATACCCTAAAAGAAAACCACGATTAATATACTTTAGAAGGTGACTACGATTCTAATATAATTATAGTAGATACGCTATAACTATAACGCGGTAGAGGTCGCCTAAAGGGATTATAAAATCGCCAACATCTTATTAATTTTAAAGAACAATTTATTGCCGCCATTAAGAATAAAGTTAAGTTATTAATAGCCTTTATAACAGCCAAAGAGAAGGCTAACTTTAAGCTCGCAAAACAGCTCTAAAAGGAAGGTTATATTATAACCCTAGGAGCTCCTTTCTAAGCATCCGATAAGTAGGAGATCGACGGTCTTATTATAAGAGGAGTCTTTAAATTTAAGAAGTATAACCCTACTAAGTTTAATGAAGTTCGTATCTTTAAGTTAAGGATAGTTAATAAGATTAAGGGTAAGGCTACTAATGCCCTATTTAAGAAATTAAGGCTTATTATCTAAGGTTACAATAATAATAGCAAAGAAATAATTCTTATATAATCTCCTATGATTTAACGAGCTAGTTAGCGAGTTATTATTATATTAGCTCCCTCCTTAATAAAGAACGGAATAGCGGTTTATTTATGAGATATTACTTAAGCTTACACCCAATTAGAGACGCACCTTTAGCGCTTAATATTGGCATACCTTCCGGAGCAAATTTGCCACCAGTATCCTAAAGATACAATTATAGTTATACTTAAGCCATTATATGGAATCGTAAAGGCAGGAACTTACTAGTAGGCTACCTACAGTAAGCACTATAAAGAGAAGCTTTTAATAACTACTTCTATATTTAATTCCTGCTTCCTTATTACAACTACGGGAACCCTATTTAGAATTGTTAGTATATAAACTAATAATACAATTATCTTAGGAGACGACCAATTCTTAGCTCTTAAAGAGGATGAGCTAGTAAAGGCAAATCTTATAGCAAAGCCAAAGGAAAAGCTTAACTTAATAACACCATTACTCTTTAATAGATACATCCTCTCCCTAAACGAGAATTCCATTACTTTACGCCAGAAGGGTTAAGGTAAGAAGATTGACGTTATTAATATTAATTCTCCAAAGCAAGGATACGTAGAGCAACGTGCTCGCGAAGCTTATATTGCTTCTATCTATCAACCTAAGGCTTTATTTAATCTCTCTATTACGGCTTAACACTAGGAACCAACTAAGGACGATATCCTTGCCCTAAATAAGCGTCTTTTCTAGCAAATAAACCATCTTAATTAGGGACTACTCTACATGCCTATTAATCTTCCTACCGCTAAGCTCTTTGTATTTATTAATAAATTGTTTATAAATAATAAAGACTTTAGCTCCTAGCTAGGATATAAGATTATTATCGCGAACGAATCTACCGGAGAGAATAACTTTATAATCTATAGTAATCTTATCTATTAAAGCTTAACTAAGAGTAAGCGCGTTACTTAAAGCGTTCTAGCGTTAGAGATATATAGAATAGTTAGCGGAGTTAATATAGCAATTGTAATTAGAACTACCCTAAAGATAATTATAGATTAACTTAAACTTTCCGTTATCCCTATAATTATATACACCGACTTATATTCCCTCTATAAGTATTTAGTTAAGCTTAGTATTATAAAGGAGAAGCGCCTTATAATTAATATTATAGCACTTCGGCAGTCCTATAAGCGTTAAAAACTCTTTAAGATCTAATAGATTAATGGCTAAAATAACCTAGCAGATATAATAACAAAGGCAAACCCAAACAAGGCACTAAAGACGTTTGTTAATATAAATACTCTACGTATATAAGTTAAAGGTTAGGTTAAAAGGGAGTCCCTAGAAATTTCTTAGTTACATAAGGTCTTAAGATATTTAGGAACTTTAACCGGCGGTTAAAGTTATCTAATTAGTTACATTCTGCAGACCCTAACTTAAACTAGCTAATTAGAATTTTCTATTTTTGGGATAGAAAATCGCTATTAGCTTGCTTACCGCTAGTGCCTTAGCGGCCCTACTAACAAGATACCTACCCACAACTTATAATTAAGAAAAGCACTATATACTAAAAGGCAAATTTTGGGATAGTAAGACTTATATTATAATGGCAATAGTAAATAAAGAGGATTAATTTTATTCCGCTAGTTAAGCGGTATATATATATATATATAGCAACTACAAAAGAAGAGTTGCTAGTATTAGGAATAAAGGTATATAAGGCATATTGCCGTCATATATAGTAAGTTGCCGTTACGTGCAGCAAGTTGCCGTTATGTGCCGCCGCGGCACTAGCGTGGTGAGGAACTTTAAGTTCCTTACCCCTTTCTTTAAGAAGAAAACACAGAACAATTATCATACTATCTATGAACCGTAGCTACGTAATATCCCCTTATATAACTAATACCCATATAGTCCTACTAATATAGCTCTATAATTTATAAAATAAGCCCTTATTTATATATATTAAACCAGTATTAATGGAATTACATAGGGTATTTTATAATAGCTAGAAAACTTTAATTAAGGCTCTGCGCTAACTAACCTAACCCCTCTACCCCCAAAAATAAGCACCCCCTATAACTTTACTAAAATAGCCCTAAATTTTATAAATAAGAGCTTATTTTATAGCCCTAAAACAGAGCTATAAAATATGCCTTTATTTATAAAATATAGAGCTAAATTAGTAGGGCTATATAGGGTATATTGTTTTAGTAAGGGGAGGGTGCTTAACCTGGCGCTCTACCACCTACAATTCTACAACCACACTATCTACTACGCTGCTATATATTTAAAATTATAGGTCAATACCTACTTTATAGTTCTATATACTAATTTTATAAAATAAGACTTATTTTTAGTGGTTGTAAAAGCGTTTTTATAAAACGAGCGTATGCCGGCGGGGGGCTCGCTTAATTTTGATTTTCGCGACACTTTTGCAAACCACAATATACCGCTAAATTCACTGTGGTGAAATTCAAATTCGTTTAATAGCCACTGTCTGTACATAATAACTGTAGCGAACGGCCGTAGCCACCCGTAAGAGCCGTTTTGGATGCCCTAGAGAATTATCCTGGTTGGCCAGAAGAATCGAATTGAAGCAATTCAGATCTTGTCCGACGTACGCTTTCTCTTTTTCCCCCTTTTTACCCGCGAAAGCCTCGCGATATTTCATAAAGATCACGACACTGGAGGAAGGTCGATCGCGAACAGAGGCGTTCATTACGATTGCTACGTACAGTTGGTGGCAACTAAGCAAAATTGGATAGCCGTACTGAATCTGAATCTCGTAAAGGGGGGTGAAGCTGGTCGGCCCCGAGGCTGTATTATTTGATTCACCTAAAGAAATTTATGTAACAATGATTCTAAGTTTTGTTTAAGTGCAAAGTATTTCTTAACGGTACTTTTAAATTATAACTGTAGTCCTCCTTTGCAGGATTTCTTCCTTTCTGTTATAATTCTTTAATAATCAAATTTGAAGATTTTTGACGAATCGTATCTAGGTCCCGTTCTGACTATTGAGCAATTTGCATCCGCATAAACCGAGGTATGAGAATCTTTTGAATTTCGTAAACCTTATTCTCATCGCCGGTCGGCCTCTAGGACCAGACCATAAAGTCTTCTGCTATGCCAGACAAAAAATTGCAGGAATACTCTCAAGAAGAGTTAGACGAATTGTGGAATACTAAGTCAAAGACGTGTAAGTCAACTGTATCCGTAGGCAGGAACGCCTAGTCTAGTGTCTGACGGAACCATTTGGTAGTTGAGAAACTTGCAGCAAAAGTTAAGATGCTCAAGTCCACAAGAGACGAAAAGCTTCAAGAGCAGAGCGTACTCCAGGCAAAGTCCCTCCAAAGAGTCAATCTTGACGACAAGTCCAAGTCACTATCGGCAGACCTCAAAACACTAGCAAGGGCAATGACCATATCCAAGGAGGATTTCAATCGCGCCTACGTAAGCAGTGCATATTCTAATGCCATGTCGTCTGTTTAACACATCTAGGACCATTGGGTTGCCCATCTCCGGTCCTTTACCGAGGACGTTGAACGGATTAGAAATATCCAAGTTGAAGGACGCGAAGAAGTCGAAGAACTTGTGAAGCAGCTGATGGAGGGTGAGCATACACTGGGTATACACCAAGATGAGAGGTCTTTCACGCGTCTCGTTGAAAAGACCAAGGCAGAGGCAGAGAAGGCAAAAGCAGAGATGGCATAGATATGTCTTAAAGGTCTTTGCTGACGGGATGGTCTTGAGGACGAGATATGCTTGAACGTCGGATATACAATTTCTAGCGAGAACCAGCCTTCATTCTCTCTTTATTTGGGGGGGGGGGGGTTCTTTTCCTCCCGTTGCAATTCTGATAGTCACAGAAAAAAGAAAAACAACTAGCTTTCTTTTCTATAAGGCACTCTAAATTGAATGGAAAGTGCCAGCTTTCTAATTTCTACCAATGGCCTAGCGCTATCTGGATTATATTTAGTTTCGTACACCTATAGGGCTGAACATTGCCTAATTCACATATCTAACCCTCCTAGACTTCTTAGTGAGTCTCCTTTTTTACCCTGCCGAACGTATTCCGAACTCCTAGCGTTAGAATTATTCACCTACGCCAAAATCTGCACTTAAAACTTCTTCCTTTTCTTCTCAAGTTTTCTTTTCTTCAATCTACACTTTCACTCAAAATCAACTTTTGAACAAATCTCATCTCCGTCTCCTTATGGGACTTCCTCTAAAACTTGCCAATATCTACCCGCGTAGAATAATCCGGTCCCGTTCTTTCTTCTCCGACGCCGTTCTTTTTTTTTCTTTCCAACGCCGCCTAAGAGATTTCTCGATCCTGTCTCTTACATCCTTCAAACACGACATCTCGACTATGCCCAACATAACGGATTTAGTCAATTACCCATTGCAGTCTCAAGGAGAGCACCCTGGAGTCAATACTAAGCAGTGGAGCGATAAACTTGATGGTCATGACGAGTACGTTTGGAAATATCACGTCGACTTCCTTGTCTCTAATGTCTATAACAGCGTACCGGATCACATTCTGAAAATGCTCAAGAATGCCAAAGCCGTCTTTGCCTTGATCCAAGAGGCACATGCGTGGGGTAGACGCCTTGCCTCTGTCATCGAGACCTCGATTATCGAAGTTGCAGTCGCCATGCAAAAGCTAGATCCAAATGCTGAGTCCTTCCACATACGCTTTCAAGATTTCGAGGGATCGAGAGACTTGGAGGATATCTACAAAGACATGCATCCCGGCTCCAACCAGTCGGAAGTTCTGAAGGAGATTGAGAGGGCTACGGTGTGGAGCTGCGGCGCTGTTCTGGAAGAATTGCGATCGTCACTTCGGCCTTTGGCATCTGAGTTAGGGAGACTCTCGTTCCATAATTGCGCCGAGTCCGACAAAGCGGAGACTGAATGCGTGAGGTTGATGTGGCGCGGGAAGGCTTCAAGAGCTGACATACGGGACAACCTCTACGAGGACTGGCTCGGCACGATGATAAATGTGATGGATAGGAACTTGAATGCTCTTCGCAAGTTCCATGGCACTCTCAGTGCCGTCTCGAATCGATTTGAGAAGGTCGCGACTAAATTCTACGTGGAATTAGATAGCGAAGGCAAAATCTCTCTTAAACGACTCGAGCAAATGAGTTCCGAGGACGCATGGGAGCTAGTCAAAGACGAGCTGAAGGATGTACTGGACCCCAGTAACAAGGCGATGCTGGGGCGGGAGGAATTCAACGAAGCCCTCCACTCAATTCTATCATTTGCACATAGATACTGTATGACCGAGGTGGAGAAGCAGATCGAAAGCATTAGGCGCCACTTCCTTAAGCCCGTGGAAGAATTCTACTCACAGTCAGCGGAGAAGGGGCTCTTATTCTAAGGTCCATTTAGCGCAGACAAGTCCGAAGTCTGGGCGGAACGAAAGAGATAAGATATCCTAAGCCAGGGCTCCCAATGATGAATGAATGTATATTCATACCAATTATCGTATTCGTGTCGTTGGGGGCCTCAAGATATTCATTATCGCGATATTATCGCGATAATGGCTTATATAAGCCAGATAACCAGTCTTAGCAAGGTGTTGAGTTGGCGATCGTCCTTAGAGTCCTCCTAAATCGTCACCTACCCTCTGCTTCCTTTTCTAATACATTTACTAAAAGCTCCTTCCTCTACTCTGATATAATCCCGCCTTTTATCCAAGACTTTAAGCACTCCGTTCGCTCAATATTTATATAGCTAAGAGACATTTACTGCTAAGATATTATCCGCCGAGCTCCTAAAAAGATGCGTTCTGGCTTGGCCGATATAGGCGGTATAGATAGAAGATCTATTACTATACGGTAGAGCGATGGGTAATTAGTATAATTGCTTAGATTAAGCTACTAATTAAGGGCAGTAGTTCCAGAAGGAAGATTAGTAGGGAAGGCGTTAATAAAGTAATTAAACTTATCCTTAATTGTATATAGAGTTAACTACTCTTAGCTCTAAATATCGTACTTATCTAGGTCTTAATCGCGATTAGAGGCCTTATATATTACTTCCTTATTGCTTAAAGCTTTTAAGCTATATTAACTACTAGCTTTCTTTATAAGGCTTTCCAATTACAATTAATATAGGCCTTCCGTTAGTAAGGAGCTAGTAGTAAGGCAGCGCCGTATATAGTAATCTTATTAGTCTTAAGGTAGTATTTATTAAAGGCGTGCTAACTAGTACGTATATAGTCGCAGAGCTTTAAGTTTATGGCGTACTTTTTAAGAGAGCTCTTAAAGTGCTATACTATAAAATCCATTATAAAAAGTACCTTATTAAGGGTTACTTTATTGCCTTTTATCTCTTTTATACATCTTTTAAAGCGCTATAAAAAGTCTTTAATATTTCCTAAAGCCTTTTAATTAGTGGTATTAAGAATATCTTTCTTATTAAACTCCCTAGTATACCTATTAGGAGTAAGATAAATAGTTATTATGTGTTGCGGTAATACTAGTATAGCGAGGAGCCTTAAGCTTCTTACCCTTCCTCATTAATTATAGAACAAGCTTATTAACAAACATCACTATAACCTACTCAAGTAGTCGTTATTGGTAAGTCACCGTATATAACTAATACTGATTAGTAGTTAAATATACAGTTAACTATAGAGCAGCTAGGTTTTTGAATAGAAGAGACAGTCTCGTATAGGGGTGCTATATACGCTTATATAGAATAGATCCTAGCGATATTATACTATCTTAGACTTACGGAAAACTAGTAATAGAAGTGTTACTAAGTACTAGGAGATACTAAGTTGCGTCTATTATATAGAATTACCACATTTACGAAGATTTAGTTAAGCACTTTAGGTTAAAAGTGTTACTAAACCTAAGGTCCTAAGTTAACGTCTAAAACGCGTCAACTATATCTTAAATTGCCTACTTTTTAATAGCAAACCTATAAGATTTTATAAAACCGAAATTCTACCTACCTTTAATATATAATACCCCGTTAATTCTACTTCTATAAAATTAATAACTATTATAGTATTAACCTATCTAAAGAAGTATAAGAACGATATTAACCTAAACATATAAGATAGAGCTATAATTAACTTTATAAACGCTAAGTAATAGGACCTAAACGGATTCCTATTATATTGTATAGTATACTATAAAGACAGTAAATACAACAATACTATGCTATAGTATTATATAAAGGAGGACTTTATTAAATATAGGTTTCTATAAATAAGAATATTATATAGGACTTCCGTAACTTCCTTTAGGAGTATAGAGTATTTATCCCTATAAATAGGGGTGTTATTAGAGATAATATTTAGGAGTATATTATTAATGTAAAAGAAGAGCATAAATGGACTTTATCCCTTAACCCGCTGGCGTGCACAAAGTAGGTGGTCCGTGCGGAACACCAGAATCAAAACTACGCGTATAGCCTACATAGATTTAATTAATTAATTACTATTAACTATGCCTTTTAATTATACTTCTAATGATATAGATCTTATTTAACTGACTTAATATAAAGTTCTACCAAGTTAGGTTGCTAAAAAACTACCCCCTAAGCTATAGGGGCTACCTAATTTCAAGCCTTTATATATTAACGATTTTAATAATTTTAATGCATTAATCTAATTGGCTAGTTCCTTATTGATAACGTGTATATGAATTTCAGCGGGTTAAGGGATAAGAGATTAAGTATTAACTACGCACTATAAGGAAGCTTAACTTATAATAAAATCTAAGTAATATACCTCTGGAGATAGATCTACTTCCGCCTTTAACTCCTCTATATCTAATTTAACCCGTAACTTTAATATTAGATATTATACCCTAATAAAAGTAGGTATAGGATCCTATTACTTCGCGATTTAATAACCTTTAGACTCTACTAACTAGACCTATATCCCTACTATAGCCTATAATATAACTCCTACCTCCTTTATCTTAATCTTAAATTAGAGGTAGTTTAAAATTGCTTATAGAGCTTATAAAGCTCTATTTAGATTAAAAGAAAAAGTTTAGCGGGGAATTATATAATATTCTTAATTTAAAACTATATATCTTCTATAACTATTGCTAAAAGGTAGGAATAGAGTCTAATTAATACCATAACGCCTATTCTATTATGCTTAAGGGCTAAGCTAATACCTTTTATTATAATAAGACGCACTGCGTTAGATTTAATACCTTTAGTCCTTATAATTAATGCATACGTACTAAAAGCGGCAGTTGCGTTAAGGTAAGCTTTTCTATCCTTAATAGATTTCTATTACTAACTTTAATAGCCTAGGCCTAAGTAGCAACGTTCCTTTAATATCCTTAACTATTATATCGCCCAGGCTCTCTCCTATTTAAGCGCTAATGCTAAATATCTAGGTCGCATTTAAGACTATACCACAGCTATCTATACCGCCTATAATTTTTAGTAAGCTAGCTAGTAACGCCTAATATAAAAGTAAGGTTAGTATACTAAGAATAGGGTGCAGGATAGGGGTAATAAGAAGAAGGTTGCCGTTTACTATAGGAAGGAGTTTGCGTATACGCGTTAAGTTTTAAAAGAGTATAATATAATACGGTATTAGGTAGATTACCCTTTAGGTACCTAGCGGATAGGTAACTAATAGTTACCGTAGTAAGGTCTTGGTGGTTCTGGACTATACTAGCCAGCTAATATCTCTGTTTATTCTAGGCTTAAGCGTGTCTTTATTAACTATAAGCTTAAGCTATAAGAGCTTTATTAGTATTGGTTTGGACCTAATATTAGTGTTAAGCGTTTAAGAGTCTTTACTCTAGCTACACCTTATTATCCTACCCCTGTTTTTATGCCTACTCGTACCCCTACTAAGGGGTTTAGATCCCATTCTTATTAGCCATTACTTAGTGGCCCGATAGATACTGATCCTACTCCTAAGGGTGAGGCATAGTGGCTTTTTAAATTGGGCATTTGGGATTTAGACTTTTGGGATTCGTTCTTATATATAGTAGTAATTAAGGACCTTAATTAAGTGCTTCTAAAAGCCTTACAAGGCTTTTGGAAAGGGCTTAGAAGCCCTAAAAATAATATTCCTAGTATAAATTAATAAATAGGAATGCAATTTTAGTAAAATGCCCTATTAACTCTATGCTATATATATAAGAAGGCTAAGGACCCATCCTGCCTTAAGCCGTAGCCCTATTTCTATAGTTTTTAGAGCCTATCTATTCAATATCCAATTTAACCTATTTACTCTTTTCGCGAGCTTTCTTTATAGGTTGCAATAATACCGTAGTATTAGAGCGCTTTCTATAATTTATAGATTATGGACCTTAGTCCTAATATTCTTTTAGAATATCTTTAAAATAATTAAGGTAATCCTCTAGTTCCTATATAGAGTCCTTAGTAGGCTAGCCTAGCTATTTAACCTTAAATTAAAGCTTGTTCTTAATAGACTTATAGTATAATATAGCTTTAACCTTATACCGCTTGCCTACTACCTTAGGGTGTTTAATTAGGCCTAGACGGAAGTTCTTTTCTGGCGGTAGTTTATACTATAGCTCTAGTAGGTTTATATAAAATACTAAATATACATAGGCTATAAATAGGGGTAGCTAGAGATAATAGGCTAGCTTACTAATTCGTTCCTTAACTTAAAAGGGACTTAGGTATCTTATATTAAGCTTTTTTAATAGTTAACAGGTTTTAATATTTGTTAAACGTAATAAAACCTTATCACTTACCCCGAAATACTTGTCCTAGTGCTTATAGTTATACTAAAGTCTCTATTACTCTTGGGTATCTTATAGGCTCTACTTTATATACTTCTATTACTCCTCCTATTCTTAGAGGTATCCTTATACTCTTTAGTAGATGTCCTTAGACTTCCTAGTAGGATCCTATAACTAATTATACGGCCTTAGCTAGTAATTATTAGGTATACTATTAAACCTAAATAGTTAAACGCTATAGGCAATCTGGATTAGTATATACTTATATAATATATATTACTTTAAATTATAAGCGTACTCCGCGTATAGAAGTAGCTTATACTAGTTGTCTTACTAGTAGTTTAAATATATCTATAGGTAAGACTCTAGTTTTTAGGCGTTCTATTTACCCGTCCATTTGTAAATAGAAAGCTATACTATAATAATAGTCTATCTTTAAATAAAAGCATAGGTCCGGCCAGTACTGGCTTATAAAGATACCACCCCCATTAGTAATAATAGAGTGCGGCTAATCTACTTTAAAAAAGCATTTCTCCTTAATTAGGTTGGCTAGCGCTTATACGTTAATTATCTTATTAATAGGAAGATATTAGATATACTTTGAAAACCTATTAAAAAGTATAAGAACTAAATTGTATATTCATCCTTAACTATCTTTAAAGGAGATCCGTAATAAAGTCTATAGCGTAATATTGCTATAGCTTACTAGCGGGGGGAACTAATTTAAGTAGACCCTATGGCTTATACCTATGGATCTTATATACTTAATACTTCTTGTAATAGCTAATATAGTCCTTTGCTTCCTAATTAAGCCTTAGCTAATAGTATTTGCGCTAAAGTAATTCTACTGTCTTTGCTTAACTATAGTGGCCGCCTAAAGGATTATTGTAATTCTTTATAAGAATCTTTTATTGTAGATTTGCTTCTTATAGTACCTAAACCTTACTACTTTATATAGTAGGCCTATTAGGTCTAGTTCCTAATAATAGCGCCTAGTAGCTTCCTTTCCGTTATATTTCCGGTCTACTTTTATATTAAGGATAGTATAGGAAGCGTCCCTTCGTTACACCCTATAGATAAGATCCGTTAACCTTTTAAATAGTTTTTAGGTAAAAGCTATTTTATTTTATACTGCTCTAAGTATAAGACTAGATAGTACTATAGATCTTATAACTCTTTAATACACGTATATTAGAAAGGCCGCTATAAGGTTAAAGTCCTTTAGTTATTATAGGGCTCCGAGTTCCAATTACTCTATAGCTTCGCTATTAGTTTAAGGGGATAGCTTAGTAATTAGGGATGGTATATTACTAGGTTTTAAAAATATATTAGGGATATCCTATCTAGGTATATTTAGACCCTTATTAGTAATAAACTAGGTACTAACTAAAACGTTAGTAAAACTAATAGGGCTTATACCGCCTAAGACTTAGTATATAGAGCTATAGGTGCTTAAGCATTCTATACCCGGAGCTTGTTCTATAATATAGGAAGTAAAATATCTATTATCTATTTTCCCTCTCCTGTTTTAAAGCCTTTAGTATAGTCTAGCTATTATAACGGTCTGTTAGTAGGGTTATTTTCCCCTAGCGTATATTTAATCTTAAAATTAAATTACATAAGCTCCTTTACCTATCTAGCTTATTAAGATATAAGCTCCTTTATAGTTATAAAGTAGCGTAGATTATAATAATCTAAGAGTATACGAGTGGTATGGCTCGCGTGCTTAAAGTAATATCGCCACTATTTAAAGCAGTTAACTATAGCTAGTAGTTCCTTATTGTGGGTATAATACCTAACTTTAGGCCCCTAGAATTTTCTATTATAAAATACTACTAGTTTCTAGTAGGGCTAGGTAGCGTTTAAATGCCTATTAGGTTATAATAGGATACCAATAAGGGCAAAATTTAATGCATTAGTGATTATTATTAATAGCTAATTTAGGTTAAAACACCGCAGTAATAAAGCTTTTATAAATTTTATATATAGTTTTTAGAAGGCCTCCTAAACCTTTCTAGGCTATAACTATAGTTTATACTATTTAGTTAGTTCCTTTTTAGTTTTCTTCCTTCCTACCTTAAAGCCTTTTACTCCTTAAACTAAGTCTTAGAAAGCTTCCGTAATATAGTTAAATAGGTATTAGGTAATATTTAAGTAGTTATAAATAAAGCGCTTATAGAAATTGGTAAAGCCTAGAAATACTTAAATATCCTAATAGCTCTCTAGCTTTAGCCACTCCTAGATTATCTATACCTATACTAGGTTTATAATTATATTTATAGGTATTATAATATAACCTAGGAACTTAACCTGCTTAGTATTAAAGATATACTTTAATGCCTTAGCGTAGAGGCCCTAATTATCTAAATGTTCTAGTACTTCGCGGACGTGTTGCTTATATTAATCTTTATCTTCTAAGTAGATTAGGATATTATCTAAATAGATAATATATATACGGTTAACTAGTCCCCCTAAGGCTCTATAAATATATAATTAGAATATTATAGGCGTATTAGCTAGCCCAAAAGGCATTACTAAATACTTAAAGTGGCTGTATTAGGTCTTAAAAGTAGTCTTTTACTTATCCCCTTCTTTAATACGGAACCTATAATAGGCGTCTCTTAAATCTAACTTTATAAAGATCTTCGCCCTAAATAATTAATCTAGTATTTTACTAACCAGTAGTAGTAGGTAACAGTTTTTAATTATAATCTTATTAAGACCGTAATAGTCTACGCATAGCCTTATAGTTCTATTTAGTTTTAGAATAAAGAGGATTAGCGCGCCTACCGGTAACTTATTAGGCTAGATCTATCCCTTTTCTAGTAAGCTATTAAGGTATTCCTATAGGATCTTAAGCTTTTTATAAGAGAGGTTATAGATAGGAAGGTTTAGCAGCTATTTGCTTTCTTCTAGATTAATTATATAATTATACTCCAAGTTCTATAGTAGGACTTTAGCTCTCCTACCTATAAATACTCTTAGTAAGTCCCTTAGGCTTACTAGAATATTTAATAAATTGGGGTCGCGTTTATCCTTTATGTTATTATTAGGTAAGTTTTAGAGCTCCCTTAAAATACTTACGGGCAGTATTATGCGCTATAGTGGTTGCTTATATATAGTTACTACCGTATATTATACTATTTTATGCGGTAGCTAGTAAAGGGTAAGGAAATCCCTAATACAGCGCTTAAGATGCCGTAGTATTGTAAGGCAGTATTGCCAGGGTGTATGGTAGGAAGTAGGTAAGCCGAGCATGAGTTATATAGGGAGTCGATGGAAGAGGACGATATGGTAAAGAGGGTAGGCAATAGCCTAAGTATAGAGAGACGAACTAATAAGGGAGGAAGGAGGCTGCAAGCCCGAGGAGCTTATAAGGGGTGGCCAAGGCCTAGCCGAAGGCTAGCCTTAGTAGCCCCTAAGAGCTCCCGGGATGTAGCCAAGTAAGGGACCAAAAGTACCCTTATAAGTATACTCTTTATATATTACTTAAGCCAGAGTAACCTATAACGGTTAAAGTATCTTATAAGATCCTTAAAATCGCCGCCTTTCTATAATATCTCTATAGCCTATCTAGTAGTTCCCTATAGGGTCTCCGTTATAGAGGGGTTATTACCTATACTAGACTCTATACCTATTTTACCATTAAATAGGGGTTAGATTTAATACTCCTTTAGGTATAAAGCGTATACTATTTTACCTAGGGCTATATTCTGTAAAATATCCTTTAGGCTTATTAGTAATATACGCCCTTCCAAATCTTTATTATTCCACTATTTAAAGGCTCCTATCTTAAAGCGTATTTTAAAATCTATTTCCGTAAGCTAAGAGTATCTAAGGATAAGGTTATAACCTATAAAGTTAGCTACCTAGAAGGGTTGCGGGCCAACTACCTTAGTAGAGTTATATATATCGGCTACTAATACTATAAGCTTATGGGCACTATATAGTTTAATTTAATACTTATTTAGGAAGCCTATAATAGGTTTCCGCTACCTTTATAATGGGATAAGTTTATACTCTTTTACCAAATTATATTATATAAGATTGATTTCAGCGCCACTATTATATAGTGCTTAGAACTAACGCACCTTACCTATAGGGAGTGTTATCTCTAGCTTAATAAAAATATAGAGAGTCTCTTCTTTTATATCTTGCCTTAGTTATAGCTAGGAAAGGTCCGCGACTAGGGCTCTTCTTTTTTTAGATTATTAGTATAGTTATTACCCTACTTATTTTTCTAATGGGATCTACCTCCGGAGTTTTCTCTTAACTTCTTAAAGTGTTCCTATAAAGGTGCTAAATAGGTATTAGGTTAACCCTAGAAGTCTTTCCTATTATTTAAGGCTCCTAACTTTAACACTTTTAAAGTTCTTTTTAAGAACGGCTTCTTTAAAGGTTAGATCTGCCCTATATTACTACTAAAGTGCCTATGCTTTTAGTAACCCCCTAGCTTTCTACTAGGAGAGGTCTAATTCCTTACTATATCTTTAGCGTTTAGAACTGCTCATTTAAAATCCATATATATAGTAATCCGCAATAGGGCTTATACGCGCTTTATTTTATTATAAATTACTAGCTTAATTTTAGCCTAGATAAACCTAATCTTCTCCTTTTTATAAATGCTACCGTCCTTATTTTTAAAGGGCTCTAGATCTATTTATTAAGTATAAGTTTCTATAAAGTTTATAAACTAGCGGAAGTTATAGTGGTTAAGCTATATCCTATTCTAAAATAGCTCTATATTATTATATTATACAATATACGGATCTTAAGTCTATTTCTTTAGGAAGGTTTACAGCTATAACTATATAGTAATTTACTCTTTATTAAGCTAATTAAATGCGATCTAGTTTAGTAATTAGTCTTTAATCTTACTAATAATCTAATATATACGCTCTTTAGTATTATCTTATATTATTAGTATCTTAAAGAAGTTATCTACCTTATAAACCCAGTCGTCTAACTACTAGGCGTTAGGTCTATAGCGGAGTTCTAAACTACTAAAGGCCTTAGCTAATTAGTTTATATCCTTTTTCTATTTATAGCGTAGATAACTCTCTAAGTCTTTTATATTTTAGATAGGTACTAGGTAGCTCTTAGGAAGCCCTTAGCCTTAGCTAGGTTATAAAAGATTTTATTTAGCCTAGATTAGATCTAGACCTACCCCTAAAGGTTTTTAATATATTTATTAATAGCTCCTTCCCATATAGCTTTTAAGAGCCTTATAGCCGCTTCCTAATATCTATCTTAAAGAATATTAGTTTAGGGCTCTTAACTTTCTAACCTTAGCCTTAGGGAAGCTCCGGCTATAGAGGTAGTATTAGTACTAGTAGCCAGTATAGATTTCCCTACAAGGCTTAAGTTTTAAGTTAGTAGTTAGTTTAGATTACCTAAAGGGGTAAGCCTGCTTAGCTTGTAAGCAGTTTATATACCACCACTATGCTAATTATAGGCCAATAGTCTTCTAAGAGGGTTCTAGTTGGTTCCCTGGTTAAATATATTAGTATATTCCTCTAGCATTTTTAGCTTAGGGGAAGATCTTAAAGTTACCTCTAGCGCTTAATCTTTTAATTAGCCTAGGTAAGGCTAGAGGGGTTTTAGTTACTTTTTAGTAGCGTTGCGACCGTTATAGAGGGTGTTTATATTTTCCTTAGCGTTACTAGTAACTATAGGTATACGAAAGTCTTTAAGCTTTTAGAGCATCTGGGTATTAGGGCTCGTTTAGCCGTCTTACCTAAAGGGTTATATTATCGCAATCTCTTGCTATTAGAAGGACCTTTCTGCCTTTACGCGACGGCTTTTTATAAGGTATCCGTAGAGTTTCTATTTAGGTTATTATAAGATTTTAAGGGAGAATAGTGGTTGTAAATAAAAGATATAAATAAATAATCTGGTCCTTAAAGCCGACTACCCTTCTAAAAGAGAGTAGGAAGGATTTAAATATAAGGGGATTTTATAGATAGGGGGCTATAAGGACACGATTGTAAAATAGGATAGATTAGTAAGAGAGACAAATCCTTAAAAAGGTAAGGCCTCTAAGATTGTAGAGACTATATACTACGGGTACGTGCCTTTAGTACGTAACCGGCGACTATCTAAGGGGCGTCTGGGGTTGTCCTAAGGGCAACCTAAGGTGACCGCAATAATATCCCTTACACTCTTTTAAGAGTATAAAATTTATTTTAAAACCGTTTAATAGTACCTCTTATTTCTTCCTAGTTACTTCTTAAGCTATTAATCTAATTATTAACCTTCCCTAGATAACCTATAATGTAGCGGTCACTTTTTTTAAGGCTATTAATTTTCCTATTAAGTTAGCTAAGCTTATAACTAAGTTAATTAACTAAGCTACTTAGTCTTTTTATTGCCTCTAATAGAGTAAGCTAGGGGTTAATAAGCTTTATTAAAAGGTGTCGGGAATAAGGCAAGCGGTCGTCACGTGTCAACGTGGCCCTAGCGCGGTGAGGAACCTTTAGTTCCTCACCCCTTTCCTTATTCCTATAACAATTAAGAATCAACCATCGTATTAACCAGCACAGACTGTTTGACTACGATCCTGGCCTATTCGAATAGGTATCCCTGGTGATACCAACACTGATTAGTGGTTAACTTCACTGTTATACTATAGAATAGCAAGGTTATCGACAGAAGAGACAGTCTCGTGCAGGGGTGCTATATGCGCTCATATGGAATGGATCCCGGTGATACTGTGCTACCTTAGACTTGCGGAAAACTAGTAACAGAAGTGTCACTGAGTACTAGGAGATACTAAGTTGCGTCCATTACGCAGAATAACTACGTTTACGAAGATTTGGTCGAGTACTTTAGGTCAGAAGTATTACTAAACCTAAGGTCCCAAGTCAACGTCCGAAACGCGTCGACTACATCTCAAATTGCCTACCTTTTAACAGCAAACCTACGAGATTCTACAAAACCGAAACCCTACCTACCTTCGACGTACAACACCCCGTTAATTCTACTTCTATAAATCGGCAGTTCCGCTTCGATAACTACCTTAACACCCTCCGTGTGCCTTCGCAGATTTAGTTATTATGGTGTTAACCTACCCGAAGAAGTACGAGAAAGATATTGACCTAAAGAGATAGAATAGAGACATTGACCTTGCAAACGCTAAACCACAAGACCTAAACGGATTCTTATTATACCGCATGGCACACTATAAGGACAGTAAATACGACGATACCGCGCTATGGGAATGTATAAGGGAGGACTTTGTTAGATGGATAAAGGAAATATGGGCTCCCGTGAATAAGGATATCGTATGAGACTTCCGTGACTTTTTACGGGAGTATGGAGTATTCGTCCCTATGGACGGGGGCGTTATTGGAGACAATATTCAGGAGCATATTATTAATGTAAAAGAAGAGCACAAATGGACTCTATAAGAGATTAAGATTGAGCACCAAATACGCGCTACAAAGAAGTGTAACTCTCGAGGGAATCCTAACAATGGATAGCCACAAGCTCCGTCCGTACAAGCTCCGTCTACACAAGCTCCGTCCGCGCAAGCTCCGTTTAACTTAAGCGCCGAGACGTCTCCCCTAACCCCTACCGCGCCTAGACAACCTCCGCAAGAATCTCCGCAGCAACTACTATAGATAACCTTAGGCTATCAAACACCTTAAGTGCCTTAAGCTGCCGTATCTCAACCCGTGCCTTAAGCTCCGCAATAAGCTCCGAAGCAACCTCCACAGCAACCATAACCTCCGCAGTAATCTCCGCAAGAACCTCCGCAGCAACCACAGCAGCCGCAGCAACATCCGCAGCAACCTCCGCAACAACCCCCGCAACGTAAGCAAGCGCAAGATCCCCTTGCTTCGAGATCTAATAACCTCCAAACCCTGCCACAGCAAGATTAGGAGAAGAAGTTCAGCGGGGAATTAGAATACGGTAGAGGGTACGATCAATGTTAACCACAAAGCAATCGTAGAGGTCCTTGTAGAGGTCCTTATAGAGGTTCTCATGGAGGTCCTTGTGGAGGTCCTCGTGGAGGTCCTCATGGAGGTCCTCGCAGAGGTTCTTGTGGAGGTCCTCGTAGAGCATCAAGAACTCTTTGGGATTCGATAGATTAGTGGCCAAGACAACCCGGCAGATGCGATGACAAAGGCAATTTAAGAGCATTCCTATTGGTCGACTATAGTTCCTATTTGCTCGAGCTAGCCGTATTCAGTTACGCTCCGCTAGCTCCGCAACCC
>Ga0307515_10006756_pt1 | contig 22836 bp, 4 predicted proteins | sample 17_EM_MG_FD_194513 | JGI IMG/M metagenome (GOLD analysis project Ga0307515, IMG submission 194513) | Populus trichocarpa ectomycorrhiza microbial communities from riparian zone in the Pacific Northwest, United States - 17_EM | ecosystem: Host-associated > Plants > Roots > Unclassified | place... | reverse complement strand
ATTTTGACCCGAGTGTAATAAGCCAATTAGTTAACCCAAAGCTTTAATTTAGAGCTTTATTATATAAACTTTAATTAATATATATAGAGATGAGGTTTTCCAGGGGAAGACCCCCTAGGACCCCCCTATATAGAGCTTTTGCTTAATTTAGAAGTAGTAGTAAGATTAAGGTGCCTTGGTTACTGCTAGGTAAGGATCTACTGCAGTAACCGAGGCGCCCTACTTGAGCCGGGCCTAAAGAATATATTAGTCACGAATATAGCACATATTTGGACTACAGAGCTTTAATGTAGAGCCCTCTACGTAGGATATAATATAGTAGATTGTGATTTAAATTTAAAGCTTTATATATTAAATATTTTTAATACCTAATAACTATTAACCATATTATTGCCCACCCAGTTCGGACGTACGACGATACGATGGCTTGGCGACGATATAATAGCTTAGCGCCGAGTAATAGGAGGGAGGAGAGGGAGGGGAGGAGATTAGGGGTGGCTCGGCTACTACAAGAAGGTTGTAATATTAGTATAGTATTAAACTTTAAAAATTGTGTCCTAGGAGCTTAATTAACGACCCCTATATAAAACGTTAATAATATTTAATTATAGAGCTTTAAACCGGTAGATCTCTTAGGAATACCTATTATAAGCAGCTCCAAATATAAAATTTAGAATATTTAGTAGTGGTATAAGTATAGGATAGGGTATATATTTGCGTTCCCAAATATTATTACGTAACACAATTTTTAGGTAATAAGGACCAGCTATTAACGTTGCTTAACTAATACCTACTAAAGGTTCCTCCATCCTTCCTATCTTCTCTTTTACCCGTCTTCTTGTCCGATACCATCTATATCGCTATATTAACTAATAGATCCCTTAGTAGGGACTAAGGAGGAGTATTAAAGCACCTCTAGCTCTTATAAGGAAGAAGAAAAGAAAAAAGGAAGGTATAAAGAAGGGAGTATTTATAGACGGGAGGAGGCCTATAAGTATAGGAGATTAAGCAGCTATAATATAGCTATTAACGTTGCTTAACTAACACCTACCAGAGGCTCCTCCGTTCTTTCTATCTTCTTTCTTACCTATCTCCTCGTCTAATACTGTCTATATCGCCACGTTAACTAATAGATCCCTTAGTAGGGACTAAGGAGGAGTATTAGAGCACCGCTAGCTCTTATAAGGAAGAAGAAAGGAAGAAAGGAAGGTATAGAAGGAGTATTTATAAACGGGAGGAGGCCCTACGAATATATAATTTAGTAAGTATTAATAGCATAAGATTCTCGTATAAGATGGGCTTAATTACTTACTAAAATATAGGGTGTCTCTGTCACTATAGTGGCTACTATAGTAGTAGAGACGCCTTAAATATTTAATATAACTAACTACTAAGGCTGTTAATAAGTGGAAGGTAGGCTACCGATATAGTATAAACAATATAGTTATTAATATCCTATTTTTGCTTTTAGTATACACATAGGTTATTTTTATATTTAGCGTAGAGCTAGTTATAGGCAGTAAGCTAGTTTAGGTCTAGCTTTGCTATTAATATAGCCGTAGGTAGTATATCCCTTAGTATAGGCCAACTTAGTAGTTCTAGCTTTAGAAGATCGTCTTTTCTTCTTAAATGGATTGATATACTACTATACCTTATTAGTTTTAGCTATATCTTAAATAATAAAGAACCATTAAATCTAATTAGATGGCTTATTAAGGATAAGGTTGATTTTTAATTTAGTAGAGGTTATTATTTTTAGAATTTAATAGGTTAGGAAGGGTCTAGGTTAGGGTCTAGTTAGCATCTTAGCAAAACCTTATTTAGAAGTTCTAAACTTTTAATTTAATTTATTAGTTCGTTTATTAGTTAGGTATATTTATTAACTAGGGTTAATTATCCGTTTGTTTAATAGGTAAAGAAGAGTCTATATATATATATAAGGTATAGTAAGTATATAATTACAGCACCTATTATACCAACCGCGTGCCTACGCGTTCGGTACGCCAGGTACGCGTTTACGCGTTCAGTGCACCAACCACTCGCTTACGCGTCTGGTGCACTTATAAAGCACTAACTAATTAGGGGGAGGACGCATTAGTATATAGACCACATAGTCTGCTTTATATAATCGACAGTCACCACCATCCCAAAGAGTATACGATACTATACGTATTTCGTGCCCCGGGATATAACTTACTTATGCTATTAAGTTAGTACAAACACTGATCAGTAAGCGCGCACAGATCAGCAATTACTTAATACCTCCCCCCGAGCGATACTTGACAGCAACTACCCGTTTAGACTCTTAGTACAACCTACTAAAAGGTTAGAAGTTAGGGATTACGGACTTATTACTAACTCTATATACTTATTTAAGTCTTAATACGGTTTACCAAAAGTTATAAACGCGAATATAAACCTTTATGGAACCCCTTATCCTCAACCCTCTTTAAACCTTAAACTCCTATTCCTACTACACCCTCCCTTAATACCCCTGACCTCTTTTTAGACCCCTTACGGAGACCCTTACCCTTCTACAAACCGTTATAGACCCGTTAATCGCCTTTATGGACCACTATAAGACCCCTTAAACTATTACGGACCCACTAATCGATTTTACGGACCGTTATAAGACCTCCTCCACCTGCTATAAGCTACTACGACCCGCTATAGCTTATATAGACACACAACGCTATATAATATGGCAGATACAAGCAAGCAAATTAGTAAAGGTTAAAAGAAGTGGAGCTAAGGAGTCAACCTTACATCTATGGACGACGTTAACAACTATATTAATTTTAAAATCCTTAAATACGGACACTATAAGCTTCTAAATAACGACCTATAGGAGCAATATAAGGAAGACTTTGCGGACTTTACGGAAGCTATTCTTAAGGCTTATAACCCTACTGCTATCCGTAACCTACGAACCCTTTTACGTCACTAAGGTATATAGGTTAAAAAGGATAAACGAGTTACTGTTGTATGGTCCTTATATAATACAATATAGGAGGAGGACCAAATGGAATAGACTAAAGAGAAAATCCTAGACCAGGTTAAAGCCATAAATAATCTCTCTGCTTCTCCCAAACTTAATAGTATTACTAGCCTTATACCTAACCTACTTAACCAAATTCGTTTTATAAACCTAAGCGATTTCGGAATTAATCTTATAGGCTAAAGCATACCTAGTACCTAAGTTACGGACCGTAATACCCCTATAAACCAAAATATAGACTAAAACCCTTCCGTTAACAAAGCTATAGATCTATAACCTACCTAAGTTATAGATCCGCAAGCTATATATCCGTAAGCTACAGATTTATAAGTTACAGATCTATAACGCACCTAAGCGAAGACCTATAGTAAGGAACTAGCTAACCTAGCTAAGCTCTATACCAATAAATCTAAGTACAGCGGTAAAAATAACAATTTTAACTTCAAACTAACTATCTTTACGGACCTTTACTAAAAGGCTAATATTCCTAAATAAGAGTTCAGCCAAGCCTACTCTACTATACTGCGCGGCCTAGTACTTAACTACTACTATACTAACCTTAAGAGCAACCCCCTTAGTATTCCCTTTAATAAGCTATATAAAGCTACTCGCAACTACTTTAAAGGACTAGAATATAAGCGTAATATCCTTACCTAATAGAATGCGACTAAGCTACGGACCGTAATTAATAAGAATACTAAAAAATCAACTATAGAGTGCCTGTAAATTCTTATTAAAGACCTCCGGCACCTATAGTACGGCCTTAACGCTAAGCTTTAAATAGACGACTTCCTATATAATAAACTTATTACGGCCTACTAGGAAGTAGAGCCCTATAAATACGCCTACTATAAGCCTATAGATACCTTAGCTGGCCTTATTAATAATCTACGCTCCTTTATTATAATGTATAAAGTCTTAAACCCACTAGGCAGCACTTAAGCCTTTATTATAGATATTTAATATCCATAAATAGACTTAGATATCTACTTTACGGACCGCCGCTACTACTAGCAGCACCTATACCGACTAAGTCCTACCTATAACCCCTATAGTAACCCCTATATAAAAACATACCCCTATAGATAAACTAGCCAGAAGTGCTTTATATGTGGTAAGGAAAGATATTAGTTTATAAGGTATACTTAGAAAGAACGTAATAAGTTTAGGAAAAGACTTAATAGCCATATTAACCAGTTTATTTTAGAATATAAAAAAAAGAAAGTAAAAGAGCCCCCTAATAAGTTAATAGAAGCCCTTATAATTAACTTTAACTTAAACACTTAAAAATAAGAGACCTTAGAGATATTTTTAACTACTTTTAGACCTTTTACGGACAGCTAAGCCTTTAATATTATAACCGTATTAGCCGACTGTTCCTTTATATACTTAGTTATGCCTAAAAACTATTCTATAAGCACCCCCATTATAGATGTTATAGATTATAAGTAGGACCTATTTGTATATATTACTATAGAACGCTATACCCCTAAAGAATTCTATAGTGTTATAATTAACATAGGTACCTCTAAGAAGTCTACCGTAGGCTACGGATAATACCTTATATATAGGACTACCACAAATAACAATACGGATATTAATATTATGTAAACTGGGGCTGTAAACGTCTAATTCGGTATTGGCTTAACTATATTAATTAGATTAGTTAAAGTTAAGACTCTAATTAGCCTAGTTAACTTCTACGTAATAAAAGTAGATACCCCCTTCCTACTCTATCTTATAGATATGGATAGGTTATAGGTATACTATAATAATATTACGGACACCTTAATTAGCCCTGTAACTGCCCTAGGAAGTAAGTATATTACCCTACTAATTATATAACAATTTAAACACCCGTTCCTTATATAGGGAGAGACTCTATAAACCTATATTTAGAAATCTTTTAACTATAACCTATGCTACCTTACTAGTACTAAAATCCACCGCCTGTACCGCCGTTTTGGCTACTTATTAGCCGAAAAGCTATATAGAGTCCTTAAACACTCTAGATATAATGACGTTAATAGGAAGGTAATTAACCACCTAACTAAATACTGCTCCTTTTGCCAGAAATACAGACATTCCCCAGGCTAATTTAAGTTTACCCTTTATAAAGACCTTAACTTTAACCACTTAGTATACGTAGACATTATGTATATTAACGGCAGCCTAGTATTATATATAATTAATAAGGCAACCTACTATTAAGCCGCCCGTTAGTTGTAAAATATATCTATAAAATATACTTAGGACATTTTACGGACCTACTAGATCGATATATACGTTAGACCCCCTAAGTATATTACCTATAACGCTAGTAGGAACTTTATTAGCAAAGAATTCTAATAATATGCTACGGCTATAGCTATTTTAACAAAAGCCGTTCTAGTTAAGGCGCACTAGTCTATTAAGCTTATTAAGTAAGCTTACCTAGTCTTACGGAGGGCTTACTAGATTATTATGGATAAATGTAAGAATATCTAAAAGGAACTAACTCTATAAATGGCCGTAAAAGCTATTAATAATACCGCTGGCCTAAATGGACTAGTACCCACCCTTTTAATCTATAAAGCCTACCTAAGGATAAGCAACCTAGGCCCTCCTGCCCTGTCTATTATAGAACGAGCAGCTGTAATACGGAAGGTAATAGCCGAAATAGTCAAATTACGGGCTAAATAAGTAGTTAATAGCGCCCTATATTACCGTAACGGACTAGATACAACCTTAGTCTATAACCTCCTACTTAATTCTAAAGTCCTTATATAGCGTAAAAGCGGCAATTAGACGGGACCTTACTATTTACTAGCCGTAGAAAACGAAACGTGCTGCGTATAACTCCCTAGCGGACTAACTAGCTTTAGAAGCACGTCCGTAAAACCCTACTTTTGGCCTAAAAATACCTATAACGTTAAGCTAGATGAACTAAAAGCAACCGCTAAATTAGACAAACTAGAAGCATCCTTATCTACCTTAGAAGTCCCCTAAAAACCTACTAAACCTACTAAACCTACTATAAAGCGTAGTTAAGGACGCCCCTAAAAGCACCCTATAACTAAGAACCCTATAATAAAGAATTACTTAACCTCCGTAGGAATATCCGTAAGGCAATCTCCGCCTATAGATATATTAGTCCTAGTATAGGAAACCCCATTTATAGACTTATATCGTAAAGAGATTAATAAACTACTTAAAAAGGGTATCTTTACGGTTATAACGGAGAGAGACGTTCCGCAAGGCGTCCGTATATTTAACTTATGCTTTATTAATGAAATTAAGCACCCTAGTACTAATAAAGCTTTTAAAAAATCAAGGCTTATTATATAAGCCTATAACGACTAAGGAAAGGACTTAGTCCTTACGTAATCGCCTATAATTTAATAAGTTAGCTAACGGATTATACTTATACTTACGCCCGGACTATAGTAAACTAAACCTATAGCCCTCTACTTATAGGATATCTCGTAAGCCTATATATAGTCTAATACCTACCTAAGTAGAGATATCTTTATACGACTACTCCTTAAGCTTAATTTATAACTAGGAACAATTTTATGGGTTATAAAATCTTTTTATAGAGTACTGGAAGCTAGGAACCACTAGTTTAAGATATATTACTAGCACTATATTAGTAAACTTAAAACGGAATAGTTGACCTACAACCCCTACCTCCTATATACTCAATTAAATGGCCTTAGTATTATTAGACTTTAAACAGACGATACCCTCTTTCTAGCAGACCAGACCTTTATAGACGCTAAAAAAACTAAACTATAAAAGGTAAAGTTCTTAGTAAAGCTATAAGAGCAGTTAACTAAGCAGACTCCGATTAAGTTTAACGGAGGTTTAATTATATAAAAGGGTAACCTAATTAAACTAACTTAGGAGCGCTAAGCTTAAAACCTAAAGCCCGTTATAGTAAGGCCTATAGACCTTACCAGCTTCTATGGAGAGACCTATAAGACTGTAAATATAAAGGACTAATACGTTGCCTAGCGCGCAAGAGGCGCCTATATTGCTACAGTCTGCCAACCTAAATCTACCTACAATTTGTCCTTTACGGCCCAGGTAGTAGATCTGTAAGAAGAAAATATTAAGTAGCTTAATAAGCGCATCTAGTAGCAAATTAATAATGTAGTAAGGGGACTTACCTTTATACTACTAAACCTAAAATCCCTTAGCCTACTAGTATTTACGGACGCATCCTTCGCTAATAACAAAGACCTATTATTATAGATTAACTTTATAATCGTACTTACGGACCGCAATTAGGACACAAATATACTGTACTAGTCCTTAATTAAGTGCAAATAAGTAACCTAAAGTATACTAGCTTCTAAACTATACGCACTAGCCTATAGCTTTAATATAGCAGCCGCAATTAAATCAACAGTTTAGAAGATCCTACAATTAGAGCAGTTACCCCTAGTTTTATATACTAATTTAAAGTCCCTCTATAACTGCCTAGTCAAATTAGGTACAATATAAGAGAAGAGGCTTATGGTCGACCTTATATATTTACGTTAGGCTTATAAATAACGCGAGATTACGGAGGTTAAATAGATTAGCGGTGGAAACAATTTAGTAGACGCCATGACTAAGGCAAAGCCGTGCTAAGCCCTTAAAACCCTTATTGACACAAATAAGCTTAACCTAAAAGTTATAGAATAGGTAAAATGGGATTAACGGAGTACCTATAGTACGTCTACAGCCCGTTAAAAGGCCGTACGGCTCATTATATGGTTTGTTCTACGGACCGTAAGCTATTAGGTAGAAAACGGTGGAAAGCTATAGTGGTACTTAGTGGACTTATATAACCTGCCGAGTTCTGCCATATTCTGCTAGGGTGGTTAAATTAACTAATTACGATTTTCCATCCCTGGGATAGAAAATCGCCATTAGCTCACTTAGCACTAGCGCCTTAGCGGCCCTTAAGATTTAACTTATGGCTAGCTTAGAGCACCGTTTAGAAGGTAGCCCAGAAGGCACCTTATGGGGGGCGGGTTTTCTATATACTTTCTTTGCATCTTATAGTTCTATTTCCTATATATTTTCTTTTATATTTTACGGTTCTATTAGAGCAATTACGGAGGCTATACACAGGTGGTCTCATTTTTTAAGTACCGCCAGTGTATAATTACAGCACCTGTCGTACTAACCGCGTGCCTATACGTTCGGTACGCCAGGTACGCGTTTACGCGTTTAGTGCACCAACCACCCGCTTACGCGTCTAGTGCACTTATAAAGCACTAACTAATTAGAGGGAGGACGCATTAGTATATAGACTACGTAGTCTACCTCAATATAAGAGATAGTCACCACTATCTAAACGAGCATATAATACTATATGTATTTCGTGCCCCTAGATCTAACTCACTCGTGCCATTAAATTAGTACGAACAATTATACTTACTTTGTAATTACTAGTATTATTATTATACTATATAGCACTTAAGGGCCTGCTAGATAAGTTTATTTAGAATAATAATTATCTAGTATATGGGATTTATATCTATATATAAATATCTAGTGCTTATTTAAACGCATATCTACCATAAAAGGTAGTAGAAGGTTTTATATCTTATATTATAAGTTTATATAATTAATAGCATTTTGCGGCATTTTATAGTATTTTAGGGTATTTTAGGATAGTAGATATATTATATATACTAGTATCTAGCCGCTTAGCAATATTAACTTATCTTACTATTTATCTATTTAGTGTTATATAAGAGGTTAGTATTTTATTATAGTATTTATTATATTAGAGTCTCTTAAATTTAATATCTTTATTTTAGACCTATTTAGAACTATATATAGTTTTATAATATCCCGCTCCCTACCTAGTACTCTAGTAAGAGATTATTTAGTTAATAATGCCTTTTCTCTTACTAATTAAGGGAGGAAAAGACTTGTACTTTCTAGTAGTGGTAGGCTGTACTTATTAGTGATATTTTTTAATAAATTATAGTGTTTAAGTTTCCGTTTACCTATAACGTAATTAGCCTGCCTATAGTAAAGTGCTTTTACTTTACTACTTACTTCTCTTTTCCCTTACCCTTCTATACGTCTATATACTTATATTATAAACTATAAAAGCTTAATAGTGCTAGACTATTATTTAGCCTATATTAAAAGATAAGCTAGATAGGGTAGTCCCTGTAACTTATACTATACCATGTCTTCCTTTATAGGTTAGTCTTATTACTATAGATTTACCCTTATACGCGTTTAACCTATAAAGTATATAACTATATACTTTACTACTAAGGCCTTACTTATACAATTTTGTTAAGGCGTGCCTTATTTTCTTACCTTTACTAATTAACCTAACTCTACTAACTACCTACCCTTACTCCTACTTTATTAGTATCTACCTCTATAATTAGTACCTTTATAGATTTATCTAAGCTATAGAGCCTTATAACGTAGTAAGTTAGCTACCTTATTTTTAGCCTTAGCTATATAATAGAGAATCTATATTTACTAATATATTTATATAGACCACCGCTTAATATAGCCTACTACCAAAATAGACTTACCTACTAATTATTTTATAACTTGTAATGTTAACTATGTCTATAACTATAAAAAGTTTACTAAAGGTATTATAGTTTTTAAGATTGCCTTAACTATAGTAGCTATAGGCTTTAGTATCTCGCAAGATAATAGTAAGGGCCCTATACTTAATAAGCCTCTTCTTTTAGAGCTTAGTAGTCTATATCTCTTAGCTAACAACGCTCTAAAATACTATCTCTATCTGTCTACCGGCTATATACGCGCTAATTATCCTCTTAAGAAAGCCTTTTAACTTTATTACAGCTGCGGTAAGGCCGGTTATCTTAAAGCTAACTACTTTAACCCTATATATAATAATTATAGGGAAGCTGGTTATCTTAAGAGTAACTATTTTAGTGTAATATATAGCTAATATGGTGCTATAGGCTATAGAAAGCAAGACTGTCCCTAGCTATTAGGTAAAAAGAAGTGGACTTGCTTAAACTATAGCTCCCTAGACTATTAAACTATCTTTTATAGTTAGGTATGTAAGAACTACGGAGTTATAGGGTATAATATTAATAATTATATAAGTGGACCTACTTTAATTTAGGTAATAGACGCCGCAACTACTTTAGGTAAGGTAGATGCACTAGGTGCTATTACTTTAAGTATAACTACTACCTCTTTGTTGCCTAAACCTCTTAATATAGCCAGCTTCTATTTGGTGGCAGATGGCCTAATAAATAACCTAAACACCTATATAGAGGATAGCGATTCTATAATAGCCAAACCTTTAAATATACTCTAGCTTCTAAATAATAACTACCTTATAGTTTAGTTTGTTATACAAATTATTAAAGAGTATATTATAGTATATAGCATTACATTATAGATGTCTTATAAGACTAGTAAAATGCCTACTTATTATTTATATAAGATAGCGTCTATCTAATTTATAGATGCTAATATTGCCAGTAACGTTAAAGTTAATACTGCTAATACTACTTCTCCGGTTACTTAACGACTATTATATCTAACTACGCTTAAGCATCTTACTTACATTCTCCCGTAAGATACTATAACCTTATAACTTTACTATATTAGGTTTGTTATCGCCTCTAATAAACTTATACTAGGTACGCGCACGTTACTTAGTAAGTACTTCTTTATTAATAGGGACTTTAGCCCATTTACACCATAAATTTATAAAGCTTAGGATATAATATTAAATAGTTTTATGGTTATTATCTACTTCTTTACGCTAGGTATTAAATAGCTTAATAGTTATATTATAAGCCTAAACGCGAGCCTATAATAGCAGAGCGTTAATAATCCTTTAGGTCGCTAGTAGAAGAACTATAATATAAATATCTAGCTTAATATATAGCTCTTAGTAGAGGACTAACCATCGTATAAAATCCCCGTAAGGTATTAGTTTAATAGCATCCTTAAGTATTTTATAGTCTAGTTCTATGCCATAGTTATAAGCCTTAAGGCCGTTAATTAGAACCTTTAGGTACTTACTATTATTTATCTTATTATCTTCCTAGGTAGTATAGACTAAGTCTACTACGCTGCCATCTAAATAGTTAATAGTCTTACCCTTTACACTAACTCTATTATTAATATCTTATTCTTAGGTAAAGATATAGATAGCTAGGCTAGCTAGAAAGGAGTTATTATTAATACTACTCCCTTTAGCTCTAGCTATAACTACTATACTTTTATTTTTTAACTATAGGTAGGTTATAAGTTTATACTAAACTCCATATTTACTTTAGAGTATATCCTAAGTAGCGACGACTTTATAATAGTTGGTAATTTAAGTAAGGCCCTAATTACGGTATAGGGCATTAAATATCTCATAACTAAGCGTATTCCTAAGGTTGGAATCTCCTAAGAGATTAATACTTTACGCTACTTATAGCAAGAAGGCGATAGTTTCTATATTAAGCGCTAAATTACGCTATCTAATAACTTTACAGATCTCCCGCGTATTAATTACTTTAACTATAATATTGCTAAGTATAGGAAGAACTTAGTTAATAATGCCCTTAAGGCTGTCTTGCCGCTACTTAACAAAGAGTAAATAGGTGCCTATACTGCGCTTAAATATATAATAGGCGGTATTTTACTAATATAAGGCCCTAGTAGTGTAGGAGGGTACGACCACTCTTAAATAGGAAAGTCACAGTGCTGTCTGTCTGTCGGTCAGTCAGTCGGTCAGTCAGTCGGTCAGTTATCAGTCGTAATCAATTAGTAGGAAAGCAGTTAGTAAGAAGAAAGGAAAAAATATATTCCGGTAGGTCATGCTAAAGAGAAGGAGAGAAGCCGAAGGCTTAATATATACAGGAAAATGCCAAGGCACTAAGTAGTGGCCCATTTTACCCCACTATAGTAGTATTAGAAAATTAACCTTCCTAACTATTTTAGTACGATATTAGTTGTTGGTCATACAGGGTGACTTACCAATAACGACTACTTAAGTAGGTTATAGTAATATTAAGTGATAAAGCTTATTTATTAAAATGAGGGAGGGCGAGGAGCTTAAGACTCCTCGCCACGCTAGTGCCGCGGCGTCACGTGATAACCGCTTGCCTTATTCCCAACACTAGCAACTCTTCTTTTATAGTTACCATCTATATATAAATACTGCTTAACTAGCATAACAAATACTAATCCTCCTTACTTACTATTGCCATTATAATATAAGTCTCACTATCCTAAAATTTACCTCTTAGCACGTAGTGCTTTCTTACTTAAAGTCGTAAATATATATTATATTAAGGCCGCCAAGGCGCTAGTTATAAGCAAGCCAATAACGATTTTCTATCCCAGGAATAGAAAATCCTAATTAGCTAGGTTAAGTTAGGGTCTGTAAAATCTAGCTAATTAAACAACTTTAACCGCTAGTTAAAGTTCCTAGACATCTTAAGACCTTACGTAACTAAGAAATTTCTAGGGACTCCCTTTAAACCTAACCTTTAACTCGTATATATAGAATATTTATATTAATAAACGTCTCTAGTACCTTATTTGGGTTTACTTTTATTATTATATCTACTAGGTTATCTTAGCTATTAATCTATTAAATCTTAAAGAGTTTTTAACGCTTATAGGATTGCCGAAGTGCTATAATATTGATTATAAGGCGCTTCTCCTTTATAGTACTAAGCTTAAATAAACACTTATAGAGGGAATATAAGTTAGTGTATACGATTATAGGGATAACGGGAAGTTTGAGTTAATCTATAATTATCTTTAGGGTAGTTCTAATTGTAATTACTATATTAACTCCGCCAACTATTCTATATATCTCTAACGCTAAAATACTTTAGGTAACGCGCTTACTCTTAGTTAAGCTCTAATAAATAAGATTACTATAGATTATAAAGTTATTCTCTCTAGTAAATTTATTTGTAATAATAATCTTATATCCTAACTGGGAGCTAAAATCTTTATTATTTATAAACAATCTATTAATAAATACAAAGAGCTTAGCGGTAGGAAGATTAATAGGTACGTAGAGTAATCCCCAATTAAGATGGTTCATTTACTAGAAAAGACATTTATTTAGGGCAAGAACGTTATCCTTAGTTAGTTTCTAGTATTAGGTAGTAATAAAGAGATTAAATAAAGCCTTAGGTTAATAGATAGAAGTAATATAAGCTCCGCAAACGCATTGCTCTATATATCCTTATTTTAGAGAGTTAATATTAATAACGTTAATCTTCTTACCTTAACCCTTCTAGCGTAAAGCAATAGAATCCTTGTTTAGGGAGAGAATGCATCTATTAAAAAGTAATAGTGTTATTAAATTAAGCTTTTCCTTTAGCTTTGCTATAAGATTTGCCTTTACTAGCTTGTCTTCTTTAAGAGCTAAGAACTAGTCGTCTCCCAAGATAATTATATTATTAGTTTATATACTAACAATTCTAAATAGAGTTCCTATAGTTGTAATAAGGAAGCAGGGATTAAATATAAAAGTAGTTATTAAAAGCTTCTCTTTATAGTGCTTACTGTAGGTAGCCTACTAATAAGTTCCTACCTCTATAATTCTATATAATGGCTTAAGCATAACCATAATCATATCTTTAGGATATTAGTGGCGAATTTACTCTAGAAGGTATACTAATATTAAGCGCTAAAGGTGCGTCTCTAATTAGGTGTAGGCCTAAGTAATATCTTATAGATAGACCGCCATTCCATTCTTTATTAGGGAGGGAGCTAGTATAATAATAACTCGCTAACTAGCTCGTTAAATCATAGGAGATTGCGTAAGAATTACCTCCTTACTATTATTGTTATAACCTTAAATAATAAGCCTTAATTTCTTAAATAGGGTATTAGTAGCTTTACTCTTAATCTTATTAACTATTCTTAATTTAAAGATGCGAACTCTACCAAATTTAGTAGGGTTATACTTCTTAAATTTAAAGACTCCTCTTATAATAAGACTATCGATCTCCTACTTATTGGATGCTTAGAAAGGAGCTTCTAGAGTTATAATACAACCTTTCTTTTAGAGCTGTTTTACAAGCTTAAAGTTAGCCTTCTCCTTGGCTGTTATAAAGGCCATTAATAACTTAACTCTATTCTTAATAGCGGCAACAAATTACTCTTTAAAATTAATAAGGTGTTAGCGATTTTATAATCCTTTTAGGCGACCTCTACCGCGTTGTAGTTACGGCGTATCTACTACAATTATATTAAAATCGTGGTCGCCTTCTAGAGTATATTAATTGTAGCTCTCCTCTAGGGCATCTTTTATAGTATCCTATAAAGGCTTAAAACTATTATCTTTATAATAAGGCTTAATAACAGTTAAACGGAATTAAGTGGGTCCGTAAGGCATCTAAATAGTATAAGTTTAACTATTAATTATAATAAGTTAATATAGGCCTAACTATCTTCCCTTTTTACGCTATACGCGTACCTTAGACTAGAGTGGCAGATTAAGCGTAGTTAAGGTATTTAGGCCATTTCTTATTCCTAGTGCGTTATTAACCTAGCGTGTAACGTAGAGATATTATACCTCCTTTATTGCCTTATAAATAGCCTTAGCTTATTATATAATAGAGGAAGATAGTAGAGAATTGTTAGTTATTTAAGGGTAGGCGCTAAAGACTAGCAACGTGGGTATAAGTCTATCTAGGCCAGCAGAATTATTAACGGCTTTAACAGCTATTTATAAGGTAAGTTCTTCGCTAGCGTCCTCTAGTTCTAAAGAGATAATCTTATATACGTGGTATAATAGCGCGTAATATTACTCCACTTTTCTAATACTATTATATGCCTTAATAGGGACTTCCTTAACCTTAATTGCCATTGCCTTTATCTATTATTAAAACTCTATAGATAAGAAGTTCTTTCCTATATTATAGACGATTTAATTAGGGGGTTTTAGGTAAATATTAATCTAGTATAATTAAAGGGTATCTTATACGTTCCTAGCTAATATATCCTTTAAAAAACGTACGGCTTAGAAGGAGGTTAAGAAGTTAATAACTTAGAGTACTAGCTTGCCGCTAAGATATATAACGTTAATAATAATATAGAAGTTAAAGTTATAGTTATCTTTAAGGGTAAACTTAAATCGGCTAGGGGACTTCTAGTTTATTTAGTAGTAATAGTAGTGCTTTATAAGATGCTTAATTGCCTTAACCTTAACTTTATAGCCTACTTATTAAAGAACCCTAAGTAATTAATAAACGGATAGGTGGCTAAAATAATAGTATAGTTAATGTAACTCTGACTTAGTTAAATAGCTTTAAGTAACACTTTTTTCTAGTTAATAAAGGAGTAACTAGGGGTAACCCTACTTGCGCATAATAGGTACCTAATTATCTCCCTAAATAAGTATATTCTTAAGGTTATTAAGCTTAACGCCTAGTCTATTTATATCTCTAATATAAAATAAAAACGGGGTATTTATAGGAATAACGTGGAAAGTAATATACCCTAAGGGGGTTTGGACCCTAATTATGCTAAGAGAGATTATAGTACCCTTACTAAAACAAATCTTGTGTTAGCCTGCTATTAAATGGTTAATCTAAATAGAGCTATTAAGCTGCTAAAGGGCTTAAACTTAAGGTTCTCCTACTATAGATACTCCTGCGGCTCTAGCATCTAGTATAATACCATAGAAGACGTTCGCTAAGTATCTATTATTAAAGGAGAACATGGAACTCTCCCTTGGCTTATTAAAGATATCTAACTTTATAATAGAATAGAGCGTAGATTGGTTATTAAGAATAGTAACAGTTTATTTACTATCTACCTCACCATACTTAGTAAAGTATTGGTTAGGTAAGTAGTCCTTAATTTCCATATCTATAAGGAGCTGTTTAGCCTTATTAACCTTACCCTTAAGATCTTCTACGCCTTTATATTAAACTAGGAAGCTTTAGAAGTAGGCTATAGTAACCTTATAATTTCTAAAATTTCTTATACTCTAGCGAAACTTATTATATGCCTCCTTTCGCTTATTAAGAGAATGCCTAGTTAACTAGTAATTTGGTTTCTTATAAACGTAGCACTTTTTTTAGTAATTACTTCAAAATAAACCTCTATAAGGGCCTCTACCTTTACCTTATAGTTATTAATTATACCCTTTACTATATTATCCACCCCGGCCACTATATATTTAATTAGTTTAGTTATAATCGTATTAGTTAGGCGGGTTGATTAAAGTAGGTTAGAGTTAGGCGTTAAATTGCTATACTTCTTAAGAGCGTAGAGCGGTGCCAATAGAAGATCTTAATTAAGCACACACTCCTTTATAAGTATTTGTAGGATTAAAGAGTATAAGGTTATATTATTTAACGCCTTAGCATACGCTAATGACTTAATCATATAGGCTAAAATCCTCTTAATATAATTCGGATAAACCACGCTAAATTATCTAAAGTTAATTAAAGAGCTTTTAAAAACAATTAAGCTGGGGGATACCTAGGTTTATAGCAATAATCCTTAAAAAGGTAGTCTCTCTCCATTCTAACATATACTGCTACTTATTCTTTTCTATTTTAAAATAGTATCTTAACTTATATATTATGCGGTTAAAATTATATCCTTTTCCTACTAAATAATTATAATAGAAGGTACTAGCTCGGCCCTTAAGTATAACGGAATAGGTGTTATAGTATTAATTAAACTCTATTCCTACCTTCTAGTAACAGTTATAGAAGATACGTAGTTTTAAATTAAAAATATTATATAATTCCCCACTAAACTTCTTCTTCTAATCCGAGTAGAGCTTTGCAAGCTTTATAAGCAATTTTAAACTACCTCTAATTTAAGATTAAAATAGAGGAGGTAGGAGTTGCATTATAGGCTATAGTAGGGACGTAGGTCTAGTCGGTAGAGTCTAAGGGTTATTAAATTGCGAAGCAATAGGATCCTATGTCTGCTCTTATTAGGGTATAGTATCTAACGTTAAGGTTACGGGTTAAATTAGATATAGAGGAGTTAAAGGCAAAGGTAGGTTCGTCTCTAGAGGTATATTACTTAGATTCTATTATAAGTTAAGCTTCCTTATAGTGCGTAGTTAGTGCTTAATCTCTTATAGAGTCTATTTATACTCTTCTTTTACGTTAATAACCTGCTCCTAAATATTATCTTTAATAGTACCCCCGTCTATTAGTATAAACACTTTATACTCCCGTAAGAAGTTATAGAAGTCTTATATAATATCTTTCTTTATAGGAGTCTATATTTCCTTTATCTATCTAATAAAGTCCTCCTTTATATAATACTATAGCATAGTATTATTATATTCGCTATCTTTATAGTATACTATACGGTATAATAAGAATCCGTTTAAGTCCTATTGCTTAGTATTTACAAAGTTAATTATATCGGTATTCCATATTTCTAGGTTAATATCCTTCTCGTACTTCTTTAGATAGGTTAACGCCATAGTAGGTACAGAATTAATAGGGTGTCGTACGTCGAAGGTAAGTAGGATTTTCGGTTTTATAGGATCTCGTAGGTTTGCTATTAAGAGGTAGGCAATTCAAGATATTGTTTAACGCGTTTTGGATATCATTTAACGCGTTTTAGACGTTAACTTAGGACTATAGGTTTAGTGACACTTTTAACCTAAAGTACTTAACCAAATCTTTGTAAATGTAGTTGTTCTACGTAATAGACGCAACTTAGTATCTCCTAGTACTTAATAACACTTCTATTACTAGTTTTCCGTAAGTTTAAGGTAGCACAGTATCACCGGGATCTATTCCATATAAGCGCATATAGCACCCCTATATAAGACTGTCTCTTCTATTTAAAAACCTAGCTACTCTATAGTTAACTATATATTCAACCACTAATTAGTATTAGTTATATAGGGTGACTCACCAATAACGACTACTTAAGTAGGTTATAGTGATGTTGGGTAATAAAGCTTATTTATTAGAATAAGGGAGGGCGAGGAGCTTAAGACTCCTCGCTACACTAGTGCCGCGGTGTTATATAATGACCGCTTGCCTTATTCCCGACATTAGTATTAACTTAAATTGCCCTAATAGGATTCTACTAGAATTTAGGTCCTATTACTACTTAATTACTAACTAGATATGCTAGCTAAGGCGATTAATAATGCGCTTATAGAGGACTATAAGGTACTAATTACGTAAGGTCGTTCCGCTAAATTTCCTATTATCTTTTACCACTATATACGCTTAATAAAAACTAAGGTTTATAAGCAGGATGCCGTTATATAGCAAACAGCGGCAGGTATTAATACTCGTCCTAAGTATTTTAAGAAATGGGATAACTATGCTATAATTAATAAGGACGCGTCTATGCTAAATATAGCATTCCTACTGTCACGGAGTGAGTATAAGCGACGATAATATATAGCAAGATAGATATTATTAAGCTATATACATGAACTGTGTGAGAAGTCAAGACGTTGCGTAAGGAGAGAAGGCAGGGAAACGGGAAGAAAGGGTATATATCGTTAGCTTGGTTGCTTGGTTAATACGTGCACGGAGCAGAATAGGATTCAGGTGGTGGTCCTGGCAGAACTTGGTAGGATTTGGTGGAACTTGGCGGAATATGGCAGAATATGGCAGATTGCCGTCAGATTGCCGCAAATTGCCGTCTCGTGGTCAGTCTCTAGTTGCTAAGTCGGTGGAAACAGGTGGACGTGTATAAGGTGTCACGGGGGTGTCCCGTAACACCTACTCTACTATACGTTTAAGGCTAGTAATACTACTAGCTTTAATAAGTGGTTATAAGTTATAGATTTGTCTAAAGGTTAGTAGTTATTACACCTTATAGGTGTTTTAGATAATAATAGAAACCTATATCCTATTATAGACCCTAATATAACTAAATACGCTAAATTTCGCTAATACTTACACCGATTTGCGCTTAGTAATAATATAATATAAGATAATAAGATAGGATTAATACTTGCGGCTAATGTAGTTATTACAGACCTAGCTAAGAAGGCTAATATTATTCTTATAACACCTAATATAGTCTTATAGACTTATATATATTCTATTAGCGCTATATATATAGTTTTCTATAATAAGGCCGAGAAGGCGTCTAAGCTAGGTAGTTTTGCTAAGTTTGCCTAGAGCAGACTATATTTAATTTAGGGAGGTTTATAGATTTAGGCTAGCAACTTAGTGCCTTAGGTTCTCCTTAGTAATATATACTAACTAAAACCAATCCTTAGTCCTAATTTTAATAATCCGTTCTACTATTAAAAATCTATCTCCCTCTATACGCGTCTCCTTACGCCTAGTACAGATATAGTATAGTTCTTACTATAATATTAATTTGTTAAAGACATTATATATTTTATAAATACTATCCTACTACACGGCTAGCTTTAAATAAGCCTAATAGTTAAGGACTAAGAGTAGTTAAAGCTAGCGGCGAGCTTTTTTAAGGATATGCTGCACTATGACCACCCTATTGCCTTTCTTGCTGTTAATAGTACTATATAGGTAAACGAGCTTAGCTAATTAATGTATAACCTAGTTTATGCTTAACGTGTATTCTAGGTAGCTATAACGCTAATAAACTTTAGATTTAAGCTATTAGAGATTAGCCTTACTATTCTATATATAGCCTAACTTACCGTCTACTCTATAGCGCTATATGCGCTTAAAAAATAGTGCTATACCTAGCAAGATGGTAATAAGTGGTGGGAATTTGCGCTAGTAGTTAGCGAGATTAAGATCTTTACCGTTGACGGCATCTAAGGCGGCTAGGTAGAGTTATTAGTATATAATATAATAGTTGCTAGTCCGCTAAAATTTGTCTAGGATATAGTAAGGAACCTTTTTATAATTACTAAACTATAAGTGGGCCTTATTATTATTAGTAGTCCCTAGGTAGTCTATAATTATTATACTAGTAATAAGACCTTTACAAATACCGCGTATTATAAAATTAAAAAGTGGTATAAGGATAATAAGGTATTTATTAACCTTAAGAATCCTAAGTAAAAAGAGCACTTCTAGTAACTTATTACCCTATTTAACGTTAACGAAACTATATAGTATATCTACTACTAGCGTATAGCGGATTATACGCCTATTTTATATAGTATGGATATTAACTTTAATATTATTATCCTTAACTTTATAGGTATGGTAGGTATTAGCGGCACTAGTAATTATACTAAAGCGTAGAATAAGGCTAATAGAGAGGGCGCTAATAATAATGGCTAAGGCGGTGCCGGTAATAATAATAAGGATAATAATAGTAGGGGGGATATTAGTAGCGTTAGAATATAAGGAGGGTAGTAAGGATAGATATTATAGACTTTATTAGTAGTAAGACCCTTAAATAAGGACACTAGATAGAAGTTAAGAGCGGTAGTAGCTATAAGCCTTTAATATTTATAATTTTACTATAGCACTAGGTAAAATATAGCATATTATAATATTATATATTACAGCTAAATAAGATAAACTCTTAATAATTATAATCTCTAAAATAGATAAGCATATTATAGTAAAGATAGCCCAATTTATAAAGCCTAGTAATTCTAGTTTCTATCCTTATAGGCTAGCGGTTAATTAATACTAATCTATAATTTAGATTTTAAGAAGTTATTTAGTTATAATCTGTCGCTTTTAAATCTAAACTAAAAGTTTAGTAGAAAGAACGCGTTTCTTCCTAATTTAATACACGTTTATGGCTTTATGGGTTATACGGACGTATACAATTTAAAGCCTTTAGATTTAATTTAGAGTTTAAATAAGGAGCTTTAAGCTCCTAATTTAAACTAACGCTAAGACCTTAGTTTAGATTCTGTATATAGTAAAGTTACTAACTTTTTAATAACTTTAAGCGTGTTTTTTAGAACATTAAAAATTTGTAGCTAAAGTTAAGTTAAACTAGAATTTAACTAAACGGTTGCCTTAGAATTAGATTAGAGCTTTAGATTAACTCTATTTTAAAGCCCTTATTTTAATCTAAACTTATAACTAAACGTTCCCTAAGTACTTAACTAGTTAGATTATAGTTTAGATATCTTATTAGTAACCGCAACTATTATTAATTACTTTCCGTATAGTATAGGCCGCCTCTATTTTTACTAAACTATAATAACCTTAGGTGGGATCTAATTCTTTTCTTACTATAGCTATTGCTCAGGCAATATAACCTAACGCCCTCTTCTATTTATATTGGGTATGCTATTTCTAGTATTAGTACACTATTACTATATTTTACGAAACTTGTCGCTAATGCTATAGGCCCTTAGAATAATACCTGTCCTACTATATTAGCTACTAGCTAGTAAAATATAGGATAAATATAATGTTTATATAGTTGCCCTTAATAGAAAAGCCTATAGTAAAGGTAATTCGCTATACTATGTTTGGATAATCTAAGATTATATATATAGGTAATAATCTTAGGACTTTCTAGTACGATAGGAGGTCTCGCTATAAGGCAAACTTAACTAAAGTCACTATCTTTACGTAAATTAGATTAACTGTAATTAATTAATACCTTCTAGCCCGCTTAATAAAACGTATTACGCTAGAGATAGGGCTAAATAAATATTAGTAATATATTATAATTATAATAGACACCTATATGCCATTTCTGCAGATAGCTAAAAATAAAACCTAGCCTACCCTATAATAAACTGCCCTTAATAGAGTAGCCCTTAAGGCCCTATTGTTTCGGATAGGTATAGTCTCTATATAGGCGGCCTATATTTACTCCTTATTATAATTTACCCCGGCCTCTAAAAATATCTTAACTAGTAGCTAATATTCGACTATGCGTAGGTCTTAAGGCGTATTAGATAGCAACACTAGACTTAAGGCTATGTCTATACTTAGGACTAAGTTTATACTATCTAGTTTTTGCCTATAAAGTAGTATAACGAGTTATTTAAGATTATAGCCGTAGTTCTATGTATAGTTAAGCTAGGACAAACTTTATAAGTTTATAGTAGCTATATACCCCCTTTCCGTATCTACTATATAGTTAATACTAGGCCGCCCTAGCACCTTTATCTTCTTATATATATTTAACTATACGCGGGCTAGTATATTCTATATAGCTTTATATACCTATAACGCTAGTGCCTTTTTATATTCTACTACCTAATGGATAACTTTCTGGATTGCCTGCTTGCGTAGTAAATTATTTAGTTATCTATAAAATAAAATATATAGGATGCCGTCCTTAATAATAACCTGCTTAAAAGTCCACTTAATAGTATTAAGTCTCTCCATAGTAATGCCTAAGCTAGTAATAAGCTATATATCTTTTCGCGAGTCCGTAGCGCTCGCGGAGTTATATTATACCGTATTTATAGCATACCGCTATTATATATCGCGTCCTATTGTAAAAAACAGTCTAGTATCCTAAGTAGGGAATAGTAGTATTTAGAATCCTATGCTTAGTATAATAGAGAGGTAGCGCGACGTTAGTAATAAGTGGGGTTTTTTTAGCTTAACGTAACGCGATTTAATATAAATTAGCGCAAAACGTAACGGGTTATGCTATTTAGCGCATTAGTGTCTACGGACATCGCTATACTCCTATTATACTTCTCCTATCTTAACTGGCTTATAACGTATCACAAGCTATAAATACTATTTTAAATATACAGTTCTATACGGATATTATTTTCAGCTCCCTTCTAACTAAACTATAGTAAATTATAGCTTAATGTGGTAATTTATAAATAAGCTCTATCTAGTGGTAATATAAAAAGTATAGGACTAAAGTAAAAAGCACGGGCGGTCTAACCTATTATAAATAATATTATCTAAAATAATAGAAACGGAAGAAGGGTAGATATAAGGGCGTTAATATTAAAGAGATAAATAATAATGCACCCT